>Ga0335071_10001387_pt1 | contig 26015 bp, 22 predicted proteins | sample Lox_Sample_15_FD_206724 | JGI IMG/M metagenome (GOLD analysis project Ga0335071, IMG submission 206724) | Soil microbial communities from Loxahatchee National Wildlife Refuge, Florida, United States - Lox_Sample_1.5 | ecosystem: Environmental > Terrestrial > Soil > Wetlands | place: USA...
CCCCACCTCGGGAATGAACTCGATCCATTTTGCGTTCTTATCGATCAGAAAACGCAGCCACACGCTGAGAGTCGGAAGAAACTGATCCATGATTGTGCTCGAGTGCATCATCGCCCGGTACTGCGCCCAGATCTGGTGGTCGAGCGACAGCGTCAGCCCGCAACTGACTGCCAGCGCGACGCCAAGACCCGCGAGAATCCGAAACTCCCTCTTATAGACCGACCATAACAACAGCACAAGGAGGCAGGGCAGAAAGAGATGCGGTTTGAGTGAGCAGAAAACCAGCGCGGCTCCGGCCATGAAGGGACGGGACTTCACTAGATAAAGAAAGAGCGCAATCTCAACCAGGAAGAAGATGCCGAGCTGCCCGGCGATGATGCATCGCAACACAGGCGGGAAGAAGATGCCGATCAAGTGGTAACGGCTTTGCGGGCGCCCTTGGATAAGCCAGACCAGCCAAACCGAGGCCAGCATGCATGCGAACAGCAGCAGCATCCAGTAGATCAGGCCTGTATTGGGCGTCACCCAGGCCAGTGGCAGAGCGAAGAAAAACGCTACCGGTGGACTCAGCGTGATCAGCGGCGGATATTCCTTGAAACCTACCGAGCGTTCCAGTTGCAATGTGGCCGCAAAGTCGTAGGGATTCTCCCCTTGCGCGAGCAGTTTCTCGGCGCTCCAGTACTGCAGGAAGTCCTTATTGGTTGCTGCGTCGCGGTCCAGGCCGAAAACCACGATGCCAATGACCAGCACCACACCGACAACCACGATGAAGGCTGCTGCAATGACGCGCGCAGGACTCTGTTTCACAGGCAGCTCCCATTGTCGCAATGCGTTCGGAGTGATTCGACGAAAAACCGTGATGCGATCATACAGCCCGCGGTCTTTCCTGCCGTCTCCCTGCCGCGCTCTTGAGAATCTAGTCTGCAAATAGAAAAGCCCCGCATGGCGCGGGGCCTTTCCGGGCAGGTGGTCGAATCCACTACCTTGTCGTGTTGATTCTTACGCCCATGCCGTTGAGCTTGCTCCGAGCGCGCGCTGCCTCGGGCGTCTGCGGATGACGCTGAATCAGCAACCGTAGTTCGCGGACGCCATCGTCGTGCTTGTCTTCGGCCAACAACGCCAGCCCCTTGTGCAGTTGCGCCGCCGGCGCTTTGGCGTTTCCGCTGAAGCCTTCGAGTACGGCGTTATAGGACTGGATTGCATGCGCGTAATCCTGCTTCTGGTACGCGATCTCGCCGAGATAGAACTGCGCAGTGCCTGCCGCATCATCCAGCGGATAATAGTGCACCACGTCCTGGAACTCGCCGGCGGCGACATCGAAATGGCCTGCGTCGAAGTCGCGTTCGCCCGCCTGCAGCGTTTCCTGAAGCGGAGGCGCCTGTTGCGTCATCGCTGCGCTCGGCGATGGTGACCCCGGCTGCCCGTTTGCCATAGGCGCTTGTCCGGTGGCGGGAACAGAGCCGCCTTGGGGTGGACCACTTTGCACCTGCTGTGCCTGCATCGACTGCAATTGCGCTTGCAGGTCCTGGAGCGTCTTGTCGAGTTTCGCCACTCGCGTCTTCAATTCGTCAACAGAATCGTTCAGAGACTGCACTTGCCCCGAGACGGCGTCCACCTTTCCACCCACGGCGTCGCCCTGCGCATTCACTTTTTGCTGAATGGCGTTCACCGTCGATGTCACCTGGTTGGCCGCGTCGGCAGTCTGTTCTGCCAGGTGCTGCATTACGCCGAACCGGGAGTCCATCGTCGACTGCAGGCGCTGCACCATGTCCATCAGTTGCTGGACCTGAGTTTGCAACTCAACGATCTCTTTCGAGGCCGCGTGCGCCGGTCTCGCGGCGGGAACAAGAAGAAGACACAGGGCCGCGGTTCCCAGCAGCCCTTTGTGTACTGCGCGTGATTGGAACATGTGTAAGCCTTTCTTGCGTGCGTTTGAAGGAGACAGCCCGGTAGTCCGGAGCCCGTAGCCCGTTCGATTCAGCCAGTCCGCGGAAATGGCAACTAGCTACAAGCTGCGGGCTCCGAGCTGCTTTACCGGTCGAGCGTGAATCCCGCGCGCCGGTTGAGCTGCCAGCACTCTTCATTCGATTCGGTGCAGAACGGCTTTTCCTTGCCGTAGCTGATAATGCGAATCCGGCCTTCGGCCACGCCGGCCGTTACCAGGGCGGACTTAGCGGCCTGTGCGCGGTTTTGGCCAAGCGCCAGGTTGTACTCATCTGAGCCGCGCTCGTCGCAATAGCCGCCGATCACGATCCTGATGTTGGGATGCGAAACCAGGAAATCTGCATCCTTCGACAGCGTCGCCTGCGCGTCGCCGCGGATATCGTACGCATCGTAGTCGTAGAAAATGTCCTGCACCCGCGCCTTGAACTCATCGGCCTCGCTCATGCTGGTGCTGGGCACTGAAACCGCTGGAGGCGCGTTCACCGTTACCCGGGCAGAGGCATCTGCCGATCCACCGTCGCCCCGTGCGACAAGGTGATAAGTGGTCGACTCGGAGGGTGTGACAGTTTTCACCCCGACCGAGGGAACATCGCCAAGCCCGTCAATCGAAACTTGCGCGGCGTTGGTCGTTCGCCACGATAACTGCACCGGGTCGCCTGCCGACACAACCGTCGGCGACGCCGTGATTTGAGCTGTCGGCGGCGCGCCTGATGTACTCGGCGCCGTCTCTTCGGGTGGCGGCGCGGCTGCCTTCTTATGGCAGCCCGCGACGATCGAGACGCCAGTCAGCAAAACCGCAAGAGCCAAACGACGTTTCTGCAAATTCAACAGATTCAAGGTGATTCTCCTTCAACAAAAGTCTGCAATCAAGGAACCGGGCGGTCGGGCTTTCTTGTCACTCCAAGCGCCGTCTCACGGTCTTGCACCCCTAAAATGATAGATCATCGCCTTCGGTCATTTCGCCGCGATGATCATTGGCTCTCGCTAAACTTGCGCCGTGTCTCACTTCCAGCTCCAGTTCGGCATGGAGTTGTCGCCAACATACGTCAGCTGGTGCTGTTGCGTTCCGTCGGAAAGCATCTCCCACAACTGCACACGATGGCCAATCTGCCGTTGAAACACGATATGCCGGTTGTCCGGCGACCACGAAGGGAAGTCATTGTTCCCGGCCTCGTGAGTTGTCTGCAGCCATTTCTTGCTCGCGATGTCCATCACGTAGATGTCCTGCCCGCCGGGATCACCGGGGCCGTACTTGCGATTCCAGCTGAACGAAAGCATGGCTCCATTCGGCGACCAGCTGGGCGAAATCGCATATCCGCTGTCAGTCAGGCGCTGCACGTTGGCGCCGTCCTGATCCATGATGTAAATCTGCGGTTCGTCGGTCCTGCCGCTCACCCAGGCAAGCTGAGTCCCGGTGCGCGGATTCCAGACCGGAGAGACATCGCGGGCAAATGAAGTGAGCCGATGCGGATTCGCGCCGCTCGAATCGACGACCCAGATCTCGGGATGACCGGAACGATCTGAAGAGAAGGCGATCTTGGACCCGTCAGGGGCCCACGCCGGAGAGAGGTTTGTCACGCCCACCGTTCCCGCCGGGAAACTCACCAGCCGCCCAAGGTCGAGCGAAAACATGCGGATCGCCCATCCCTTGCTATCCAGGGAAGAGAACGCAATCCGGGAGTTGTCGGGCGAGATGCGCGGCGACATCGAGATTGTGCCCAGATGCGTTACCGCGTGCTGGTTGGCGCCGTCGTAATCCATCACCCAGATCTCTTTCGACCCGGTGCGGTTGCTCACAAAGTAGATCTTGGTTTCGCAGATGCCGTCGATGCCGCCGCCCAGCCGCTGAATAATCGCGTCGGCAAAGCGGTGCGCAACCGTCCGCGCCATATCTTCGCTTGCCGCCTCGTTGTATTGTTGGGCCAGTACCTGCGGACTCGACGAGCTGTTTGCATCGAAGAGCCATCCATAAACCACAAGCCGGCCGTTGGTCGCCGAAAAAGCACCGAATGCAACCATCGATGCATTGGCCGGAGCCGCCGTCCACTGGCTCAGCGTCATCTCCTGAGGCGAGCCCGGCGTGGCCTGCGGAGCCAGGCTCTTCGACACGATGTCGAAGATGCCGGCGTTGCTTAGATCGTTGAACAGCGTGGAATCGAAGACGGCTTTCAGCGGCGGTAGCTGTGGATCGCTGCCCACGGGTTTGAAGTCTGCCGCAGCCAGGCGAATCTTTCCGGCGCCCAGGTTTGTTCCCGTGTAGAGCCAGTCCTGCGCCGGCAGTGGCGTCGTCGAAAGTACGGCGAGAGAAAGCAAAAACAGGGCTGAGACCCTAAGTATTGCCTTCATGCGATGTGCATTCCTTCCCGGTGCGCAACGTGCTTTGCCAGACACGCCAATCCATGCGCTTTGGCATTCCATTCAGGATACAAATTCTTAGATGCCTGTTCTCGCTTTGGGAAATAGGCCAGCCTGCAGTTATCTGCGCAACCCACTGTTTTTTCTTTAACCTACGCCACCAGCCCGGCACCAAGAAAGCCAACAGTCAAGAACAGAAAAACCGAAAGTCATGCTCAGTACTCGCAATAGTACGAGACCTTCAGCATGCTCTGATTATAAGCGGCAGGCAGGTTCCCGAAGGAGCCGACACGTTGAGCCGCCAGCATGCATGACCTGTCGAGAGTCGGGCTGCCGCTGGAGCGGTCTAACTGCAGATCGCTTACCGTGCCATCACGATGGATGTTGAAGACCATGAAGATTCGTGCGCCCTTCGGCGTGCGCGAATCCACCTGCCCTTTATTCCAGTTTTGCTGCATGGTGCGATTGATCTGGTCGACATACCACGGATACATGCTGGCAAAGTTGTTGTCGCCCACCGTTGTCTGCCCAATCGCGCCGGGCGTCATAGCGTGCGGCATCAGCGACCCGGCCTGTTCGCCATACTGCGCCATATTCCGCTGCGGCTCAGGCTGGTGCGTCTGGGTTTTGGGAGGGGTTGGCTGCGCTTTCGGCTTCGTTTGCTTGCCCAGAATCGGGATGGCCTTTTCGTCCACGCGCTCCTCTTTCTTCGGGCTGGGCGCGGCCGGCGCCTGACTTGGTTTCTCCGTAGCCAGAACATTCTGGTTCAGTTGATCGGCGGGCAAGGGAAGGGCACTGCTCACCAGGTTTACCTGCATGGACCCGCCTGCGCCCGGGCTGCCCCAGATGTTGTGATGAAACAGTCCCATGAGCCATGCATAGGAGATGACAAATGCGGCAAGCACAACATGCAGCCCGACAGAACCCACAGCCGGACCCGTAAAATGCTCTGCGGCAAGTTCTCGCTCGAGGTGCTCGCTGCTGTTGAAGATGCCGTCCATATTCCCGCCGGGTTACCGCTTGACTTCGCACTATGAAGGGTGCCCCAGGTCTCGATTTTGAGACCTGGGATACCGGGGATGCGAGACCTTCGAATTCGCACGGTCCGAGAGCTAGCTCCGCTACTTCCCCGTTCCCTTAGCCTCCAGCGGCTGCGTGACAATCGAAACATTGGTGATTCCCGATTGCTTTACCGCGTCCATCACACTGGCGAATGCCCCGAACGGCACCCGCTCGTCGCTGCGCAAATAGATTGACTGATGCGACGTGTCGCCTCCCGGCTGGCGCAACTTGCCGGGGAGATCGTGAATGTTCACCGGCTGATCGTTCAAGAAAACATTCTGATCGCGGTCGATCGTCACCACCAGACGCTGCTCGGTAATCTGTTTCACTGTCCGCGTCTTGGGTACGTTCACTTCGATTCCCGATTGCAGAACCGGCTCGGTGATCATGAAAATAACCAGCAACACCAGCACCACATCCACCAGCGGCGTGATGTTGATATCCGCGAGCGAAGTGCGTGTCTGTCCGGAATTGCTTGTGAATGCCATGTCTACGCGGTTGCCAACATCCGTCCCGGAGGGACGCACGAAAATTGCCGAGGGTGAAGCCCTCTGCTCAGGGATTCCTCGGTGTCCCAAGCACCGGAGGGGCGATCGAAACTCTCACGGGAATTCATGCTTTCAGTGTTCTAGCCTCGCGCCGTCAAGCTCGGCGTCGGCGCCGCCTGCCGCTCCGGCATCTGCTCCAGCGAGTTCAGCAGTTCGCGGCAAAAATCGTCCGTCGCCGAAGCGAAGATCCTGATCCGCGCAGTGAACTGGTTGTATGCCACCACGGCGGGGACCGCGACAAACAGACCCGCCGCCGTAGTGATCAATGCTTCGCTGATTCCCGGCGCAACGGCGCGCAAGGTTGCAGAGCCTGCCGATCCGAGCCCGTGAAACGCGTCGACCACGCCCATCACGGTTCCAAACAGCCCCACAAAAGGCGCCGTTTGCGCGATCGTCGCCAGCCAGGTCAGACGCCGTTCCAGCGCGGTGATTGACTCGCTGGCAGCCGTTTGTGCCGAGCGTTCCAGAGGCGCCAGGCTTCGCGGAGGACCCGCTCCTCCGGTTGTTCGCCGGTAGGTTTCGTAGACATCTTCGAAGACCTGGGCCAATGGACTCGCGCTATAGTCCTTGGCTTGCGCGGCGATGTCCTGCAGCCGCGTCGCCTTGCGGAATGCGCGGATGAACCGCCGGCTTTGCCCGGTAGCTCTGCGGAATGTCGACGCCTTACCCAGGATCAACATCCACGAATACAGGCTCGCCACCAGCAGCAGCAATAAAACAAAGATCGCGATCGGCCCGATGTTGCTCATCATTTCGGCCAATGCGCCGAATCCTTGCGACGAAAGCGTCGGTCCGGGCGCTGCCCCGCCGTCAGCCTGCAAAAAGAGCGTTAATGCTGCGGTAAGAATCGCCAATCACCTCAATTCCCACGGTATCAGACCCCGATCCCCGTCCCAAGTGACGCTCTGGGTGCCTCATTCGCATCGTGCCAATCCGAGCGGCGTCTGCGTTCTGCTTTCTCATCGCCGGTCCCTGTCATTCGTGCTATGCTGCGCTCGGACTCGATACCCGTTGGGGTGCCTTCGCTTGTCGCTGAGACCTTGAGCCGAGGCGAATCAACTGTAGAACCAAGGAAAACATGCTCGTCGAGTTGCGCGCCGAGAACTACGCCGTTATCGATCACGCCATCGCCTCTTTCGGCCCGGGACTGAATCTGCTCACCGGCGAGACGGGCGCCGGCAAATCCATTCTTGTCGATGCGCTTGCACTGCTGATGGGGGGCAAGAGCTCCGGAGAGCTGGTTCGGCACGGCGCGGAAAAAGCTGTTGTCTCCTGCGTCTTCGCGTCCACGACCGGCGCCGAAGCCATCCTCGAAGAAAACGGCATTGACGCAGAAGGCGCTGAGGTCATTCTCCGTCGCGAAATCCTCTCCAACGGCAAGGGTCGGGTCTTCGTCAACAACCAGCCCGCCACCGTCGCAGTTCTCAAGCAGCTTGCGCCCGAGCTTGCCCTCGTCCACGCACAAACGGAGACCCATTCGAGCTTCGATTCCATGCAACAGCGCATCCTCCTCGACCGGTTTGCCGGCATATCCTTAGATGCCGTCGATAGAGCCTATGCTGGCTGGCGCACCGCCCAGACCAGGCTCAACGACCTTCTCCAGGGCGAGCAAGACCGCCTGCGCATGGTCGACCTCTGGACCTATCAGCGCAAGGAAATCGAGCAAGCCCAGCTTCAGGCCGGCGAAGACGAAGCCCTGGAAACCGAAAAGCGCGTCCTGGCCAATTCCGAAAAGCTCTACGCTGCCGCGATGGGCGCATTCGAACAGCTCTATGAGGGAGATGCCTCCGCAGAATCCTCCCTGCGCTCCGCGCTTCGCGGGGTCGAAGAACTGGCGCGATTCGATGCGCGTTTTGCCGAATCCGCCCAACAACTCGCCGGCGCTCGCGCCATTGCCTCCGATATCGCCGTCGCTCTGCGCGACTACGCACAGAGCATCGATTCCTCGCCCGAGCGCCTGGCCGAGATCGAGGACCGCCTCGCTCTGCTCGATCGCCTCAGGAAGAAGTACGGCAAGACCGTCGCCGAGGTGATTGCCTTCGGGGAAGATGTAACCCGCAAGCTCGCCGAAGTGGAAGACCGCGACGGGATTCTTAAAGCGCTTCGCGCCGAACTCGATCGAACAGCTGCGGAATATCGAAAGGCAGCGTCTGCGCTTTCAGCCGAACGCAAGGTTGCGGCACAGAGACTCGCAGAGCTCGCCGAAACCCAGATCAACTCGCTGGCCATGAAGGTCCGGTTCGAAGTGGCGGTCGCCTCAAGCGATCAAGAGGCAACCTGGACCGCGGCCGGATGGGACGAGGTGCAATATCTGATCGCCACCAATCCCGGCGAGCCGTTGAAGCCTCTGGTCGACATCGCCTCTGGCGGCGAACTCTCCCGCGTGCTGCTGGCACTCAAGGTCGCGGTTGAACAGACCTCGTCCAAGATCAATAGAAAAAGCACGCCGCGCACCCTTGTGTTCGACGAGATCGACATCGGCATCGGGGGCCGCGCCGCCGAAGCCGTCGGCCAGAAACTCAAAGCCCTGGGCCGCGCGCAGCAGGTTCTCTGTGTCACACACCTCCCGCAGATTGCCGCCTTCGCCGATCAGCATCTTGTCGTCGAAAAACGCGAGAAGGACGGCCGCACGCAGACCCGCATACGCGTTCTCGACGACCGGGCCCGCACCCACGAGGTCGCCCGCATGCTCAGCGGAGCCAAAGTCACTGACACCAGCCTCCAGCACGCGACGCAAATGATCGCAGCCAGTCGGTGACCGGCGAGTGTCTCGCGGAGGCTAGAGTCGCTCTACGACCTTTCCCAAGACCAGAGCGCCGACGATCGCGAGAAAGATATACGACAGAACGTTCGCTTGCCAGACCACGCGCCTGCAGTGCCTTTGAGGGCCTAGGCCACTCTTGCTGACCAGATGTGACTCGACATAACCGGAAAGCAAGAATGAAGGAACAAGCAAGACGACAAAAGCGACGGGAACTGCCCATTTTTCGTTGACGGGCCCCATCCAGGCGGCGCTCGTAACGACGATCAGGAAATCTGTGAAGCCATGCCCGAACGGCCAACGGATGTGATCTTCGAGGCCGGAAAACATCAATAAGGCATAAAAGGCTATCTCAAACACAAGGAACACAACCCAGGCGAGAGGAAAACCCAGGAGCAATGAGACGGCGTTCGCTTTAGCAGTCGCATTGATTGTTGCGCGCCATTCGCTTCTTAGTTTGAGCCGAATATATGCGGTCTCTATTGCAATTACAGGAAGCAGAAAGATCAGGATGACCGGGAACGAAAAGGGAAGCATCGGTATCCCTGCGTCCGCGTGTGCCGCGGTAGGGAACATCAGCAGAGCGAGCGCCAGGCAACGCCGGCTGGAAGGTTTTCTGCGCATTCGGAGATTTCAATGTGTTGACGCCGAGAATGATACTCTCAGAACCCTACGAAGCCGCCCTCAGACCAATCTCCAGCATCATCTGCGATTGCCTCGAACGCTGCGGAGCTGGGGTCGTCGAGGAGGCTTTGACCCCCCAAGAGAAGTTTCCGATCTTCTTCCGCCGTCGCCGTGGGACATTCGTCGAGCGAAAGGGCTGACTGGCCTATCGGATAAGAAAGTAGTAACTACATAATCTAGCAATCATTTGTCGACATTTTGCCATCGTTCCGCGCCCGATCTCGGCCGGCTGATTATCAAAACTCCAGCAATTCGTCGCATATTACCAAGGTAATAACACATCGCATTTTAGTTTGCCATTTATAGGTGACTTCGATACCCTTTGTAACGAATCCACTGTCTCCCTTCCCCCTCTGCACCTTTGTTCCTGCGCAGTTCCTCTGCCTTGGATTTCTCTGTCTAGGGAGCAAACATGCGAGTCGTGTGGTCCGGCAATTTCGTGCCCAAAGCGGTCTTTTTCTCGGCGTCCAGCCTCTTTGCTGCCTGCCTGGTTGCGGGCTGCGGCGGGTCCATTGCAGTCGATCTCAATACCATCGCTGCCATCGCCTCGCCGACCGACACGCTGCGTGTGAACCAGACCATGCAGCTGACTTCCAAATACCTGGCCGATGGCTTGCCGATGAACTTCTATGTCAATGGCATCCTCGGCGGCAATGCTCAGGTTGGAACCATTAGCAGCGCAGGCGTCTACACCGCCCCCGCCGTTGTCCCCACTCCTTATACCGTTCAGATCACCAGTTCCATCTCCAAATACCCAGAAGCAGTCCCCGGTTCGGTCTCAGTCCAGGTCTGGAACCCGATTCCCGGCCTCACCTCGGTTTCTCCCGGTGGCTTCTCCGAGGGATCGACGACCGTCACAGTGAGTGGATCGCAATTTGTCTATGGCGCGCAGATCAGTTGGAATGGAACCCTGATTCCGACGACTTATGTGTCGGCAACCGAGCTTGTCGCGCAGGTCGCGGCTCCAAACCCCGGCACCTTCCCGCTCACCGTCACCAACCCCAATCCCGGATCGGCAAGCGCACCTCCCCTTTCGCTGATCGTCGGCCCCGGAAAGGTGGTGTTCCAACTCGAGCCGAACGCCGGAACCGACGTTCGCGTCTCCAACCAACTCAACTTCGGCCTGAATGTCAGCGGAACCGATAATCCCGGCGTCACTCTGCAGGTGAACGGCATCCCCGGAGGAAATTCAGTGGTAGGCACCGCTGTATCGAACGCCGATGGCTCCATCACCTACACCGCGCCGGCAGTTGTTCCTACGCCCAGCAACGTGGTCCAACTCACCATCACCAGCATCGACAATCCCACTGTAGCGATCACGCAAAACGTCTCAGTGATGAATCCCATCCCAGTTCTCACTGCGGCATCGCCGATGTCATTCGCTCCCGGGCCTGCGACGATCGTCCTGACCGGCCAGAAATTCATCAACGGTGCACAGGTTCTGGTCAATGGGTCCGCATCGCCGACGACCTTCAACAGCGGAACTCAACTTACGGCGACCGTCGATCTCACTGAGCCGGGCAATCTCGATCTGCAGGTGCTGAACCCCAGCCCCGGTCCCGCGGCATCGGCTGATCTCATCGCCAACGTCACTGGCACGCCGCCCACCCCGGTTGTGGCTCCTGACGACGCCGCTCGCTTCCTTGAGCAGGCGACCTTCGGCGCCACCGACGCTGACATCCATAACGTTTCGCTAAACGGCTTCCAGTGGTGGCTCGACCAGCAATTCACCATGGCGCCATCGCCCACCGAGCCCGCTGTCGAGCAGGCAGTCATTGTCAATAATCCACCCTGCTCTACAGACGACGTCAAGTGCAACGCGGCTCTCTTCGTTCAGAACAACCAGAACGAAGACCTCGTCGAGGAAAGCTTCTGGCAGCAATCGCTCACCGCGCCCGATCAGCTTCGCCAGCGAGTGAAATACGCCCTGGCCGAGATGTTCGTCATCTCCAGCAATAACTCCACGGCGATTCAAAACATGCCGCGCGGCGAAGCTTCGTTCTACGACACGCTTGGCTCAGACGCCTTCGGGAACTTCAGGCAACTTCTCCAGGACGTCACCCTGCACCCCATGATGGGGCAGTTCCTTTCCATGCTCATGAACGACAAGGGCAACGCCACCACCGATCCTGACGAGAACTACGCGCGCGAAATCATGCAACTCTTCACCATCGGTCTGTGGCAGCTAAACGACGATGGATCGCAGAAAGTAGACGGATCGGGTAATCCCATCCCAACTTATTCGAACACCGACGTGATGGGGCTGGCTGCCGTCTTTACCGGCTTCAGCTGGAACGTCCCGGGTGACTCGACCGACGACGCCTGGTCCAACTGCTGCATCTACGTCGGCCCCGGCTACGGTGAAGAGCTGTTGCCCATGCAAAGCTTTCCCAGCCATCACTCGACCGTCGAGAAGGACTTCCTCGGCGTCACCATTCCGGCTTCGGCCACCCCGGACCCAGAAGGCGATCTCAAGACCGCTCTCGACACGCTCTTCAACCATCCCAATCTGCCTGCGTTTTTCTCCAGGCAGTTGATTCAGCACATGGTCACGAGCAATCCCAGCCCGGCCTACATCAATCGCGTTGCCCAGGTCTTCAAGAATGACGGCACGGGCGTGCGCGGCAACCTGCAGGCGGTCGTCACAGCGGTTCTGCTCGATCCCGAGGCCCGCGATACCTCCAGCGCCACCAGCAATGCGCAATACGGCAAGGTGCGCGAGGCTCTCCTGCGTTACACCGAGTGGGCTCGTGCGTTCACTGCGCAATCGCGCACCGGCTCCTTCGACAACGGCAGCACTGAAGACCCCATCTGGGGTCTCGGCGAAATGTGGCAGCGCTCTCCCACTGTCTTCAACTGGTTCAGCCCACTGTACTCGCCGCCCAACTCGACCATCGCGACCGACAACCTTCTCGCACCCGAGATGCAGATGACCAACGTCTCCAGCGTCGTCGGCTTCATCAACTACCACCAGAGTGCCATCGGAGCGTCAGCCGCCGGCGGCCCCGACATCTTCTCGTCGTACGCAACCGAGATGAGCCTCGCCGCAACGCCTGACAAGCTCCTCGACCGAGTCAACTTGCTGCTGATGTCGGGCCAGATGAGCACCGCGCTCTACAACCAGATTCTCGGCGCCATCAATTCCATTCCCATACCCACCGGCGACCAGAACGCAATCAATGCCGCTTTGCTCGGCCGCGTGCAAACCGCTATCTATCTCACCGTTGCGTCGCCCGACTACGCCGCGCAGCAATAGGAGAAAAACCATGTCGAAGTGCAGCTGCCAGACTCGCCGGCAATTTCTTCGCACCGCTTCCATGGCATCCATGGCCGGCTTCTACGTCAGCCCGTTCCTTCTTGAGCTGAACTCGGTGGCCGCCATGGCCCAGGGCAGTTCCAGCTCCGGCTACCGCGCGCTGGTCTGCGTCTACCTGCAGGGCGGCAACGACGGGCACGGCACCGTCATCGCCACCGACTCCGACTCCTACGCTGCCTTCACCAGCGCCCGTTCCGGGGCACCAGGACTGGCTTACCCGATGAGCGAGCTTCTGCCCATCACCCTTCAGACACCGCAGAGCGGCCGCACCTTCGCGCTCAATCCCTCTCTCACGGGTATGCAGAGTCTCTTCAGCGCCGGCCGCGCCGCCATTGTCGCCAACACCGGCACGCTGGTCGTGCCCGCCACCAAAACGCAGGTGAACAACAATTCCGTCCCGCTGCCCGACTCGCTCTTTTCGCACTTCGACCAGACCGCCGCCTGGCAGGCCATCGCCTCCAATCTCGGCAGCGGCGAACACGTCGGGTGGGGAGGCGCCGTGGCCGACGCCATCGAAGCCATGAACATGAACTCGAACTCCATGTTCACCTGCATCTCCACCTGCGGAAACGCGCTCTTCCTCGCCGGGCAAACCTCGTTCCAGCTCAACGTCACGCCGGCCGGTCCCATTCCCATCTATGGGCTGACAAACCCGCCTTTCGGCGCGCCCTCTGCAGGCAATCCTCTCAACTCCATCCTCACCGCCGACGAGACCAATCTCTTCGCCCAGGAGTACGAGATCGTCATCAACCGCTCCATGCAGGCGCAGGCTATGCTCGCCACGTCCATGGCTCCCGCAGGGGTGGGTGGCGTCGCCAATCCTCCGCAGTATCTCGACCCCGTCACCATGATGCTCGCCGACAACCCGCTCGCGCAGTCACTGCAGACCGTCGCCCGCATCATCTCCGGACGCGCTGCGCTCGGCGTCAACCGGCAGATCTTCTATGTGCAGCTCGGCAGTTTCGACACCCACAACAACCAGGCGCAGATTCACGCGCAGCTTCTCACCCAGCTCGGCGCGGCCTTCGAATACTTCGACAGCCTCATGGTCGGCATGGGCCTCAGCGACAACGTCACTGCCTTCACCATCTCCGACTTCGGCCGCACCCTGACCTGCAACAGCAACGGCACCGATCACGGCTGGGGCAGTCATCACTTCGTCGCGGGCGGCGCGGTCAACGGCCAGAACATGTACGGGACTTATCCGGTCGTCGGCGTCGATCAGGCCAATGACGTCGGTGCAGGCCGTCTGATTCCCACTACGTCCGTCGAACAGTATGCAGGCACACTGGCGCAGTGGTTTGGTTTGTCCGATAGCCAGGTCCGCACCATCTTCCCGAACTTCGCCAACTTCGGTTCGAATCCGTACCTTGGATTTATGAGCGCATGAATTTGGCCGGCCATTCAGGAACGGCGTGCGCTGCGGCTCGCGCCGCAACCGTCTGATCACTGACCCCCGGAATCGCGATCACTCACCGCTCGCTTTCCATGCGTTCCCCGGTCTTGCCACGGCATACATCTGCTTTGTGATCTGGTCGAACAGGCCCATGCGGTCATCCTTACCATCCGGCGCCTTTGTGCCGTACAGATCGAAGTGCGTGCGATCGGGAATGTAAGTGAACTGTGCGTGAGCGCCTAGACCCTGTAATACCGCGTCGAATCTATGGGCCGCGCCATCGAGATAGAAGGTATCCGCGGTACCCACGATGACATGGATCTTGCCGCGCAACAGGGGACCGCGCTCGGCCCATGTCGCCGTCACAATATGAGCCAGGTCCCAGTGATCGCGCCAGTAGGCGACAACGGCCGGGTCCACCGCGCCCGTGTTGCGATCGAACATGGGAACAGGCCGCCCGTCGCTGCCGCGCGGCGAGAACACCCACTCAAACGAAGCCAGTTGCCCGCCGTATGCGCCCAGCACACTTTCCATACGCGAAAACTGCTCCATCGTGCCCATCACCTTGTCGTGATCGCGCACAATCGGATATGCCGCGCCATCGTCGCGCCGGTACATATTGGCGTGTGCCGCGTAAAGATCCACTCCGGTGAAGTCGTGAAAGTCGCTCGGATCCGGCGATGTCGACCATGTGCCGCCGAAGACCCTGGGGTAATTCACCTGGAGTTGCAGCGTGGCCCAGCCGCCCGACGAGTGCCCCTGTAGGAATCTCCCGCTCGCGCGCCCGTCCATCTTGTAGTGCGCTTCGAGGTAGGGAATAAACTCCGTCGTCAGCGCCTTCCCCCACGGTCCGTTGTTCAGAGAGTCGGCGAACTCGTGTGTCCCCGTTGCGCACGATTCGTCCAGCATCACCCAGATCATCGGCGGCATCCGGCCTTCTGCCATGCGCTGGTAAAGCATCCCGCCGACCCGCTCCGCACCGGCGAGATCTCCGCCGAATCCGTGCGTCCAGTACACCGTGGGGTAGTGTTCTTTTGCGTCCGCGTCGTACTTCGGTGGCGTCACCACCCACGCCCTCACTTGAATTGCGCGGCCTGCAAAACTGCTCAGCGCTGCGCTGGTCAGCTCTTCGCGGTGCAGGTGCGCTTGCGCGTCCGCTGCGATGGTCGGCGCAGGGCGCTCGGGAACGGTCGTGTTTAGCACCAGTTCGGGCTCGGTACTGGTGCCGGGAACAAAGCCGGCGAGCGGCACTACGTCGCTCACCAGATCGCCCGCACCGCGGCCCGAATAATTGTAGGTATGATTCACGTCGAGCACCGCCTGCGCCTGGTAATCGCCGGCCTTGAGTGATGAGAAACCATCGGGGTAGGCGAGATCGTCGGTATCGACATCGATCGATTCGCCGGGCGCAAGCGCGGGCACCTCTTTCGCGGCCACATAAGTCGCCGTCGGCCTGAAAGGATTCTCATCGATCTGCTTGGCTCCGCTGCCCGCTTCGAGAAAGATCAGCATGCGTCCTGAAACCGGCGCGGTGAACTGTTTGCCCAGTGTCACGCGAAAGAACAGGTGCTGCGGCTGCTGTGCAGCACAGGAAACAAGACACAAGACCGCGGTAACGGCCGCGTAAAGACCTCGGGGAAATCGCATGCAGTGATTTTATATGTGGGGCACGACAATCATCTTTCCCACACCGTCGCGGTAGTGGCTGGCGATGTCGAACGCCTCGGCGATGCGGTCGATGGGACGCGTGTGCGTGAGGACCGGAGCGAACCACTCTGCGTGCTCGCGAAGCAGCTGGAGAGCTTCTCCGCTTTCGTTGTTGGAGCGGCGAACGTTGAAGAGGGTCAGCTCTTTGCGTCGCATCGCCGAGCTATCGATCGTTATAAAGGTCCCCGCAGGAATGCCGGTGAGCACGATGCGGCCGGCGTTGCGCGCGATGTGGATGGCCTGCGAGATGGTTTCATCAGCGGCGGCGCAGTCGATAGCACAGTCGACGCCGCGCTGAGAGGTCGCGTGAAGGATCTCGTGGACCGCTTCGCCAGGTTCGAGCGCAGCGTGAGCACCGAGCGCAAGGGCCATTTCGCGACGGTGGGCGAGTGGCTCGATGGCCCAGATTCGGCCGGCATGGACGGCTCGCAGCGCAGCGATGGTCATGAGACCGATAGGTCCCGCCCCGAAGACTGCGACGGTTTCACCCGCCTGAACCGACGCGAGGCGAAGCGAGTGAACTCCGATGGCGAGCGGCTCGGCCAGCGAAGCCTCGGCACAGGACATTCCGGAAGCGATGGGAAAAAAGTTGGCGGCGGGCAGGTTGACGAACTCGCGGAAGAATCCCGGCAGATGCGGGTTTGAGAGAAAACGAATGTTGGCACAGACATTGTGGTGGCCGCTGAGGCAGAACTCGCAGTGATAGCAGTAGAGCGCGGGTTCGAGGGCGCCTCGGTCGCCGACGGCGAGCGCGGTCACGCCGGCGCCGGTTTTGACGATGGCGCCTGCGGGTTCGTGGCCGAGAACCATCGGATACACATTAGGCGTGCTGCCTACCTGGCCCTCGGTGTAGGCGTGGAGGTCGGATCCGCAGATGCCGACGGCCTCGACGCGAACCTGCACCTCGCCGGGCGCGGGGTCTTCAATGGGCATGTCGGTGAGCCGGAAGGTGAGGGGAGCAGTGAGTTCCGCAGCGCGCATGAAGAAACGATAACTCATGCGCCGGAGGAGAGCGAGCGAATCGAGCCTGACGACGCCATGCCCTCGGCTTGGCAGCCTGCATTCAAAAAGGAGGCGTCGCAGCGGGCCGGCGCTAGCCACCCCTGCAAGAATTCGCTTGACCTCGGCGCCGTCGGCGCAAGAGGATGTCGGGACGGTGCCTTGCGTCGCAACCCAGCAACGCGGAGCAAAGGCGCTGGCGAGCGATTCGCTGAAGGGAGATTTGACAGATGATGATCGTAAGACACAGTTTCACCGCCAAGCCGGGTCAAGGCAGCAAACTGGCAGCCCAGATGAAAGAAATTGCCACCGTCGGGCGGCTTCGCAACATACGCATTCTCACCGACGTCGTCGGAGAGTTCAATCAGGTGCTCATGGAGCATGAGATCGAGTCTCTCGCCGAATTTGAAGAGGCGATGAAGAGGTACGGTACAGACCCGGCGATTCAGGAAAAAGCGAAGGGCTACACCGATCTGTGGATGAACGGTCGCCGCGAAGTGTTTCGAGTGGTTTGAAATCGGCACTGACCGGCTGACGCCCGAAATCGGACCACTTACTGGCGCGGCGGTCAGCGAACCAGCGCCGTCACGATCTGGTTCACCGCGAAGGCTGCGCCGTAGGCCAGGGCCAGCATGTATATGAACTGGATCGCGGGCCAGCGCCAGGAATTGGTCTCACGGCGCACCACGGCGATGGTCGACGTGCACTGCATGGCAAAGGCAAAGAAGATCATCAGCGCGAGCGCGCCGCCCAGAGTCATGTCGTGATGGAGAGCGGTCTGCAGATTGAGCGACTGCGTGCTGGGGTCGGCGCCATAAAGTGTGCCCATCGTGCTGACCATGACTTCGCGGGCCAGGACGCTCGAGACCAGTCCGATTCCGATCTTCCAGTTGAAGCCCAGAGGTGCGATGGCCGGCTCGAGGAAGTGGCCAAGTCGGCCGACGAGGCTCTCTGCGAGTTCGGGCCCGGTGAAGGAGCCGGAGGCGGTGTGGACGATGGGCAAATGCGCCAGGATCCACAATGCAAGAGTGACGGCAACGATGATGGTGCCTGCGGTCTTGAGGAAGATGCGCGCGCGGTCCATCAGGCGCAGGCCAAGCGAGTAGAGAGTGGGCATGCGGTACTGCGGCAGCTCAAGAATGAAGGGCGTGTCGCTCGACTTGAGGATGGAGCTCTTCAGCAGCCTCGCGGTGGTGAAGGCCGCCACGAATCCTGCGACATACAGGCCCAGCATGACGAGCGTACGCAGTCCGATAAATCCATGCAGATAGTAAAGGTTGGGAATGAAGGCGGCGATTAGGAGCAAGTAGACCGGCAGGCGTGCTGAGCAGGTCATGAACGGCGTGACGAGGATGGTGGCAAAGCGGTCGCGCTTGTTTTCGATGGTGCGCGTGGCCAGGATGGCGGGCACGGCGCAGGCGTAGGCCGAGAGCAGCGGGATAAAGGCTTTGCCGTTGAGGCCGATCGTGCGCATCACGCGGTCGGCGATGAGAGCGGCGCGGGCCAGATAGCCTGAGTCTTCGAGGATTCCGACAAACAGGAAGAGAAGCAGGATCTGGGGGAGGAAAACGAGTACGGAGGAGATGCCCTTCCAGACGCCGTCGAGCAGAAGGGATTGCAGCCAGCCAACGGGTAGAATCGGCCGGACGAGATCGGCGGCGCGGCCGAGCAGGTCGCCAAAGCCGTCAGAGAGCGGCTGGCCGATGGAGAAGACCACTTCAAAGACCGCAACCACGACAACGAGAAAGAGCAGCGGTCCCCAGACGCGATGGAGAAGAATGTTGTCGATCTTGCGGGTGTTTTCGGCCGAGAGCGGGGCCTGGTAACCGGTGCGGCTCGAAACCTGCGCAGCCCAGGTGTGCGTACTGGCGGCGTTGCCGATCACCGGTAAAGTGACGAGCTTCTGATTGTCGGCGCGATGGCCATTCTGCTGATTCAGGAAGCGCGGGACAGCGTCGATTCCCGTGCCGTTGACAGCGCTGATCTGCGCGACGGGGGCCCCGAGTTCGCGCGCCAGCTTGAGGGGATCGATGTGGCCGCCTCGCGACTCCATCAGATCGCTCATGTTGAGCAGCACCAGCGTGGGAAGTCCCACCGCTAGAACCGGCATGGCCAGCATGAGCTGCCGCGTCAAATGAAGCGAGTCCAAAACCAGAAGAACAGCGTCAGGCTTGGGCGTGCCTGGCATGCGGCCGCGAAGCACGTCGACAGCGACGCGCGCGTCTTCGGAGTAGGGCGTGAGCGAATAGATGCCGGGCAGATCGATGAGCGTGAGGTCGTCGCGGCCGACACCGGCCATCAGCCCCATGCGCTGTTCGACGGTGACGCCTGGGTAGTTGGCCACCTTCTGGCGCAGGCCGGTGAGCCTATTGAAGAGAGTGGACTTGCCCGAGTTAGGTGGCCCAATGAGGACGACGGTCTTGAGCGCGGTGCCCGGTGGCGATCCCGCAGGCTGCTTAAATGCCGGCGTCTCGCAACAGGCGTTCACTTCGCGGCCTCGACAAGCGTCTTTTCCTGGTCGGCGGATGCGTCGACCGGGGCAGCATCTGAAGCTCCGGGAGCACCATTGTGGGCTGCACAGGGACGGACGCGAATGGCGTCGGCAGTTTCATGGCGGAGGGCGATTTCAAGGCCATCGACACAGTAAACCGTCGGGTCGCCGGCCGGAGCGCGACGCAGTGCAACGACGCACGAACCCGGCACAAAGCCCATATGCATCAGGTGGTTCTGAACATTTTCAGGAAGCTCGAGTGAGACCAGGATCCCTCGTTCACCCACGGTCAATTCGCTGAGTACGCTCACCTGCCGAACTCCACTTTGCCGCCGGCGAAACGGCAGCACCTTGAAAATACGACCAGAATGGTCGTAATTCAGTATACGGCCAAAGGACCTCGGCCTGCAATCGGGGACTTCAGGGAATTTCGGTGCACTGGCTCCCATGACCTGGCCTCCGGGTGAGGAGGGTTCTTGCCGGAGTCCTCCAGCTCCCTCCCAAGTCCCCCTGGCGGACCCATGTTCAATTCATCGGTGCAGTGAGTCATTTGTAACAGTGGATTGGTTTCCGGGCATGTGATCCAAATCACCCAATCAGAGCGGCCGGATTCCATACGGGTTGTGACTCTGAACACTGACTCCGAAACGGGAGTTCCGGTATCCGTACGGCGTCAGCCAGCGAGAGCGAGGAGACCGCATGCACTACTTGAATCAGGAGGTTCTGCAACAACTCTCTCCGGAAAGTTTTCAGGCCAGGCAACCGTATCCCTGGGCCGGCATCGAAAACTCGCTCACCCCGGAGGGTTTCGAGGCGCTGCGGCAATCGCTGCCCGATGTGTCGGGCTTCAACAAGATGGTTGGGGTGAAGCGTGCCTACGGACAAGGCCCTCATGATCGTTTCCTGCTGCACTATCAGCCGTGGCTCGAGATCGCTCCTCCCTGGCAGCAGTTCATCGCGGAACTCCAGGGCGATACCTATCAGTCGTTCTTGCGCCGGATGCTTGGGCCGCGCAAATTCATCCTCACATTGGAGTGGTACTACGCATGGCAGGGCTGCGCTGTTTCGCCACATTGCGACGCGGCTCGCAAACTCGCCACGCACATCTTCTACTTCAACACTGAGAACGATTGGAATCCGGAGTGGGGTGGCGAGATCCTAATCCTTGACAGCGAACGCCGCTTCAAATCGCATTCCGCACCCAGCTTCGACGAACTGAAAGTCGCGGCGAAGCTGGAGCCGTGGGGCAATGAGAGCCTGATCTTCCAGAGGACTCCTCACTCGTGGCATGGTGTCCGGCCGCTGCGATGTCCGGCGGGAAAGCTGCGCAAGTTGTTCCTGATCACCATCAACATACCCAGCTTCCAGGTGTGGTGGCGAGGCGTGCGCGGCAAGGACCCTGATGGCTACTGCCTCAAGGAGCATAAGGCTGCGGCGTAGGAGCAAACGGGAAGCGAGCGAAGAGGCGACCCAGCCACTGATAAGGCCACTCAAGGCGCGACGCAGTCGAAGCTCGCAGCATCGTTTTGATCGCCTGAGCCTTTGTAGCGAGCCAGGATAGGATAGGCGCAGAGCGGCCGCGTGAACGCTGCCTTGATCGCGCCATTCGGGACCGCTGCGTATTTTGTCGCGATGACGCTTTGAAGCGGCGAACCCTTCTCCACCCAGCTCTCCAGAGAATCAAAGAGGCCGTATTTTGGCCCCGCGGCTGTCTCGACACCTAGTTGTCCGAAGGCGCTGGCGCCGGGGCCGCCAGCGCAGTGTTCCATGCCCGGGACCATGTAAAGGCGAACGAACGATGCTGCCTTTTCTGCGCCCATCCGCGCTTCCACGTCTTTGAAGTACCCGACGGTGTTTTCCGGCGGGATAGCGGGGTCGTTCCAGCCGTGATAGAGAATCAGTTTTCCGCCTCGCGCGGCAAACCGGCTCAGGTTGGGATCAGTCGCATCCAGATCTGCGGACTCCTTCTCTCTCGATTGACGCAGGAAATCATCCACGTTGATGGTGAGAGGATTCGCCGTGGGATCGTCGGTGACCATGTAGCGAAGGTAGTTTTGCAGGAACCGGGACGCCAGAGATGCTGTCGGATCTTCTCCGACCAGCCACTCCTTCCAGCTTGTCTCATCTCCCATTGAGAGACCGGGAAAGAGCGGGGCGCCATGTTCGTCGCTGACTCCGGCATACAGTGTTCTCAACGAATCAATCTGCGGCTGGGTAAGGCAGTCAAGCGCGTCGTCCTGCTTGCAGAGAAGAGACTGGGGGTCGAAGTGGCACGCTGCGGGATTACCGATTACGCCATCCTTTACGCCATCGAGCGCGTCGCACGCGGCTAGGGTAGCGCGCTGAATGGCTGGAAGCTTGCCGTCAGGGATGTAGGCTTTGGGATCGCTGGTGAGCGCCCGATATTTGCGGGCTCCGGCTGCCACCATGGTTGACCAGGCGTTTGCGGGCGCTCCCGCGAGGATTCCGTCGTAGTCCTCGGGGAATCGCTGCGCTTCCATCAGAGCTTCGCGGCCGCCATCGGAGCATGAGTCGAAGTAGGATTTGTCCGCCGGTTTTCCAAAGTAGGCGTCGAGGATTTGCTTAGCACGTTCGGCGGTGAGATGGATCGCGCGCCAGCCGAAGTCCTTGACTTTCTCGGGATGTCCATAAGCCCAGGTTGCGTCGGTCGACTCAGCCTGGTGACCTGCATCGGTACCGGCCACAGCAAAGCCGCGCTTCAAGTAAGCCGACATCTGCTGGTACGAAATTGAGCCGGCGAATCCGCCATTTCCCACGCCCAGCATGCGGCCGTTCCAGTCATGCTCAGGGAGCCACACTTCGAAACGAATCTTCGAGTCATCCGTGGGTCGAATCTCGCCGGCGATGCGACAGAATGCCGGCAAATCTCCGAAAGAAGCGTCATCGCCGATCGCCATGACGCCCGAAGTGATGGATTCTGCGACCGTGATCCGTGTGTTCTCAAGCGGAAGGTTCTTGAGGTTGACGCAGTCTGCGGCAAACAGTAGTGGGCCGGACGCGAAACAGAGAACCCCGAATACCATCCTGCGCATGGGCTGGCTCCTGACAACGCCCCTTTATAGCAGACTGTGAGGATTGACCGGCATTGCACGGCCCGCAGGGCGATGGTACAAGGGTTTCATGACGGTAGAGGAATTTCGCGTTTCGCTGCAGCAGGCCGAGCCGCCCAGCGGACTGACAGCGCCGATCGCCGCGTTGTGGTGGGATGCAAAAGGTGATTGGGCCCGCGCCCATGGCATGGTCGATGACCTCGAGACGAAAGACGGCATGGCGGTGCACGCGTACCTGCATCGCAAAGAGGGAGTCGAGTGGAATGCGAACTACTGGTATGACCGCGCCGGGCGCAACTTCCGCCGCACAACGCTCGAAGCCGAGTGGGAGGCGCTGGTTGAGGCGTTGGGAAAGACGGGGAATACCGAGTAGATACCAGCCGACATCTCGCGGACTTTGCCCGCCATCGCGAGTCCATCGTGCGGCTTGGCGTGCGTGAGGTTGTGCTGACCGGTGGCGAAGCGCTTCTGCATGCGCGGATTCGAGCGGCTTTGTTCGTTCCTGCATGGCTGCGGAGCTCGCGTCACGCTGCTTGCCAACGGTTTGCTCGTGGCGAAACACGCTGATGACGTCGAGTCGAATCCGATCTGCCGGCGCTGCGTGTGTTCGCTCAACTACAAAGGTAATGAAACCTGAGTTGCGAACCTCGAAAGCGATCGAGAGAAACAACGACCTGATCGCGGCGATTATTCTGAAGTTGTGACGGATGGGCCGCCGTTAGATGGTGAAGATGCAGCGGAGGAACTGAGTGCGCCTGCCGGGACGCCGCTTCGGGCTCAGGTTCCTGCGCGAGCCGGCCTTCGGCTTCGCGCCGGGGATTGGCTGCGGAACGTTTCTGCCCGGCGAGTTGCGCTGTGGCTTGGAATGGGCCTGGTGGGGCTTTGGTTGTTGGCCGCTTTTCTGCTTCTGTGCGCGAAGTGGATCGATCCGCCGACAACGGCGGTGCACATGGAGCGCCGCATACAAGCCTGGATCCACGGCAAGCCCTATCATGAACGCTACGATTTCGTTTCCCTCAGTCAGATTTCGCCGGATTTCCAGCATGCAGTGATTGCCGCTGAGGATGCGCGCTTTTACCAGCACCACGGCTTCGATTGGCAGGCTATCGAGATCGCCGCTGAGCGCGACATGGATGGCAAGCGCCTTCGCGGCGGCTCCACGATTACGCAACAGCTGGTGAAGAATCTTTTCTTCGGTACCGGCCGCTCGTTTCTTCGCAAAGGCGCGGAGTTCACCCTGGTGCCCGTGGCGGAGTTTCTTCTCGGTAAGAAGCGGATCCTCGAGCTCTATCTGAATGAGGTGGAATGGGGACCGGGAATCTACGGTGCAGAAGCGGCATCTCGTGCCTACTACGAAACGGCCGCGCGGAACATCGGACGGGATCAGGGGGCGCGGCTCGCGGCGATTCTGCCCTTGCCGCTGAAGCGCCGGCCCGGCCGCATGGATCATTACAGCGAAATCATTCTGGAGCGAATGCGTGAGATGGGATGGTAGACGAGAGCCGGTGAAAGGCTCGTGAAGGCGGCGAAAAGCCGCTCCCGGATAAGCTGGAGCATGTAAAGTTAGACGCATGCTTTGGACACGCAGAGAATTTGCCAAACTGGGCGGCCTGGGTATCGCCGCGCGCTTCACCCCGGCCCTCGTTGCTCAGCCCGCTCAGCGCCAAACCGGCTACGCCATCATCGGACTGGGCCGCATCGCCGCGATCTTCGTGTCCGGCCTGCGCAACAGCAGCAACTCGCGTGTGGTTGCGCTCGTCAGCGGCCACCGGGACAAGGCCCTGCGGATCGCTGCCGACTACGGAGTCCCCGAGGCCTCGATTTACAACTACGAGAACTTCGATTCCATCGTGGCCAACCATCAGGTGGACGCGGTCTACGTGGCCCTGCCCAACTCCATGCACGCGGAGTACACCGTCCGGGCAGCCAAAGCCGGCAAGCACGTTCTTTGTGAGAAGCCGATGGCCACCAGCGTCGCCGATTGCGAGCAGATGATCGCCGCATGTAAGTCGGCCGGTGTCAGGCTGATGATCGGCTACCGGTGCCAGTACGATCCTACCCATCTCAAAGCCATCGATCTTATCCGTTCCGGCGCTCTCGGCCAGGTCCAGGCCATCGAGAGCGCTTTCGGGTTCAATATTCAGCCCGGCGAGTGGCGTCTCGACAAAAAGATGGCCGGCGGTGGCCCGCTGGTCGATGTCGGCATCTACTCTCTAAACGCCGCCCGATTCCTGACCGGTGAGGAACCCGGCGGTTTTAAGGCGTATGCCTCGACCATCGATCAGGACGGCCGCTTCTCGACCGTCGAGGAGAATGTCTCCTGGACCATGAAGTTTCCTTCGGGCATTGTGGCCGCCTGCAACACAACCTATGGCGGCCAAATGGAGGGTTTCTATCGCGTTCACGGCGCGAAAGGATGGCTCGAAGTCAGCTCGGCATTCGTGTATGACGGGCTGCGCCTGCGCGCCGAGTATCTCTCCGCGAACGGAACCACCCCAACCAGCCTCGACGAGCCCAACCCCGGGCACATGCCCTACCAGTTTCAAACCGAAGCCGAGCACTTTTCGCACTGCATTCAGAATGGCCTGGAGCCAAAGACTCCGGGTGAAGAGGGGCTGCGCGACATGCGCTATATCGCGGAGATTTACAAGGCTGCATCCGCCTCCTAACCAGCCCGGGCGAGGCCGTCGATCTGTTCCGCGGGCGAGGAGATCTCATGTTCAGAATTGCAGCCTGTTTCGTCGCACCGGTTCTGCTTGCCATCACTCTTCGAGCGGCCCCGCCGCCCTCCACCAATGCGGATAAGGTCTGGGCGCTCGAAGAATCCTATTGGCGATATGTGCAGGCCAACGACCTCCCGAGCTATCGATCCCTCTGGCATCCGGATTTCCTCGGCTGGCCTTCCATGAATCCTGAACCTCTCGGCAAGGCTCACATCACCGACTGGATCGCTGCCCGCAGTAACCGGCATGAGTCTTTGCAATCCTATGCCCTCGAAAAGCTTTCGATTCGGACCACAGGCAACCTGGTCACAACCACCTATCGCGTTCGCGCTACCTGGGTGGATCAGAACGGAAGCGCCGATACCTCGGTCTCCCGCATCATTCACACCTGGGTGCGCAATGCTTCCGGCTCGTGGCAGATTATCTCGGGAATGTCGGCTCCCACCGACGCCGAAGGCCACTAGGGTTGGGAGATCGCTGAGTTGGCACGCGACCATGAGAAAAGCGATGATTCTGTCGCGCTGAATGTGCTAGTCTGGCGGCGTGCCGACCGCTTCCCCGGCCCTCGAAAAGACCAAGACTCGCCGTCACTCCGCAGTGGTGCGCGTGACGCACTGGCTCACCTTCATCGCATTTGTTGCGCTGCTCGTGACAGGCTTTGAGATCGTCGTCTCGCACCCGCGGTTCTACTGGGGCGAGGTGGGAAACGTCAACACCAAGCCCCTTTTTGTAATCCCCATTCCGGCCAGCCGCGACACGGTGCCCACCGGGTACAAGTTCGAGATGCCCGACGAGAACGGCTGGAGCCGCTATCTGCACTTCGAGGCGGCATGGCTGGCTGTTCTGGTTGCGTTGGTATACGGGGTTTACGGAGTTGTTAGCGGGCACTTCACGAGAGATCTGCTTCCGGAGCGCCGCGACTGGACCTGGCACTCGAACCGCCAGCGCATCGCGCAGT
>Ga0335071_10001389_pt1 | contig 26008 bp, 19 predicted proteins | sample Lox_Sample_15_FD_206724 | JGI IMG/M metagenome (GOLD analysis project Ga0335071, IMG submission 206724) | Soil microbial communities from Loxahatchee National Wildlife Refuge, Florida, United States - Lox_Sample_1.5 | ecosystem: Environmental > Terrestrial > Soil > Wetlands | place: USA...
CCCACACCGACGACCAGATGTCCCGCGTCCTGGAGACCTTCGAAAAGGTCGGCCGGCAGGTTGGACTGATCTCCTGAATTTTGGAAAGAGGGGAGTGGATGCGGCTGCAGCCTATTTCGGGCCTGCAGAGCCTTTGAATTCCTCGGCGGTGACGTGGCCGGGCTGGCTGATGCCTTCCCGGTTGAATACCTTCCCAATCGTCAGGAAGAGGATCCTGATATCCAGCCGGAAGGACCAATGGTCCACGTACCAGACGTCCAGGCGGAATTTTTCATCCCAGTCGAGGGCGTTGCGCCCGTGGATCTGGGCCCAGCCGGTCATGCCGGGCACCATGTCGTGCCGGCGCATCTGCTCGGGGGTGTAGCGGGCTAGGTACTGCATCAGCAGCGGGCGCGGTCCCACCAGGCTCATCTCGCCGCGCAGGACATTATAGAGCTGGGGCAGGTCGTCCAGGCTGGTGGAGCGCAGGAAGCGCCCGAAGGGGGTCAGGCGCTCGGCGTCGGGGAGCAGCTTCCCGTCCGGCCCGGTCCGGTTCGTCATCGTCCGGAATTTATAGGTGATGAACGGGCGGCCCTTGTACCCCGGTCGCTGCTGGCGGAAGAGCACCGGCGCGCCCAGGAAGGCCCAGACCAGCAGGGCCAGCACGGCCATCAGGGGCAGGGCCACGATCAGTCCCAGGAGGGTGACCAGCAGGTCGAAAATCCGCTTGGAAGCTCGCACGGCTTCCATTCTACCAAAGGTTTGTGGTATATTTCGTCTAGAGGGCACTATGAACGAGCGAATACTCATCATCGAGGATGACCCGGCCATCCTTAAGGTTTTGCAGCGCGGTCTGGCCTACGAAGGCTACACCGTGGACATTGCCACCGACGGCCGGACAGGCTTGAACCTGTCGCACGATCACCACCCGGATCTGGTCATCCTGGATTGGATGCTCCCGGGGATGGATGGATTGGAAGTCTGCCGGCGGCTGCGCCTGCAGGGGGGAGTGCCCATCCTGATGCTGACCGCCAAGGATACCATCCAGGACCGCGTCCAGGGCCTGGACGCCGGGGCGGACGACTACATTGTCAAGCCCTTCAACCTCGACGAGCTGACCGCCCGCATCCGCGCCCTGCTCCGTCGCACCCAGACCGAGCGCAACCAGGTCTACAAGTTCGCCGACCTGACCATGGACACCGCCTCCCGCCAGGTGACCCGGGGCAAGCGGCTCGTGCCGCTGACCGCCAAGGAATATGAGCTGCTCGAGCTCTTCCTGCGCCACCCCCGCCAGGTGCTGACCCGTGAAGTCATTTTCGACCGCGTCTGGGGCTACGATTTCGGCGGCGAAAGCAATGTCCTGGAAGTCTACATCCGTTATCTTCGGCAAAAGCTCGAATCGGAGGATGAGCCGCGGCTCATTCACACCGTCCGCAGCGTTGGGTACGTGCTGCGCGAGAACCCGTAATGCCGTTCCGTTTTCGTCTCACCATCCTCTACACCGCACTGATCGGGGGAATCCTGCTCATCGTCGGGATGGCGACCTTCCTCTCCGAAAATGCCCGCCTGATCTCCCAGGTCGATTCGACTGTCGATCGCGCCTACGCCGGGCTGGTGAAGAATTGGCGGATCGGCTCCAACGGCGAGGTCGTCCCCGGGATGGTCTCGGGCTTCGACCTGACGGCGACTACCGGGTTCCAGGTCTGGAACCGGGACGGGCACCTGAGTTTCTCCTCCCCCAACCTGGGCATGCTCAACCGCCCGCTCGACTCGGTCGGCTTCCAGTCGGGCATCTCGGTCTACCACGATTCCTACGAGATCGAGGGCCGGCACCTGCGCGTGCTGACCGTGCCGCTCGAGGCGGGCGACCGCCCGGTCGGGACGGTCCAGGTGGCGACCAGCATGGACCTGGTCGATGAAGCCCGGATCAAGCTGTTCGACTCCATCCTGGCGATCGTCGCCCTGGGCATCCTGTGCACCGCCGTCACCGCCTGGTTCGCGGTGGGGCAGGCGCTGGCGCCCCTCGCCGGCGTCACCGAGACTGCCTTGCAGATCAGCCGGGCCGACGACCTTTCCCAGCGCATCCCCAATCCCGACGCGGACAACGACGAAACCGGCCGGCTGATCGCTGCCTTCAACGAGACCCTCGAGCGCCTCGAGCAGATCTTCACCTCCCAGCAGCGCTTCCTGGCCGACGTCAGCCACGAGTTGCGCACCCCGCTGACCGTCATCAAGGGCAGCGTAGCCCTGATGCGCCGCCTCAAGCAGGTGGACAGCGAATCCCTCGACAGCATCGAGGACGAGTCCGACCGCCTGACCCGCCTGGTGGGCAACCTGTTGCTCGAGACCCAGGCCGAATCGGGCAAGCTGCCGCTCCACTTCGCCCCGGTGGAGCTGGATACCCTCCTGTTGGAAGTGTTCAAGGAGATGCGCGTCCTGGCCCGCGACCGGGTGAACATCAAGCTGACCGAGATCGACCAGATCGCCGTCAACGGCGACCGCGACCGGCTGAAGCAGGTCCTGATCAACCTGATCTCGAACGCGATCAAGTACACCCCCAAGGACGGGACGGTCTACCTCAGCCTGGCGCGGGTGGGTGACACCGCCCGCCTCATCGTCCGGGATACCGGCCAGGGGATCTCGGCGGAGGACCTGCCGCACATCTTCGAGCGCTTCTACCGGGCCGAGAAGTCCCGGACGCGCTCCAGGCCCGGCGGGTTCGGGCTGGGCCTTTCGATTTCCTATTGGATCATCAAGAACCACGGGGGACGGATCGAGGTCGGCTCTTCGGAAGACCAAGGCTCGACCTTCTGCATTTACCTGCCCATTCCAAAAGTGTTCGAATCTTCCCCTACGGATTGAGTCCCAGGCTCGCCTCGGCCTCCCGGCAGAGGCTGGCCCCTCCGGCCGCCAGCCATTCGTCCAGGCGCAGACTTTCGCTTGCTCCGGCGCTGGCCTCGGCGTAGATCCCGCTGCCCCAGTAGGCGTAGCGCTGGGTCTCGCCCGGCCAGGTCAGCTCGGGGCGGCCGATCAGGCTGATGCCCCCGTTATAGCCGGCCAGCGCCAGGCGGACGTCCCCGCCGGCGGCCTGCAGCGACCGTTTCAGGTAGGCCAGGCCGCGTTCGGCATTTGTGTCGGGCAGGTAGGGATTCTCGTCCAGGCTGAAATGGTCGGGCATGACCTGGAAGAGGCCGATCGCCCCGGCCTGCGAGCGCGCCTGAGGGTTGCCGCAGGACTCGATTTGCATGACCGTGGCGACCAGGTTAGAATCCAGGCCCGCCTCGCCCGACCAGGATTCGAGTTGGTCGTTCCAGTACTGGACCGCCGGCCGGAAGATCGCCGAGATCGTCCCCCCGGGGGCGGCGGCCTGGGCCCCGCCGAAGCCCGTCAGCCCGGCCGCCAGCGCGCCGGGCGCAGCCGGGAGGCTGGCGTTCAGCCAGAAGAACGCCAGGATGGCCCCCACGCACAGGACGGCCAGGGGCGGCAGGACGAATCCAGACAGACAACCGCCTGGATTGGAGGCGGTTGCCGGTTCGGGAGGAGGAGCGGGTTGCCTGGGAGACATGTCTCCGCCAGGAGATCAGGGATCAGGAGTGCCGGGGTGTGTCCACGTATTCGGCCTCGCGGGAGGCCTTGGAGCTCATCGCAACGTTGTGGTAGGTTGGCTCCTGGCGGTAGCTCCCGTCGGGGCGGAGGCTCTTGGCGGCAGGGGTGGGGCGGTAGGCGTTCGAGCCGACCGGCCGCGGGCGGGAGGTCAGCGAGCTGGCCGGCTGCAGGCCGGTATGGCTGCTGCGCTGGGAGGGGCGGGCGTCTGCCTGGCTGAAGAGGCGCTCCCCGGCCACGGAGAACGTGCCGATGATCAGGACGCGGATGACCCAGACCATGATGGCGACGAAGACCGGGACGACCTTGGTGAGGGTGGTGTTGGTCAGGACTACGCCGCCCGCCAGGCTGTTGTGGTTGACGATGGCCACGGAGACGCCCCACCAGGTGAGGGTGGCGTTCATCCCGGCGGCCAGCAGCCAGGCGCCGAACAGGTACCAGACCTCGGCGGGCTCATCGCGGCCCTGCTCGGGGGTGAACAGGCGGGCGATGCCGGCAAAGTCGATGCCGCAGAACGCCAGCGCCAGGATGGTGGCCCAGGGGATGCCGGCGAACTTCAGGTTGCCGAGCACGTCTGCCAGGGCGAACTGGGTGGTGCTGTAATTGAAGACCTCGAAGGCCAGCAGGGCGCCGACGATGATGATGCCCCAGGCCATGCCGCGGCGGACCGTGACGCCCTTCAGCATCGAAGCAACTCCCCGGCTATTCCGCATATTCGTATTCATATCAGCCTCCATTTCATTCGTTGGGAACGAAGATAGAACATTTATTCTAGTTGTTGGCAACATTATAGAACAAATATTCTGTCCTGTCAAGCGCGGATCCCTGATCTTCAGACATTAGTTCGGACAGGAAGAATGAGCTGGCGGAAAGCAGATTGAGCATGGGCCAGCACAGGAGGCGAAAGGGCAGGTTTGAGTTTGAGGAAAATGAATGGACCAGAGAAGATCTTGTTCTTCCGGCAGCCATCTGGGAAGAGCTGGGAGCGCAGAGACTCGCCCACGATCAGGACGATGGTATATGCGATCAAGATCAAAGCAACCATCTTCTCCATGAGACTACGGCGCTTGTTCATCAACTTGTGGAAGTTGAGCAAAGACTTAAGATCCCGGAACGTTTCCTCGATCTTCATACGCTCGTAATAGATCGCCAGGCCCGTTTTCGCATCCAGGTTCGTCATTATCCACATTGGATCGGAGAAGCCTTCCTGCCACACCCCAATGACATTCACAAAGACTTTGCCTTTGTAGAAGACCTTGGGAAGAATGCGGGTTTCTCCCTTCTGGATGCTCAACGCCACCGGTTTGCCTTCCCCATCGCAGAAAAGAGGCCCTACTTTCAACCGAATGACGAAGTTGATCTCTTCCAGGGCCAGGTTTTCGAGCAGTTCCAGGTAGCTGAATTCCCGATCCAGCACCAGCGGACGCTCTCCCAGCAGTTCCTTGACCTGCCGGAAAGCCGCAAAGTGATGCTGATTGCGAGAGGTCGCATCCTGGTTGATCGTCCTGGAAGAGTAATCCACAAACCCACACGGGATCGCCCGTCCGTGATACGGCGTGGCCAGGATCATCAGCCAGTAGCCCTTGGTTTCGCCATCACTCAACGTCCCAACGTACTCCGTCTTCTTCGCCTGCGGCCGCGGCATCTCGGTGGGATCCCCGAGCACGAAAGGCGCTTCTTCCCGAAACATACGCAACAGAGCCGTCTGAGGATCGATACTTTCCAAAAATCGTTGGATCATCTTGTAGTTGGCTGCCTCGTTCCCGGGCATTTCCCGGGCAATATCACTCAATCGAGGAGAACGGCCTTGCATGATCCCGGCTGCAATTCGAGAGCCCTTCCGGGCGGCATCTGGATCATCAAAGAGAGTCTGCAAAAATGGCAAAAGCTGGGTACACTTGTACATGGAAACCTTCTTTCTTTGGATTAGGTTGTGAGCCTTAATCCAGTATAGAAGGTTTCCACTTTTTTGTCAGAATTTCTGTCCGAACTCTTGTCCGAAGGTCAGTAGCAGCAACGGAATGCCGTCTTTATAAGGCGGCATTCTGTTTAATGGAATTACTTGCCAGCACGGATCTTGGGACCGCTCATCGGGGCGCCAAAGAGAGGGGCAAAGACACAGAAGTCGAACAGCCCGGCCAGTAGAGGAACAAGTCCGACTACAGCCACGATAATCCCGCCAACCCCGTGCATGAAAATGCCCAGGGCAACGAGCACGATGCCTGCCACAACACGGGTAACGCGGCCAGCGGGGGAAGCCATGAATTTGACAAAGGGGTTCATTTCATATCTCCTATTTGGTTTGTAGCCTTAGTATAGGAGAATGGGACAGCGCTGTCTGTGACAAAATCACACAGCCAAACGGGATTGCAAGGAATCCGCATCGATGATCCTGATCGTTCCCCGGGATACTTCGATCATCCCCGACCTAGAGAAATCCTCCAGGATGCGACTAATGACCTCCCTTGAACTTCCCAACTCGGCGGCGATTTCCTGATGGGTGATCCGAAGCAGATCGGATTTTCGTCCCCTCTCGAGGATGAGCGCTGCCAATCGGGCATCCATGCGGCGGAAGGCCACTTCCTCGACGATTGCCATTACGGCAGAAAGCCGCTCGGAGAGCAGCTCGAACACGAATTCGCGCCAGAGGTCATAACGCCGGACCCAGTCCCGGAAGGTGTCAGCCGGGATCATGATCGCTTCGGCATCCTTCTCCACCGTGGCAACGGCCGGAAAATTTTTCTGGCTCAGGATGGCATTGGCAGTCAGGATGCAGGATTCGCCGTTCCCGAAACGATAAAGGGTGATCTCCCGTCCGGTCTCGCCAATCTTGTACACGCGAACGACGCCCGAGATCAAAAGCGCAATCGCATCGACCCGGTCGCCTTCGACGAAAACATCCCTGCCCTGGGGAATTCGGGCAAGAAAGGCTTTTTCTTGGAATTCGCGCCGAAGCCCCGGGTCTGCATTCTCAAGGATGGGCAGGGCCTGAGCAATGCGTTCGTACTGCTCGCTGCTGATCATCGTTTTTTCCTAAACGCTCGAATACAATCGCGACTACTTACCGGGAAATTCCAACGCCTCCTCGAAGGCCTTCCGGTCGCCGCCCAAGCAGACTTTGGCATTCCCCAGTCCGGCGGGATCGACAGCAGCCTGACCCGCCAAATCGTCCGGCGCCAAGGCGATATCCAGTTCCAGGTTACGCCAGTCGGTACAAAGCTGCGGGTCCACGGAAATTGCTGCGGCGGCAAGGTCCCAGAAGGCGGTATCAGTCGGTGGAGTCGACTGAGCCTGCATCAACTCCCAGCCCAAGATGATCCGTGACATCAGGCGGGATTCGCGCCCCCCGGGCGCTGCAGCAAACCGATCGATAAATGGCGAGCTCAACAACAGCGGCTTTGGCCCGTGGACATCGGTCACGTCCAGCGGAGCCAAGACCAGGCGCACTCCGGAGCGAAAGACCTGGTCAGCGGCGACCGGATCGATGTATAGATTCCATTCTGCAACCTGGTTGGGATTGGAGGGCAGCTCCGTATGCACGGCGCCCGGCACATAGACTGCCCCGCCGCTGAAGAATATCGATTCGAGGTGGGCCGCCAGGGAAGGGTCGGCGCGCAGCGCCAGGGCGATATTCGTCAGCGGGCCCAAGGCGATCAGCCGCAGCGGCCGGGAGGAGAGATCGACCTGTTGAATGATCAGCTCGGGCGCCGAAGGCCCTCCTGCCTGTGTCGGGACGGCGGGCAAAGCCGCCCTCAGCCCGAGATCCAACAACGGGCGCCAGTCGGCCGGGAAAGAGCGATCACCTTCCAGGGGCGACTCAGCGCCGGCCGCCACCGGGATATCGCTCCGTCCGGACAACGCAAGCAGGCGGCGGGCATTCTCGGTCCCCAGCTGAACGTGGGCGACCCCGTTCACCACAGTGATGGCGCGAATATCCAGGTCGGGCCGTTGAAGCAGATACAGGATCGCCAGAATATCGTCGTGCGACATATCCGTGTCGATGATGACCGGCATTCCCGAGGCGGTCCGGTCGGCGCTGGGCGCGTTGGATGCGGGATAGCTGCCGTCTCGCGTAAGCCAGGGCAACAGCCCGGCGATAAGGATAACAGCGAGAGCCGCCAGCCGGCCGATGCGTTTCGGCCACCCCGGCTGGGCCGGCCATTTGTCCAGGATCGATCCCAGCAAGGGCGCCCCGAACGCAAGCAAAACAAGCGTGACCAGGAAGGATGGATAAAGAAAAAAACCTCCCACCGTAGGGTAGGAAATGGCGACTGCAGTCACGAGCTGGATGGCAACCGCAGCAAATAAGACCCACCAGCGCCGCGCGCCGGGCCGCAGGGCAAATGCCGCAACTCCGGCATATACAAATAAGGAGGCTCCTCGAGCCAGGAAAAAACGCCCCGCCTCGACTGCCGGGAGATCTGCAAAGAGCGCCAGGCGGGGAAATTCCAGCGCGGCGGGCAGCAGCATGAAGGCCGCCAGAAAACCGTCCCCGCGCTGCCAAGGATAATATACGCCAAGCGCCAAAAGGATGACCAGCGCCGGGATCCAGAGGGCGAACAGTACGGGTGGGCGATTCGGCCCGGCGAAAGCCAGGGCGTTCCCGACGCTCACCAGTGACCAGGTCAGCCACCACCCCGACCAGACTGGCCAACTGCGACGCATCCCGATGCCTACGCCGCAAACCAGGAACGGCAGGACCCACAGGCTGAGCCGGCCACGGTTCATGCTCTCTGCAACAATCACAGGGATGAGAACTGCCAGAGATGCAAATCCCTGGCGCAGGTAAAGTGGAAATCCATCGATTCGGCGGCTGACTGATTTAGCCAACCCCAGCAAGGAAGCTTTTGCTTGATCCATGGATTTATTCTACAGCAATTTGGAGCAAACGATCCAATTCCCATGCAATTCAGTGGACGACCATATACCAGCCTCGCCCGGGATGACCGCCCAATCCGGGGTCGATATCGTTGTTTCCCGACCAGGATGCCCAAACGTCGCCCCACAATGCCGACCTGGCATATCCCGTGTATTTTCCACTCATGCTCAGGCTCGTCAAAGGATCGTTATAAATGACCAGGCCAGCGGTGAAATCGATCCCCGTCACGATGACGTAATGAGAATCATTATAAGATTTGCTGGGATGGCCAACGTTGTCTGTGACCTCGATAATCACCGGGGTGCCGGCTTCCAGCTGGCGAAACAAAAGTCCCTTTGCCTCCAGTTGGGCGTACGCCCCGCCGTTTGCGAGGTCGACGGTACCGACGGTCGGTGGCGCTACCCCATATCTTTCGGCGTAATAATCCCCGATCGCTTGCATTCCAGCCGGGGAAGTTCCCAGGTATCCTTTTGGCTTTGCGCCGTGGGCAGGAAAATATACACCCATTTTCATACCCATCGCTTCCAATGTGCTGACGTCCAGGACTAATTCCGGGTGGCGATCATTCCACCCCATGGCAAAAGCGGCTTCCCCGCAGGCTGTATAGTCTGGTTGGCTCACCAGAGGCACGGATTGGAGAACGATCCGACCCTCGGCGTGTTGGCCCAGGGCGACGTAATCCGCCTCGGAGAAGAAGGCCTCTGTCACCGTGGCCGATAACCGGGTATCCGTACTGTTCAGATGGAACAGCGCTTGGGTCGGCCCGGGGACCGCATCGGCCGGTCGAGGGGTCGCGGCCGCCTGGTAGATCGGTTTTTTCTGACCGGCAGGTAAGCCTTCAGGTCCGCAGGCCGCCATGAAAGCAAGAAGGAGGAGAATGGGGATTTTCAAGGTACTTCCGCACTTCCAGCCAGCCGGCATTGCTCGAAAAAAGAGATACTCAATCGGCCCGGTCGGGCCGATACCAGTCGTCGCGGGTCAATGGAAGTCCACTCCTCCCCAGCTTATCCGGCTTTGCCAGTAAAGTCTGGTAGACGGTCAATCGCCCATCGGAAAAACCATACGCCGAAGCGGACATGTACAAACGCCAGGTGCGATAGATTGGCTCATCGACGAAAGCCAGCGATTCCGTATGGTGGGCCTCCAGGCGGTTAATCCACTGGCGCAAAGTCAGGGCGTAATGCTCTCGCAGGCTTTCGATATCCCGTACTTCGAAGCCGCTGCCCTCGGCGGCCTGCAGCGTCACATGGATCGGCTCGAGCTCCCCATCCGGGAAGACGTATGCTTGTGAAAAACTTGTTTCGGCTGAAGGGCCTTCCACTTCTTTGCCAATCGCAATCCCATGGTTCAGGAAAACTCCTCCGGGGCGCAATAGACGCCGGGCTTGGTCGAAATAAGCCGGCAGCATCGCTGCGCCGACATGCTCGAACATCCCCACGCTGACCAGTGCGTCGTAGGCTTCGAGCTCGTCCAACTCCCGGTAATCCCGGACGAGGACCCGGCAGCGCTCCGCCAGGCCGGCTTCCCGAATGCGGGCGTTGGCAAGATCGGCCTGGGGCTGGCTGAGGGTGATCCCGGTGACATCGGCGCTGAAATTCCGGGCGGCGTAAATCGCCAGCCCACCCCACCCGCAGCCGATGTCCAGCAAACGCTCGCCTGGCCGGAGGCGCAATTTTCGGCAGATATGCTCGAGCTTCTGCTCCTGGGCGGCATCCAGGCTGTCGGCAGGCGAGTGAAAATAGGCGCACGAGTAGACCATATTTCTGTCGAGCCAGAGGGCATAGAAATCATTCGACACATTGTAGTGATAGGTCACAGCCTGGCGATCGCGCTCGATCGAATGGACCTTGCCGGTAAGTCTGGCGGGGCCGCGCCGGGAGGCGTGCGGTCCCCTGCCCTTCCGGTCCGGCAACTGCATCAGGGCGCGTCCGAGTCTCAAGCGGGTTGCCAATCCGGATGATGCCGCCATCAACGCATCCGAGATGCTAAAAAGCTGCTCGATGTCACCTTCGATATCGAAATCGTCGTAGATGTACGCCTCGCCGAGGCCTACTTCGGTGCCGGGCAGGAACATCGCCCGGAGGGCGCCAGGGTGTTTCAAAACGAGCGTGACTGCCCGGGAAGCCGCGTCCGGCCAGTAGCTCCCATCCCACAAGCGAACGTGAACCCGGCGCAGCGCTTCAGCATCGAAAAGTTCTGATAGAATCCGGGCGATCAGGACGGTCAATTCTTCTGTTTTGGTTGCCAGCATGGTGGACATCAAGTTACCTCCTTTCGAGTGAAACCAGTAAATTCGGAAACTAACCCAGCTCAAGGCAATTAATCTGATATATTTCATTATAATAATATGTATTATGGTGTCAATACTTCCCATACCCAGGGTATGGGGCCTTCTAATCGAGCGAAAAGTCATCGTCCAAGGAATCAAGAATGAAGTCGAATGAATTCTTCAAGCAATTTCATCCAAGCGTCCTCCTGCCGAGTCTCACGGCCGGTCTCATCGCTGCGATTGTCACGATCAGCCTCGAGATCTCGCTCGCCGCGCTGATCTTTTCCGGCGACCTCAGCCAATTCCTGGCAGGCGGGATCGGGTTGATGCTGTTTGGCGCCTTCGTGATGGGGATCGTCGTTGCGCTGACCACCTCGCTTCCGGGAATGGTCGGGGTGCCTCAGGATACGCCGGCAGCCATCCTGGGACTGGTTGCGGCCGGCATCGCCGTCAGCATGAAATCCTCCACGCCGAGCGCCATCTACGTAACCGTCGTGGCCGCGATCATGCTCACCTCCCTTCTCGCGGCGGTATTCTTCCTGCTGCTCGGACGTTTCAAGGCCAGCGGATTCGTCCGCTACATTCCCTACCCGGTCGTGGGCGGCTTCCTGGCGGGGACGGGCTGGTTGATGACGAAAGGCGCCATCGGCGTGATGGTTGCCATGCCGCTGACGATCGCCAACCTGCCCAGGCTGTTGGCTCCGGCGGCCCTGGCAATCTGGGTCCCAGGGGCAATCTTTGCCATCGCCCTTCTGCTGGTCCTGCGAAAATATTCGCATTTCCTGATCACCCCAGGCGCGTTGATCCTGGCGACCGGGCTGTTCTATGCCTACCTGTTTTTTGCCCGCATCCCCGTCGCAGCGGCGGGGGCACGCGGCTGGCTGCTCGGTCCGTTCCCCTCGGGAGGACTCTACCAGCCGCTGACCATCCAATCCTTTTCCATGATCGACTGGAAGGCGATCCTCCAGCACGTAGACAAGATCGCCGCCATCCTGGTGCTGAGCGTGGTCTCGCTCCTGCTCAATGCCAGCGGACTGGAGATTGCCGTCAAGCGGGACATCGACCTGAACCGTGAACTGCTCACAGCCGGATTCGCCAACCTGGCCGGCGGGCTGGGCGGGAGCCCGGTGGGATATCAGGCCCTGAGCCTGTCGGCCCTGTCGTACCGCCTCGGCGCGAAGAGCCGCCTGGTCAACCTCGTCTCTGCGCTCCTGTGCGGCGCAGCGCTCTTCTTCGGCGCATCCATGATCTCCTATTTTCCCCGCCCGGTCCTTGGCGGGATGCTGTTGTTCGTCGGCCTGAATTTCCTGGTCGACTGGCTGATCGATGCACGCAAGTTACTGCCGACCGTGGATTATCTCCTGGTCTGGGCCATCCTGATCGTCATCGCCTCCGTCGGTTTCCTGGAGGGCATCGGGGTGGGGATCCTGATCGCCGCAATCCTTTTCGTCGTCACGTACAGCCGGGTCAACGCAATCAAAAATATCCTGAGCGGCGACGTCTACCACAGCAACGTCGACCGCCCCAAGGTCCATCGGGATCTGCTCAACCAGAAAGGCGCCCAAATCCACATCCTGCGACTGCAGGGTTTCCTGTTCTTTGGGACCATCCAGACCGTCCTGGACGAGATCCGCCAGCGCCTGACGAAGAAAGACCGGCAGCCGCTCAAATATATCGTCCTCGATTTTCAACGCGTCACCCGGCTGGACTCCTCGGCCGTATTCGGCATCAATCGCCTCAAGCAACTCGCCCAGGCGAACAGTGCATTGATGGTCTGGACGAACGTTTCCACCCCCATCCGCCGCCAACTGGAACGCGGCGGCTTGGTGGACGAGACGGACGACTCGTTCATCATCCTGCCAACCCTCGACCATGGGGTGGAATGGTGCGAGAACCGGATCCTGGCCGAACAAGGCATCACGGATCTGACAGGCGTCTTCAAGCGCATGGAGGGACAGCTCAAGCACGTTTTCCCCGGGCTCGAAGCGGTGGACAGGCTGATGGAATATTTCGAGCCTCGCAAAGTCGAGCAGGGCGAATACCTGATGCGCCAGGGCGACCCGCCCAGCGACATGTACTTCGTCGAGCACGGACTTATTACGGTCCAGCTCAAGCTTCCGGACGGGAAAATCCTGCGCCTGCGCACCATCCGCGGCGGGGCCACGGTGGGCGAGATCGGGCTCTATCTCGGCGCAACCCGCAGCGCGGACGTCGTTGCCTCGCAGCCGAGCACGATCTACCGTCTCTCCGCCCAATCCCTCAAGGAGATGCGCGAGAAGGACCCGGAGGTCGCCGCCCATTTGCACGAATGGGTCGCCCGCCTGCTGGCTGAACGCCTCTCGGATAACAATCGCACCATCGAAGCGCTGATGGATTGAAGCAGGCTGGAATTTCCGCCGGACGGCTTAGAATCCAATTACAAATCGGCAAAAATCAGGGGACTTTCGAAAAGCGGGAGTAAAATAAGCTTTCCGCTTACCTTCGATTGGCAAGCCCATTTACCTGCCCGCGGGCGGTCGTTTCCTGCCGTTCCGGGCCCTTCCTCGTCCACCAGGGTTCTGCATGAAATTTCTCTACCGCCTGCGCGCATATCTCCGAGCGTACCGCGGCCAGTTGATCCTCAACCTGGCCTTTTTGTTGTCCACCACCGGGCTGTCTTTGGTGGTGCCGCAAATCATCCAACAGGTCATCGACGACGGATTGAAAGCCGGGGCGTCCGCTTTCCTGGTCCGGTCGGCGCTCATTCTGCTCGGCATCGGCCTGCTGACCGCCTCCCTGAACCTGGGGCAGCGCTACCTGACCGAGTGGATCTCCGCCCACATAGGCTACGACCTGCGCAACAGCATGTACGACCGGATCCAGTACCTTCCCTTCGCCTATCACGACCATACCACCACCGGCCAACTGATCAACCGCTGCATCGAGGACGTACGCTCGGTCCAATCCTTTGCCGGCGAAAGCATCGTCGAGATCGTCCAATTGGGGATCGTCGCGCTGGGGGTGGTGACCATTCTGTTCGTACGCAATCCCATCCTGGCGCTCATCAGCCTGCTGCCGCTCATCCCGATGGTGATGATGACCACCGACTTCGGCAATCGCATTACCCGTCTGTTCTACGATGTGGACAACACCCTGGGCGATCTCTCGGCCCGGCTTCAGGAAAACGTGACCGGCGTCCAGGTCGTGCGCGCCTTCGCCCGCGAGCCGCACGAAATGGCTCAATTCGACAAGATCAACCGCGCCTACTTCAAGTCCCGCCTGAAAGTCAACCGGGAATGGGCAAAGGTGATGCCGACCACCTCCCTGCTGATCACCCTCGGCACGCTGTTGATCCTGATGGTCGGCGGACCGCTGGTCCTGCAAGGCCGCATGACGGTCGGCGAGCTGGTGGCTTTCAATGCCTACCTGTTGATGCTTTCCGCCCCGGTCCAGCAGCTTTCCTGGCTGGTCAATACGACCGGCGAGGCGGAGGCCGGCGCCCAGCGCATCCTGGAGATCCTCGACCACGAGCCGGAGATCCGCTCCCCGGCCGAGGCCATCCAGCTCGGGACCCTGGAAGGCAGGGTCGAATTCCGCTCGGTCGCGCTGCGCTACCAGGACGAGAAGGTGGATGCCCTGGCGGATATCGACCTGACCATCGAACCGAATCAACTGGTCGCACTGATCGGCCAGACCGGTTCGGGCAAGACCTCGTTGGTCAACCTGATTCCGCGCTTCTATGACGTGAGCGAGGGAGCGGTCCTGGTGGACGGCGTCGACGTCCGCCGTGCCAACCTGGTCTCGCTTCGGCGGCAGATCGGCATCGTCCTCCAGACTTCCCTGCTCTTCTCGGATACGATCCGGGAGAACATTGCCTACGGCCGGCCGGGCGCCTCGGACGAGGAGATCTTTGCCGCTGCCCGGGCCGCCCAGGCGCACGACTTCATCCTCAAATTCGCAGATGGCTACCAGACGTTGGTCGGCGAGCGCGGCGTGACCCTTTCCGGCGGCCAACGCCAGCGCCTGGCGATCGCCCGGGCCCTGTTGATGGACCCGCGCATCCTGATCCTCGACGACTCGACCTCCTCGGTCGACACGCAGACCGAGCAGCTGATCCAGCAGGCTCTCGACCGGCTGATGGAGGGGCGCACCACCTTCGTGATCGCCCACCGCCTGGCAACCGTCCGGCGGGCTGATTTGATTCTGGTGATGGAAGATGGCCGCATCGTCCAGCGCGGCCGGCATACCCAACTGCTCGCCCAGGGCGGCCTGTACCGGGAAATCTACGACCTGCAGCTCTCGCAACCTGGCAGCCAACTGGAGGAACCGGAGGAGATTCCCGAAATGACGGAGGAAATTCTCGAAGAACGGCCTTCAGACCGGTCGCTTTCCTGAGAAGCCGGTCCAATTTGATCGAAAAGAGAACCATGGCAACAACGATCGTCCCGCCTGCTTATGTAACCCAATCCGAGGAGCAATACGACCAGGGTATCAACCCGAAGAATGCCCGCCGCCTGGCCGGTTTCGTCCGGCCGTACAGCGCCCGGCTTACCCTGGCAACTTTCCTGATGCTGTGCGCTTCCGCCGCATCGGTCGCCGGCCCGTATCTCGTCGGCTACGCCATCGACAAGGGCCTAGGCGCGGCGGATGTTTTTGTCCTGCGCAACACCCTCCTGGCCTTCCTGGTCGTCGCCGTCGTCGCCTGGGTGAGCACGTACTACCGGGTCAACATCATGACCGAAGTCGCCATGGGGATCATCTACGACCTTCGCAAAAGCCTGTTCGAACACCTCCAGAAACTTTCGCTCGGCTTCTACAGTCGATATTCGGTCGGGCGGGTCATCACCCGGGTCATCAACGACGTCGAGACTCTGCGAGACTTCCTCACCTGGGCCGTACTGGCGATCACCCGCGACATCTTCACCCTGGCCTTGATCATCTTCATCATGCTGGAGATGGACGTGCGCCTGGCCCTGTTGACTTTCATTGTCCTTCCGGTCATGGTGCTCATCACCGTGCTCCTGCGGCGGGCTTCCCGGGTGGCGTACCGCAAGGTGCGAGCGGCGGTTTCGTGGGTCAACTCGGTCCTGGCAGAGAACGTCAACGGCGTGCGCGTGGTCCAGGCATTTTCGCGCAACCAACAAAACTACGAACACTTCCGCGATTACGTCAACCGCTACTACCTGGAGCGGGCGGTCGCGCCCGCCCGGATCTCATCGCTTTTCAGCCCAAGCGTGGACCTGCTGGGGGCGATCGCCACCGGCCTGGTCGTCTGGCTGGGCGGGACGGCCGTCCTGGGCGCCAAGATCACTCCCGGTGTGCTGGTGGCATTCATCCTTTACATCGACCGCTTCTTCGATCCCATCCGGGACCTGAGCCGGCGCTACGACGCCATGCAATCGACCTTGATCGGCTGGGAGCGCATCACCGGGCTGTTGGATACGCCGGTCGACATCCAGGATGCGCCGGACGCGACCCCGCTGCCCATCCTGGCCGGCCGGGTGGACTTCGAGCGCGTTTCGTTCCACTACGCGGACGATCCGGCCCCGGTCCTGACCGATATCGACCTGCACGTCCGATCGGGCGAGACGATCGCCCTGGTCGGTGAGACCGGCGCCGGGAAGACCACCCTGGTCAAGCTGCTCTCACGCTTTTACGACCCGACCGAAGGCTGCCTGTGCGTCGATGGCCGCGACCTGCGGACCGTGACCCAGGCCTCCCTGCGCTCCCAGATGGGCGTCGTGCTGCAGGACCCATTCCTGTTCAACGGGACAGTGGCCGAGAACATCCGCTTCGGCCGGCTCTCCGCCAGCCAGACTGAGATCGAGGCGGCCGCGAGCGCCGTCGGTGCGCACGATTTCATCATCCGGCTGCGCAACGGCTACGAGACATCCGTCGAGGAGGGCGGCGTAATGCTCTCGGTCGGGCAGCGCCAGCTGCTCTCGTTCGCCCGCGCCCTGCTGGCGGATCCGCGCATCCTGATCCTGGACGAAGCCACCTCCTCCGTAGACACCCAGACAGAGCAGTTGATTCAAAAAGCCCTGGCGCGCCTCCTGAAAGGTCGCACTTCCTTCGTCATTGCCCACCGCCTTTCGACCATCACCAACGCTGACAGGATCGTGGTCATCCGCGACGGCCGGATCGTCGAACAGGGCACCCATCTCGAGCTCCTTGCCAGGGGCGGGATCTACGCCGAGTTATACCGGACGGGCTTTCAAGAGGAAGGCTTGTCTTGAGAAATACGGGAATTTGTCCAAAGCAGCCCAATGAAAGCATCAGGATGGACCTTCAGGTCCATCCTGATTATTTTTACTTCAACCTGCGGGAGACTTCATCCAGCCTGGCCAATTCATCCTTCGTCAGGATGAATTTCATCGCCCCGGCGCTCTCCTCGGCCTGGCGGACCTTGGTCGCGCCCGGGATGGTGACGACGATATCGCCATTGAAATGGACCAACCAGTTCAAAGCCACCTGGGCGATGGTTGCGGTATAGTGCCCGGCGATCTCTGCCATGGCAGCGATCAACGGCCGGGTCCGCTCGAGGTTGCGGCGCATGTCCGCCTTGCGGAAGCCGGAGGATTTTTCGAGCAGTTCCGGGTCCTGGTGATATTTCCCGGAGAGTAGGCCGCGCGCCAGCGGGGTATAGGCGACGATGGTCACGCCAAGTTCCCGGGCGGTTTCCAATACGCCGTTCGTCTCGATCTCGCGATCGAGCAGGCTGTAGCGCACCTGGTTGACAGCCAGCGGCAGGCCGCGCTTCGCCAGGGCGGCGTGGGCTCTGCGCATGCGAGCCGGGTCGAAGTTGCTCACCCCCACCGAACGGATCTTGCCGGCCTCGACCAGGTTGGCCATGGCATTCATTTCCGCCTCAGGGGAGGAAAAACTATAGGGTTGGTGGATCATGTAATTCGAGATACTGTAGCCGTCCAGGAAATGCAGCCGGTCGTCGATCGTTTGCGGGATGTTGGCTGCCGTCCGCAGGAACGGCTGCCACTTGGTGGCAATGACCACGTCCTTGTCGGCCTTGCCGGCCGCCTTCAGCCCGGTCGACAGGGATTTCTCGGAGACCCCGGCCCCGTACATCTCCGCCGTATCGAACCAGTTGATCCCGCCGTCCAGGGCAGCCTTGATGATGGCATTCTTCTCCTCCTGGGGAATGATCGGGAAAACCCGGCCGAGGAGCCCGCCTCCACCGGAGAGTTCCATCACGCCCAGACCGATCGGGGTGACCTGGATATTGGTTTTACCCAAAGCTCTTAGCTGCCTGCCAGGATTGGCATCCATATTTTCTCCTTCCAGAATGGAAACGGATAACTATCCATTTATTGTAACCATTTCCAATCGATTTGACAAAACCCAGAGAATGGAGCGAGACTTCCTCCGGTGTTTTAGGGTGAGTGCACGCGTGGGCGGATTTCGAAGCAAAATGACCGGTCTGTTATAATTACTGGTTCGAGGATACCCTAAATGGTCACTCCACAAAAAATCGAAGAATGGATCAAGGAAGCGGAGGAGCGCCCCGAATCCGGGCTGCTGATCCTCAAGCTGATCGCCGGTCGCCTGCGCGACCTGACCGAGCGAAACGAGGAATTGCTATCCGAGAATATCGCCCTCCAGGATGGGACTCGGGTGGAGGAATACCGAAAACGGATCGCCTACCTAGAAAACCAGCTCGAGATCCTGACGCGCCGGTTAGGGGAAAGCGAAGCCGGGCTTGTCTCAGGGGTGGCGGGTCCTCCAAAAGAGGCAACGGCCAACCTCCTGGCATATACCGCCCTCGGGCGCATCCTGCGCATCGAGCTGGTGGAGGCAACCCTCGGCCCGGGCGCGCAGCTTGGATGTCTGACAGGCGAACTGCAGGCCGGCGGCGAACCGGTCCACCTGATGATCGTCCGGGAAGAGGAGGAACTGCTCCTGCTCTTCACTTCCGGACGGATTTCCACCCATCCAGTAGGCGGACTGCGCGCCGTCCCATCCGGCGAAGTCTGGTCTCTGGATGAGGCCGGCCTGCCCGACGAGCCCCACGCCGGGGAGCAGCTGGCCTGCATCCTGCCGCTCTCCCGCCTGGTCCTCTCGGACTATTTCATGCAGGCCAGCCGGCGCGGCTTCGTCAAAAAGACCATGACGTCGATGGCCCAATCCGTCCTCGAGAATCACTACCTGGGTCGCGGCGCGGTCCAAAAAACCGACCGGCCCCTGGCAATGACGCTTTGCAAAAAAGGCGAACAGGTCGCCCTGGCTACCCTGGAGGGGCATTTGCTCGGGCTGAACGTGGACGACCTCTCCTATACGACCGAGGAGCGCCTTCGCCTCGAACCGCACGATCATGTCGTCTCGCTGTTCGGTGTGAGCCCGGAAGCAACGATGGTTTTCCTGACCCAGTCGGGGAAGGTCATCCAACGGGCTGCCCAGAGCCTGGAGCCGGCCAAATCCGCCCTCTCGAAAGGACAGGCGCTGATCTCTCCGGCCCGCCTCGAGCAAGGCGTCCGCTTCGTCGGCGCCGCGGCTGTTCACGCCCCGGACCGGATCCTGGTCCTGGACGCCAAGGGAAACCTCAGCCTGCATCTCGTCAGTGACCTGGCCGGGTCCGGGGCGCTCCCGGACGAAAACCCGTTGCTCACCTTCTGCGTCCTCCCGGGGCGGCCATGATGCGCAAAGTCGGCCTCGATTTCGGCACATCCAATTCCGGGGTGGCCGTTTACGACGGGCATTCGGTCAGGCTCCTGCCGATCGACCGCCAGAACATCATTCCAGAGGTGGTGAAAAGCGTTCTCTATATCACCCGGGATTACAAGTGTTCCATCGGCCAGGCCGCCATCGACCAGTATTACCGCGCCAACGTCAATCGCCTGCGGCGCTTCGTCCGCCAGTGGGCCGGCGAGATCGATTATTCCGGGGGTGAGATTCAATACGTCCGGGACGTCTACGTTTTCGTGGACGAGCTCCAACCGGGACGGTTGCTCCAATATCTGAAAACCGTCTTGCGGAAGGACCTGCCAGGCGGCTACGTCGGCACGCAGGTTTTCGAACGATACTTTACGGTGGCGGACTTGATCCGAGTCTACCTGGGGCAGATGAAGGAGCGCGCCGAAGAAATCCTCGGCGAACGGATCCAAGGCGTGACCCTTGGCCGGCCGGTAAAATTTGCAGATACACCCGAACAGGATCGCAAAGCCGAGGAGACCCTTCGCCAGGCCGCCCTCGAAGCCGGGTTTCGCGAAGTCGACTTCGAGTTGGAGCCGGTGGCTGCGGCGCTCTTCTACGAGCAATCCATGACCAGGCCAGGGAACGTCGTCGTTTTCGATTTTGGCGGCGGGACCCTTGACATCGCCGTCATGCGCCTCGGCAACCCGCAGTCCCGCAAGGTCTTTGCCAGCGGCGGAGTGGACATCGCCGGGAGCGATTTCGATCGCGCCATTATCGAGAAGCGCCTCCTGGCGCAGTTTGGGCTCGGCCGGGTCGGCCAGCAGCCCGAGGTCCTCGAAATGATCCAGGCCGTCCCGGACTGGATCGCCCTTCCCGAGCTGGCCACCCCACAGAATCGCAACATCCTGGAAAAAGCCATTCGCGCCGGCCTGGCGCCGGCCCGCCTGAAATCCCTCCTGGCCCTGATCTATAACGATCTGGCCTTCACGTTTTACAATCAGGTGGAAGCTGCCAAGATCGCCCTCTCCAGCCGGGGCGCGGCGGTCATCAGCCTGGACGATCAAAAGATACCCGTCTGGGAGCTTTATACCCGCAGGCAATTCGAAAACGACATCCAGGAATATCAGGCCGGGGTGGAAAAGGTCATCCTGGATACCCTGGCAGCGTCCGGCCTCGAGCCGGCCCAGATCGACGCAGTGGTCAAGACAGGGGGCTCTTCAAACATCCCGCTTTTTACAGAAATGCTCGGCCGCCTCTTCGGCCAGGAGAAGGTCGTCCAATCCGACGCCTTTAGCAGCGTGGCTGCCGGCCTGGCCATCCGGGCGGCCGCTACTCTCACGCTGGATTAAGAAACGAGCCATATAATAACCGATTGAAGTAGATTATCCATCGGAGATTCCATGCTCAAGAAAACCGACATTTCCAAGAAAAGCAAGATCGCTTACAAGTGGATCGCCCTCTCCAATACGACCCTGGGGATTTTCATGGCCATGCTGGACGGGAGCATCGTCGAGATCTCCCTGCCCGCAATTTTTCACGGGATCGGGATCAACCCGCTGGCCCGCGGTGAGACCGACTACCTGCTCTGGACGCTGATGGGCTACCTGGTCGTCACCGCCACCCTGCTGGTGACCTTCGGCCGCATCTCCGACATGTTCGGCCGGGTGCGTTTATACAACCTGGGCTTCGCCATCTTCGCCGTCGGCTCGATCCTGCTCTACCTCGTCCATGGAACGGGCAACGGGGCCGCCCTGCAGATCATCCTCTTCCGCCTGGTCCAGGCAGTGGGTGGCGCCTTCCTGATGTCTAACTCCATGGCCATCCTGACGGATGCCTTCCCGCCCAACCAGCGCGGCCTCGCCCTGGGGATCAACATGATCGCCGGCACTACCGGTACCTTTATCGGTTTGCTCGCCGGCGGGATCCTGGCAGCCATCAACTGGCGCTACGTCTTCCTAGTCAGTGTGCCCTTCTCGGTCGGCGGGACCATCTGGGCGTACCTCGGGCTGCACGAGATCGCCACGATCCGCAAGAACCAGCACCTGGACATCCCCGGGAACCTGCTTTTTGCCGCCGGCCTGACCGCCCTGCTGGTCGGGACGACATATGGCATCCAGCCTTATGGAAATTCCAGCATGGGTTGGGGAAGCCCCTTTGTCCTGGCCTGCCTGATCGGCGGTGCCCTGGCCCTGGTGGCCTTCGTCTTCGTCGAGCGGCGCGCCAAGGAGCCGATGTTCCGCCTGGAGTTGTTCAAGATCCGCATGTTCAGCGCCGGGAACATTGCCGGCTTCCTGGCTTCCCTTGCCCGCGGCGGCTTGAACCTGATGATCATCATCTGGCTTCAAGGGATCTGGCTGCCCCTGCACGGATATTCGTTCGAGGATACTCCGCTGTGGGCCGGAATCTACATGCTCCCACTGACCATCGGATTCATGATCATGGGACCGATCAGCGGCGTCCTCTCGGACCGGTACGGGTCCCGAGCCTTTTCGACGGCCGGGATGCTGGTCACGGCGGCCGGATTCGTCGGCCTCCTCCTGATCCCGACCAATTTCGTTTACATTGCCTTCGCCCTGGCAATCCTGGTCATCGGGATGGGGATGGGCATGTTCGTTTCACCGAACACGACGGCCATCATGAACTCGGTCCCGCCGGAGCACCGCGGCGCCTCGTCGGGGATGCGCGCCACATTCCAGAACACCGCCAACACGATCAGCATCACCTGGATCTTTACCATGGTCACGCTCGGACTCGCTTCGCACCTGCCCGCCGCGCTGACCCAGGGCCTTACCCAGGCCGGCGTCCCGGCGAATGTGACCAGTCAGGTAGCCAACCTTCCGCCAACCGGGGCCCTGTTTGCCGCCTTCCTGGGATTCAACCCGATGAAAGTATTGCTGCCGGCGACCGTCCTCCAGCAACTCCCGGCCAGCTCCCAGGCGACCCTGCTCAGCAAGTCCTTCTTCCCCAACCTGATCGCCGGTCCGTTCGATGCCGGTCTGAGGATCGCCTTTTCGATCTCGGTGGTCCTCGTCCTGATCGCCGCATTCGCCTCGCTGATGCGCGGTAAGCGGTATATCTACGGACAGGAAGAACAACCCGCGACCGACGCCCCCATCCTGGCCGCCGGGATGTCGGAAGAGGAAGTCATGGCGCAAAAATAAGCTCGCCTGACGAATCGAACCCGCTGACAACGCGCAGTGCGGACGAGGAGGATCTCTCGTCCGCACTGCGATTCCAGGCGTGTCTATTCTTAGCTTTGTTTTGGACAATTCTAAGAGAGGCTAACGACTACACGCAGTATGTATCGCCCTTATGAAATGAGGCATCCTGGCAGAAAGACAAAGTCATCCTGATTTCAGTGGCGTGACGGTTGAGAATGGCTTACAATTCGGGTGCTCCGCTCCGGCCGGGCCACCCCACTTTCGAGGAGAAACAGCGTTGAAGGCAACCCACTCCGCTCATCCCGTGCGGCCAATCCCCGCGACCATCGGCTATTATGCAACCTTTATCGTCCTCGGTCTAATGATCGGCGCAAACGGACCGGTCCTGCCCAGCCTGGCCCGTCACACAGCCAGCAGCCTCGACCGGATCAGCATCATTTTCGTAGCCAGCTCGTTCGGGTATATGATCGGGACCTGGCTGGGAGGCAAGGCCTACGGGCGGTTCAACGGGCATCGGGTGATGGCCGCCGGGCTGGCAATCGCCGGCCTGGGCGCCTTCTTCGTCCCGATCATCACCCAACTCTGGCTGCTGGTGGGGGTCATGGTCGTCTTCGGGAGCGTCCAGGGGCTGGTCGACCTGGGAGGCAACACCCTCCTGATGTGGGTCCATGGCGAAAAGGTCGGGCCGTTCATGAACGGCCTGCACTTCTTCTTCGGCGTCGGCGCCTTCGTCGCGCCCATGATCATTGCCCCACTGATCGCGAACCTTGGCGACATCCAATGGGTTTTCTGGATCATGGCATTATTATGCATCCCCCTTGCCCTCTGGACCTGGTTCCAGCCGGCCCCGAAGGTCCGCAGCCAGACCGATGTCCAGACGGGGCGGATCGTGTCGCCGCTCCTGGTCGGCATGGTGGTCGGCTTTATCTTCCTGTACGTCGGCAGCGAGATCACCTACGGGAACTGGATCTACACCTACGCGGTCAAGCTCAACCTGGCCACGGACGTCAGCGCGGCCTACCTCAGCTCTGCTTATTGGGGCTTCTTCACCCTGTCACGCCTCGCCGGCGTGTGGATCTCGACCCGCCTGCACGCAGAAAAGGTCCTGCTCATGGACATGTGCTCGGCCATCGCCAGCATTGCCCTGATCCTGGTCTGGCCGAACAACCCGACGGTCCTGTGGATCGGGACGATCCTGTTCGGGATCAGCCTCGCGTCCATCTTCCCCACCACCATGACCTTCGCTGAGCAGCGTCTGCACCTGACGGCCGAATCCAGCGGGTGGATCCTGGTGGGCTCCGGCGCAGGCGGCATGTTCTGGCCCTGGCTGGTCGGCCAGCTTTTCGTGAAGGCCGGGCCGCATATTACCATGCCCATCGTCCTGGTCGACGTGATCCTGAATCTGGGAATGCTGACGTTGATCTTGACGACGCTTGCAAAGAAATCAGCCGGGCGACTGGCAGTCGATCGGGCCGCCAAAGCCTGACATGGACACCCCTGCAAGGAGACCAACCTTGGAAAAAACGACCGAATCGAAATACCTGGACCCCAATCTGCCGATCCCGGAGCGCGTTGCGGACCTGATCTCCCGGCTGACGTTGCAGGAAAAACTCGGCCAATTCATCCACCCTGTGGACGAGATCCCGCGGCTGGGCATCCCATCCTACAACTTCTGGAGCGAGGGACTGCACGGGGTGGCCCGCAATGGCCGCGCCACGGTCTTCCCCCAGGCAATCGGGATGGCCGCCACCTGGGACCGGGAGCTGATCCGCTCGGTGGCATCGGCCATCGGGGACGAAGGTCGCGCCAAATACCACGCCGCCGTCCGCAGGAACGGGGCGGCTGGCATCTTCCAGGGCCTGACCTTCTGGTCCCCCAATATTAATTTATTCCGGGATCCACGCTGGGGGCGCGGCCAGGAGACCTGGGGCGAGGACCCTTACCTGACCGGCGAGATGGGCTCGGCCTTCGTGCGCGGCCTGCAGGGCGAAGACCCGAAATACCTGAAGGCAGCCGCCTGCGCCAAGCACTTTGCCGTTCATTCCGGGCCGGAAAGCAAACGCCACGTATTCAATGCCATCGTTTCGAAGCGCGACCTGTACGGCTCGTACCTGCCCGCCTTCAAAAAGGTGGTCCAGGAGGCAAAAGTCGAAGCGGTCATGGGCGCCTATAACCGCACCCTGGACGAGCCTTGCTGCGCCAGCCGGCTGCTCCTCAAGGAAATCCTGCGCGGCGAATGGGGCTTCGCCGGGCACGTCGTCTCCGACTGCTGGGCGCTGACCAACATCCACAATGACCACAAGATCACCAGTGGGCCGGTCGAGACGGCCGCCCTGGCGCTCAAGGCCGGCTGCGATCTCTCCTGCGGGTGCACCTACGACCATCTTGACGAGGCCCTCCAGCAGGGTCTCATCCGCGAATCCGACATCGACCTGGCCCTTTCCCGCACCCTGGCCACCCGCTTCAAGCTCGGCATGTTCGATCCGCCGGAAATGGTCCCCTACGCGTCCACCCCATTGAGCGTGGTTGGATCGGAAAAACACCGCGAGCTGGCCTATCGGGCGGCCGTCGAATCGACCGTGCTGCTCAAGAACCGCGCTGGCATCCTGCCGATCAAGCCGGAGATTAAATCGATATTCGTCACCGGCCCGGCCGCCGCCTCGCTGGACGTCCTGCTCGGCAACTACTACGGGATCAGCGACCGGATGACAACCCTGATGGAGGGGATTGTCGGGCGGGTCCCAGAGGGGTTGAAAATAGAGTACCGCCCGGGCTGCCAATGGACCAACCAGAGTTTCTCCCCGCTCAACTGGGCGGTGCACGAAGCCGCCAGCGCCGACCTGACCCTCGTCTGTGCGGGCACTTCCCCGCTGATGGAAGGCGAGGAGGGCGAATCCGTCCTTTCCAGCGAACAAGGCGACCGGGCCGATATTGCCCTCCCGGAAGTCCAGAAAGCCTTCATCCGCGAGATCGCCGAGCGTGGCGCAAGGATCGTCCTGGTGCTGACCGGGGGCAGCCCGATCGCCCTGGGAGAGATCGCCGACATGGTCGAGGCGATCCTGTTCGTCTGGTATCCGGGCCAGGAGGGCGGACGGGCGGTTGCAGATATCTTGTTCGGGGATGAGCTGCCCTCCGGAAAACTGCCGGTCACCTTCCCGAAATCGGTGAAGGACCTGCCGCCTTTCGAGGACTACAACATGGCCGGGCGGACGTACCGATACGCCGCAGCGGAACCGCTCTACCCGTTCGGCTTTGGCCTTTCCTATACGAGCTTCAGCTACTCGAACCTCGAACTGGACGCGAAGCAGGCCAGCGCCGGAGGGCCCTTCTCGATGGCCGTGACCGTGACCAACACCGGCGGGCGCACCGGCGCGGAGGTCGCTCAGGTCTACCTGAGCGACCTGGAAGCCAGCCTGCCCGTGCCGATCCAATCCCTGATCGGCTTCGGACGGGTTCGCCTCGAACCGGGCGAAAGCCGGAAGCTGGCCTTCC
>Ga0335071_10001392_pt1 | contig 25997 bp, 25 predicted proteins | sample Lox_Sample_15_FD_206724 | JGI IMG/M metagenome (GOLD analysis project Ga0335071, IMG submission 206724) | Soil microbial communities from Loxahatchee National Wildlife Refuge, Florida, United States - Lox_Sample_1.5 | ecosystem: Environmental > Terrestrial > Soil > Wetlands | place: USA...
CTCTCTATGATGCCTCTATCCCTATTAATGATTAGTATAATCCCGTTTGTCCGCCTCTGCAAGCGGCTTCTCGGTGATGTCAACTCTTTTGGGACGGATTTAGATCTCAGCGGCTGGTGGAAGGCGGTTCCATTTGTGCCTCTTTAAGATTTCCCACAACCACAAGGATCGTCGCTTCCGGATGAAGGTGTTCTTTGCCCACTCGGAGCACATCTTCGCTTTTTACGGCATTGATGAGCAAGGGATACTTCTCCGGATAATCGAGGCCCAGTCCGTAGTAAGCCACCTGCGTCAGAAAGCTTGCAAGTTTAGATTGCGTATCGAGGCGCAACCGGAAACTTCCCACGAGATATGCTTTGGCTCGTCTGAGTTCCTCTTCGGAGACCGATTCTTTCTGGATCAGTTCCATTTCCCTACGCGCCAGCGCAATGGCATCGCGCGCAGACGAGTTCTTGGTCTGCATCACCACCTGAAACGAGCCCTGGTACTTTTCGGCATCGAAAAAGCTTGCGACCGAGTAGGCCAAGCCCTTCTTGACACGTATCTCCTCCATAAGGCGCGATCCGAAACCTCCACCTCCGAGGATATAATTCATGACGGAGAGGCTGTAGTAATCGGGAGCATCCCGCCTGACGCCTATATTCCCGAGAACAATGTTGGCCTGAGTGATCTGCCGGTTTACGGTTATTAGTTGGGGTCCCTTTGCATGCGTGGCGTTGAAAGGTGCCGGACTCGTGTTGGCGCCTGGCCATTTCGCAAGCGAGGGTATAAGCTTTGTCCGTACCTCTTCAGCCGTGATGTCTCCAACGATTGCGAGGATGGCGCCATGAGGATGATAGAAGCTCCTGTAGAACTGCAGGGCGTCCTCCCGGGAGAGCTTTGTTACAGATTCCCGGGTGCCCTCAACCGGTTGCCCATAAGGACTCTGCGGAAATAACGTCTTCCGGAACGTTTTCTCCGCTAGCGCCATAGGCTGTTCGTCTGAGGATTGAATAGAACCAAGTATCTTTCTGGTCTCCTTACGGATCTCATCCTCTGGAAAGACAGGGCTCGTGAGAGTATCCATAAGAAACGCGAATCCTTTTTCAAGATCCTTCTTGAGAACTTGTAGACCGACGACCGAGAAATCTCTGCCGGCCGAAGAATTCAAAGAAGCTCCCATAAAATCGAGCGCCTCATTGATCGCCGCGACGTTCTGAGTCGAGGTACCAAGCAGCAGGCCATGTGCAGTAAGATTCGCGAGGCCTTCCTTGCCGACCGGGTCAAGCCTCGATCCCGCGTCCACGAGCAACTGGAATACAACGAGGGGAAGCGAATGCTCTTCGCAGACAAGGACCACCAGCTCATTAGGCAGAACGATCCGCTGTGCAGGCGGGGTGGAACCGGCCCACACGGGGGGCGTAAAGGAAAAACCAGCAAAGAGCACGACAAGGAGAAGACCGCGTTTCCCAAAACACGCCCTTAAACATCCTTTTACTTTTCCAGCCATCATAGATTCTCCTTTATCGTATCACTCTTCCGGAGGCAGGCATCTCCTTCGGCGCCGGTTTACCCTCTTGCGGCGGCAAAGGGACCAATCTGCCCACACTACGATTATCCTCAGTGAAGTATAGTCGTGCCACCCTGATGATATCTTCCGGGGTTACTTTCCTGATCGAAGGGATGTAGTCATCGACAGCCCGCCAGTCAAGCGCAATCTCGTGCTGAGCCAGCAACATGCCCTGATAGAAGAATGAAGCCTGGCCGAACACGAATGCGGCCTCGAGCTGGTTCTTCGCCTTTTCCAGTTCCTTGTCGCCCACCGGCTCTTTGAGGAGGCGCTCTATCTCTTCGTCAAGAGTCTTCTCGACTTCAGCAGCGTTGTCTTCGGCCAGTGGCTGGGCCGAGAGTGTGAACAGGTTTGGGTCCCGGGAAAGCAGCGAATTATCAGCGTCGACGGAAAGTGCGAGTTGCTTCTCTTGAATGAGGCTTCGGTAGAGCCTCGAACTTTTCCCGCTGGAAAGCAGAGCCGCGATTACTTCGAGAACGTAACCGTCAGGGGAACGGAGATTGGGCACGTGGTATGCCATCACGAGATACGGCAGCTCAGCTTCCCGCTTCACGTATACCCTTCGCTCGCCTGTCTGCGGTTGGTCTACGTCTTTCTTCTGATCCGGCGCAGATCCTCCTGGAATGGCGGCGAACGCCTTCTCTATTCTCGACAGGAGGTCTTCCCTGCGGAAATCACCCACCACTACAATAAATGCATTGACCGGGTTGTAGTAAACGTCGTAGTACGTTTTCAGATCCGCGAGCGTAAACCTCTCTATATCCTCTTTCCAGCCGATGGTCGGCCAGTGGTACGGCGAAGTCTGGAACGCGACCGCCTGCAGCTGCTCCACAAGATAGCCCTGAGGATCATCTTCTGTTCGCATCCTTCGTTCCTCCAGCACCACCATCCTCTCGGTCTTGAAGTCTTCATCCTTAAGAACCAGGTTGTGCATCCGATCCGCTTCAATGTCGATGAGCACGTGCACTTTGTCCGAGCCTATATTCTCGAAATACGCGGTAAAGTCCTCCGACGTAAAAGCGTTGTCGTTTCCACCGTTCTCAGCGATGATCTTGGTAAATTCCTGCGCGCTGTACCTCTTGGATCCCTTGAACATCATGTGTTCCAGCATGTGGGAGAGGCCTGTCTTTCCCCACTGCTCATTACGAGATCCCACTCTATACCAAACCTGGAAGGTGACCACGGGCGCCTTGTGGTTCTCAAGCAGGATAACCTTGAGGCCATTCTGGAAGGTTTTTTCCACAACCTGGTCTGCGAGGCCGGCAAGAGACTGAGTGGCAACGAGAATAGAAACACAGACAAGTAACCAGATACATCTCAATCGAGCTATCATTTCCCAGATCACATTCTCCTCCCCTTCTTTTCAAGCGGAACTTTTTAAGATAATCCTTCTGCTGTTACAGGTCAATAACAATGCTGCATAGTGCATGGACCTCCCTTCGTCAGACAAAGAGCATCCTAAATCTGACGGTCATCGTGTGACCCCTGATCCCTCGCCTGACTCCCGTCAAACTTTTGCAAGCGCAGGCCAAACTGTTGTTGTTTTCGCTCTCCATGCTTATAATGTAGCTGAAATTTGTGTGGCAACTCGCAAGACCGGATGAACCACAACGGAGTGAACTAGTGTACGCGGGAATCGCTGGAGCCAACATTCTCCTTGTTCTCTTTGTCATCCTCGTCCTCTTCGGCCTCCGCGAAGGCTGGCTCCACAGGCGCAACCTCTCCCGAATACCTATTCGTATCCATGTGAACGGTACACGCGGAAAATCGAGTGTCGTGCGCTTGATCGCCGGAGGATTACGCGAAGGTGGCATAAGGACATGTGCCAAGACAACCGGAACACTCGCCAGAATGATCCTGCCTGATGCTACGGAATACCCTGTATTCAGGCCTGCAGGCGCGAACGTCATTGAACAGGTGCGCATCGTTTCCGTTGCGGCAGCTTACAATGCGCAGGCGATCGTCGTTGAATGCATGGCTCTCCAGCCTCTACTCCAGTGGCTCTGCGAGTCTCGATTCCTCAAGGCTACGCATGGGGTGATTACCAACGCCCGTGCCGATCATCTTGACGTGATGGGCCCCGAAGAGAAGGATGTGGCAATGGCTCTCGCGGGTACCACGCCCATTGACGCAAAGCTCTTTACCGCGGAAGAGAGGCATTTGCCGGCTTTCGAGTATGCGTCGCGGGATCGCGGAACCAAGCTGGTAGCCGTTTCCCCTCAGGAAATAACCCTCGTCACCGATCAGGAAATGCAGGGCTTTTCTTACGTCGAACACAAAGAGAATGTTGCCCTGGCTCTAAGCGTTTGTGCAGATCTCGGTATCGACAGAAAAACGGCGCTGCGGGGCATGTGGAAAGCCACTCCCGATCCGGGGGCAATGACTGTGGCCCATGTCAGGTTTTTTGGACGTCACCTCTATTTTGTCAATGCCTTTGCCGCGAACGATCCCGAATCCTCAGAACGGCTCTATAGGATGGCAATGGAACTCTTTCCTGGCGTTGAAAAACGGATCCTCATATTCAACTGCAGAACGGACCGGCCGGACCGCTCCCGTCAACTGGGCGAGGCCTGCGTCCAATGGCCTTCGGCTGACCACTATGTGTTAATGGGAAGCGGAACCTATTTTCTGGTCAGGGCTGCCCTGAAGAAGGGGATCCCAGTGGAAAGGTTTTTATTTGTCGAGCGTCAGAGCGAAGGCGATATTTTTGAATCGATCGTTGAGTTGGCCGGCACATCCGCACTCGTTGTTGGCCTCGGCAATACGAAGGGGCAGGGTTTGAGCCTTGTCCGTTTTTTCAACAACCGGAGCACGTTGAAGGACGTAGTGCAGAAGGAGGTGTCATGATCGAGCTTCTTCCGGTCTCCATAGGGATCGGCCTCGCAGTAAACCTTTTCTTCTCGGAACTCTTCGGGATCGCAGGAGGAGGACTGGTCGTGCCCGGCTATCTCGCGTTGCACCTGACAGAGCCATTGAGTGTCATCGTGACGGTGGCCGCCGGCTTGGCCGCTTACGGTCTGGTGCGCGCGCTCAGTTCGATGATCATTATCTACGGCAGACGCCGCACGATCCTCATGATTCTTGCGGGCTACCTGATGGGCGTGGTAGCGCGCTACTTTATTGGCGCCCAGACAGAGGAAGCCGCAATCCAGTACGCGGTGATCGGCTTTATTGTTCCCGGCTTGATAGCAGTCTGGCTGGACCGCAGGGGTATCATAGAATCCCTCTGCTCACTCATCACCGCATCCGTCGTTGTTCGTCTGATTCTCATCCTTATTTTCGGTTCGGAGTTGAATCAGTGAAAAAAATCTACTGGAGACCACAGAGTACGCCCCTCTTCGCTTTCATAGTGATCGCTTTTTTGGCGGTCGGCGGACTGGTCTCTGTCGAGCACTTTCAGATTCTCAAACAAAAGCCTTTCTACATCGATAAAGTGGAAGCCTCGAAGCTCGCGTTGGCAGCCATGGAACTGGTCAGGGAAGAGCGGCTGGACCGGGGCATCCCCATCGATCCCCAGGCGGACCCGACGGGATCCGGGCTCATCGGCTCCTTCGTCACCTCGGTCACCAGTGAGGCTGCTGATCTCGAAGCGAAACAGACGTCGATCAATCCGAACTTCGCCGCGATAGTTGTCGAACTGTTGAGGGAAGCTGGAGTGAAGGATGGCGATCCGGTGGCTGTCAGCTTTTCCGGCTCCTTTCCGGTTCTCAACATTGCGGCGTGTGCCGCCATAGCAACGCTCCACCTGAAGCCAATCATCATTTCTTCGGTAAGTTCTTCCCAATGGGGAGCCAATTATCCAGATTTTCTCTGGATAGACATGGAGAATCTCCTGAACACCAAAGACATATTCCCCTTTCGTTCCCAAGCGGCATCCATGGGCGGCAGACATGACCGGGGTGCGGAACTCACAGAGAAAGGGCGGAAGGAGATCCTGGATGCGATCAGCCGCAACCGGCTCACTCTGATCAAATCCGCCACCATTCACGAAGACATCGACAGCCGCATGGCCATCTATTTCGCCAAGGCGCGACCGAGGGCCTATCTGAACGTGGGAGGGGGGCGGGCGGCCGCGGGCATCCGGACATTCAAGAGGCTTCTGAAGCCGGGGCTGCTCTTTTTAACCCAGCATGCGGACGGAGGCCCGGATTCCGTGATACGCCGCTTTCTAAGAGAGGGCGTGCCTGTGATACATCTGGGAGATGTCAAGGAGTTGGCGAAACATTATCACCTGCCGATAGCTCCAGCGGCAATGCCCAAAGTAGGCGAAGGAAGCGTCTATTACCAGAGAAGCTACAATCTCTGGCTGGCAGGCATCGTCTTGCTTGCGCTCATATGCGGTTTTTACGTGTTTGCGCGATCAGATTGGGGATTCCGTATCCTGCAGAGCGCTCCCCACAAAACAGACGTCGGGCCTCCTGAGCCGATGATCTAGGAGGTTCCTCCATACAGCCCCGTCTGAATCCTTCGGTCGCCGCGCTCCCGCCGGTTCTGTCATGTACGGACGTTGTGCCAGTGAAGACGCACCGCATGGTCGGCACCGCTCTTTCATGGTGCCTGCGACCCCCTTTGCGCCATTCGCGTGATTGCCGTTCTAACCATTTCGCTCGTGTCAATTATGTACTGAGCGCTCAGTGGTGGATAGCTTGCATCCACTAGTGGAAGCCTTACTATCGGGTCTCCCACAACAGTCTGCGACCGCGCGGAATGGTGAACAGTCTGAGATTCAAAAGAATATCCCGTGGTTCGGAACCTTATGGCCTCTTCGCCCTCACCGTAGACAGCTATATAGCGCCCATGCACGTCCTTATAGCGAACCAGTAACGTGTACTGCGCACGCCTCGGGGGCAGAAAGAGCGCCACACCGGTCGGGCCCGCAAAACCACCCGGCAGGACGAAGGACCATGTCAGTGCCGCTTCCCTCACTCCTCCAAGTGATTCTTTCGCAAAGAGCATGTTTCCCTCGCGCAGGAAGCCGATGCAGCCCATCTTGACGCTGATGTTGCCCTTGGTATCTACGCCCACCAAATCCTTTTCTGAGAACCATCCCTGGAACACACCAACGATCTCCACGTCTCGGCGTGCATCATCGTTGGCTGCGTTCAGGTTCAATATCACGGCCATCCCCGGTGTTGGAGAAGGAGGAAGTTTGTGAAGATAAAACTGACTTCCCGGATCGTCCAGAGAACTTCCCACAGACGTGCAAGGGAAAAAGAGAACTCCGCCAAGAAGGATAAAAAGGACGGGAGAGATTCCTCCGGGGCGCCGTCTTACATTGTGCTGCAGCACTCCAAGACCTCGTTTAAAGACGCATTGGGCCCGAAGGTAGCGTCCACATTCTCTTTCTTTGATTGTCTGTTTGTGAGAGCGGACCCGGGCAACAACGATTCTATCTGATCGTAGATGACCTTTGCTGCAAACTTATGCCCATCCTCATTAAAGTGCGATTCGTCAGCAAAATACTGCTCTTTGTCTTTAAAGTAAGAATAAATGTCAACAACAGGTGCACCAGTCTCCTTGCCCACTTCTACGGTGGCCTTGACGTATTCCGGAGCAAAATATTTCCATGACAGACGATCATGAGGTTTGCCTATAAAGGGGCGGGTAAGCAAAATACACACAATGTTGTTCTTCTTGGAGATCTCCACTATCTTTGTTAAGTTATGTTTGTACTCCTCCACACTTACCCTGTGAACGAGTTCGTCTTTTCCTGATTCTTTTTTCTGGGTCATGGCTTTTTCAAGGAAGGCTATGATGAGCTGGCCCACTCTAAACCTGTAAAGAAAAGCTTTGTAGCGCGAAAAAACTCTTGTGGTAAACTCAGCATCGGAAACTGCGACCATATGCGCATCATTTGCTCCGAAGCTTATCAGCACCATGTCTGGTTTTAATGAGAGGCTCTCTTCAAACCTTTTTTCTCCCTGATACGACGCGTATCCCCACACGCCTGCATTAACGACGAAGAAAGTCTTATCCCGGCTTGCTAATAATTCCTCCAGATACCTGGGCCAGTTGTATCTTTCCTTTCCAAACCAGCCCAAGGTGTTCGAGTCTCCAATGGCGACTATACGGTATTCATGATCATTCTTTTCTGCGGGAAGTTCTTTGCCCATATACCCCTGAGCATTGAAGACACGATTATTCTTTTCGGGTCGCCATATCAAATCAGGATCGTAGACGAAGTGTCTGTCCTGAAATGAATGCTTTAGCCTCCAATCGTTTGGGTTGCCTTTGACTTCTATTTTTAAAGGGGAATAGCTGTAATGAATCGCCCGTAGCGCGGCTTCCGTAATCGCAAGGGCTATAAGAAGGGAAAAAAATACGAGAAAGATTGCCTTAACCATACTCTCTTGCTTATCTCTCCGAAAATCCGTACCAGTGCACGAATTCCGCCAATTCTCGCCGCAGAGAATGGTATTGATTGACCGGTGACGCCGGGTCAGGGTAACCGAGTGATATGCATAGTACAATCATCAAATGACCGGGGATGGCCAGTTCTGTGCGGATTGCATCGGCATAACCCGTGGGAACCGCCTGGGGGCATCCACCTAGACCCTCAGCGTGAGCGGCAAGAAGAAATCCATTCACGAAAGAACCGCAATCAAAGATCGACCAGGGCGTTAACGTCCTGTCCATCGCTACAAAGATAACGCATGGTGCGTCGAAAAATTTGAAATTATTCCTGTAGGCCGCAATGACTTCGTCCTGCTGCTTGTCGGGATCTATTCCCAGAGCGCGGAATCGACGGAGGCGGTGATGTTTAAAACGCTCTTCATGGTCAACCGGCCACACTGTTGGAAAAGGAATGTCGGGTACCAGAGGAACACCGTTTGTTATATCCGAAGAGAGTTTCCCGGCCAGTGCATCTTTTACTTTGCCTCCCACAACATAGAGTTCCCATGGCTGAGTGTTCATGTACGATGGGCTTCTATTGGCGCTCTTCACGATTCTTTCTAAGGTGCCCTGATCAACCTGTTTGCGGAGGAAAGCTCTCCGACTCGTCCGTGATTCCATGGCCTCAAGAACGTCCATAATTGCCACCTCCTTCATATCTCCCCAGAAAATAAGTTACGCCGGGGTCACGGATGCAAATCTATACCTTCCTGCAAAGTCTGTCAAATACCCGCCCGGAGGCCCAATGTGTAGAAGAAGCAGCTTTCTCGACTCTTGATCCGAATCCGTGTGAGGCACGCGCCTTAGAAAGCTCTATGGAAGAATACGACAAAAAGGGGATTGGTTCTATTTCTGTCTGAGGGACGCATCGATATCCAGGATTAAGCGCTCGAGCCTGGCAATCATGTCGAGGACATCGTGCTCGTTAGCCCTCATGGTCGGATTTGATCTGCTCTGCACGATCCGGTAGCGGGCATTGATCTCGAATTGCGCGGCCTCAATTCCGAGATCATTCCTCGCGAATGAAGTTATCGTCCCACAGTTGTTCGCCGCAAACTCTTTGTTGAATACCTGCTCCTCGAAATCCCGAAAAGCCTTCTCCACGATCGGTTTCAACGATGGGCAAGAGCACCCGTCGGGGGTATCACTCATTATGCCTATATCGATTTTGAAGGGTCGGCTCGCGCATGCACCGTGGAGATCCATGACGAATTTTATAGTATGGTCCCTCACCGTTTTTCGTAAGAACTCTTTGTAGCGGGAAACAGAATCGCTATTTGCATCCTCTTTCGTTTTATACCTGGCGAAAAGTACATGTGCACCGGTGAGTTGTCCCAGCTTGATTGCCAGTGATGAAGTGTAGGCATCCTCATCTTTCCAGTACCCTTCACCGCCGGATTTTCTGTAATGCTTGACTCCGTGCGGCGCAGAAATAAGGATCGGTATATGACCCTTGCTGTAGCCAAAATAATCCTTCCTCTGCTCGTCGTAGTGTATTTGAGTGAACTCGATGCTTCTTATCTCTTCCAGCAGTCTATTCATTTCTTTGCATGACGCCTTCTGGACGGTCAACGAGAACAGGATAAGCAACGAGGCGACTAGAAGAAATCCACGCTTTAATGCGCAGAACAGAAACGCCATAATCTCACAGCATGTAGTGTTAGCTTCAGCTTTCGAAGACTATTTTCTTGAATTTCCGTTTCCCCACTTTGATTACGATCTCGCTCGTAGCGGAGAGGGGGAGATCTTCCGAAGAAACTTTGCTCCCGTTTATGTTGACCGCCCCCTGGGTTATCATGCGCTTGCCCTCAGATGTCGATGCTACCATACCGACAGCGGCAAGCAGTTGCGGGAGCCATACGACTTCCTTGTCCTTTTTGAGTCGCACCACATCAATGTCTTCGGGTATTTCCCGATCCTTGAAGACCTTTTCAAAATTCCGCTCGGCAGCAAGCGCCGCTTCAGCACCGTGAAACCTCTTGACGATTTCGTGGGCAAAGTTGATCTTGGCCTGCTTAGGATGCATCGTGCCGTCCCTCAAGCCTTCCTTCAGCACTTGCAGTTCTTCAAGGCTGATGTCGCTCAGGAGCTCATAGTACTTGAGCATCAGCTCGTCGGAGATCGACATCAGTTTGCCGAAGATCACGTCCGGCGGCTCGTCTATGCCGACGTAATTGCCGTAGCTCTTGCTCATCTTGTTGATGCCGTCCGTGCCTTCGAGGAGCGGAACCGTGAGCACAACCTGCGACTCCTGACTGTATGCCCTCTGCATGTCCCTTCCCACCAGAAGATTGAATATCTGATCATGGCCGCCCAATTCCACATCGGCCTTCAGAGCTACCGAGTCGTAGCCCTGAACGAGTGGATAGAGAAACTCATGCACGCTGATCGGCAGGTTGTTCTGGTAGCGGTTTCTGAAATCTTCCCGCTCTAGCATTCTCGCCACCGTGTACTGCGCGCAGAGCCTGATCATGTCGGCCGCATTCATAGCCTCGAACCATTCGCTGTTGAACCGCACTTCCGTCGCATCAGGATCGAGAATCTTAAAGACTTGTTTCTTGTAAGTCTCTGCATTCTTCATCAGCTCTTCTTTTGAAAGCACCGGCCGTGTCTCAATTCTGCCCGAAGGATCTCCTATCATACCGGTGAAATCCCCGATGAGAAAGATAGCCACGTGACCGAGCTCCTGAAACTGCTTCAGCTTCTGCAGCACAACTGTATGACCAAGGTGGAGGTCTGGCGCAGTAGGGTCCATGCCCAGCTTCACACGCAATGGCCGCTTCTCCTTCCGCGCGATAACCAGTTTCTTGCGCAGTTCGTTTTCGCTTATGAGGTCGACCATCCCGCGCTTGAGGATCTCCACCTCCCGCTCGATGTCCTTGTCTATCTCCACTCTGATGTTCTGGTCAGCAGTGCGTGCCGTATCAGCGTTAGTGTCCACTTTGACTCACCCTCTCCTTGATGCGCTCCATGTTCGCGCAAAGGTTCGTAGCTCTATCTATAGTGATACGCACGCCCTGAATCTCCACGTCGCCGCGTGCTACCTCATATTTCTGCGGAAGTTGCGTCAAGAACCGTTCCAGGATCGCCTCCTTCTCCATGCCTATCACTGAGTTGGTCGGTCCGGTCATGCCTGCATCGGTGATATAGCCTGTTCCCCTGGGCAGTACACGATCATCAGAGGTCTGCACGTGCGTGTGTGTCCCCACGAGCGCAGAGACTTTCCCGTCCAGGAACCAACCCATTGCAATCTTTTCTGACGTTGCTTCCGCATGGAAATCCACGAAGGATGGTATGCCTACCTTTTTTGACGCAATGAACTCCTCCATGGAACGGAAGGGGCAGGCCAGAGGGTTCATGAATGTGCGGCCTTCGATGTTGGCTATATAGAGTTGCTTACTGTTCTTCGTCAGAAGGGTAAACCCGAAACCGGGTGTGCCCTCAGGGTAATTGAGGGGGCGCAGCACTCTTGACTCCCCCATGAGGTAGGGTATAATCTCCTTCTTTTTCCACACGTGGTTTCCGGTGGTAATGCCGTCGACCCCGGCGGCGAGCATCTCGTCTGCCAGCCCTGGCGTGATGCCGAGCCCGCCTGCCAGATTCTCACCGTTGATGATCTTGAAGTCAGCGCTCACTCCCTTGAGGTACCGGACAGCAGCCTCCCTGCCGGGCTTACCGATCACGTCCCCTATGAAAACAATCGTAAGGAAATCATTTGGCATAATCTACGGCTCTCGTTTCCCTGATGACGACCACCTTGATTTGTCCAGGGTAGGAGAGTTCCGTCTCCACCTTCTTCGCGATATCTTTTGACAAAGCAAAAATTCCGTCATCCGTGACTTTATCACTGCTCACGACAATCCTGATCTCCCGACCTGCCTGAATCGCGTACGACTTCTCAACGCCGGTAAAGCTGCCGGCTATACGTTCAAGCTCATCCAGGCGCTTTATGTACGTCTCCAGCATCTCCTTGCGCGCGCCCGGCCTGGCGCCTGACAGGGCGTCGGCTGCCTGGACGATCACATCAAGCAAACTTCCCATGGGGACTTCCTCGTGGTGCGCGAGGATCGAGTGCACAATCTCGTCACTTTCCCCGTATTTCTTGGCCAGATCGGCACCTATCGCCGAGTGGGATCCTTCCACTTCATGGTCCACGGCCTTGCCTATATCGTGCAGTAGTCCTGCGCGTTTCGCACCGGGAACACTCAGCTTGAGCTCTCCTGCAATGATCCCCGAAATGAAAGCCACTTCCAACGAATGCTGGTACACATTCTGAGAGTAACTGCTCCTGAACTTGAGCCTTCCCAGCAATCGTATGATCTCCGGGTGCACGTTGTGCACGCCTGCATCAAAGACCGCCTGTTCGCCCGCCGACTTGATTTTATCGTCCAATTCCTCAGCCACCTTGGAGACGATTTCTTCGATGCGGGCGGGATGTATTCTCCCGTCTGAAATAAGCCTCTCTATAGCGACCCGTGCAACCTCCCGTCTGATAGGGTTGAAACAGGAGAGGATCACCGCCTCCGGCGTGTCGTCGATGATGATGTCCACGCCTGTCGCTGCTTCCAGGGCGCGTATGTTGCGCCCTTCCCTTCCGATAATGCGCCCCTTCATCTCTTCGTTGGGAAGAGAAACAACAGAGACTGCATCTTCGGCCACATACTCACCGGCGTAACGTTGAATGGCGAGGGCTATGATTTCCTTTGCTTTTTTATCAGCCTTCTCCCGGGCCTCCTCCTCGATTTTCTTGGCAACTTTCAATCCCTCGTACCGGGCCTCGTCCTCGAGCGATTGCAGAAGCATCTTTTTTGCGTCTTCTGTCGTCAGACCCGATATCTTCTCCAGCCGAACTCTCTGTTCCTTGATCAGGAAGTCATTTTCCTTGATCTTATTCTCAAGCTGCCCCTCTTTGTTTGAGATACCCCGTTCCCTCCTGGAAAGCTCATCCTCCTTCTTTTCCAGCAGGTCACTCTTCTTGTCGAGATTCGACTCCTTCTGAGAAAGCCGTTTCTCGATGTTCAGTATCTCGTTTCGTCGGCTCTTTATCTCCTGCTCCAGTTCATTCCTGGCCTGCAGGACAGTGTCCTTGGCCTGGACTGACGCCTCTCGCCTGAGGACATCTGCCTCTTTTTTTGCGTCATCCAGAATCTTTTTGCCGATCGATTCATATTCGCCAACTTTCTTGCGCTGCACCAGTCTTGTAAGGACATAGCCCAGGCAGAGAGCCACTATAGCGACGATAGCGATTTCGGTTATAAGGATTATATTCAATGGCGCCCCCTTCCACAGGACTTGCACAAGGGGGTAGCACGAGGAAAATAGCTCTCTACGCTATGGTAGACAACCTATACTTGAAGCCCCCATACGATGCTAGGACTATCTATGTTAACATTCCTTTTCCTCAACACTACCCCTTCTTAAAACAGTCCCCGCAATGCCGTGTAAACAGCAAGTCTTGAACCTCTCATTATAGGTGGGCGCCTCGTTGTCTGCATAGGCTGCTCGCTCAAGGCGAGTCTGCGCATCGCAACAAGAGGAAGCTCCCGGTTCCAAGGTGTTGGCTCTAAGTTTGCCATCTATCACGCACACCGCAGGGCACATCGTACTCTTCAACTTTCCGCAAGAGCCTCAGTGTATGATCTTCCACTTTTTCTACTCTGTCTTTGACTTCCAGATACTCAGCCGCAACGCGCATCATAGCCATCATCACAGCGTTCAGGGTGTTAACAATACTGTAATCTTTTATGACATCCTTAATTCTCGCGTCCACAAACTCGGCCGCCCGAACAATCTGTGCCTCGTCTTCACCCACGAAGGTGTAAACCTGGTTAAGTATGTTCACGGCAACCTTCTTGCTCATCACGCCTCGATCTTCTCCATTTTCTCTAGAATACTTTTGACCTTGCGCATCACCAACTCTTTTTCACTCTGGATTTCCGTCATCTTCTGTTTCAATTCCAGATTCTCCGACTCCAGTGTATCAATTTTGGCTGCAAGCTTCTCTTTTTCAGCTTTGACACCCCTGTAATTCGCTACAAGCGCGTCTATCTTTTCCTCCAGTTCTCCAAGTTTGTTATCGCTGAAAAGTCCTTCCATTTTGTAGTAATTAATCGCTTTTCTGCTCAAAAGTCAAGTACAAAAGGCATGCTTTCATGAACGAGTCAAGCTCCCCGTTGAGTACACTTTCCGCATTGTGTTCCTCCAGTTTTGTCCTGTGATCCTTTACCAGCTTGTAGGGGTGGAGTACATACGAACGAATCTGGCTGCCCCACGCTATCTCTTTTTTCTCCTTGTTCAAGGCAGCCATCTTTTCTTCCTGTTTTCTTTTCTCCAGTTCGTAGAGCCTCGACTTGAGGATCGCCATGGCTATAGCCCTGTTCTTATGCTGCGATCTCTCATTCTGGCACTGCGCGACGATACCTGAAGGAATGTGGGTGATACGAATAGCGGATTCAGTCCTGTTCACGTGCTGCCCGCCAGGGCCGCTGGACCTGAAAGTATCCACCCTGAGATCTTCCTCTTTAATGTCGACTTGCACGTTCTCGGGGAGTTCCGGGTAGGCGTATACCGACGCAAATGAAGTGTGCCTTCTGTTATTGGCATCGAAAGGAGAAACACGGACCAGTCGGTGGATGCCGGACTCGCACTTCAGATACCCATAGGCATTCGGGCCCGACACAATAAAGGTGACATTCTTTATCCCTGCCTCCTCCCCCGGCAGGATGTCTACGACCTGGGTCTCAAAACCTTTTTTCTCAGCCCACATGAGGTACATCCTGAGCAACATCTCCGCCCAATCCTGCGCCTCGGTGCCACCGGCGCCCGCATTAATATAGACTATGGCATTCTCTTTATCCGCCTCGCCGCTGAGCATACGCTCGATCTCATAGCGGCCGAGCAACTTGTCCAGCGCTTCGACTCTTTCCACAAGCTCTGATGCATCCTGCGGATCGTTTGTTTCCTTGAACATGTCCTGGAGGATAGTAATCTCCTCAAGGTCCTTCTCCTTGGCCTCCCAGGCGTCTATTTCTGCCTGGAGACGGGCCCGCTCCTTGAGGGTAGCCTGCGCCTCTTCCTGGTCCTCCCAGAAATCAGGCTTGGCTATCGCTTCATCACATGCTTCGATTTTGTTCCTGGTTGCAGCGAGGTCAAAGATACCCTCGGAGGGTGTCCATTCTCTGCTGGAGGGCCTCTATGCGGCTTTTTACATCTTCTATCACGTTGTTGTTATCCTTTCCGATACTTCCCGGCCGAACCTGGAGCATGAGACCGGCTGTATCCCGTCCATCTGGCGTGCCAGATCGTAGGTCATGAAACCGTCTTTTATGGTTTCACCGAGGCTTCGTTCTATAAGAGTGGCTGCTTCAGGAAGATTGATGTGGCGCAGGAGCATGCAGCCTGAAAGCATGAATGATGTGGGGTTAACCATATCCTTGCCCGCATATTTAGGGGCGCTGCCGTGGGTCGGTTCGAAGATCGCAATGTCGTCCCCTATATTGGCACCGGGCGCCACTCCCAGTCCGCCGATCAACGCAGCGCATGCATCAGACAGATAATCGCCGTTCAGGTTCGGGCAGAGCAGAATGTCATACTCCTCGGGACGCAGTATAGCTTGCATGAACATATTATCGGCGATCCTGTCGTTGAACCGGATCTTTCCCTCTGCGTGATGAAATGTAAGCTGGTCGGTATGCTCGTGCGCCACCTCGTAGGCCCACTTCCTGAAGGCACCTTCGGTATACTTCATGATGTTCCCTTTGTGCACGACAGTGATGGCCCTTCTTCCGTTCCTGATTGCGTAGTCAATGGCCCATTTCGTGAAGCGCCTCGTGCCGCTCTTGCTTATCGGCTTTATCCCCAGGCCCGAGTCATCGGGAAGAGCCACGTTCTCCCGCTCTCTGAGGAAGGCGAGCATGCTTTTTGCCTCTTCGCTCCCCTCCTCCCACTCGATCCCTCTGTAAAGGTCCTCCGTGTTCTCGCGGAGGATGACCAAATCGACGCGCTCCGGGTGCTTGAGAGGGCTGGGTAGCCCGTCAAAATGCTTGATCGGCCGCACGCACACGTAAAGGTCAAACAGCTGCCTCAGGTAGACATTGATGCTGCGGTAACCGCCGCCGACCGGCGTGGTGAGCGGACCCTTCAACGCAACCTTTTGTTCCCGAATACGGGTAAGCGTGCTCTCCGGCAGGAGGACCCCTTCCGTGGCGAGGGCCTTTTCGCCCGCCACGAGTTCTGTCCACTCGATGCGCTTTGAGCCTCCGTAAGCTTTCCGCACTGCCTCTTCGAAGACTTCGTGCGAGGCTGCCCAGATGTCTGCGCCGACCGCATCTCCCTGGATGTAGAGGATGGGTATACTCTCCATCACCTTAGCGGAAGCCTCCCTGCTCCTTGATGTAGTTGACAAGCCCACCCTGGTTCAGGATCTCCTGCATAATCGCAGGCAATGGGCTGAATTGCTTTTCGATACCTTTTGTCACGTCTATGAGGAGTCCTTCATGTACGCGGATCTCCAGCTCGTCTCCCTGATCAACATCACCAACATCACAAATAATTACTGCAAGACCCACATTGATGGCATTCCTGTAAAAGATCCGAGCAAAAGATTTTGCCACCACAGCGCTTATCCCGGCCCGCTTGATGACGATAGCCGCATGCTCCCTGCTTGAGCCGAGTCCGAAATTCTGCCCGCCTGTAATAATGTCGCCATGCGCTGCCTTCCCGTGAAAACCGGGCGCGATATCCGCGAACACATGTTTGGCAAGCTCATCCAGGTTAGATCTGAGGTGGAAAAACCGCCCCGGTATAATCTGGTCGGTCGAAATATTATCGCCAAAGGTCCATGCCCTGCCCTTCAATATCATCCCATCACCTCCCGTGGGTCAGCGAGTTTCCCTGAGAGGGCGCAGGCCGCTGCTGTCGCGGGCGAGGCAAGGATAATTTCAGCATCCGGATTGCCCATTCTTCCTAAGAAATTCCTATTGGCTGTTGAGACGGTAACTTCACCATTCCCGGGAATTCCCCCGTGGACCCCTATGCACGGTCCGCAGCCGGGCGGGAGAATAACCGCGCCTGCCTCGAGAAGTCCCGTGAACAGGCCTTCAGCAAGCGCCTGTGCGTATACTCTTTTTGATGCGGGACAGATAACGAGCCTTACGTCTCTTGCTTTTTTCTTTCCTCGCAGGATTGCTGCCGCAATGCGCAGATCCTCAATTCTGCCGTTGGTACAGGTCCCGATAAAGACCTGGTCAACGCGCCTATCCCTTAGAGAAGCATCATCTACCGCCATCGTATTGTCTACCTGATGGGGCAGGCTCACCGTCGGTCGGAGAGAACTGAGATCGATGCGAAACACGTTCTCGTACACTGCGTCCGTATCAGGCTCGAACGCACTATACGCGTTCTCCCTGCCGTTCTCCTTCAGATACAGACGGGTGATCTCATCGGAAGGGAAGAGGCCTGCTTTTCCGCCGGCTTCGACCGCCATATTGGAAATCGTGAGCCTCTCCTGCATGCTCATGTGCCGCACCGCATCTCCCGCAAATTCCATAGACTTGTAGGTAGCCCCATCGGCGCCGATCATACCAATGATTGATAGTATCAAGTCTTTCGCAAACACGCCTTTCTGGAAGGCTCCGGAGAGTTCAAACTTCAGCGTCTCCGGTACCCTGAACCATGTCTCCCCCAGGCCCATGGCGACAGCTACGTCCGTGGAGCCCATACCTGTTGAAAAGGCAGAGAGCGCACCACCGGTGCAGGTATGAGAGTCGGTACCGATCAGCACTTCGCCCGGCGCTACGTGCGCTTCAGCCATGACCTGGTGCGAAATGCCCTCTCCCACATCGTAGACTCGTGCACTGAACTCCTGAGCAAATTTCCGGATCACGAGATGGTCATTAGAGAGTTCCAGACGGGGACTCGGTGATGCATGGTCGATAAAAAAATTAACCCCTTCGGGGTTGTAAAGCTTCCGGAACCCTATAGTGCGGAACTCTCTGGTGGCAAGGGGGCCGGTGCCATCCTGCAGCAGTATTCTGTCCACCCGGGCTATCACTGATTGACCCTGCCGCGCGTCGAGTCCGCTCTTGGCGCTCAATATCTTTTCCGCAAGTGTCTTGCCCCGATTCGCCATCATGCGTATACCTTCGTTGCCCTTACAGGATGCTGCGCTATCGCTGCGTCGGTCTCCACATAAATACGAATCGGGGTTTCCATGATTACTCCTCGGCACGCGTTAAATCTTCAAACCGTATGTCGAGTCCGAGAATTCCAAGAATTTCGCCACCTGCATCCCGGATCGGTCCCGAAACCGTCACACAGAGGGCGCCGGTAATACGGGACGTATAAAGAGTCGTCACGCTCACTTTCCCCGTCTTCATGGGACTTATGAACCACTCTCTATCAGAGAAGTCTTCGTGGAGGTCTATCTTCGCGTACTTTGCTTTATCAACGACTTGCGTGATATTCCGCGTCACCTTTACCCCCTCGGAGTTGACGACATAGCCGAACTGCACATAGGGGAATTCCTCCACGAGTCCTTTCAGTGCGGCTTCCTGCCTCTCCGGGTTCATACTCTTGATGTCCGCGTCCTCGATGAAGCGTTCAATGAGGTGAGCGGCCATGTCAAAGGCTCTTTTCTTCAAGATGTCGAATTCGGACGGGAATATCTCAGGAAGATAACGGCGCACCAGATGCTCCATCTCCTCATCCGACATACACGTGATCCTTCCCTGCTCATACCGCTGCACGATCGATTTGTTGATCCTTGCGACACCGGGGTGGGTCTTCTCTACCTTACTCGAGCCCGTGAGCGCAAAGTGTGCATTGATCCAGTGGGCAATGCCCGAGAGGCCCGACTTGTCCGTAATGTTGATAGTCAGCGTCCTGTTGAGAATCCTCCTGGTATCGAAAGGCGAATAAATCTCTTCGTTCTTGGCGAGTCCGTCAATGTGCACGCCGGCGGAGGTCGCGTTAAAATCAGAACCCACAAAGGGCTGATTTCTCGGTATATGATGCCCTATCTCCTTTTCAAAATAGTTCTTTACTTCGGTAATGACTGTTGTGTCGCACCCGTTGTCGTCGCCCGCAAGTGAAATGTATTCCATGATGAGTCCCTCTATGGGCGTATTACCGGTACGCTCCCCTATGCCGAGCAACGTGCCGTTGACAAAAGTGCAGCCATAGAGCCAGGCGCTTACCGAGCCCGTGAATCCTTTGTAGAAATCGTTGTGTCCGTGCCATTCCAGGTTTTCTGAAGGAACACCCGCGTCGTCAATCATTGCCCTGATGATTTTTCCTATAGACCGGGGAAGCGCCGCTCCGGGGTAGGTGATGCCGAGGCCCAGCGTATCGCACAGCCTGATCTTGATAGGCACCTTCGCATCTTCAGAGATGGTCATCAGTGCCTGCGCGAAGGGTACGCAGAAACCGTATATGTCTGCTCTGGTTATGTCTTCAAAGTGGCAGCGCGGGATAATTTCATGTTCAAGCGCATTTTCGACTACCTTTATGTAGTCTTTAAACACGGCCGACCTGTTCTTCTTTAGCTTAAGAAAAATATGGTAATCAGAGGCGCTCGTCAGTATGCCCGTTTCCCGAAGCCCCATCTCCTTCACCAGCTTCAAGTCTTCTTTGTTGGCTCTTACCCACCCGGTAATCTCAGGGTACTTGTAGCCTTTCTCAAGGCAGCGCTCCACTGCTTCCCGGTCCTTATCCGTGTAGAGAAAGAATTCCGATTGCCTGATAACGCCGTGAGGACCGCCAAGGCGGTGCAAAAAATCGTAAAGATCTTCGATCTGTTGTATTGTAAACGGCGGCCTCGCCTGCTGACCGTCCCTGAAGGTCGTGTCCGTGATATAGATCTCTTCAGGCGGATCGATCAGTTCTATCTTGTGGTCGAAGTTGACCCGCACCATTTCAGTGAACGGGAATATATTGCGGAAAAGCTCCGGCTGCTCCACGTCGATCAGGGGATACTTCGTGTTCTTAACGATATTCTTAAAGATAAAGCCTTTGCTCTTCTTCACTGCCTCCCCCTTCTACTCCTTGACTGTCCTGATCTTCAATTCATTGAGCTGCCTCTGTGAAACCTTCGCCGGCGCGCCTGACAGAAGGCACGTGCCCTTCTGCGTTTTGGGAAAAGGAATAACATCCCGTATGCTCTCCAGCCCCATGAGCATCATGAGGATGCGGTCAAGACCAAACGCAATGCCTCCGTGGGGTGGCGCACCCATCTCCAGCGCTTCCAGAAGGAAGCCGAACTGAAGAGCCGCCTCTTCCTCGTCGATCTTGAGAAGCTGGAACATAGCCTTCTGTTCGTCACTGCGAAAATTTCTGATGCTTCCGCCGCCGATCTCTACACCGTTCAGCACGAGGTCATATGCCTTGGCCCGGATCGAACTCAAGTCACCGGAGAAACCGACCATGGACTCCTTCGCAGATGTAAAAGGATGGTGACGCGCCACGTACCGTTTCTCTTCGGCGCTATACTCAAGGAGAGGGAAATTGACCACCCAGTGAAAGGAGAACAGGTCTTTGCGGATCAGATCATACTTTGTCCCCAGATAGAGGCGGAACCTGCCCATCAACTCATTCACCTTATCTCTGGCGTCAGCCATGATAAAAAGCACATCGCCGTCATTAAGCCCGCACGCCTGATCGGCGCTCATTGTTTCCTCTTCCGAGAGGAACTTCACGATCGGCGACTGAAGCTTTCCTGCGTCTTTTCTCATCCAGATGAGACCACCCGCGCCCATGCCCTTGGCCATATCCACCGCATCGTCGAGGTCTTTCCTTGAGAGAGTCCGACCGTGCAATGCTATGGCTTTGATGGCGCCCTTGTCTCCGACAACCTTCTTGAAAACACCGAAATTGGTATCCCGGAAGATGTGCGTGAGTTCAACCATGGGGAGGTCGAAACGCAAATCCGGTTTGTCCGTTCCGTAACGCTCCATGGCCTCTTCGAAATCCATGCGCCTGAAAGGCGTTTCGAGCGGCACACCCTTCAGCGCTTCAAACACGGCTTTTATGACGCCCTCGCTGAGTGAGATGACGTCGTCCACATCCACAAAACTCATTTCGAGGTCAAGCTGCGTGAACTCCGGCTGTCGGTCTGCTCTCAGGTCTTCATCCCTGAAACAGCGCACTATCTGAAAATACCTGTTGAATCCGGCTACCATCAGGATCTGCTTGAAAAGTTGCGGTGACTGCGGCAGTGCGTAAAACTCGCCAAGGTTCATCCTGCTAGGCACAATGAAATCCCTCGCCCCCTCAGGCGTACTTTTCGTGAGGAAGGGCGTCTCAATTTCAAAGAAACCCTGGGACACAAGGTGGTTCCGCAGCACCTGCGTGGCGTGGCTGCGTTCGACAAAAACCTTCTGCACCTGCGGCCTGCGCATGTCAAGATAACGATACTTGAGACGCAGCGACTCGTTGGGCTCCTCGTCCTCCTCCAGTTGAAAGGGAAGCGGTTTACAGGTGTTGAGTACTTCGAGGGTCTTGACGTAGACCTCTATCTCTCCCGTTGCGAGATCCTTGTTCTCCGTTCCTTCCGGCCTTCGAGAAACACTCCCCTCGACCCTGATCACGTATTCGTGCTTGATTTCATGAGCCGCAGCGTGGGCTTCTGGCGCGATTTCCGGGGAGAACACAACTTGTACGACGCCGGTCACATCCCTGAGATCAGCAAAAATGAGCCCACCGTGGTCTCGCCGCCTGAAGACCCATCCTGCGAGAGAAACTACCTTGCCAATGTCATTCGATGACAGTTTTCCGAACATAATATGTCGCATGATTGCCCCCGATAAAGCCTATTATTATATAGGTGAAACCCCACGTTAGTCAAGGTCGCTGCCCGAACGATCTGGCGATTGCAAAGCAGTAAAGGGAAGTTTATAATGTAACCCCTGAGGTGCATGAATGAAACGGAGAGACTTCCTAAAGCTTTGCGGCTCTTCTCTTCTGGCGGGCAACTGGCTTGCCAGAAATCTCTGGGCGAAGGAACCTTCAGTGGTTGCCGTTTCAGAGGGAAAGGATTATGCGCAGATCACAAGAAGTGTGATTGATGCACTCGGCGGGATCAAACGCTTCGTCAAGGCTGGGGACATCGTGGTAGTGAAGCCAAATATGGGCTGGGACAGAAAGCCCGAATTTGCGGCGACCACACACCCGATAGTCATGAAGACAATTGCCGAAGAGTGTCTGAAGGCCGGCGCAAAGAGAGTCAAGGTTTTCGACAATCCCTGCAATGAGCCGAGAAGGTCATACGAGAACAGCGGGATACCGGCCGCCCTGAAGGGCATTGAGAACGTTGAAGTAAAACAGATGGAAGAAGAGCGTTACAAAAAGACAAAGATCAACGGCGTAGCGCTGAAGGAATGGGAGCTTTATGCAGACGCTCTTTCAGCAAATGTGTTTATCAGCGTTCCTATCGCCAAGCACCATAGCCTGACCAGGCTCACTCTCGGCTGCAAGAACGTAATGGGCATCATGGGCGGAAACCGGGGGTACATCCACAGGGATATTGAAGAGGCCCTGGCCGATGTGAACAGTACGGTCAAGACCCATCTCGTCATCGTCGACGCAACGCGCATCCTCACCAATCATGGCCCCTCAGGAGGAAGCCTGAACGACGTAAAGGTCCTTAACAAGTTGATCGCCTCAACCGATATGGTCGCTGCCGACGCCTACGCAACAGGTCTTTTCGGCATCAAACCCACGGAAATCTCCATAACAGTTACCGCCCACAAGCGGGGACTGGGAGAGATTGATTTGACTAAAGTGAAGCTGATAAAAGCTTAACGTTACGAGTTGCGTGTTACAGGACTGCACGTGGTTTCAGGGACCAGGTCAGTTGAGAAAGACGGGCAGTAAAGAGTTATGACGCGCAAGGTCTCCAACCCGGAACCCGTAACCCGAGACTCGCAACGGCCTCTGAAGATCACCACCGCGCGAATCTCCCAACTGCTCTTTCTCGCCTTTTTTCTCGTGCTCTTTGTCATCACCGATTATCGGGGCCAGGATGAAATCTCCGTAGCCGTCAATAGTTTCTTCCGGGCCGATCCTCTCGTCCTGGTAAGTTTCTTTCTGGCCAGTGGCGCATTTACATGGCTGCTCCTGCCAGGACTTCTTACACTGATCTTCACGGCAGTTCTCGGACGCTTCTTCTGTGGCTGGGTCTGCCCTCTGGGGACGCTGCTCGATCTGGTAAGCGGCAGGATTCGTAAAACCGCGCCTCTTCTATTGCTCAGAGGAAATCTCAAATATTACCTCCTCGCACTGCTTCTCTTCGCAGCCCTTTTCCGCATGAACCTTGCAGGCTTGATGGACCCTATGGCGCTCCTCATACGATTTCTCACGTTCTTCCTCTATCCTTTAGTCGGTTACTTTTTCCGTCAGGGCTGGGTAGGCCTTTACAGTCTTCTTGGTGACCACAGGGACGTCCTCGATGGAGGCTATACCTTTCTCAGGAACTATCTGCTTCCCTTTCGGGAGACATTTTACCCGCTGGCATTCCTGTCGCTCCTCCTCTTTGCGGCCATCCTTTTTCTTGAACGCTATGAGCGGCGCAATTGGTGCAAGAATCTCTGCCCCCTGGGGAGCTTGCTCGGCCTGGTGGCCCATTTCAGCATCTTCAGAAGGCTTCCGGCCAGACTCTGCACAGACTGCGGCGATTGCAAAGAGCATTGTCCCACCGCGTTTGACAGTGAGGTTCTCCAGAAGAGTAACTGCATCAGATGTCTCGAGTGCCACGCCAGATGTCGCTTCAATCGTGTAAAGTTCCGCCCCGCCATGTTCAAGGGACCGAGCCCGGCCTTTTCTTCCACTCGTAGGGTGCTGCTGACGGGGGCTCTTTCGGGTTTCCTTCTCCCGAGGCTGTTTGCTTTCAAGCATCCCGCAAACGAGTCCAAGCTTCTGCGGCCGCCCGGTGTTGCGGGAGATGATCAGTTCCTAAGAAAGTGCGTGCGCTGCGGAGAGTGTATGAAGGTCTGCTCCAGGAATGCACTCTATCCTGCCTCATTGCAGGCAGGTCTCTACGGCTTCTTCACTCCTATTGTCATTCCACGCCTCGGCTACTGCGAATACAACTGCAACCTTTGCGGGCAGGTTTGTCCGACAGGGGCTATACCGAACCTGCCGTTGGATGAGAAAAAGAAAGCCGTGCTCGGCCTTGCGGTCTTCGACAAGAACCATTGTCTTCCATACGCAAAGAAGCTGAACTGCATGGTCTGCGAAGAACACTGCCCTATTCCAGACAAGGCCATACGGTTTGAAACGGTTGAGGAGAACGACTACGCAGGCAAGAAACTGGTTCTCAAGAAGCCTTACATAGTCGAGAATCTCTGTACCGGCTGTGGTATATGCGAATATGTCTGCCCGGTGGAAGAGAAAGCGGCCGTGGAAGTATTCGCGAAGGTAAAGAGAAAAATCTGAAAGTGTAGCTTGAAGATGAATCGATACTACAGTCCGTGGATGGGAAAGACTGTCTCTTTGAGATACGTAACCACACGCCGCGCCTGCTCGAAGCATGCTTCTTTCTGAGGCCCCTGTATTACGAAAGGCGGGTCATCCAGGGTGCCCGCATCCGCCTCGGGTCCGAACATCATGCCGCCGACTCGCCCCACATACTGGTCAACGGGTACAAGCCCGCACAAGGTTGACCACGCAAGGGTCCAGAGCGACGCTGTCTTAAAAACGTTGTAGCCTCCTCCGCCCAGCACCAGAAGCTTTGCTGAGAACTCTTTCATCCTCTCTATAATCCGCTTGTAACCGTTGCTGGTCAGATTGAGGTTTGCCAAAGGATCATCTTTGTGACTGTCGCCGCCGACCTGCGCTACCAGTATGTCGGGTTTGAATCTCCTGATCAGTGGCGGCACAACCTCTTCGAAGGCAAAGAGATATACTTCGTCGTCCGTGCCCGCCTTGAACGGTATGTTGACGTTATAGCCCCTGCCCGCATCTGTCCCTATTTCTTTTTCAAAACCGGTACCGGGGTAGAGCGTCTCTCCCGATTCATGGAGCGATATCGTCAATACTTTGTCGCTATCGTAAAATGCGTCCTGTACCCCATTTCCGTGGTGGGCGTCTATGTCGAGATACGCCACCCTCTTTCCTTGCCGCACCATGTCGGTAGCGGCGATTGCAATATCATTGACGTAGCAAAAGCCCTCCGCATGATCCCTGCCTGCGTGATGAAGTCCTCCCACCGGATTAAACACCATCCGAGCGCTATCATTGAGGAGCATCTGCGCGCCCTTGTATGTGGCGCCTGCCACTCTGAGCACAAAGTCGAACATACCGGCGAAGATTGGGCAGTCACCTGTCCCGATCTCCGCCCAGAGCATCTCCATCGTAAATTCGCCTGCATCAGCTTTCTTCAGTACGTCTACGTACTGCCTTTCATGAAAGAGACAGAGTAGATCTTCATCAATCGGCTCCGGCTCTACAATCTTCTGGTTGTCCTCGAAGAGCAGATAGAACCGGTTGAGCAGTTCAACCATAAGCTTCGCTCTCAACGGTTTGAAGGGATGATTCTGACCGTATTCTGTTCTGGAAAGGTCCAGCGAATAGATAAGAACGTCGAGTCCGTCGTCGGCTTTCATTTGTCCGTATAGCATACTAGATATCCACTGCTCTTGTCATCGCCTAAAGAAGCTCACCTCGCATGGCACGAGGGTTGCAAGCACTGCAGTCGGAGCTTTACATGTACGTTATATGTGCGCTTACCATTAGCCTGGTGCTTCAGCTGGCAACCCTCCTGTTTTTTCGAAAGCTGGGTCTCTCTACCAGAAAACCTGTTATCTGGACCGCACCCGCTCTTCTGGTCATGGCCGTCCCGTTTGCAGCGGCGGTATTTCAGTCGACGGGGCCGGGAAGGGTTCATATACCACTTGCCGACCTTCTTTCCCTTCTCGGCTGCTTTTTCGCCACCCTTGTATCCCTTGCTTTAGTCCCGGTTGCCTATCTCGTGATCATATCACGAAAAACACAGAACGGACACGAGAAGGAGATACAGGCGTCACTCCAGGAGGAAATTGCGCAGCGCAAGAACGCTGAAGAG
>Ga0335071_10001393_pt1 | contig 25978 bp, 31 predicted proteins | sample Lox_Sample_15_FD_206724 | JGI IMG/M metagenome (GOLD analysis project Ga0335071, IMG submission 206724) | Soil microbial communities from Loxahatchee National Wildlife Refuge, Florida, United States - Lox_Sample_1.5 | ecosystem: Environmental > Terrestrial > Soil > Wetlands | place: USA...
CTTCTTCCTAGGGCTCATCGGCCTTTTCTTCATCGCCGGTCCCGTCGTTTCGGCGCTGCTCAACGTGCTACGTCTGAAGAACCAGTTCGAGCGCGTCACGGTCACGAAGGCCTTCCTGCGGGTCGAAACGCTGAAGCGAGGCAAACAATCCAACGTGGAGATCCCCGTCGGCGAGCTGGAGGATCTGGTAGCCCCCATCTCGCGAGCGATTCCGGACACAATCGATGTGCCAGGGATGAAGGAAATCAGGTTGGGCAACACGGGGACTCCCCGGATGCCCGACGGGAGGCCCGTTCCCCGCATTCTGCTGTCCCTGATGAAAATGTCCGGATCCAGGGGAATCATCGCCCGGAGCGACAAGGCCGTCATTGAATTTGGGGAAGGGTTGGACGGGGCAGAGGTCGCTTATCTGTTTGCGCTCCTCCGCAATACGATCACCGGATAAATAGGCCGGGCAAGGGACCAACAGGAGACAGATGCACAGAACCGTCTTTGAGAGTCCTTTTTTCAGCGGCCTGTTCCGTTTCATTTCCATCCTGTTTCTGAAAAGCGCGAGATGGCGCAAGATGGGCCGCCTGCCCGATCTGCCCAAATACGTCATGATCGGCGCTCCTCACACCTCCAACTGGGATGCGCCGATCGCCATCGCCATCGTGTTTGCCTTCCGACTCAAGGCTTACTGGCTGGGCAAGCATACCGCTTTCCGATGGCCCTTTCGCGGGCTTCTGAAATGGTTCGGCGGGATTCCCATCGACCGGACGAAATCAACCGATGTCGTCACCCAGATGGTCGAGGAGATGAAGAAACGTGCGGAGCTGGTGCTGCTGCTCGCGCCGGAGGGGACGCGGAAAAAGGTGACCCGATGGAAAACGGGGTTCTATCACATTGCCGTCGGCGCCGGTGTTCCCATCGTGCTGTCGTTCCTGGATTATGCCCGCAAGGAGGGAGGACTGGGGCCTGTTTTTTATCCCACCGGCCATTTCGAGGCCGACATGGCTGAGATCCTGAGATTCTATTCCACCGTCACCGGCAGGCATCCGGAGAGAATGGGTGTCGTGGAGATTCCAGAGAGCTGAAGAGGATGGTGTGACCGCGATGCGTTGCTGGTGCTCAAGATCGCCGTCCAAATGCCGATCTCCCCAATAGAGGGGCGATGCGAACCGCAGAGCCCCCCCAAAGGGGTCGGCAACATGAATTCGGTCAAGAGCAACGAATATAGGGCCTCTGAATGCTGCCCCGTTTGCGGCAGCCGCCGGAGCGGAAATGCCGTGACGAAAGGCACCGGACCGCTCCCGGTCACCCGCTCGTATTTTCCTTGCGGGTACACGGTCACGGCGGCAGGCACTTCGACGGGGAGTATGCTTGTTGTGGGGGTAGGATGTCGAGGATCAAGCAGCAAGGATCAAGCAACAAGGTAAGAAATGAACAGAAAGATTCCTTGTCCTTGATGCTTGTGGCTTGAGGCTTGTTGCTTTAAATGACTTTCCTCATGGCCGCTACGGCCACCTCAATCTGATCGTCGGTGGGCTCCCGTGTTGTGATCTTCTGCAGGAGGAGTCCCGGCAAGCTGATTGCTCTCACCCAGCCTTTTTCTTTGTGTTTCCCGCTGAACCGGATGATCTCGTAGGACATCCCCGCGATGAAGGGAAAGAGGGTAAGCTTGTATGCTACTCGCTGAAGAAAGTCGGGCCGTCCCAGAAGCGAAAAAACAAGGATCGAGACAACGAACACCACCAGAATAAAGCTCGTCCCGCAGCGGGGATGACGAGTGGAGAACTGCTTGATGTTTTCAAGGGTGAGGTCCTGGCCGTGCTCCCAGGCGAAGACGGTCTTGTGTTCGGCCCCGTGGTACATGAACACGCGCCGCATGTCCTTCATGAGCAGTGTCGTGGCCAGGAAAGAAAGGAAGATCCCGAGCCGGATGAGACCCTCGACGATATTCAGGACGATGGTGTTTTCGATAAAACTCCTCAGCGAGGCGAAACAGTAGGCCGGAATCAGGACGAAGAGCGTCAGAGCCAGACCGACGCTCATACAGAGAGAAAGGGCGATCTCCCAGCCCTGGGGCTTTTTCTCCTCCTCGGCCATGGCAATCTCGGCCGAATAGAGAAGCGTCTTGATCCCGAGGACCATCATCTCCACGAGGGTCACGGCCCCGCGGATGATGCGAACACCCAGCACAGGGTAGCGTTTCGTGAAGGGAATGTAGTCCTGCTCCTTGATGACGATGTCTTTCGCCGGCGTGCGAACGGCCACGGCAATCCGGTTGCCGTGTCGCATCATGACCCCCTCGATGACAGCCTGGCCGCCCGCGATGTCGTCGGGGCCCGTCGGCTTGGAGTGCCCGCAGGCGGGCTCTTGGCCGAAGAAGGGAAGGATCCGGCCGAAAAAAGCTCGGGTCAGTTGAAGAATCGTCATGACTTTTCTTTCTTTTTTTCGGGGTCCTTCCGCGGCTTTTCGTCGGGCTCGCTCATGGACTTCTTGAAACCCCGGATCGCCTTTCCCATGGCGCTTCCCAGGTCGGGGAGTTTCCCCGGGCCAAAGAAGATCAGGACGATGACGACAATGATAATAAGCTCCGGCAATCCGATGCTGGGCATGAAACATGCTCCTCCGCAATGTAAGACAGCGCAGGATACCACAAATCGGACATATTGCAACCCTGCGTCCGTCAACGGATGAGAGGCCGGCGCGTTTCATAAAATAATGTAAATTCCCTAGAGGAGGTTGTCATGGTACGTATGAATGGAAGAGACATGCTAAAATGGATAATGATGGCCCTCATCGTCACCCTGCTGTCGATCGGCATGGCGGCCGCGGCGGAAACCCAGCCTGTAAAGAACGCCTGTGCCGATGATGTTGCGAAGTATTGCAAGGACGTCAAGCCGGGCGGAGGGCGGCTGGCGCAATGCCTCAAGCAAAACGAGAATCAACTCTCTCCTGCCTGCAGGTCAAGCATCGAGGAGTCCAAAAAGAGGCTAAAGGAGGCTCACCAGGCCTGTGATGCCGATGTGCAGAAGTTCTGCAAGGACGTCAAACCGGGCCAGGGACGACTCGTCAAATGTCTCAGGGAGCACGAAAAGGAGCTCTCGGCTGAGTGCAGGGCGAAAATGGCGGAACGAAAGAAGAGATAGGTTCAAGGGAAAGGACGGAAATAAAAGGTTAAAGGTAAAAGGATAAAGGACAAAGAGAATCAAGAAGGTAATAAACGGAAAGGCAGGGTGCAAGGCTCTGCCTTTTCTTTTTGCGAAAGAGATTGAAATGGAGTGCCGGATCAGGCCGCCTGTTTGATCTGCCCTTTGGCCCACCGCGCCAAGCCGACTCTCATTGCGATGAGCGCGCCCCGGAATTCCCTCAGGGTATGCTCGCACTGCAGAAGCGCCCGGCTGTATGCCTGTTTCTGATCGTCCTTGATGGCGGGATTGATGAGGGCGAGCTCTAGGGCTTTCTTCACCACGATGAGCTTTCCCAGTTGACCTTCGAATCTCTCTACGTCGTCCTTCGTGAGACATCCACTGTGCATCGCGACTCTCCTTAGGCCTTACGTATTCTGGTCAAGATCAGAAGCTATAGGATAGGATGTTAGCAAGATGCATGCCCGGTTCAAGGAAGAGCCGTCACCGGCCGATAATAATAAATTGGATGCCCCCATTCAGGGGGCTTTTTTTCGTGAAATCGGGAAGTGTCGGGGCTATAATCCGAGGCTAGAAAACGGATTCCAGCAGATGGCATTCCTCTGAGGGGTTTACATGAAGGCCATGGTTCTCGATCGAATCGTCCAGCTCGCCACGGATCGCTTACCATTGCGTCTTACAGAGCTTCCCGAGCCCGTCCCCGCGCAGGGAGAGACCTTGATCCGTGTTGCGGCCTGTGGGGTTTGCCACACGGAGCTCGACGAGATCGAGGGGCGAACCCCCCCGCCCCGGCTTCCGGTCATCCCAGGCCACCAGGTTGTCGGCCAGATCGTGGAAAATGGTCCCGGGGCAAAGCGCTTCCCCGTTGGGGCTCGCGTGGGGGTAGCCTGGATCTTTTCAGCCTGCGGAAAGTGCATCCACTGCCTTGGCGGCCATGAAAACCTCTGTCCGGACTTTCACGCCACGGGACGCGATGCAAACGGAGGCTATGCGGAATTCATGACTGTCCCCGAGGCCTTTGCCCATCCCATCCCGGGAATTTTCTCCGACAGCCAGGCGGCGCCGCTTCTGTGTGCCGGCGCCGTCGGTTACCGCTCGCTTCGGATGGCGGGTATTCGCGACGGCCAGACCCTGGGCCTCACGGGATTTGGGGCCTCGGGCCACCTCGTCCTCAAGACCGCACGTCACCAATACCCCCGGTCGAGCCTATTCGTGTTTGCCCGAAGCGCTGCCGAAAGGGATTTTTCCCTTGAGCTGGGTGCCGCCTGGGCAGGGGATGTGACAGAGAGGCCGCCCACGCCCTGTGATGCCATCATCGACACGACCCCGGCTTGGGGGCCTGTTCTGGAGGCACTGAAAAACCTGAAAAGCGGCGGAAGGCTCGTGATCAATGCCATCCGCAAGGAAGATGCCGACCGGGACCGTCTCTTGCATCTGGACTACCCGCACCACCTCTGGCTCGAGAAGGAAATCAAAAGCGTGGCAAACGTCACGAGGGCCGATGTGGGGGAATTTCTCAGGATTGCAGCCGAGATCCCCCTGCTGCCACAGGTGCAGGAATACCCGCTTGAAAAGGCCAATGAGGCGCTTCTGGAACTCAAAGAGCGGAAGATACGCGGCGCCAAGGTCTTGAGAAATTGAAGATTTTGTGTCAACGAAACGCGGATTGCCGCGTTTAAACCATCAAGAGTTCCCGCAGCTGCCTGTCGCCGCGGGGGCACAAGGAGAGCCCTCTGGACAACAGTGAGGCGCTGAACCGGTTCCTTGCCCGGGTGGAGAGGAGGGCTTTCGGCATGGCCCGGCTGTCCACGGGGAGCACGGACGATGCACTCGATATCGTGCAGGATGCCATGCTCCATTTCGTGCGGCTCTACGCAGGCCGGCCCGAGACGGAGTGGAGTGTCCTGTTCTACAAGGTGCTTCAGAGCCGCACCACCGACTGGTATCGCCGTACGGCCGTCAGGAGGCGCTTCAAGGGCTGGTTCGGGTCCTCGACGGACGATCAGGACGTCGAGGCCGATGTGATGGCCCGTGTCGCAGACACGAAATCGCCGGACCCGGCTGAGGGGGTCATGAGGAGCGAATTCACGGGGGCCTTGCAGAAGGCCCTCCGGGAGCTGCCGCTTCGGCAGCAGCAGGCCTTCGTCTTTCGGGCCTGGGAAGGCTTTGATGTGGCCCAGACGGCGGCCGCCATGGGCTGCTCTGAAGGCAGCGTCAAAACGCATTACTCCCGGGCCGTCCACACCTTGCAGATCAAGCTGGAGGAGTTTCAGCCGTGAGCGAAAACCGGAGCGAAAAAGAGGCACGCTTTCTGGAAAAGGCAAGACAGAGTCTCCTGGCAAGCGAAGATCAACTGGATGCCGCTACGGCCTCTAGGCTTCGCGAAGTGCGCCGCAGGGCCGTCGAAGCCGCCGGGGAGCGCAAGCGGGGGTTCTTCTGGATCCCGAGCTGGGCGCGTATCGGGGCTGTCGCGACGGCGGCTGCGGCCGTCCTTGTATTGATGGTATGGCATGACTACCCCAGGCAGGATTTTCCAGTGAGGAGCGCCGACGACATGGAGATCGTACTGAATATGGACAGTGCCGACAATATGGATCTTTACGAGGACCTGGATTTCTATGAGTGGCTTGCGGGTACCGGCAACAGCAGCAGCCGTAGTTAGTCTCTTCATCATCGTGGTGATGATTCCCCTCGCTTCTGTCGATGCGGCGCCCCGCAAAGATGGCCGTGAAGCGGACATGGAGTTTCTGGAATACCTGGGGACCTTCGAAGCCAATGGAGAGGTGATGGACCCCCTGATGTTCGAGCAGATGGAAACGGACAAAAACAAGAAGGAAAAACCGGTTCAAAAGAAGCAAAGATTACGTGGTGAGGAAAGAACAAGCGAAAAGGATGCCGGAAATGAATAGGCGGATCACACCACTCGTGGCACTCTTGATTCTGCTTCTTGCAGGTTTCGCGTGGGCTCAGACCGGTGGGACAACCTGGGACCGGCTCACCCCGCAAGAGCAGAAAACCCTGCAGCCTTTCAAAGATCGCTGGAACTCCATGACCCCTGATCGACAGGAACGGCTGCGAAACGGTGCCGAGCGCTGGCAGCGGATGACCCCCGCCGAGCGGGAACAGGCCTCGCAGCGGTACCAGAAATGGCGTGAGCTGCCGCCGGAGCGAAAGGATGCGATCCGCAAGCGTTACGAAGAATTCAGGAAACTTCCGCCCAGCGAGCAGAAGCAGATTCGCGAGCGATCGAAGTGGTACCGGGAGCTTCCCCAGGACGAGCGACAGGCGATCCGGGAGCGTTACCAGCAGATGACGCCTGAGCAGCGCCAGGATGCAAGGCAGAAGTTCCGCACCATGACACCCGATGAAAGGCGAAATTACTTCAAGGGGAAAAAATAATGCCTGCCCAGTCAACCGATCGGGAGGCAAGCCGTTTTAGGCATCAAGAGCGAATCTCACATTTTTGAGGAGGCGGGTATGAATTCCTTATTGAAGTTCGCATTCATTGTAAGCCTTACATTCCTCGTTGCGGCGGAAGTGGCTTATGGCCAGACACAGAATACTGCTACCAACGACCCCGGTATCCAGCAGCGGATGCAGAACCAACAGCAGCGAATCGACCAGGGGATCAACAGCGGACAGCTGACCCCACGTGAAGCCGGCAGACTCGAGGCGGAGGAGTCAAGGATCAAGCAGGATGAGCTTCGGATGAAATCCAACGGAAATCTGACCCCCGCCGAGCGGCAAAGGCTCAACCGGGAGCTCGACAAGGCCAGCGGCGACATCTACCGGCAGAAGCACGATGCCCAGCGGGTCAACGTGGGCCAAGGCGGTACCGGCGGCAGCATCAGCGACCCCGGCATCCAGCAGCGGATGCAGAACCAGGAGCAGCGGATCCAGCAGGGGGTCAGCAGCGGCGAGTTGACTCCGAAAGAGGCCGGGAAGCTCGAAGCCCGGGAAGCGAAGATCAAACAGGACGAGTTGCGGATGAAGTCCGACGGGGATCTGACCCCGCAGGAACGTCAGAAACTGAACAAGGAACTCGACAAGGCGAGCAATCGCATCTACAAGCAGAAACACGATCGACAGCATGTGAAAACCAATTAGGTCCCAACCCCTCCCTCTACCCTTTTGTTTGGGCCTCTCCGCAAGAGAGGCCCTTTTTCATACGGCGGTCCTTGCCTGTCCGCCGGTGCGGCCGGCTTGACATTTTCCCGCATGCTGATACGATCGAAACAACCGAGGTTTTCTGACATGAAGATCCGAGTGGAAAGCTATGACGGCTACCGCGCTCATGAACGGCCGGTGCGGTTTCACATCGGCGTGAAAACACGCGAGGTGGTGGAAGTGCTCGACCGCTGGTACGGCGAGGACCACGATTATTTCAAGATCCGCGCAGACGATGGCGCAATGTACGTCCTGCGCTATGGCCGCTACGATGATCGGTGGGAGTTGACGCATTTTAGTGCTGCATCGGCAGGGCAGAACAGCATGACAATAGCCCAGCCGGGCAGACCTCGAGGCCTAATGCACTAGGGGGGATCGTGGCGAAAACGGAAACGAGGAAGAAGAAAAAGGACGAAAGTGCCGGACAGGGGCGCCGATGGAGGAGTGCAAGCCCCGCCGAGCTTGATGCATGGCTTCGCGCCCTGATCAATTCTTTCGAAGGCTTCATCTATATCTGTTCGCCGGATTATCAAATCGAATACATGAACGATCGGCTCATTGAGCGCACCGGCTGCGACGGAACCGGAGAGTACTGTTACAAGGTGCTTCATGACCGTGACGACGTCTGCCCGTGGTGCATCAACGAGCGTGTCTTCCGCGGGGAGACCGTAAGATGGGAAATTCAGAGCCCGAAGGACAAACGCTGGTATTCCGTCATCAACACACCGATCCATAATCCCGATGGAACCCTTTCCAAGCAGGCTTTGATTCGCGACATCTCCGAAACGAAGAGGACCGAGGGCGACCTGAAGCACGCCCTCGACCGGCTCGAGCACGAGGTGGAGATCCGCACGGCCGAGCTCCAGATGAAGAACCGGCAGCTTACCGAGGAGATCGTCGACCGCCGGAGGGCCGAGGAGGCCCTTGCAGCCTCGGAGGAGAGATACCGAAGCGTCATCGACAACGTCGGCATCGGGATCTCCCTCATCAGCCCGGGGATGGAGATCCTTGCCCTGAACAAACAGATGCGGTTGTGGTATCCCGATATCGACGTGGCGGCAAAACCGGTCTGTCACCGTGTCTTCAACGATCCACCCCGTGAGGACATTTGTCCCTGGTGCCCGACGGTCCTGACGCTGCAAGACGGTCTGGTCCACGAGTCCGTCACCGACACACCTGCGGGCGAAGGGGTACGGAATTACCGGATCGTCTCGTCGCCTGTGCTGGACCGGGAAGGCCGCGTGACAGCGGCCATCGAGATGGTCGACGACATTACGGAGGAGTTCCGTGCGCAGCAGGCCGTCATCGATTCGGAGGCGCATTACCGGGCGATCTTCCAGACGACGGGCACCGCCACAATGATTGTCGAGGAGGACATGACCATCTCCATGGTGAATGACCAGTTTGAGAAGGAGTCAGGCTATTCGAAAAGCGAGGTGGAAGGGAAGAAGAAGTGGACGGAGTTCATGCATGAGGACGATGTAGAGCAGATGAAGGCATACCATCTTCAGCGTCGCATTGACCCGAGCGCAGCCCCGCGAAACTACGAAATCCGGGTCAAGTACCATGACGGTCGCGTCCGGAATGTCTCGGCAACCGTGTCTCTCATCCCGGGGACGAAGAAAAGTGTGGCCTCCCTCATGGACATCACCGTCCGCAAACAGGCCGAGGAGCGGCGTAAGGAATCAGAGCGTTTCCTCGCCGACGTCATTAATTTCCTGCCCGATGCCACTTTTGTCATCGATCGCGAGGGTGTCGTTATCGCCTGGAACCGGGCCATTGAGGAAATGACAGGAGTCCCGGCTGCGGATATGATCGGCAGGGGCAACTTCGAGTACGCCATACCCTTCTACGGTGACCGAAGGCCGATCCTTATTGATCTGGCCCTGAAGCCTGATCGCAGATACGAGGGTACCTACGTGTCGACGGAGCGCCGCGAAACGCTTCTTGTGGGCGAGGCCTACATGCCGGCCCTCAGGGGGGGCGATGTATATCTCCATGGCACGGCGAGCGTTCTTCGAGACTTCGCAGGGAACGTGATCGGGGCCATCGAATCGATTCGAGACATCACCGAGAGACGGCGGATGGAAGAGGCCCTGAGGCGGCGCGAGGAAGACCTGGAGTTGAAATCGCGCAACCTCGAGGAAGTGAACACGGCCCTTCGAGTCTTGCTCAAGCACCGAGAGGAGGACAAGAGCGAGTTGGAGGAGAAGATCCTCTCCAACGTGAAGAAGCTTGTTGTCCCGTACGTGGAAAAGCTTCGAAAAAGCGGGCTCTCCGAGGAGCAGGGCTCCTACGTAGAGATCCTTGACGACCACCTTCAGGACATCCTATCGCCTTTCCTTCGCAATTTAGGCACCCGGCATCTCAACCTCACGCCCAAGGAGATCCAGGTGGCCAGCCTGATCCGCGAAGGAAAAACAAGCAAGGAAATCGCTGAGGTTCTTGGCGTGTCGGCCCGCGCCGTAGACTTCCACCGGGATAATATCCGGATCAAGCTGGGCATCAAAAATAAGAAGGCCAATCTGAGATCCTACCTTATGTCTTCTTTCTGAGAGTTCGAAACAACCCCTTGGTCTTTAAATCCCTTATCATTGCAATGGCTTAAAATATTATCAGGTATTACCTGATAAATGACGAGATTTAATCTGATATTGTCTTTTGCCTTGATTTGATATATGGACTTCGGCGGTACGAAGTAACCGCTTGGCTTAAATAGAGCGACCCATCAGAGAATCCCCCATCAAAGAGGATGGGGAAGCACATTGTTGCGGAAGATGCGGAAATGCCGGTTTTCTGGAGTCCGGATATGAAGCACGAGCACCAGGCCCCGATCGGGGACCTGGAGAAAAGACTGCGATTTCTTGACGAATACAAACGGATCAACAACGAGCAAGATGATTTGGCGGACGCGGTCAACGACGATCGCGAAGGGGACCAGGCGGAGCCGGAGGAAATAAGCGCGAGCTCCAAATTCTTCCTGACGAAGTAGCGCCAAACAGGTATTTGTCGATTGCCGGAAGGCAGAAGCAGCCTTTGAAATTTCAACGGGCTGTTTCCCGTTGAATCGGACGCATTCTCAGGGTTTTCGACACAGCCCTGATTCTGCACGTCTGGATCTGTGCCCCCTCACCTCATATTTCTATCGCTGCCGAGTGCAGGATTGAAGGGCCATGAACGCAAGGAGAGAGTCGAGGTGAGGGGGCATTTCTTTTGAGGATGCAGGTCCGAGGAACGAGGCCCGAGAATAATTTTTTTCCTGAAGCCTGATGCCTGATGCCCGATTCTGACTGCAAGGTGGCGCGTTAGATATTCAGTCCGTATTGTAGCGCATTTCGCTGTATCCCCAGGGGAATCTTTGCCTGGACGAGTTCCCTGCCACAAGCCTCGAAGGGAAGATAGACCAGGAGGGCTTCTTTTAAGGCAATTCTTATTTCTCCCAATTTGGGCAGCAGGTCCCTCTTGTCGGCAACGAGGTCGGCCATGGCCGTTCTGAGGATCTCCGCGCATTCTTCGGCCGGCATGGTGACCGGGTGAGACTTAAGGCCGCCCAGCCGTCTTTCGAAATCCCCTTGCCACTGGTAGAGCGTCATGCGTCGGATCAGGCTGAGAAAGAGGCTCGCACTCACCTTGAAGGCGGGTACCCAGAAGTGGAGAGGCTCATTCTCCATCGTCGTCGTAATCGCGCGGGGCAGGTTGCAGAAACGAACATAATCCGCGAATGACTGGAGGGTATACCCTTCCACCTCGATCCGGATACGCCAGAAGGGCAGGGCGAAAGAATCTTTTCCCCTTTTCTCCGGAATGACGTAAAACGGCATCTCCTCGAGTCCCTCCGATTCCCGTTTCCATGCACGTTCGCAATTCCGGCAGGTCAGCATCAGGGTGTCTCTTTCACCATCGAGATCCACCCCGCAGTCGGGGCAAGTTGCCGCATAGAAGCGGACCTGCACCTCCGGGCGCATTTGCTGCAGCGAAAGGGCTTCCCACGAAGAGACAGTGCCGAAGCGCCTGTCCTGCAGTGCATCTGCAATCTGGCCGTTTTGGCGCAAGAGGGGATAGTACAGCAGACTCTTCTGTTCGCCGATATAAGACCGGTGGATCGCAGGGTCCGCCCAGGGCGAGGCGCCGAGCAGTTTCATGGAGGCCTCATACCCTGCGAGGGCATCTTCGAAGGGGAGGGCAGGCGCAAAAAATGTTCCCTTCATACCTGGCGCGAGAAGGCGGAGCCTGGAGAGCTGGGGCCGGATTCCGAGAGACCACGGAAGAATATTTGCCGTCAGTGCAATATGGCTGATATCGACAGCACCCGCCTTGATCGTCCCCTGGGTGCAGGTAAACTGCATGCCTTTCATGCGCCAGTAGGGCACGTACAGGACGGGATCATCCGGATCGGGGGGCGCGGGGATGCAGCATTCCAGGGGACCGTGACTTCCCATGCAAAGCTTCACACGGCACCATGCACAGGTGAAGATCCGTTCCGTCTCCTCAAGGCTGATCGCTCCGGCGCAGCGGGGACACGGGAAATCGATGAGCCAGCGGGTGCTATCCGATCTTGTTTCCACAGTGATTGCAGTATACCGAGTCGGACAGATTGTCCGTGTTGCACTGTTTGCACTTCTTCGGCGCGGGCGTCTCATCTGCGGCGCTGCCGCACCGGGAGCAGAACTTCGCATGGGGCGTCAGGTTCTTGCCGCATCGGGGGCATCTGCTGAAGACGACGAGCTGATGCCCGCAGGTGGGGCAGAACTTCGCATCGGCCGCGACGGGGCCCTGGCAGTCGGGGCACTTCATTGCGTCGGGCTGGCCGCTCTGCCTCATGTATTCGGCGTAGAATGCAGGCATCATAAGACCCAGTCCCATGCCGATGCTTGCGCCGGCCTCGGTTTTCGTCTCGGCGATTTTCTCCAGGGCCATGGCGGCCTTCACCTTCAGGAGCTTGTTGACGTCATCGAAGACGGCCAGGCGGCTCTTGTCATCGATGGCCTTCTGCACGTCGTCCGGCGGTGTGATCGAGTTGATGTAGAGAGACGTCAGTCCTAGGCCGAACTGGCTGAAGTCCTCCTGGAGGCGCTTCACGAGCCCGTCAGAGAGGTCCTCGTAGCGGCCCGGCAGCTTGGAGACCGTATCGATCTTTTCTCCCATGAGGTCGTTGAACCGGGAGACGATCGCTTCGCTGAGGTAGTCTTCGATCTCCAGGGTGGAATACATGCCCTGTGTACCAACGAGGCGGTTGATGAGCAGCGCCGGTTGCAGCACCCGGATGCTGTAAACGCCGTGTGCGCGCAGCCGGATTAGACCCAGCTCGGAATCCCGGAAGGCCACGGGATCGCGAGTTCCCCATTTGAGGTTGGGGAATATCTTCATGTTGACGAAGTACACCTCCGCCCTCAGGGGGCTCGTCATGCCCCAGGGAAGGCTGAGGACCTTCGTCAGGATAGGGATGTTGAGTGTCGTCAGCGTGTGGCGGCCCGGCCCGAAGGCATCGTAGGCCTTGCCCTGATAGAAAAAGACGGCCGACTGGCTCTCCCGAACGGTGAGCTGTGCGCCGTATTTGATCTCGCCGGATCCTTTCTCCGGGATGCGGTGAACGAGTTCCTGCCCCGTCTCGTCAAACCACTCCAGTACCTCCAGGAAAATGAGATTGTCGGTACCCATCGAATCTGTCCCTCCACGCTGGATTGACGCGCAAACACGTCCGAAGACTGCAATTATGCAATAAGCATGCATTGCCGTGCAGCGGCAGTGAACAAGTGCGTGAGTGCGGAAGTGTGTGAGTGGCGAGGTGGCAGGGAAAGAAGGGATTCCGGCATCAGGCGTCCGGATTCGGGAAAGGATAAAGAGAACACTTAACAGCAGCAGAAAAATACTGTATCGTGCCATCGCTATTTCGACAAAGGAGGCAGGCAGGCATGATCCGGCCGGAGAAGACGATTGCAAAGCTGAAGTCGGGCGAAGATGTGAAGATCGTCGCCATCGGCGATTCCCTTACCTATGGCTGGATGGTCAGCAAGGGATACCTCGATTTCCTGAAGGAAATGCTTCGGAAAACTTACCCGAAGGCATCGTTCGAGATCGTCAACAAGGGCATTCCCGGCGACACGGCATCGGGAGGGCTCGACCGGATCGACTACGATGTCTATTTCTACAATCCGGACTGCGTGCTCGTGGAGTTTGCCCTCAACGACGCCTTCTGCGGCTTTACGTCGGAGCTCTTCGGCCGCAACATTCAGGAGATGATCGCCGGGATCCGGAAGAACACGAAGGCCGAGGTTGTCCTCGTCACGGCCGTCTGGCTCGACGACCCCACGTCATACGACTTCGTCGAGAGATCCTTCTATGGCAAGCTTGAAGAAATGGCTACGAAGTTTGGCCTGCCCGTGGCCCGCGTGCACGAGCATTGGAGGCGTCAGGTGCAGTCAGGCGCCGTCGATTTCCAGGAGCTTGTCCAGTTCGACGGGGTGCACCCGACGATGGGGGGCTACAAACTCATGGCTGAAGCGGTGATGGAGGTCTTTCGCGAGTAACGCGATAAAAGCGAGGCCGTTCCGGGTCCCGCCGTTCGTATCCAATAACAACCTGTTTGTCATTCACCGCAGTTTGCCGGGTTGTCCCAGTTCACGGAGCGATTGACGGTCAGGTTCAGCCACAGTCCGTACCATCGCAGGGCGTTGCAGTTATCCGGGTTGTACGGCGTTCCAGGCCGGCAGCGCTCCTTGTTCAGAAGGTTCATCTCTTCCCAACTCTTGTTCATGTGACGCATCGCATAGGAGCCGATGAGCTCCCCTGTGCGGTCGCAACCTCCGTAGCAGTGCACGTAAAACACAGCGGGGCCCGTGATCCCCAGCGGAGAAGGATTTTCAAGCCATGATCGCAGCGTATTCACCCTCAGGACCAGAGGGTCGATAAGCCAGCTGTCGAGGTTCATGGCCAGGTAGTCACGATCAGTGGATGACAGGGCCGGGTCGAGGGGGCTCAGCTTTGTGCCCCTGGTTGTCCACGAGTGTACCAGTCCCAACTGGGGATTGGACTGGAAAAAGGAAAATTCCGCAATCAAAAACCCTCTTTCCGCGGCGGCCTGAGTCGGGTTCTGGATGTCGTCTATCCATAGAAGGCTGATGATCACAAGGGTATAGGAGGGCGGGAGAACGACTCCGGACTGAGCGGCCTGGTCGGAAATGGCATTCCTCAGGCCATCGAGATTAAATGCGGCAGACGTCGTACCATCGCCTGTGAGAGGCCTCTCACCCCTGAACAGGAAATTCGTTCCGACGGCATCTACATATTGAACGTTGTTGACGGGGGAATTGCTCGACGCGGATGAGCAATGGAGGCAGAATAATGTCAGCATCAGCAACAGGCTGCAGCTTCGTCGCCGGTTGCGATACAGCTGATGCTTCGGATCGATGCTCATCATGGCACTTCCAGGGCGAAGAACTCGCACGTCAGGATCTGCCCTGATTTTCCATCACATATTTTCCCGTATCCGTCAATGACCGTCTTCGAAGGGGAGGTTCTGAAACCCGTCAAGAAATAATGATGGTTGACAAATCTCAACAAGGTCTATCTGATAGCGATCAATCTGTGCGAAGGAAGTACAACACGTAACGCATTGGATGGGACAGTGAAGAACGGCTGAGGGGTATCCGATGCAAAAGCGAAGCATTTTTTACAAGAAGCCCATAACGGGATGTGCAGGAGAGCCCCTGGATGCAGGACAGGGACTGAAGCGGGTGCTCGGGCCTGTGGACCTGACCCTCCTGGGGATCGGCGCGATTATCGGCGCCGGGATCTTTGTGATCACGGGCCATGCAGCGGCACAATATGCAGGCCCTGCCATCGTCTTGTCTTTTGCTCTCTCTGCAATTGCCTGTATCTTCGCGGGGCTCTGCTACGCGGAGTTTGCATCGATGGTCCCCGAAGCGGGGAGTGCCTACGCCTATTCGTACGCGAGCCTCGGAGAGATCATCGCCATGATCATCGGCTGGGATCTGGTCCTCGAGTATCTCTTCGCCATGGCCACGGTTGCTGTAGGCTGGTCGGGTTATGTGACCAGCTTCCTGAAAGATTTCGGCATTGTGATCCCTGCTGCATTCTCCACCCCGCCCTTTGTGCATGATGCCGCCGCAGGTTGGCAGGCCACGGGCGCCATCATCAATCTGCCGGCCGTATTCGTCATCGGCATCCTTACATACCTGGTCGCGCTCGGGATCAGGGAATCGTCCTCGGCAAACCGCATCATCGTTGTGATCAAGGTCACGGTCATTCTGCTGTTCATGGGATTTGGGATCCAGTATGTGCGACCGGAAAACTGGACTCCCTTCGTCCCCCCGAACAGCGGTACCTTCGGGGAGTTCGGGTGGAGCGGGATTTTACGTGGCGCGGGAGTCGTCTTTTTCGCCTATATTGGTTTCGACGCCGTCTCGACGGCGGCCCAGGAAGCGAAGAACCCGCAGAAAGACATGCCCAGGGGAATCCTGCTGTCCCTTGGTATCTGCACGGTTTTGTATGTCCTCGTTGCTCTCATTCTGACAGGGATTGTCAAATACGATCAGCTGAATTTTCCTGATCCGATTGCCGTGGGCCTGAATGCAGCCGGGCCGTCGCTTTACTGGCTGAGGCCCATCGTGAAGATCGGGGCCATTGCCGGCCTGAGTTCCGTCATCCTCGTTCAGATCATCGCCCAGTCGCGGATCTTTTTCTCCATGTCCTGTGATCGGTTGCTGCCTACGGTGTTTTCCTCGGTTCACCCGAAGTTCCGCACCCCCTACGTTTCCACCGTGATGACGGGAGCCGTCGCGATGATTCTTGCGGGGTTGCTGCCGATCTCTGTTCTCGGCGAGCTGGTGTCCATCGGGACCCTCTTTGCCTTTACCGTCGTTTGTCTGGGAGTGTTTGTCCTTCGACGCAAAGAGCCCGATCTGCCCCGGCCCTTTAAAACCCCCTTCTATCCGGCCATTCCCCTGCTCGGTGCGGGGACGGCCGTTCTCCAGATGATCGGGCTTCCCGCGGGAACATGGATGCGATTCATCCTCTGGTTTGTCATCGGCCTGTCGATCTATTTCTTCTACTCGCGAAGACGTCAAGAGGGGATCCGCGCGGAATGATCGGGAGGAAGCGCAAGTCTTCACCAAGGCAGATGATTCGCATTATCGATATGTTTCTGATATGAGAAGAGACGGCCCCGAGGCAGATTTTGCGAAATGGAATCTCCATAAGAAAAAATCAAGAACAAGGAGTGCAGGCCATGGATCAGACGCGCAGGGATTTTCTCAAGACAACGGGCGTAATTGCTGCCATCGCAGCCACAGGTGGCGTGACTTCAGCGCACGCAGAAACGAAAAATGTGAGCAAGAATGCGCGGGGTATGGCGAAGGGATTAACGCTGCTGACCCTGCGGGTTAAGAAGGAATACCGGCTCGGGGTGAAAACCGAGAAGGGCATCCTGGATGTGCCGGCGGCGGCGAAGCTGCTTCGGATGCCCGCTCCGGCAACAATGGATGATTTGCTTCAGAATGAAGACGGCCCAAGCCTGAATGCCCTGGTGGCGGCCGCACTCAAGTCCAAAGCCTCCGTGAAGGCATTTCTCAAGGAGGAGAGCATCCAGTACGGACCGGTTGTGACCCGCCCGGAAAAAATCATCTGCGTCGGCCTGAACTACCGAAAACACGCTGCGGAAGTTGGCGCACCGATTCCGAAACAGCCCGTGCTTTTTAACAAGTACAACAACACACTGAACTGTCACAACGGCACCATCAAGCTGCCGGCGGGTGCAATCAAATTCGATTACGAAGTGGAACTGGTGATGGTGATGGGTAAAGAGGCCAAAAACATCAGCGAGGCCGATGCGCTTTCCTATGTGGCGGGCTATTGTACCGGAAATGATTTTACGGCTCGGGATCTGCAAAATGACACGGGCGGCCAGTGGATGATCGGCAAGACGCCGGACCAGTTTGCTCCCCTGGGCCCCTATCTGGTCACCGCGGATTTGATCGATCCGGACAATCTGAAGCTCGAATGCCGGGTCAATGGCGAAACGCGCCAATCTTCCAGTACCAGTGATTTCATCTACAACAGCCGGAAGATGATCAGCTATATTTCGCGCTTTATCACAATGAAACCGGGGGATATCATTTTTACGGGCACCCCGGAAGGCGTCATCGCGGGCAAACCCAAAGACAAGCAGGTGTGGCTGAAGCCCGGCGATAAACTCGCCTGCAGCCTGGAAAAGCTAGGCGAGTTGAAGTTCGAACTGATTTGATGGCTATCCTGGCAAACCTGCCCAGGAAGAGCTATCCCCTCGTTTGCCTCACGTCAGAAACTGAAAAAGGGGTTAGCCCTCAATCAGGCTAACCCCTTTTCTCTTCTCCGGAGCTCACCGCGTCGAGAGACCGTGAGGGGAGGGTGCCGTCTTTCCGATGTCTCCGTTTCGCCTGATCGCCGTATAGGCATCCAGGATGATCTGCTTTGACAGAATCTCCATGGCCCTGCTCATGGCTCGGGCCAGGGATTCCGCATCGTTTCTTTCCAGGACTTCGACTGCGCGATAGCTTTTCTGGAAGACGAGGCGGCCGCCCGCATTCTGCCGGCTTGTATTGAGCAGGATCATATTCAGGGCAAGGACGGCCCGACTGGCATCTTTTTCTTCCTGCTCGTACAATTCTTCGATCACCCCGCCGAGGGCATAATCGCCGCTTTCCCTGTCGCCGTCAGAAAACACTCCGCTAAACAGGCCCGCGGATTTCATGTCGCGCAGAAGGATGTCCGATATCATGACAGAGGGCTTGACCTTCCAGCGATTGTAGGCGTCATCGTTGTACATGTAGGGCCTGGAGCGGTAGACCATTGACGTCGTGCTGAAGTTTCGTACAGCGGAGAGCGTCTCGACGCGGATGGATTCACTCACGGGGCCCGATTCCTTGAAGGCCGGGGCAGCATATTCGAGGGCATAGTGACGGACGGCGACAGAGGATTTTGCACCGGACGAGCATCCGATGATCAAGATGAAAATGGCCCACAGGCCCAGGGCAAGGCGTCGGCCCATGAAGGCATCGGCAAAGAAACGCAGGTTCGGGGATGTGCTCCTCATGGCATGTTCTCCCCGCGTGACCTGGGCGCAGGCGCGCTGCTGAAGAGGATTTCCGACGGGTCGGCCTGTATCCGGCCAACAAGCACTTCGAGATTCTCCGAGGCCTGTCGGAGGTTTTCGGTGGTGACTTTCAAATCAGCCGAGATCCTGCGGGAGTCCATCTCTAGTCCTTCCAGAAGTCTCTGCGCCTGACTCGATGTTTCCCTCAACTTCATGGCATCCATCTCGGTCCTGATGCCTTTCAGGGTCGCGCGGGCTTCCTCGATCGTGTCTTTCGTGCCGCTCAGGACCTGATCGACGCTTCCCTCTGCCAACAGCCGGTCCGTGTGGCGGAAGGTCTTGTCAAAGTGAGCCGTTGCGGATTCGAGGTTGTTCAGGAGTTGCTTGGCTCTCGACGGCCTGGATGGAATCAGGGGATAGGGGGGATTGTGTCCGGGCGGGGGGGCATCCAGAACTTCCCCGTCCCGTTTTCGATCCAAGTCGATGAACACAATGCCAGTCAATCCCGCCAATTTCAATTCGGCGCAGAGATTCTCGTCGAGGCGTTCGTCGACGTTAAGCTTCATGACGACTTCTACCATGGCACTCGACGGATCCACGCCGATTCTCTCCACTCTGCCGATGTTGACCCCCCTGAGTTTCACGCTGGAATCGGGGTTCAGTCCCTGGACGGATTCGTCGAAGTAGGCAACGTAGGCCTTCCCGCCGTCAAAAAATTTCGAGGCCCCAAGCCACACAATCGAGCCCACGCCGATGACGGAACCGATAATCACGAACAAACCGATCCAGATTTTTGAAGTTTTCTTCTTGGCCATGTCTTACGTACCTCTTGAGGCAGTCCGGTTGAAGAAATGAAGGACCCTGGGGTCAGTGGTGTTTGCGCTGATCTCCCGCGGATTTCCTTCCGCGATAATTCCCCGGGCCTTCTTGTCCAGCATGATGATCCGGTCCGCGATCGCCATGATGGAGCTCAGCTCGTGGCTCACGATGACCATGGTGGTTCCCATACCCGCATTGATGTCTTTGACCAGCTGATCCAGCCCTGCCGAGGTCACCGGGTCCAGTCCCGCCGAGAGCTCATCGAGAAAAAGGATCTGCGGATCCAGCGCCATCGCCCGAGCGATGCCGGCTCGCTTCTTCATTCCCCCCGAGAGCTCCGAAGGATAAGAATCCTCGTAGCCGGAGAGGTTGACCAGGCGCAGCTTCATCCGGACAATCTCCTCGATGAAGTCCGAATCGATGTCCGTGTGCTCAAGCAACGGAAGAGCGACATTCTCCGCCAGCGTCATGGAGCCGATCAGTGCCCCGGACTGAAAAAGAACACCGAAGCTCTTTTTCGCACGAAGCAGGGCTTCCTCATCGGCCGAAATCAGGTCCGTGTCCTGGATGCACACCCTGCCCTCATCGGGGCGGTAGAGGCCGGTCATGCATTTCAGCAGCGTGGATTTCCCGCATCCACTCTCCCCGACGATGACAAAGATCTCCCCCGGGAACACCTGGAGGCGGATGTCTTCCAGAACGCGGTGATCCCTGTAGTATGCGGAGATGCCCTGAATGTTGATGACGGGTTCTGGCGATGCGCTCATCCTTTCCCTTCTTTCGGCCCTACCGGATGTAATGCAGCATGATCGCAAAGGCCGAATCTGCGACGATGATCAGGAAGATCGAAGAGACGACCGCGGAGGTGGTGGCGGAACCAACCGCCTGCGCACCGCCTTTTGCCTGAAAGCCGTTATGGCAGGAAATCCCTGCAATCATCACGGCAAAACACATGGACTTGAACAGGCTCGATACGACATCAAACACTTCAAGGCTTTCCCGTGTCTGTTGCAGGTAGGCCTGCACCGTCAGATCCATTCCAACGATTCCCACAAAGAGCCCCCCGAGAATTCCCAGCAGATCGGCATAGAGCGTCAGGATCGGTACAACAAGAACGGATGCGATTACTTTCGGAACAGCGAGAAACTTGATCGGATCGAATCCCATCGTGGAGAGCGCATCGATTTCCTCGTTCACTCGCATGGTCCCAATTTCCGCCGAGAACGCCGATCCGGAACGCCCCGCAAAAATGATGGCGGTCATGATCGGTCCAAGTTCCTTCACCAGGGCGATCGAGACGAGGGAGGCGACATACAGATTGGCCCCGAACATGCGCAACTGCAGGGAGGCCATGAAAGCCATGATCATGCCGAGCAGGATGCTGATGAGACCCACGATGGGAAGGCCTTCCATCCCCGCCCGTTTCATGTGGTGCAAAACGGCCTCCCAGCGAACGGAACGCGGGCGAACCAAGCTTGAGGCCAGGGACGCGGCGAGATCGCCGACGAATAGACAGAGAAGATCGATACGATCGGACAGGCGGACTGCGGCATCCTGCAATTGTGTCCAGGCGTTTGCATACGCCTTCCGCGGCCGTTCGACGCCACGGCTTGCTTCGAAGTCGACGACCCCGATCATGCGCCGAGTTTCGGCGCTCATGCCGGTCAGACCGAATTGGATGGATTTGCGCGCGGCCTTGTCCCGGGACAGAACGACCGCCAGGGCCCCCGTGCTGTCCAGGTATTCGATCCCCGTGAGGTCGAGAGTCAGGGCACGGGCTGTAGTCTTGTCCAGCAGCCCCTCCACGTCGGCATTGAAATCCTTCACCGTGTCCAGGGACAGGATTCCCGAGATGCCGATTTTCAGGGAGCCGGGCTCCGCCTCTTCAGGCTCGAATGTGTAGCGTTTTGCCGTCTCAACAGCCGAATGCATAGCACACCGGTGCGATCTCCGCTGCACGGAGAATGTGATTCTTCCTCTATGGGACATCCAGGAAGCAAAAATTGAACCAGCAAGGGAGGATTGTGCTGCGGATATGCGTCTTTACGCAACGGGATCCGAACCGCCTGATTCTGAATCCTTATGACTTTTTCGTTTGCAATCCGATCCGGGGGACGAAGAAGGAGATCAGGGCGGGACAGTGCCGCTGCATAAAGACGGCGACCTTTCCGAGCCCGGTGATCACGCGGGTGTCCTGCCGCTTGAGAAGGGCGTCGGCGATCTGGCTTGCCGCCTTTTGGGCAGGCATGCAAAGTTTCGGGGGAATCCTGTCTCTCGCCTCCGGATGATAGACCCCCAGGTTGTCTACTTTCCGAATCTCCGAATCCACGAAGCCGGGAACGACATGTACGACCCCCACGCCGAGGGGCCGCAGCTCGTGACGGAGAGCGTCTGCAAGGCCGTGGACAGCAAACTTGCTCATGGCATAGGCGGAGAGCCCCGGTTGAGCAAGATAGCCATTTACGCTCCCGATGATGGCAAAGCAGCCGGAGGAGGCTACGAGATCCCCCTGAGTGGCCTTGACGGTCCTCAGCACACCGAAGACGTTGGTCTCGAATTGGCGCCGGTAATCCTCCAGGGAAAGCTTTTCCACTTTTCCGAGAACACCGAATCCGGCGTTTGCAACGACGTAGTCGATCCGGCCGTACGTCTGCCGGAGCTTTGCTGCCGCCTCCTCCACATCGCCATCCCGGGTGACATCACATCTCAGTGCCAGGGCCTGCCGGCCCATGGCACGAATTTCCTCGGCTAGGGCCGCGAGACGCTCTTTGCGACGGGCCGCAAGGGCCAGATCCCCTCCCTGGCGCGCAATCTCCCTGGCCAGGGCCGCACCGATTCCCGATGACGCCCCGGTGATCAGGGTAACGGTGCCGGAAAATTTCCTCCCGGTCATATCTCACCTTTGGTGAAAACAATGAAGGTTGTCGCGTTCCAACATCATCTGAGCTAACGAGCAAACTATGCTCTCTGCTTCGCCCAGAATATCTGTGCGCTTTTTAGCAGTCAAACTACTTTTCTTTCATCCGATCGAGGATCTCCTCGCGGGTGTCACGGTATTCCTCCTTGTCCTCGATGGCAATGGCTTTGTCGATAAGTGTCCGGGCCGCGGCGAGCTGCCCCTTCTCCATGAGAACCCAGGCCAGGTTGTTCAGCAGATCGGGGTGGTCACCCTTGACTCGGAGACCATCCCGAAGCGCCGCTTCCGCCCGGTCGAGTTGCCCCTGTTTGTAGTAGAGATGACCAAGGTTCAGGTAGGGGATCACCCAGTCCTTGTTTTTCTGGATGGCCTTTTCGAATTCCTTTCGGGCCGGATCGAATTCGCCTTTCTTCTCGTAGGCCACCCCGAGATCGTTGTGCTGCTCGGCCGTGAGAGGGTCGTCGATGACGATGATCTTTGGCATCTTCGGCATCGAACAACCGGCCAACAAGAAGATGCACAATACAATAAACAGACAGGATCGATTGACGAACACACCTACATTCATAGTGGCGATCAGTTTTTCTCCGGTCACGGATCACGGGTCCCTTTTCTTGTAGACCAGAAGGTACGCATTTCCCATCTTGCCCCAGATCTCCCGGAATTCGTCATAGCGATAACGCTTCGATGCCGAGAAGCCATCATGGGCAATGAGCCCCTCGTTGTCATGGCCGAATATGACGAGGTAGTGCGTCCTCGAAAGGACCCAGAAACCGCGATCGACGAGGACAATCACGGGGCGCCTGCGGTTGATCTCTGCTTTCAGTCCTTCAACCGTCCCCTGACCTGAGTTCGTCTCGAAACCCGCATCCCGCGCATAGCGCTCGAGATCGGTGATGAGGGCCCCCTGGAGCTTCTCGCTGTAAACCCGGCTGCCAATGATCTTCTGGTCCACGGGGTTGCCATAATAGGACATGACGGAGGCAAGGGCCACCGGGCCGCAGAACTGCGAGTCCTGCTGAATGAAAGGAACGCCCTCGATCTCAAATGCGAGGGCGTTCGAAGCCAGAAGAAGCAAAAAAATAATAATTTTCTTCAAGGTACTCTATTTGACGACAACGGTCTTGTCCGACAGCTTGAGGATCAGGATAATCAGCAGAACGATCACGAGGATGGCGATGACGACGCCAAGCGCGTCGTCGGCGCCTGCAAGGACCTGGTCCGATGCCTGAGCGAGCATGTGGATCTGCCCCTCGGAAAGACCTTCGAGCTTCTGCTCGATTTCGCCGGGCGTGAGGCCGTATGCCTTCAGCTTTTCCTTTACGATCTCCGTTTCCAGCGCCCGCTGGATCTTACTGATCTCGTCCTGACGGGTTTCAGATGAGACCCCCTGGGATGTAATCGTACCCACCATGCCGGCTACGGCCGGCGAAACGAGGAGGCAGGACAGGTAGAGGGCAATCCCTAACGCCAGGAGGGGTTTGCGTAATCTGGAAACCATTTGTCTTTCTCCTTCTTTGATTATTTTCCTTTATTCGGAACGGCTCCTTCTCTTGTGCCGCTCATTTGCGCTTCTGCGGCAAAAGAATAGATGACCCGCCCCTTTCTGTCAAGACAGCCGAATGACAGCAGACGAATCAGGCTCTCCCGGCAGTTCACTTCAATTTCATGCCGGCAGAGAGTGAAATCCTTTCCGAATAGGTCTGCACCGATGTCCTCAAATGAGAGGTGGCACAGTTTTCGCAAAAAAATGAAAGCAACTTTCGCAGAACCTTTTTCAGAGGCTACTCAAGTTTAAGATAAAAACAGCCGATCATTAGGCTGAAGAGAAAATGACGCTCCCACTGGCTTCAGACCACACATAGAACCCAAAAAGCACCCCGGGAGGGGTCACAGCGGTTATGGTTAAACAGGAAGCGCTTGAATGGGAGCTCACAAACTGACTGGGGTATTCGTCTGGCACGGTATCCTGGTCAGTCTTTGCGAATGCATGGAGGCATAGCAGTGTACGAGTATCTCTTCGTAATCACAATCAGTTTTTCCCTTGTCGGTGCGTGGCTCTACGCCATCATCGAATAGGTGCTGACCGTCGCCTCAGACGTTATGACAACGTGCCGTGGATCACCGGAGTCCGGGTGAACACCAGGCGCGTTTTTTATTCCTCCGAGATGCAAAGTGACAAGGCCCCGAGAGGGATGACACGGTTGACCTTCATCCGCCGGAATTTCACCTCGAAGATGACGAAATCCTCGTCCACTTTGATGAGTCTTGCGGGCGTTTTCGGCTCCTCGCCGGGACGAACGGTGAATATGTAAGTAACGGCATCTGCCGTCAATTCGCCCGCCGTACCCACGAATTTTTCCACGTACTTTTTGAACTTCATATCATCTCCGTTCTCTCGTTTTCCATCCACGAAACAGATTCGTGCCGGTCTGAATGTCCTAAACTCTTCCCTTGAACCTTGTACCTTTCACCTTGTTCCTATTCTTGCTACATCCACTGCGAGAAGTGCGTCTCGTATTCCTTTTCCAGGATTTCCTTGTGGCGCATCTCCTCCCTGCTGAGGCGTGAGAAAAGGACCTCCAGCTCCGTTCCCTTGTACTGCGCGAGTAGACCGTTGTAAAAGTCGAAGGCCTTCTTCTCCATCTGCATGGCGGAGACCATGATATCCTGGGGAGTGCTGTCGGATGTCAGATCGATCTCTACCATGTAGTCGGAGACCTCAAGGTCGCGCCCTTTAGCCTTTGCCCCAATTCCTTCGATGGAGCCGCCCTGGAGCGCGTCCTGTATCATCTTCACATGCCCCAACTCCTGGTCTGCCAGATCCTTGAGAAGGGTTTTTGCCGCCGCATCCTTTACTTTGCTGCGGAACAGGAGATAGAGCTCGTTGGCTTTTTTCTCCTTGTCCATGGCGAAGGTGAGTACATCTTTCAACGTTGCGAAGTTCATATATCCTCCATTCAATCCTTTTGCCTTGAGCCTTTATCCTTGCACCTCATCGGAGGTAGCTGATGCGGTAGATCGCCCCGGCCTGATCGTCGGAAACGAGCAGGGCGCCGTCCGGCATCACGAGAACGTCCACGGGACGGCCCCATGCCCTCGCTCCCTGCAGCCAGCCCTCGGCAAATGTTTCGTAGCTTACGGCCCGGTTCTTGTCAAGGCGCACCCGCGTGATCCGGTAACCGATGGGAGTTGAGCGGTTCCAGGAGCCGTGCTCGGCAATGAAAATCTGCTTGCGGTACTCCTCCGGAAACATCGACCCTGTGTAAAACTTCATTCCCAGGGCCGCCACGTGGGGTCCGAGCTTCATGGCCGGCGGCGTGTACTGGGAGCAATCCCTGTTTTTCCCGTATGAGGGATCAAGGATATCTCCCCCGTGACAGTACGGGAAACCGAAATGCAGCCCTCTTCTCGGAGCATGATTCAATTCATCCGGAGGCCGATCATCGCCCATCCAGTCCCGCCCATTGTCCGTGAACCACAGTTCTTTTGTTTCCGGGTGCCAGTCGAAGCCCACGGTGTTTCTCACGCCTGAGGCGAAAATTTCCAGTTCTTTACTGTCGGGTTTCATCCGCATGATCGAGGCGAAACGGTCGTCTTTCTTTTCGCAGACATTGCAGGGTGCGCCCACGGGAATGTAGAGAAGCCCGTCGGGTCCGAAGGCAATGTACTTCCATCCGTGGTGCCTCTCCGACGGGAATGCCTTGCTCACGATAACGGGCTTTGGCGGGTTGTAGAGGCGATCGGCGATGTCGTCGAACCTCAGGATGCGGCTTACCTCGGCGACGTACAGCGCCCCGTTCCGATAGGCCACGCCATTGGGCAGGTTGAGCCCCATGGCGACGGTGATGA
>Ga0335071_10001394_pt1 | contig 25973 bp, 12 predicted proteins | sample Lox_Sample_15_FD_206724 | JGI IMG/M metagenome (GOLD analysis project Ga0335071, IMG submission 206724) | Soil microbial communities from Loxahatchee National Wildlife Refuge, Florida, United States - Lox_Sample_1.5 | ecosystem: Environmental > Terrestrial > Soil > Wetlands | place: USA...
AGGCCCTGAAGCGGCGCTGGGAAGCCGTGATGATGAACAACTACGGCACCCCGCCGGTGGCGCTGGCCAGCGGCGACGGCGCGGTGGTCACCGACGTGGACGGCAAGTCCTACCTGGACCTGCTCGGCGGCATCGCGGTCAACGTGCTCGGGCATCGCCATCCGGCCGTCATCGAGGCCGTCACGCATCAGATGGCGACGCTGGGCCACACCTCCAACCTGTATGCCACCGAACCGGGCATCGCGGTGGCCGAGGAACTGGTGTCCCTGCTCAGTGCGGACGCCCCCACGCGGGTGTTCTTCTGCAACTCGGGCACCGAGGCCAACGAGCTGGCTTTCAAGCTGTCGCGGCTCACCGGTCGCACGAAAGTTGTTGCCGCGCAAGAGGCTTTTCACGGCCGCACGATGGGCTCGCTGGCGCTGACGGGGCAGCCGAGCAAGCAGGCGCCGTTCGAGCCGCTGCCCGGCTACGTCACGCACGTGCCCTACGGCGACACCGACGCGCTGGCCGCCGCGGTCGACGACGCCACCGCCGCGGTGTTCCTCGAGCCGATCATGGGGGAGAGCGGCGTCGTCGTCCCGCCCGAGGGCTACCTCGCCGCCGCGCGGGACATCACGGCGCGGCACGGCACGCTGCTGGTGCTCGACGAGGTGCAGACCGGAATGGGCCGCACCGGAGCCTTTTTCGCCCACCAGCACGACGGCATCACCCCGGACGTGGTGACCATGGCCAAGGGACTCGGCGGCGGCCTGCCCATCGGGGCGTGCGTGGCCGTCGGGCCGGCCGCCGAACTGCTGACCCCCGGCCTGCACGGCAGCACCTTCGGCGGCAACCCGATCTGCGCCTCGGCGGCGCTGGCGGTGTTGCGGGTAATAGCCGCCGAGGATTTGGTCCGGCACGCCGAGGTGCTGGGCAAGTCGGTGCGCCACGGCATCGAAACGCTGCGCCACCCGCTGATCGATCACGTGCGCGGCCGCGGATTGCTGTGGGGCATCGTGCTGACCGCCGAGGTCGCCAAGAACGCCGAGGCGGCCGCGCGGAACGCCGGATTCCTGGTCAACGCCGCAGCGCCGAACGTCATCCGGTTGGCGCCGCCGCTGATCATCACCGAAGCCCAGCTCGACGGCTTCATCGAAGCGCTGCCGGGCATCCTCGACGCGGCCGGGGGCCGGCATGCCTAGGCACTTCCTGCGCGACGACGACCTGTCGCCCGAAGAACAGGCCGAAGTGCTCGAGCTGGCGGCCGAGCTGAAGAAGCATCCGTTCGCCCGTCGGCCGCTCGAGGGGCCGCGCGGCGTCGCGGTCATCTTCGACAAGAACTCCACCCGCACCCGGTTCTCGTTCGAGATGGGCATCGCCCAACTCGGCGGGCACGCCGTCGTCGTCGACGGTCGCAGCACCCAGCTGGGCCGCGACGAGACGCTGGGCGACACCGCCCAGGTGTTGTCCCGGTTCGTCGAGGCCATCGTCTGGCGCACGTTCGGGCAGGACCGGCTCGAGGCGATGGCCGCGGCCGCGAGCGTGCCCGTGGTCAACGCGCTCTCCGATGACTTCCACCCCTGCCAGGTGCTGGCCGACCTGCAGACCATCGCCGAACGCAAGGGGTCGCTGAAGGGCTTGCGGCTGTCCTACTTCGGCGACGGCGCCAACAACATGGCGCACTCGCTGATCCTCGGCGGGGTTACCGCGGGCATCCACGTCACCGTCGCCGCGCCCGACGGCTTCGCGCCCGACCCGGCGCTGCTGGCCGCCGCACGGCGGCGCGCCGACGCGACCGGCGCGTCGGTCACCGTGACCGCCGACGCCGACGCGGCGGCCAAGGGCGCCGACGTCGTCGTCACCGACACCTGGACGTCGATGGGCCAGGAGGGCGACGGGCTGGACCGGGTGGGGCCGTTCCGGCCCTTTCAGGTCAACGCGCGACTCGTGGGGCTGGCCGATCCGGAAGCCATTGTGCTGCACTGCCTTCCGGCCCACCGCGGGGAGGAGATCACCGACGAGGTGATGGACGGGCCGGCCAGCGCGGTGTGGGACGAGGCCGAAAACCGGCTGCACGCCCAGAAGGCGCTGCTGGTCTGGCTGCTCGAGCGGTCCCGATGACCCGCTCGAAGGCCGCCGCCGAAACGACCAGGGCGGGCCGCCAGGACCGCATCGTGGCGATCCTGTCGTCGGCGTCGATCAGCAGCCAAAGCGAGCTGGCCGCACGTCTCGCGGAAGAGGGCATCGACGTCACCCAGGCCACGCTGTCGCGCGATCTCGAGGAGCTGGGCGCGGTGAAGCTGCGGGGCGCCGACGGCGGCGTCGGGGTCTACGTCGTTCCCGAGGACGGCAGCCCGGTGCGCGGGGTGACGGGCGGCACCGCGCGGTTGTCCCGGTTGCTGGGTGAGCTGCTGGTGTCCGCCGACGCGAGCGCCAATCTCGCGGTGCTGCGCACACCCCCCGGCGGCGCCAACTATTTGGCCAGCGCGATCGATCGCGCGGCGTTACCGTACGTGGTCGGCACCATCGCCGGCGACGACACCGTCTTCGTGGCGGCCCGGGAGCCGATGACCGGCGCCGAGCTGGCCGGCACCCTGGAACGCCTCAAATAACGCCTCAAATAAGGAGATTTCATGTCAGAGCGCGTCATCCTGGCGTATTCCGGGGGGCTGGACACCTCGGTGGCGATCAGCTGGATCGGCAAGGAGACCGGCCGCGAGGTGGTTGCGGTCGCGATCGACCTCGGGCAGGGCGGCGAGGACATGGAGGTCGTGCGGCAGCGGGCCCTGGACTGCGGCGCGGTGGAGGCCGTCGTCGTCGACGCCCGCGACGAGTTCGCCGAGGGCTACTGCCTGCCGACGGTGCTCAACAACGCGTTGTACATGGACCGCTACCCGCTGGTGTCGGCGATCAGCCGGCCGCTCATCGTCAAGCACCTGGTCGCGGCCGCCCGCGAGCATGGCGGCGGCATCGTCGCGCACGGCTGCACCGGCAAGGGCAACGACCAGGTCCGGTTCGAGGTCGGCTTCGCTTCGCTGGCACCGGATCTGGAGGTGCTGGCGCCGGTCCGTGACTACGCGTGGACGCGGGAGAAGGCGATCGCCTTCGCCGAGGAGAACGCCATCCCGATCAACGTCACCAAGCGCTCGCCGTTCTCGATCGACCAGAACGTGTGGGGCCGCGCGGTGGAAACCGGCTTCCTGGAACACCTTTGGAACGCCCCAACCAAGGACGTCTACGCCTACACCGACGACCCCACCCTGAATTGGAGCCCGCCCGACGAGGTGATCGTCGGGTTCGAGCGCGGCGTTCCGGTGTCCATCGACGGCAAACCGGTGTCGGTGCTGCAGGCGATCGAGGAGCTCAACCGCCGCGCCGGCGCGCAGGGCGTCGGGCGCCTCGACGTCGTCGAGGACCGGCTGGTGGGCATCAAGAGCCGCGAGATCTACGAGGCGCCGGGGGCGATGGTGCTCGTCACCGCCCACACCGAACTCGAGCACGTCACCCTCGAGCGCGAGCTGGGCCGGTTCAAACGGCACACCGACCAGCGCTGGGCCGAGCTGGTTTATGACGGGCTGTGGTACTCGCCGCTGAAGGTCGCGCTGGAGACCTTCGTCGAGAAGACCCAGGAGCATGTCTCCGGCGAGATCCGGATGGTGTTGCACGGCGGGCACATCGCGGTCAACGGCCGGCGGAGCTCCGAATCCCTGTACGACTTCAACCTGGCCACCTACGACGAGGGCGACAGCTTCGACCAGTCGGCGGCCAAGGGCTTCGTCTACGTGCACGGGTTGTCGTCGAAGATCGCCGCGCGCCGGGACCAGCAGTGAGCGCCTCCCACTCGCGACCTGGGGGTACCTCCCACTCGCGACCAGACGCGAAAGCCCCCGACACGCCGGGCGCAGACGGGCCTTTGTGTCTCCTCGCGGGGGAAAAGTGAGCACTCGCGAGGGGTCGCTGTGGGGCGGGCGGTTCGCCGAGGGCCCGTCCGACGCGCTGGCGGCGCTGAGCAAGTCCACGCACTTCGATTGGGTGCTGGCGCCCTACGACATCGTCGCCTCGCGGGCCCACACCGTGATCCTGTTCCGGGCCGGACTGCTGAACGAGGAGCAGCGCGACGGGCTGCTGGCCGGGCTGGACAGCCTCGCCGCGGACGTCGCCGACGGCAGCTTCACTCCGCTGGTCACCGACGAGGACGTGCACGCCGCGCTGGAGCGCGGGCTGATCGAGCGGGTCGGGCCCGACCTGGGCGGCCGGTTGCGGGCCGGGCGGTCGCGCAACGACCAGGTGGCGACCCTGTTCCGGATGTGGCTGCGCGACGCGGTGCGCCGGGTCGCGGCCGGGGCGCTCGATGTCGTCGCCGCGCTGGCCGGCCAGGCCGCCGCACACCCGACGGCCATCATGCCCGGCAAGACCCACCTGCAGTCCGCGCAGCCGATCCTGCTGGCCCAGCACCTGCTCGCGCACGCCCACCCGTTGCTGCGCGATGTGGACCGGATCGTCGACTTCGACAAGCGAGCGGCGGTGAGCCCGTACGGCTCGGGCGCGCTCGCGGGTTCCTCGCTGGGCCTGGACCCCGACGCGATCGCCGCGGAGCTGGGCTTCAGCGCGGCCGCCGAGAATTCCGTCGACGCGACCGCCGCGCGCGATTTCGCCGCGGAGGCCGCGTTCATCTTCGCGATGATCGGCGTCGACCTGTCCCGGCTGGCCGAGGACATCATCCTGTGGAGCTCGACGGAATTCGGCTACGTCACCCTGCACGATGCGTGGTCGACGGGCAGCTCGATCATGCCGCAGAAGAAGAATCCCGACATCGCGGAGCTGGCCCGCGGCAAGGCCGGGCGGCTGATCGGAGACCTGGCCGGGCTGCTGGCGACGCTGAAGGCCCAGCCGCTGGCCTACAACCGTGACCTGCAGGAAGACAAGGAGCCGGTCTTCGACGCGGTGCGCCAGCTGGAGCTGCTGCTGCCGGCGATGGCCGGGCTGGTGGCCAGCCTGACCTTCGACGTCGAGCGGATGGCCGCGCTGGCCCCGGCCGGCTACACGCTGGCCACCGACATCGCGGAGTGGCTCGTGCGCCAGGGCGTCCCGTTCCGGTCCGCGCACGAGGCCGCCGGGGCGGCCGTGCGGGCCGCCGAGAGCCGCGGCGTCGGGCTCGACGAGCTGACCGACGACGAGCTGGCCGCGATCAGCCCCGGGCTGACGCCGCAGGTTCGCGAGGTGCTGACGATCGAGGGCTCGGTGTCCTCGCGCGACGCCAGGGGCGGCACCGCGCCGATCCGCGTCGCCGAGCAGTTGGAGGCGGTCCTGGCCAGGCGCGCGGAGCTCGGGGACCGGCTAGGGGCCGGCAGGTGAGAGACCCGGGCGTGTGCCCGGCGGTTTTCAGGAGGCTAAACTTTCAGACTTAGGGGATCGAGTTGAACCACTCGGGCTATGTCTTCGTCACCAAGGGATGGGACCCATGAGTGTCATTGCCGGAGTCTTCGGTGCGCTGCCTCCGTACCGCTATTCCCAGCGAGAGCTCACCGACTTCTTCCTCAGCATTCCCGATTTCGAGGGTTACGAGGACATCGTCCGGCAGCTGCACGCCAGCGCGAAGGTCAACGGCCGCCACCTGGTGATGCCGATGGAGCAGTACCCGACGCTGACCGACTTCGGGGTGGCCAACCGGATCTTCATCGAAAACGGCGTCGACCTGGGCTGCGAGGCGTTGTCGGGCGCGCTGGAGGAGGCGGGCCTGCGGCCGGCGGACCTGGACGTGCTCGTCACGACGACGGTGACTGGTCTCGCCTCCCCGACGCTGGACGCCCGGATCGCCGGGCGGCTCGGGCTGCGCGACGACGTGCGCCGGGTGCCGCTGTTCGGGCTGGGCTGCGTGGCCGGGGCGGCCGGCGTGGGCCGCCTGCACGACTACCTGAGGGGTCACCCGGACGGCGTCGCAGCCCTTGTGTCGGTGGAGCTTTGCTCGCTCACCTACCCGGGATACCAGCCGTCCCTGGCGGGCCTGGTCGGCAGCGCGCTGTTCGCCGACGGGGCGGCCGCTGTAGTGGCCGTCGGCGATAGTCGCGCCGAACGGCTGCCCGCCGCCGGGCCGTCCATCCGCGATTCGCGCAGCCGCCTTTACCCCGACTCCCTGCGGACCATGGGCTATGACGTCGGCGCCACGGGGTTCGAGCTGGTGTTGTCGAAGGACGTGGCCAGCGTGGTGGAGCAGTACCTGTACGACGACGTGACCGGGTTTTTGGCCGCCCACGGCCTGGAGACGACGGACGTCGGCGCGTGGGTCAGCCACCCCGGGGGTCCGAAGGTGATCGAGGCCATCACCGCGAGCCTGAGCCTGCCGCCGCAGGCTCTGGAGCTGACGTGGCGCTCGCTCGGCGAGATCGGCAATTTGTCGTCGGCGTCGGTCCTGCATGTGCTGCGTGACACCATCGCCAAACCGCCGCCCAGCGGCAGCCCCGGCTTGATGTTGGCGCTGGGCCCCGGCTTCTGTTCCGAACTCGTCCTGCTGCGCTGGCACTGATGCGGGCTCTCGTAGCGTAAGGCGTTGCTTGTTGTGCCCGGGAATGTGTGACGTGAGGGGCCGCCGATGAACGGCGGCCGGGACGAACTTGTCAGAGCGCTCCGCAGGACGCTCAAGGAAAACGAGCGGCTGAAGCGGGAGAACCTGCAGTCTCTCGCGGCCGCCACCGAGGCGGTGGCGGTGGTGGGGATGGGCTGCCGGTACCCCGGCGGGGTCGATTCCCCCGAATCCCTGTGGGAGATGGTGCTCGAGGGCCGTGACGTGGTGTCTGGGTTTCCGTCGGACCGCGGCTGGGATCTCACGACCCTGTTCGACCCGGACCCCGACGCGATGGGGAAGTCATACACCCGGCGCGGCGGGTTCCTTGCGGATGTGGCCGATTTTGATGCCGCGTTTTTCGGGATCGCACCCAGCGAGGCGCTGGCGATGGATCCGCAGCAGCGTTTGTTGTTGGAGGTGTCGTGGGAGGCGCTGGAGCGGTCTGGAATTGACCCGCTGACGTTGCGCGGATCGTCGACGGGCGTGTTCGCGGGCGTCTTCCACGGTTCGTATGGGGGTCCGGGGCGGGTGCCGGGAGACCTGGAAAGGTACGGACTGCGTGGTTCGACGTTGAGTGTGGCGTCCGGTCGGGTGGCCTATGTGCTCGGGTTGGAAGGCCCGGCGGTGTCGGTGGATACGGCGTGTTCGTCGTCGTTGGTCGCCATGCATCTGGCCACCCATTCGTTGCGTTTACGGGAGTGTGATCTGGCGCTGGCCGGCGGCGTCACCGTGATCGCCACACCGGCGTTCTTCATCGATTTCAGCCGGCAGCGAGCGGTGGCCGCTGATGGCCGCTGCAAGGCGTACGCGGCCGCCGCCGACGGTACCGGGTTTTCCGAGGGCGCCGGTGTTCTGGTGCTGGAGCGGTTGTCTGACGCGCGACGGTTGGGCCACCCAGTGCTGGCGGTGCTGCGCGGATCCGCGGTGAACCAGGACGGCGCCTCGAACGGACTGGCGACGCCAAACGGGCCGTCGCAGCAGCGAGTGATCCGCGCGGCGCTGTCCAACGCCCGGTTGGCCCCGGCGGACGTGGATCTGGTAGAGGGGCACGGGACCGGAACCACGCTGGGAGATCCCATCGAGGCGCAGGCACTGCTGGCGACCTACGGGCAGCACCGGCCGTCGGACCGGCCGCTGTGGCTGGGATCGGTCAAATCGAACATGGGCCACACCTCGGCCGCCGCGGGCGTGGGCGGTGTGATCAAGGTGGTGCAGGCCATGCGGCACGGCGTGATGCCCAAGACCCTGCACGTTGACGTGCCCACCCCGCACGTGGACTGGTCGGCGGGGGCGGTGTCGTTGCTGACCGAGGCGCGCGCGTGGCCCGCCACGGACCGCCCGCGCCGCGCGGGGGTGTCGTCGTTCGGGATCAGCGGGACGAACGCCCACGTCATCGTCGAGGAGGCTCCCACGGAGGTCTCGGCCGAAAGCTCCGCGGCGGACGGCGATGACGCGCCGGTTCCGTGGGTGCTGTCGGCCCGGTCGACTGACGGGCTGGCCCGTCAGGCGGAGCGTCTGCTGGCGCGGGCGCACGACGACCCAGGCCTGCGCCTGGTGGACGTGGGCTGGTCGCTGGTGTCGACGCGGTCGCTGTTCGACCACCGGGCGGTGGTCGTCGGCGCCGATCGTGACCAGTTGGTGGCCGGCCTGGCGGGTGTGGCCGCCGGTGCGCCCGGCGCCGGCGCGGTTGTCGGCCGGGCGCGGCAGCCGGGAAAGACGGTCTTTGTGTTCCCCGGCCAGGGCTCCCAATGGGCCGGGATGGGCGCCGAATTGCTCGACACGTCAACGGTGTTCGCCGACCACATGCACCGCTGCGAGAAGGCGCTCGCCGAGCACGTGCAGTGGTCGGTGATCGACGTGCTGAGGCAGGCGCCGGGCCTACCCGGCCTCGACCGGGTGGACGTGGTGCAGCCAGCGCTCTGGGCGGTCATGGTGTCGCTGGCCGAACTGTGGCGTTCCGTGGGCGTGGTCCCCGACGCCGTGATCGGTCATTCGCAGGGCGAGATCGCCGCGGCATACGTGGCGGGAGCGCTGTCGCTCGAGGACGCCGCGCTGGTCGTGGCGCTGCGCAGCCGGTTGCTGCTGGACTTGTCCGCCGCGGGCGGCATGGTCTCGCTGGCCTGCGGCGTGGCCCGCGCCCGAGAGTTGCTGGCCCCGTGGGGCGATCGACTGAACGTGGCCGCGGTCAACGGTGTCTCGGCGGTCGCGGTGTCCGGTGAGGCGCAGGCACTGGCCGAGCTGCTGCACCGATGTGACGCCGACGGGGTCCGTGCCCGCGCCATCGACGTCGACTACGCGTCCCACTCCGCGCAGGTCGACGCGATCCGCGAGCCGCTGGCCGAGGCGCTCGCCGGTGTCGACCCGCGGTCGAGTTCGGTCGCGTTCTTCTCCACCGTGACCGGTGAGCTGATGGACACCGCCGGCCTGAACGCCGACTACTGGTTCCAGAACATTAGGGAGACGGTGCAATTCGAGCGGGCGGTGCGCAGCGCGTGCGCCACAGGGTACCGGGGTTTCGTCGAGTCCAGCCCGCATCCCATCCTGGCCTCCGGCATCGAGGAGGTGCTGGCGGACTGCCACTCGGGTGACGACGCTGTCGTGATCCCGACTCTGGGTCGTGACGACGGCGGGCTGCACCGGTTCTGGCTATCCGCCGGTCAGGCCCATGTGGCGGGTGTCGGCGTGGATTGGCGCTCCGCCCTGGCGGGCTTCGGTGGCCGTCGCGTGGATCTGCCGACGTACGGCTTCGTCCGGCAACGCTTCTGGCTACCCGGCGGGTACGCCGGGTCGGGGGACGCCGCGACCATGGGGCTGGCGCCGGCCGACCACGGTCTGCTGGGCGCGGTGATTCCGCGGCCGGACACGGACGGGATCGTGCTGACCGGCCGGATCTCGACGGCCACTCACCCGTGGCTGGCCGACCACGCGGTGGCCGGGACGGTGGTGTTCCCCGCGGCGGCATTCGTCGAGATGGCCGTGCGCGCCGCCGACGAGGTCGGGTGCGCGGTGGTCGAGGAGCTGACGCTGTCGGCGCCGTTGACCCTGCCGGTGGGCGGCGGCGTGCAAGTGCAGGTGGTCGTCGGCCCCGATCGTGGCGCCGGGCAGCGCGAATTCTCCGTGTATTCCCTTGCCACCCAACAGGACTGGGTGTTGCATGCGCAGGGGTTGCTGGGCGGCGGACTGGTCGCGGCGGTCGCGGGCATGTCGGTCTGGCCGCCGGCGGGGGCCTCGCCGGTGGACGTCACCGGCGCCTACCAGCGGCTCGCCGAGCGGGGCTACGAGTACGGTCCCGCCTTCGCCGGCCTGCGGGGGATGTGGCGGCGGGGTGACGAAATCTTCGCCGATGTCGCGGTCCCGCAGGACGGCGAAGCCCCGGCCGGCGGATTCGGCATCCACCCGGTGCTGCTGGACGCGGCCCTGCACGCGCTCGGCCTGGGCGGCGAGTCCGACCAGATGGTCCTGCCGTTCTCCTGGCAGGGCGTGTCGCTGCACGCGGCGGGGGCCGCGCGGGCGCGGGTCCGGATCGCTCCGGCGGGGGCAGGCGCGGTGTCGGTTGAGATGGCCGACGCGGCCGGCCTGCCGGTGCTGTCGGTCGGGTCGTTGTCGATGCGCCCGGTGTCGGCCGGGCAGCTGGCGGCCACGGCCGCCCCCGTGGGCGCGCTCGAGGGGCTGTTCGAGGTGCGGTGGACCCCGGTCGCTCGGGGAGCCGACGGTTCCGCCGACGACGTCGCGGTGTGGGACTCCCGGCCCGCGGGCGCGGACGTCGTGCGGTCGGTGCACGCGGCCACCGCCGAAGCGCTGGGCGTGCTGCAGTCGTGGCTGGGCGGCGACGGCTCCGGCGTGCTGGTGGTGCAGACGCACGGGGCGGTGGCGCTGCCGCGTGAGGACGTCAGGGATTTGGCCGGCGCGGCGGTGTGGGGGCTGGTGCGATCTGCGCAGGCCGAACATCCCGGCCGGTTGGTACTGGTCGACTCCGACGGGTCGGTGGAGGTCGGCGCGCTGACCGGCTACGGCGAACCCCAGTTGACGGTGCGGGCGGGCGCGGTGTACGCGGCCCGGCTTATGCCCGCGAACGCGGAGTCGTTGCTCAGGTTGCCGCCGCAGGGGTGGCGACTGGACGCCGGACCCGGCGGCACGTTCGAGGACCTGGTGGTTACCCCCGCCCCGCGGGTGGAGTTGCAGGCCGGGCAGGTGCGGGTGGCGGTAGCCGCGGTCGGCGTCAACTTCCGCGATGTGCTGGTGGCTTTGGGCATGTACCCCGGCGGCGGCCAGTTGGGGGCCGAAGGCGCCGGCGTGGTCGTCGAGACCGGTTCGGCTGTGACTCGGTTGGCGGTCGGCGACGCCGTAATGGGGCTGTTGGGGGTGGTCGGCTCCGAAGCGGTGGTCGACGAGCGGCTGCTGGTTCCGGTGCCGGCCGAGTGGTCGCCGGCGCGGGCCGCCGGGGTGCCCGTTGTCTTCCTGACCGCGCTGTACGGGCTGTCGGAGTTGGCGGGACTGCGGGTCGGGGAGCGCGTCCTGGTGCACGCCGCCACCGGTGGCGTCGGCATGGCCGCCGTGCAACTGGCCAGGCACTGGGGGGCCGAGGTCTTCGCCACCGCCAGCCGTGGAAAGTGGGACACGTTGCGCGCCATGGGCTTTGACGACGACCACATCGGGGACTCGCGGACCTTGGAGTTCGAGCAGAAGTTCCGCACCAGCACCGGGGGAGCCGGCGTCGACGTGGTGCTCAACTCGCTGGCCGGCGAGTTCACCGACGCGTCGCTGCGGCTGCTGGCCCGGGGCGGGCGCTTCATCGAGATGGGCAAGACCGACCTGCGCGACCCGCAGGTGATCGCCGCGCAGTACCCGGGGGTGGCGTATCGCGCGTTCGATTTGATCGAGTTGGGGCCGGACCGCACCGCGGCGATGCTGGCCGAGATCATGCGGCTGCTGGACGGCGGCGCGGTGCGGCCGCTGCCGCAGAAGGCATTCGACGTCCGGTGCGCACCCTCGGCTTACCGCTATGTCAGCTCGGCCCGCCACATCGGGAAGGTGGTGCTCACCGTACCGGGCGGCCCGGGCGAGTTGCTCAGCGGCTGCGGCGGCGGCCTGGCAGGGAGCAGCGTGGTGATCACCGGGGGCACCGGGATGGCCGGTTCGGCCCTCGCGCGTCACCTCGTCGACCGTTACGGGGTGGGCCATGTGGTGCTGGCCAGCCGTTCGGGCGCCGACGCCGCCGGGGTGGCGGAGCTGGTGCGCCGGCTGACGGGGGCGGGGGCGCGGGTGTCCGTCGTGGCGTGCGACGTCGCCGACCGCGAGGCGGTGGCACGGATGCTCGCCGGGATTCCGGCGCAACACCCGCTGCGGGCTGTCATCCACGCCGCGGGGATCCTCGATGACGGGCTCATCGCCTCGTTGACGCCGGAGCGCGTGCGGGCGGTGCTGCGAGCCAAGGTCGACGGCGCCTGGAACCTGCACGAGCTGACGCGTCACCTGGATTTGTCGGCGTTCGTGGTGTTTTCGTCGATGGCCGGCATCGTCGGCACGCCCGCTCAGGCCAACTACGCGGCGGCCAACAGTTTCCTCGACGGCCTGATGACCTGCCGGCGGGCGCAGGGGCTGCCGGGATCGTCACTGGCGTGGGGTCTTTGGGAGCAGGCATCGGCCATGACCGCCCACCTGGGCGATCGCGACAAGGCCCGGATGACCCGCCTCGGGCTGGCCCCGCTGTCGACAGAACAGGCGCTGGGCGCCTTCGACGGCGCCATGCTGCTGGACCACCCCGTGGTGGTGGCCGCCCGCCTGGACCGAACCGCGCTGGCGGGCAACGAAACCGGCCTGCCCCCGCTGTTGCGCGATGTCGCTGGACGCCCCACCCGGCGCGTCGTCGTCGACGCCGCGAGCGCATCACCGACCACCGACCTGGCCACCAGACTGGCCGGGCTGAGCCCCGAGGCGCGTCAGCGGGAACTGGTCGACCTGGTGCGCGGCAGCGCCGCCACGGTGCTGGGAGTCCCCAACCCCGCGGACATCGACTCGGGCCGGGCGTTCCAGGAGCTTGGTTTCGACTCGCTCACGGCCGTCGAGCTGCGCAACCGGCTCAAAAACGCCACCGGCCTTACGCTTTCACCGACGTTGATCTTCGACTATCCCACCCCGTCCGTTCTGGCCGGGCATCTCGACATCCGGCTCGCCGACACCGTCGACTACTCCGGTCCCGCGGCACAGGCCGAGGACATCACCCGCGAACTGGAGGCGCTGCTGAGCCGGCCGGGCTGGAGCGCCGATGACAAAGCGTTGTTGAGCGCCCGCATCCAGAGCCTGCTCACCGGTTTCGTCGCCGACGATGCCGAGGGTCTTGACGACGACCTGCGCGCCGCCACTGAAAGCGAACTCTTCGCGATCCTCGACGAAGAACTCGGCCACCGAGGCCATCCGACATGACCGGCACCGAGAAACACGTTGATTACCTCAAACGCCTGACGGCGGACCTGAGGCGGGCGCGGCGGCGCGTCTCCGAGCTAGAGGGACGGCTGTCCGAGCCGGTGGCGGTGGTGGGCATGGCCTGCCGCTACGGGGGCGGCGTGGATTCGCCGGAAGCCCTGTGGAACCTGGTGGTCGAAGAACGCGACGCGGTTTCGGACTTTCCCACCTACCGCGGCTGGGACATCGACGCTTTGTTCGATCCGGACCCCGACGCCCCGGGCAAGACCTACACACGTCGCGGCAGTTTCGTGCGGGACGCGGCCGAATTCGATGCCGCATTCTTCAGCATCGGGCCCAGCGAAGCGCTGGCGATGGACCCCCAGCAACGACTCATGCTGGAGATCTGCTGGGAAGCGTTGGAGCGGGCGGGGATCGACCCCACGCGGTTGCGCGGTTCGGCGACGGGGGTGTTCGCCGGAGTCATCCACGGCAGCTATGGAGGCGAGGTCAAAGGGGAGCTGGAGGGCTACGGTTTCACGGGCTCGACGCTGAGCGTTGCGTCGGGCCGAGTGGCCTACGTGCTGGGCCTGGAGGGCCCGGCGGTGTCGGTGGACACGGCGTGTTCGTCTTCGCTGGTGGCGATGCACCTGGCGGCGCAGTCCTTGCGTTCCGGGGAAACCGATCTGGCGCTGGCCGGGGGTGTCACCATCATGGCGAGCCCCGCGGCGTTCGTCGAGTTCAGCCGGCAGCGGGCGCTGGCCGCCGATGGGCGGTGCAAGGTGTATGCCGCTGCCGCGGATGGCACGTCGTGGTCCGAGGGCGCGGGCGTGCTGGTGTTGGAGCGACTGGCCGACGCGCGCCGGCTGGGGCATCCGGTGCTGGCGGTGCTGCGGGGATCGGCGGTCAACCAGGACGGCGCCTCCAATGGGTTGACCGCACCGAACGGTCCATCGCAGCAACGGGTGATCCGGGCAGCACTGGCGAACGCCGGGTTGACGGCGGCGGACGTTGACGTGGTCGAGGGGCACGGTACCGGGACCGTCCTGGGCGACCCCATCGAGGCTCAGGCGCTCCTGGCCACCTACGGGCAGGGCCGGCCGGGGGATCGACCGCTGTGGTTGGGCTCGATCAAGTCCAACATCGGCCATACCTCCGCCGGCGCGGGGGTGGCCGGGGTCATCAAGATGGTGCAGGCGATGCGGCATGGCGTGCTGCCCAAGACGCTGCACGTCGATTCGCCGACGCCCCGGGTCGATTGGTCCGCGGGTGAGGTGCGCCTGTTGACCGAGACACGGCCGTGGCCGGTGGGGGACAAGCCCCGCCGGGCGGGGGTGTCGTCGTTCGGGATCAGCGGCACGAATGCCCATGTGATCGTCGAAGAGGCTCCGGCGGAGCCTTCCCGGGAGCAGGACGTCGTCGCGCCGCAACGCCGTGGCGACGCGCCCGCGGTGCCCTGGGTGATCTCCGCCCGCTCCGCCGACGCGCTATCGGCTCAGGCCCGCCGGTTGTCGGAGCACCTCGCCGCCGACTTCGACGCGGTCGATGTGGGCTGGTCGCTGGCGACGACGCGGTCGGTGTTTGAGCATCGCGCGGTGCTGGTGGGCGCCGAGCGGGCACAGATGACGGCGGAGTTGGCGGATTTGGCGTTCGGGGAGCCGGGCCCGGCGGTGCAGGCGGGGCGGTCACGGTCCACGGGCAAGACCGTGTTCACGTTCCCCGGTCAGGGTTCGCAGTACCTGGGAATGGGCGCGGCGTTGTACGAGCGCTTCCCCGTCTTCGCCCGCGCGCTGGACGAGGCCGCCGAGGCATTGGACGGCCATCTGCGGTTGCCGTTGCGCACTGTGATGTGGGGCACCGACCCGGAGTTGCTGCAGAACACCGAATTCGCCCAGCCGGCGTTGTTCGCCGTTGAGGTCGCGCTGGCGGCCCTGTGGCAGTCCTGGGGTGTGGTGCCCGACGTGGTGATGGGTCACTCGGTGGGGGAGATCGCCGCGGCGCAGGTGGCCGGGGTGCTGTCGCCGGCAGACGCGGCGCGTTTGGTGGCCGCCCGCGGCCGGCTGATGGCGGCGCTGCCCGACGGCGGTGTGATGGTCGCGGTGGCGGCCGGTGAAGCAGAGGTGCTCCCGCTGCTGGGCGAGGGCGTCGACATCGCCGCGGTCAACGGCCCGGAGGCGGTGGTGCTCTCCGGTGCACGGGCGGCGGTGGACGCCGTGGTGGATCGGCTCGCCGCGTCGGGCCGGCGCGTGCACCGATTGGCGGTGTCGCACGCGTTCCACTCGTCGTTGATGGATCCCATCATCGAGGAGTTCTCCGCCGTGGCGGCCGGGATCCGGCCCGGCAAGCCGCAAATCGAGCTGGTGGCCAACGTGTCCGGACAGCCCGCCGGGCCCGACTATGGTTCGCCGGGGTACTGGGCCGAGCACGTGCGCCGGCCCGTGCGCTTCCTCGACGGTGTGCGTTCGGCGGAGACTCTGGGCGCCGGGCTGTTCGTGGAGGTCGGTCCGGGCGCGGCGCTGACGTCGGCTGTCGGGCAGGCGGTCGAGACGCCCGCGGTGGTGACGATGCCCAAGGACCGTCCCGAGGTCGACTCGCTGCTGTTCGCGGCGGGTCGGTTGTTCACGGCCGGCCTGAGTGTGCAGTGGGCCGCGGCGTTCGACGGCTTGGCCGCGCGGCGAGTGGACCTGCCGACGTACGCCTTCCAGCGGCGACGTTATTGGCTGTCACCCGACGCGGTGGCGGGGCAGGACGTCGGTGGTGCCGGTTTGGTGGGGGCCGAGCACCCGCTGCTTGGCGCGGTGGTGGACCGGCCCGATTCGGGCGGGCTGGTGTTGACGGGCCGGTTGTCGACGACCGTCCAGCCGTGGTTGGCCGACCACGCCGTGGCCGGGATGGTGCTGCTCCCCGGCGCCGCGTTCGTGGAACTGGCGATGCGGGCCGCCGACGAGGTCGGCTGTTCGCTGATCGAGGAGTTGACGTTGGGGGCGCCGTTGGTGTTGCCGACGACCGGCGCGGTGCAGTTGCAGGTCGTGGTCGGCGGCCCTGACTCCGGCGACTCCGCCGATGCCTCCGAATCGGGCGGGTCGCGCCCGGTCGCGGTGTATTCGCGCGCCGCGCAGGGCGATTCGGGATGGATGCTGCACGCCGAGGGCCTGCTGAGCGCGGAGTCGGCGCCCCCTTCGGCCGGCCTGGCGCTGTGGCCTCCGGTGGGTGCGGAGGCGGTCGACGTGACCGGCGCCTACGACGGCTTGGCGGAGCGCGGTTACGGGTATGGGCCGGCGTTTCGGGGCCTGCGGGCGGTGTGGCGCTCGGGCCGCGACGTGTTCGCCGAGGTCGAGGTGCCGCAAGACGCCGGTGTGACGGCGTCCGGCTTCGGGATCCACCCGGTGGTGTTGGACGCGGCGTTGCACGCGCTGGGGGTGGCCGACGAGGGGTCGCCCGCCGTGTTGCCGTTCTCCTGGCAGGGGGTGTACCTGCATGCGGCGGGGGCGTCCCGGGTCCGAGTGAAGCTGTCGCCGGTGGAATCGGGCGCGGTGTCGCTGGAGATCGCCGATCCGGCGGGCTCGCCCGTGCTGTCGGTGCGCGAGCTGGTGACGCGTCCGGTGTCGGCCGAGCAGTTGTCGGCCTTGGCCGGTGCGGGCGGCGGCGGACTCTTCGAAGTGGCGTGGTCACCGTTGAACCTGGGGGACAGCAGTTCCGGGGCCGATCCCGAGGTGTGGGAATTGCATTCCGACGGGTCCGGGTGTCAAGCCGGGTCGGTGCACGGGGCCGTCCACGAAGTGCTCGGCGCCGTGCAGTCGGCGCTCGCCGCCGACCGGCCCGGTCCGCTGGTGGTGGTGACCCACGGCGCCGTGGGAGCCGCCGACCAGGAAGTCACGAACTTGGCCGGCGCCGCGGTGTGGGGTCTGGTGAGGTCGGCGCAGGCCGAGCATCCCGGCCGGGTGGTGTTGGTCGATTCCGACGGGTCGGTCGACGTTCGATCGCTGATCGGTTGCGGCGAGCCGCAATTGGTGGTTCGCGGCGGCGCGGTCTACCGGCCCCGGTTGCGGGCGGTCACCAAGCCGTCGGTGCTGCCGCTGCCGGAGCCCCCGTCGGTGTGGCGACTGGCCGCGGGTGACGCGGGCACGCTGGAGGATCTTGCGGTGCGGCCCTGCCCCCGGGTCGAACTGGCCGCCGGTCAGGTTCGGGTCGCTGCCGCTGCGGTCGGGGTCAATTTCCGGGACGTGTTGGTGGCGTTGGGCATGTACCCGGGGTTCGCGGAACTGGGCGCGGAAGGCGCCGGGGTGGTCGTGGAGGTCGGCCCGGGGGTGAGGGAGCTGGCCGTCGGCGACACGGTGATGGGCATCCTGGGACTGGCCGGTTCCGAAGCCGCGGTGGATCAGCGATACCTGGCGCGGGTGCCGCGGGGCTGGTCCTTGACCGAGGCCGCGGGTGTGCCGGTGGTGTTTTTGACCGCCCTCTACGGGTTGTCGGTGTTGGCGGGATTGCGGGCCGGTGAACGGCTGCTCGTGCATGCCGGGGCCGGCGGGGTGGGCATGGCCGCGGTCCAGCTGGCCCGGCACTGGGGCGTCGAGGTGTTCGCCACCGCGAGTCGCGGTAAGTGGGATGTGCTGCGCGGCATGGGTCTTGACGACGACCACATCGCCGACTCGAGGACGTTGGGGTTCGAGGAGAAGTTCCTGTCGGCGACGGGCGGGACCGGCGTCGACGTGGTGCTCAATTCGCTGGCCGGGGAGTTCACCGACTCGTCGCTGCGGCTGCTGGCCCGGGGCGGGCGCTTCATCGAGATGGGCAAGACCGACCTACGCGATCCGCAGCAGATCGCCGCGCAGTACCCGGGGGTGGCGTATCGGGCGTTCGACCTGATGGAGGCCGGCCCGGACCGCATAGCCGACATGCTGGGCGAATTGGTGGGCCTGTTCACCGCCGGCGTGTTGACGCCGTTGCCCACCAAGACGTTCGACGTACGCCGCGCGGTGGAGGCGTACCGGTTCGTCAGCCAGGCCCGCCATGTCGGAAAGGTCGTGCTCACCTTGCCCGACGGACCCGGCGGGCTGTCCGGCGGCACGGTCCTGATCACCGGTGGGACGGGCATGGCGGGTTCGGCGCTGGCGCGCCACCTGGTCACCCGCCACGGCGTGCCGCACGTGATGCTCATCAGCCGCAGCGGCGAGCGCGCCGACGGGATCGCCGCTCTCGCCGCCGAATTGCGGACTGAAGGCGCCCTGGTGTCGGTGGTGGCCTGCGATGCCTCCGATCGCGACGCGCTGGCGGCGGCGGTCGCCGGCGTGGCCGCGGGCTATCCATTGCGGGGTGTGTTCCACGCCGCGGGGGTGCTCGACGACGGGCTCATCGCGTCGTTGACCCCAGACCGTGTCGATGCGGTGCTGCGCGCCAAGGCGGACGCGGCGTGGCACCTGCACGAGTTGACCGCAGGACTGGATCTTTCGGCATTCGTCATGTTCTCGTCGATGGCCGGCATCGTGGGCGCTCCCGGCCAGGGCAACTACGCGGCGGCGAACAGCGTCCTCGACGGGCTCGCCGCATACCGCCGAGCCCGCGGGCTGCCGGGACTGTCCGTCGCGTGGGGGCTCTGGGAACAACCGTCGGCGATGACGCGGCACCTCGAGGACAAGGACCGCGCCCGGATGAGCCGCGTCGGGCTGGCGCCTCTGCCCACCGGGCAGGCGATGGCGCTGCTCGACGACGCGATGCTGATCGATCGCTCGACGCTGGTCGCCGCGCGGCTGGACACGGCGAGGCTGTCCCGCGACAACGCAGAACTGCCCGCGCTGCTGCGCGAACTGGGTACCCGACGGGCACGACGCGTCGTCACCGATACGGGCGGCGCCGCGTCGGCCTCGGGTCTGCGCGCGCGACTGCAGGGACTCACCGCCGAGCAGCGGCAGCGCGAGCTCGCTGACCTGGTGTGCGGCAACGCCGCCACCGTGTTGGGCCACGGCGCCGCGGACGTCGGTGCCGACCACGCTTTCCAGGATCTCGGTTTCGACTCCCTGACCGCGGTGGAACTGCGTAACCGGCTCAAGGCGGCGACCGGACTCACCCTTTCCCCGACAGTGATCTTCGACCATCCAACACCCGCCGCGCTCGCCGGGCACCTCGACGCCCAACTGGCCGGTGCGGCCCCCGCGGTGACCGGCGAAGCGCCCGGCCGGATGTCTCGTTTCGACGACGTCGTACGCGAGCTGCAAAGGCTGATCGACCAACCGGGGTGGAGTCCCGAGGACAAGGAGCGGATGAGCACCCGCGTTCAGACGCTGCTGACCGCGACGGCGGGCCCGGTTTTCGAGCCACCGCCGGTTGTCTACGCCGACGACATCACCACCGCCACCGAGGAGGAGCTGTTCGCGCTTCTCGACGAAGATGCCGGTCCCTGATGCCGCTATGAGTCTGATGCCGCTATGAGTCTGATGCCGCTATGAGTGTTGTGCCACCGATCGATGTGGCGATCATCGGGCTCGCATGCAGGTTCCCCGGTGCCGCCAACCCCGCGGACCTCTGGGACCTGATGCACGACGGGCTCGAACCCGGGGGGTCGCTCGACGACATTGCCGCATTCGACGCTGACTTCTTCAATGTCTCGCCCCGTGAAGCGCGCGCGATGGATCCTCGGCAGCGACTCGCGCTCGAATTGACCTGGGAACTGCTCGAGGACGCGTTCGTCATCCCGGAGACGCTGCGCGGTGAACGGGTCGCCGTCCACCTTGGAGCGATGACCGACGACTATGCCGTTTTGACGGCCCTCTCGACGCACCGTGATGGCGCGGAAGTCGATCACCACTCGTTCACCGGTGTCAGCCGGGCGATGATCGCCAACAGGGTCTCATACGCCTTCGGACTGCACGGCCCCAGCATGACGGTCGATTCGGGCCAGTCGTCCTCCCTGGTTGCGGTACACCTGGCATGCGAAAGCCTCCGCACGGGCGAATCGACGCTGGCGATCGCCGGGGGGGTGCACGTGAACGCGGCGCGCGAAACCGCCTTGCTGGAAGACGAATTCGGCGCGACCTCCAAAACCGGCCACACCTACGCCTTCGACTCGCGGGCGGACGGCTACGTGCGCAGCGAAGGCGCGGGGCTGGTGCTCCTGAAGCCGCTCGCCGCGGCCCTGGCGAGCGGAGACCCGATCCGAGCCATCATCCGCGGCAGCGCGGTGGGCAACGGCGGGCACGGGCCCGCCGGGCCGACCGTGCCTTCGGTTTCCGGTGAGGCCGACGTCATCCGGCGCGCCCTGGCCAACGCTGGGCTGAGCATCCTCGACATCGACTACCTCGAGGCCCACGGGACCGGCACCCCGGCCGGCGACCCGGTCGAGGCAGAGGCGTTGGGGGAGGTCTTCGGCCCGCGCCGCGGTCATCCCGTCATCCTCGGCTCGGTGAAAACCAACATCGGCCACACCGGGAGCGCCGCCGGGATCGCGGGCCTGCTCAAGGCCGTCCTAGCAATCGAACACGCGGCCATCCCGCCGACCCTCAACCACCGCAGCCCCGCTATCGACTTGGAACGCCTCGGGCTGCGGGTCAGCACCGCGGTGGCGTCATGGCCAACCGGCGATCGGCCCCGGCGCGCCGGGGTGTCGTCGTTCGGGATGGGCGGGACGAACGCGCATGTGATCGTCGAGGAACCGCCCGAGCAACCCGAGAGCGCGGCGAGCAGCCCGGACCCCGCGGTGTGGGTGGTGACCGCCCGCTCGGAACGGGCGCTGACCGATCAGGCCGACCGGTTGCTCAGGTACGTCGCGGACGACGCGGGACGACGGGTGGACGACGTGGCGTGGTCGCTGGCGACGACGCGAACACACTTCGCGCGGCGGGCGGTGGTGGTGGGCGGCGACCGCGAAACGCTCACGGCAGGTCTGGCGAGCCTGGCTTGCGGGCGGCCCGGTGTGGACGTCGTCACGGGCCGGGGCCGCCCGGCGGGGAAGACCGTCTTCGTGTTTCCCGGCCAGGGGGCGCAGCGGCAGGGGATGGGGGCCGAACTGCATGGCCGCTTCCCTGTGTTCGCCCGTGCCTTCGACGCAGCCGCGGAGTCGTTGGATGCCCACCTGCGGATTCCGCTCGCGCAGGCGATCGGGGACGCAGAAGCGTTGCGCAGCACAGAGTTTGCGCAGCCCGCGCTGTTCGCCGTCGAGATCGCGTTGGCGGCGCTGCTGCAGCACTGGGGCGTGACACCGGACATGGTCATGGGCCATTCGGTCGGTGAGATCGCCGCGGCTCACGTGTCGGGGATGTTGTCGTTGGCCGACGCGGCCAAGCTAGTCGCGGCGCGGGCCCGGTTGATGGCCGAGCTGCCCGCTGGCGGTGCGATGGTTGCGGTGGCCGCCAGCGAGGCCGAGGTGGCTCCGCTGCTGACCGGGGGCGTCAGCATCGCGGCGGTCAACGGTCCCAACGCCGTGGTGATCTCCGGCGCCGAGGCGTCGGTGGCCGAAACCGTGCGCGCCTGTGAACAGCGCGGCGTCCGGGTGCACCGTCTCGCGGTGTCCCATGCTTTCCATTCGCCCCTAGTGGAGCCGATGATCGACGCCTTTGCGGCCGTGGCGGCCGAAGTGGCGATCGCTGAAGCGCGAATCCCTCTGATTTCCAACATTTCTGGCGGCTCGGCGGGACCGGGCTACGGCTCGTCGCGATACTGGACCGAGCACGCGCTGGCCCCCGTGCTTTTCGCCGACGGCGTGCGGTGCGCCGAGTCGCTGGGCGGCACGCGGTTCGTCGAGGTCGGGCCCGGCGGTGGGCTCAGCGCCGCCGTGGAGCAGTCCCTGACGACGCCGGGGCCGCTGTCGGTGGTCACGATGACCAAGGAGCATGCCGAAACTCACTCGCTGCTAACGGCCGCGGCCCGCCTGTACGTCGATGGCGCCGGAGTTGACTGGGCGAAAGTACTGGGTGGCGGGCGACGGATCCCGTTGCCCACCTACGCGTTTGACCGGCAACGGTTTTGGCTGGACGTCAAATCCGCGCCGTTGCCGCCGGCCGCGGTGGGACCCGCCGAACGGTTTGGGCGCCTGCAAGGGCTCGGCCCCGACGAACGCCGCCGGACGCTGGTGGAATTGGTGAGCGCGCATGCGGCGACCGTGCTGGGCTACTCCGACCCCCGGGCCGTGGATCCCGAGCGCGCCTTCGCGGATCTCGGCTTCGATTCGCTGACGGGGGTCGAGCTCCGTGACCGCCTATCCGCCGATACCGGGCTGACCGTGTCCCGAACCGCCATTTTCGACTATCCCACGCCGGCGGCCCTGGCCGACCACCTCGGTGACCAGATTCTGCGCGGGGGTCGAGATGATGCCGACGACGAGACCATTCGATCCCTGCTGACAAAAATTTCCATTCGCCAACTTCGCAGAACCGGATTGCTCGACCAACTGCTGGTGCTCGCCGGCGACTCCGAAAGTTCGCTTGCGGATCTCACCGTCAGTGACGAGGTGATCGATTCGCTGAGTCCCGATGCGCTGATCGCGATGGCCCTCGAGCCCGGTGACCATGATGGATGAGGAAGCGCTGTGCCTCAATCGGATACGGGCGGACCGGCGGCCGCAATTAAACAGACGTCGAATACTGAACTAGACAGTTGTTGAATACCAACGATTTTTGGCGGTGCCGCGGCGAAGCTCTTAGACTTGCTTTCGAATTCGAAAGCACCGTCCAGGGCTTAGGCCGGCCGCGCTTAATTCGGTTTGGGAAAAGTGAGGGTTTGGGAAACGGAAGAGGGTTAGGGATATGAGCGTGATTGCGAGTGTCGTCGGCGTCTTGCCGCCATACCGATACAGCCAAACCGAGATCACCGATCAGGTCGTCGAATTCCCGGCGCTCAAGCCCCACGAGGAGATCGTCCGGCGCCTGCACGCCGGGGCGAAGGTCAAAAGCCGTCACTTCGTGCTCCCGTTGGAGCGTTACCAGTCGCTGACGAACTTCGGCGAGGCCAACGAGATCTTCATCGAAAGCGCCGTCGACCTCGGCTGTGCGGCCCTCCTGGGCGCGCTCGAAGAAGCGGGCCTGCAACTGCAGGACGTGGACATGCTCGCGACGACGACGGTCACCGGGGTGGCGGTGCCTTCACTGGATGCCCGCATCGCCGGACGACTCGGGTTGCGACCGGACGTGCGGCGCATGCCGATGTACGGCCTCGGCTGCGTGGCCGGCGCGGCGGGCGTCGTCCGCCTGCATGACTACCTGCAGGGCGACCCCGACGGCGTGGCGGTCCTGATCGCGGTCGAGCTGTGTTCGCTCACCTTCCCTGCGGTGCAACCGACGGTGTCGGGTTTGGTGGGCAGCGCCATGTTCGGCGACGGGGCGGCCGCGGTGGTGGCCGTCGGAGAACGCCGCGCCGAAGAACTGCGTCCCGGCGGCCCTGACATTGTCGACTCACGCAGCCACCTGTACCCCGACTCGCTGCACATCATGGGCTGGAACATCGGCTCCGCCGGGCCGCAGCCCGTGCTCTCACCGGACCTCACGGACGTCGTCGACCGCTACCTCGCCCGCGACGTCAACGCGTTTCTGGCCGCGCACGGACTGACGAAGGACGACGTCGGCGCGTGGGTGTGTCATCCCGGCGGTCCCAAAGTCATCGATGCGATCGCCAACAGCCTCGACCTGCGCCCCGGTGCGCTCGAGTTGACCCGGCGCTCGCTGGGTGAGAACGGCAACCTGTCGTCGGCCTCGGTGCTGCACATTCTGCGCGACACCATCGCCAAGCCGCCGCCCGGCGGCAGCCCGGGGCTGATGCTGGCGATCGGTCCGGGGTTCTGCTCCGAACTGGTGCTCCTGCGCTGGCACTGAGTCACTGACCAGGGCGCTCTCTGGCCATCCGACTCGGCGGCTAGAGTACGCTGTTCCAGTGCTGGAGCCCAGCCAGTCAGGGATGAGTACCGGATCCGTTGGACCGGATGTAAATCGGGCGAGGTAAAGACGACACCCGCGTGTGTCCTGGCTGCAAGGAGGTGAGGGCCGAATGAGTCCATGCGACAGTCCCCGTCCGCAATTCGTCTCGTTCACAACCGGCTCGCACGCAGCCTCCCCGCGCAGCGTCGGCTAACCCGCTCGGACCTGCTCGGCACGGACCGTGCTGGCTACGTTTTCGGTCGGACAGAACTCGTTCATGGTGGGTGCGATGCACGTCGAACCCGACAGCTTCCGCATGTTCGGACATCTCCACCTTGACCCGCGTGATTGCGATCACCCGGCAGGACGTACCGCTGCGGCTGAATCCGCGCCGCGACGCCTACCTGCAGGCCGGGGACACCGTTTACCTCGTCGGCCCGTATCGCGAATTGCTGCACACGTTGCGCAAGGGTCAGCGTGCGCAGCACGCGGTCGGGGGTGACCGCGCCACCAAGCGAAGCGAAGGCGGGGAGGATCCCGCAGTTCAGGCGACCGGCGAGTCCAGGAACCGCTGAACGACCTCGGTCAGGATCCGGCCGCCGCGGGTGTTGAGATGAACGCCGTCGATGTGAAACTCCCACCCGTTCATTCGCGAAATCTCGTCGAAGCTGCGCCGCAGGATCATCTCCCGGACCAGGTAGTCGCGGTAGAACGACCCAAAGGAAAACCGGGTGAAAGGCTTCGACGTCCGCGCGCATTCCAGCTGTTCCCGGAAGGCCTCGTGGAAGGCGATGTAGTCCGTCCCCTCGCGCCACGAGACCTCCCGGATCACGTCCGCATACCCGGCGAACAGCTCATTGAGCCGGGACTGAACCGGATCCACCGAATGCGGGTCTTCGCCCGCCGGCGCAAGGGAGCTCAGCGCGATTTTCGCCGAGGTCTCGCGCCGCAGCCTGCGGGTGATCAGGTGCAGGTTGTCCCGGAATCGCTGCACCGTGGGCTCGTGCGGCAGCCCCTTCCATACCCGCACGGCCCTGCGGAAATTCGGGAAGACACTCGCCAGGATGTCGTTCGTCCCGATCAGGACGATCACCCGGTCGGGCCGGATGTCGATCACGCGAGGCAGACGCCGCACCACGTCGAACGACAGGTCGCCGCCCACCCCGAGGTTGACGAACCGGAACCGGCGGTTCTGCGGTCGGCGCGCCAGTTCGGCGATCCACGGGTAGGTCCCCTTGGACGCGGTGGTGCTGGACCCGACGCACGCCACAACCTCTGAGCCCTGCCGGCCGGAATTCACGGTTCGATTATTCGAGTAGCTCCGAGAGCTCCAGCCACCGGCTCTCTGTCGCGGCGACCTCCTGTTCCAGGCCGCGCAATTCTCCCGTGAGCCGCGTCAGGCCGACGTGGTCGGACTGGTCGTGGTCGGCGAGCTCGTGGTGTTTGGCCGCGATCCGCTCGGCGAGCCGCGCCAGCTGACGGTCGACGGCGGCCAGCTCCTTCTCGGCGGTGCGTCGCTGCGCCCCGGACATCGCTGCGGGAACGGGCTCGGCCCGCGGGCGCTCGGGGGCAACCGGACGATGGGCCGCCAGCCGCAGGTACTCGTCGATGCCGCCGGGCAGGTGCCGCAGCCGGCCGTCGAGGATCGCGTACTGCTGATCGGTGACCCGCTCGAGCAGGTAGCGGTCGTGCGAGACGACGATCAGGGTGCCCGGCCACGAGTCGAGCAGTTCCTCGACGGCCGTCAGCATCTCGGTGTCGACGTCATTGGTGGGCTCGTCGAGGAGCAACACGTTCGGCTCGGACAACAGCGTGAGCATCAGCTGCAGCCGCCGTCGCTGACCGCCGGACAGGTCGCCGACGCGCGCGGACAGCTGGCCACGCCCGAATCCGAGCCGCTCGAGCAGCTGGGTGGGGGTGACCTCCCGGCCGTCGACCTCATAGCCGCCGCGCAGCCTGCCCAGCACGTCGGCGATCCGGTCGCCGGCGAGCGCGGCCAGCTCCTCGCCGCGCTGGTCCAGCATCGCCAGCCGGACCGTCTTACCGCGCTTGACGCGCCCGGTGCCCGGCGCGACGGTGCCGGCGATCAATCCCAGCAGCGTCGACTTACCGGCGCCGTTGGCCCCGACGATGCCGGTGCGTTCGCCCGGCGCGATCCGCCATTCGACGTCGCGCAGCACCGGGCGGCCGCC
>Ga0335071_10001395_pt1 | contig 25963 bp, 12 predicted proteins | sample Lox_Sample_15_FD_206724 | JGI IMG/M metagenome (GOLD analysis project Ga0335071, IMG submission 206724) | Soil microbial communities from Loxahatchee National Wildlife Refuge, Florida, United States - Lox_Sample_1.5 | ecosystem: Environmental > Terrestrial > Soil > Wetlands | place: USA...
GAGGGTACTACGGCGAGGTTCCGGCGAGGTGCCGGTGTGGCTATGGGGGGATGAGCCGGTCGGGAGAGACCGGCGGGTCGCATGGCTTGCCTTGTGCAGCGGGGTATTCAGGCGGCTCGCCAACGGCTGCGTTGACTTCCGGCGGGCAACGGCTAGCATTTGAACCAGTGGCCGGGCGGCGCGTTCGTCTATCGGTTAGGACACGGCCCTCTCAAGGCTGAAAGACGGGTTCGATTCCCGTACGCGCTACCAAACGGCGGCTAACGTGCGTCCTGCCGGGAGGCGAAGCGGACGTTCGCCTTCGTCGGAATCCGTCAACCCGGTCGCCCACACGTTGCGCAACCAGCGCGGCCGGCCATTAACGGGCGCGACTAAAACTGATGGCTGCGACGCCGTAAGCGGGCAGTTCAAGCTGGAGGGGCGTGTGATCGGGTAGGGGGAGTGACGAGTCGTTAAAGGCATTCTGTGCGCTGGAACCCCGGGGCCAACCCGTGATGGCGAAGGCGGCAGGGGAGTTGGCGGAGTTCACCAGAAAGAGCCAGCGGCGGTCGCCGTAGGCAAATTCAGCGCTCGTCCAGGAGGCCAGCTTGATCTCCCGTTTGGCACGCTCCGCGGAAGAGGTCGTGGTTGGTTCGGCGCTGCCGCCAAGCGTAGTGGTGGCGTTGGCGTCGCCCCGGACGAGGTTTACCTTGAGGTCGGAGCGGCGCTCGCCAAATAGGAAAACCTGGGCCAGAGCGCGTTGGCCATTGAGTTCCTTCCCGCACTCGGCATAGGCGTCATACCAGAGTTGCCAGGTGCCCCGGACTTCCTTGCGCGGGTATAAGGACCAGATCAGCACACCCCGGGCGCCGCTGCAGAGTCCGAGGTAAACATCGTGCCGCACCCAGTTGCGGATCTCCTTGTTCTCGCCAGGTTCGGGGTCCTTGCACAGTTCCGGCATGACGAGGGGGATGGCGTTGGAGCGGCAGGCCTTGCCGAGGGCGGCGATCTCCTGCTCGACGCTCCAGCGGACCCAGGCGCGGTCGCGCTTTCGGCCAACACTGTTGACGTAACAGCCCTTGGCCAGGACATCCACTTCGCGGGCAATGGGCAGGAGGGTTTCGGCGGTGCGGTTGTTGGGATTGTAGAGGTAAAGGGGCCGGTGCTGGGGGTCAGTGTCGCGGATGGTTTGGCAGACAATCGCGAGGTACTTCATTTCCTCCGGTCGCCAGGGCCGCAATTCCTCGGGCGTAACGGCCCACCAGACGATTTCGGTGTGGGGGGCCAGCGCCTGAACCTGGGTCTGGATTTGCTGGCGGAGGGTAATTTCGTCGAGCCGGAATTTGGCCGGGTTCTTGTCGGCGAAGGTGATGTGCGGCCCGATGTGGGCCACGACGGGCCAGTGTTCAGCGAAACAGCGCTCCAGGTACGGCATCTGGTTGCCATAGACCGGCCCGGCCACTGTGAAGCCGTTGGTCAGATCGCGCTCCGGTTGGCCGGAATAGCCCATGAACGCGAGCTTGCGCCCGTGGGGATAGATGCCGTCCGCGGGGAGATTGGTGCTTGTCGCGGCGGGCGGCGCATAAAAAGCGTGAGCCCCGGCCTGGGCCCGACCGACAGCCGGGGCGAGCAGTCCGGCGTTGGCGACAAGCCAGAGCGCTAAGCTGACCGAAGGAACGCGTGTAGGCGCCTGCATAAATGCCGTGGTCCGGCTTACTTCTTCAAGTATTTGACGACCGCCTCGGTGCGCGAACTGACGTGCAGCTTTCGATAGGTGTTGCGCACGTATTCGCGCACGGTCTCGATGGCGATGCCCAGGCGGTCGGCGATTTCCTTGTAGCGATAGCCCTCGGCCAGCAAGGCGAGGGTTTCCCGCTCGCGCTTGGTCAGCACGGCCATTTCGGAGGTGGTGGCGCCCAGTTGCTGGAAGTATTGGGCCATTTTGCCGGCCATTTGGCGCGTCAAGGGCACCCCGCCCAGCCGCGCCTCGGTGATCGCCTCGACCAGCTTCTCGCCCGTCGTGCGTTTGAGCAGGTAACCGCTGGCGCCCGCCTTGAGGGAGTCGAACAGGTACTCGCCCTCGTCATAGACCGTCAGCATGATGATCGGCAGGGAGGGGAGCAGGGCCTTGAGCGAGCGGACACACTCGATCCCGGAGATGCCCGGCAAGCCGATGTCCATCAGCACCAGGTCCGGTTTCTGCCGCGGAATTTGCTCCAGGGCGGCTTCGCCGTTCGGGTAGGTGCCGATCACCTGGAGCCCGGCGGCGCGGTTGATCAGCTTCTTCAGGCTCTCGGCGACACCCGCCTGGTCTTCGACGATGCCGATGCGGACGGCCTGCGTGGAACGGACTGACATAGGGTCAGGTGCGGTTTGGCAACTGGCTTCCATAGCTAACCTTGAGTCGCGTTCATTCGTCAAATTCAAATTCGCCGCTCACCTTAGCACCGCGCGCGGGCTGGCTGCTATCCCCTAAAAGGGGGGATGGCGGCAGAATGCGGAAGGCAGAATGGAGAATGCAGAAAGCAACGGGGTTTCCCGGGGCTGCGAGTTGAACGGGGTCGGCCAGGGCGTCCGGTCAAGGGTGGCGCGGCTGCGTGAGCGGGATGGCCATGGACACTCGCGTGCCTTCACCGGGCCGGCTGTGCAGGGTGAAGCGGCCGCCCAGGGCCTGGAATCGCTGGCGGAGGTTGCGCAGGCCGTTGCCTTCGGGCCGGGCGGCCGATGGGTCAAAGCCGCAGCCGTTGTCCTCGATGTCCACCCGCAAGGTCCCCGCCTCGACAGTGACGTGGACGCGCACTTCGGTGGCGGCGGCGTGCTTGTTGACGTTGTGCAGGGCCTCCTTGCACGCCAGATAGAAGCTGTGCCGCACCTCGGCCGGGACGACAATGTCCGGCAGTTGCGGCGGGGCGGTAAACCACGAGCGCGTGGCGGTGTTATCGAATAGTTCGTCCACGCGGCGGCCCAGGTATTCCACCAGGCTGGTCAAGGTGTCGTTTTGCGGCAGGACGGCCCAGACGATCTCGTCGAAGGACTGGACGGTCTCGCGGGCGGTGCCGGAGATCTTCCGGGCCTGGGCGCGCACCTCCTCGGGTTTGCCGGCGTCGTGCTCGGCCACCTCGGCCAGCCAGGCGATTTCAGTGAGGTTGGCGCCCACGCCGTCGTGGATGACCTGGGCGATGCGGGCGCGTTCCTTCTCGACCGAGAGCTGCATTTCGAGGCGTTCGAGGCGGCGGCGCCAGCGACGGCGGCTGGTGAGCAGGACGCCGCCGGCGAGCGCGCCGGCGGCGAGGAGAAAGCCGCCCGTCTGGCACCACCAGGTCTGCCAGAAGTGCGGCAGGACGCGGAAACGGAGGGCGGCGCCGGTTTCGCTCCATACCCCCGCCTGGTTGCAGGCGGTCACCTGGAACTGATAGTCGCCCGGCGCCAGATAGCTGTAATTCACGGTCCGGCGTTCCGCCGCTTCGATCCATTTCGATTCCAGCCCGCTGAGTTTATACCGGAAGCGCACGCGGTCCGGCGCGCTGAAGCTCAGGCCGGTGTAGCGGAATTCGTAGCGATGCTGGCCGGGGGGGATGCGCAGCTCGCCGCGCGGCGCAGCGTTGGCGCCGCCGACCAGTATTTCGTTGTCCACCTGCAGCTCCTCGATCAAGACCCGGGGCGCGACGGAATAGACGGAGGCGTTGGCGGGGTCCACCGAGACGAGGCCCTTGATGGTGGGGAACCAAAGCCGTCCATCCCGCGTGCGGCAACCGGACGGTTGAAAGGCGCCCTGGCATTCGAGCGAGGGCAAGCCGTCCGATTTGCCATAGGCGACGCACTGGACGTGCGGGCGGGCGCCGTCGGCAAAGGCATTCAGCTCGGCTTTGCTGGCCCGGAAGACGCCGCGGAAGGAGCTGAACCACAGCCAGCCGTGGCCGTCATCGGCGATGTGGTTGATGACGTCGTCCACCAGCCCGTCGCGCGTGGAATAGGTCGTGAGCCGGTCGTTCTTGAGGCGGCACAAGCCGGCGTCCATGACTCCAATCCAGAGCGCGCCGTCCGGGTCCGTGTAGAGGGAGCGGATGCTGTTGTTGGGCAAGCCGTCGTCGCGCGTGTACCGGCGGCACTCGCCGTTGCGCCAGCGAAAGAGGCCGCTGGCCCCGGTGCCGATCCAGAGATAGCCGGCCTTGTCTTCGGCCATCGCGATCACATCCACGGAGGGGGCCGGGTTGGGAAGTAGAATCGGCGCGGCGGCGACGCCATTGGTGAAGGGCACCATGCGGTTGAGCGAGCGCTGGCCGAGCCACAGGCGGTTTTCCGCGTCTTCGAACAAGCTGTCAATCATGATGTCGGGTCCGGCGAAACGGCCTTGCGGAACGAAGCGGCCCTGCTCGAATTTGAACAATCCTCCCGGCTGGCTGCCCACCCACAACTCGCCCTGGCGGTCGAAGACCAGCCCGCGGACCTGGAGTCCTTCCAGGCCCTGTTCGCGGCCGAAGTGGGTGACGCCGCCGGCTTTCAGCCGGTTGACGCCGTCACCATCGGTGCCCACCCACAGCTCGCCGTCCGCGCCCTCGCAGATTGCCGTGATTTGATCGGAGGCCAGCCCGTCTTTGCGGGTGTAGGTTTTGAAGAGCGCCGGACGCACGCGGTTCAATCCGCCGGCCCGGGTGCCAACCCACAGATTGCCCTCGGCGTCCTCGAAGAGGGCCCAGACCAGGCTGCTGCCGAGGCCTTCGTTTCGCGCGATGCGCTGCGGCGGACCGTTGGTGTGGTAACAAAACAAGCCGTCGCCGAGCGTGCCGACCCAGAGATGCCCCGCGCGATCTTCGAGGCAGGAGGGGACCGGGCGGTCAGCGGGCCAGAGCCGTTCGCCGGCGTCGGCGAGCCACTGGCCATCGCGCCAGAGGCGGACGCGTCCCGCCGTTTGCAGCCACCAGCCGCCGGTGCGGCTGGGGCAGAGGACTTCGCAGGGCGTGGAGTTTCCATCCAGCGCGGGCGGCGCCAGTTCCTGCCGCTCGACCTCGAGGCGGGCCAGGCCAAGGCGGCTCGCCACCCAGAGCTGGCCGGAATAGTCGGAATGGATGTCAAAGCTTTGCTTGCCCGAGGGATCCCATCGGGTGGAGACCAGGGTGAACTGACCGTTGGCGAAACGCAGCAGGGCGCCGTCCTCGGCGGTGAGCCACAGCGCGCCGGTGGCATCTTCGGCCATGCGGACGAACGAGCGCCCGGAACTGGGGCGCGGCGGCGGGTAAAAGGGGGTGAACGTGCCGTCCTGGAAACGGATCAGCGCCCCTTCCCAAAGGGCGAGCCACAGCGTGCCGCGCCGATCCACGAGGAGTTGCGTGATCCGTCCCGCGCCCAGCCCGAGTGTCTGCGGGAGGTTGAAGACCGTGAAGCGCACTCCGTCGAAGCGCGCCAGCCCGCGGACGGTGCCGCACCACAAATAACCGTCGGGAGTCTGGCCAATGCCGTGGACGATGTTTGCCGGCAACCCGCTTTCGGTTTGCCAGACGTCAACCAGGTAGGGTTGCTTCGGCGTGGCGCCGTGGGCCGCGGCCAGGCTGAGCAGGCCGGTTCCGAGGGCGGCGAGCAGAGGCCAACGGCCTCGGATCGCGATTGGAACTCGCCAACGGAGGTTCATGCGGATGTTGCTGCGGACAGGAATGTCCGCGCGCCGCCCCGGCGGCAGTGCCGCGATACGCTCCCTCCGGCTCCCCCCCAAATATGGGGGTTGGCGGGTGCCCCACGGCGGGTTAAATTATCAGACTGTGACACGTGCGCAGTATAGCAAATCAAGCCATCAACCTGCAATTAAACTGCTCCAACCCATGAAAAGGCACCTCTCTTTGCTTGTCAGTCTGGCGATGCTCTCGCTGGCGAACTTCGGGCACGCCACCACCCTCTACTGGGACGGCGGCACCATCAACATCCCCACCACTGGCGACGGCATCAGCCAGGGCGGCGCCGGCACGTGGGATACCACCATTCAGAACTGGGACCAAGGCGCCGGGTTGGCGCACATCGCGTGGAATAACAGCCAGAACTACGATGCATATTTTGCCAGCCCCATCGGCCTGGTGACGCTGAACGCTGCGATTACGGCCAACAGCCTGACCATCGCCTCCACCAACGGCTATGTTATTACCGACGGCGGCAATTCGGCCAATACGCTGACGTTAAACGTGGCGACGAACAACGCAAGCGTGACCGTCGGCGCGAATGTGGTCAATTCGACCACCTTCAGCACCTATGGCAGCGGCACGCTGACGCTGACGAATACCTGCCCCGGCCTGACAGGGACATTGGCCATTAACGCGGGGACGCTGGGCTTGGGCAACCACGCCACCGGCAGCACCACTGCCAACAGTTTTAGCGATGTGACAATAGGCAGCGTCGGCACTTTCTACCTCGACCCGGGGAGTTCCACGACCTACAATCAGAATATTGCCGGCCAGGGCGCGGTTTCGGTCCATGCCAACAGCTATACCAGCGTTGTCTATCTGGCGGGTGACAACAGTTTCTCCGGCAACGTTTACATCAACCAGGCAAACCTGCAGGTGGCGTCCATCAGCGATACCGCCCCGAGCGGTCTGGGCCAGGGGACTAACCTTGTCATCGGCGCGGGCAACAGCACCACCGATTTCACCTACGCAGGCGGTGGCGACACAACGATGCGGACGGTCACGCTGGGTGGCACCGCCGGGGCGATGACTATCCTTGCCAGCGGCTCAGGGCCTTTGGCTTTGCTCGGTCCGCTGGCTCATGGCAACGTTTACAAGCACACGCTCGGCCTCAACGGCAGCTACACGGGCCTCAACATCTTCGGCGGCACGGTCACGGACAACCCCAACAACCCCGCCTCCACCAATACGACCGTGGTCAGCAAAGGCGGTGCCGGCGTGTGGATGCTGGCCGGCACGAACACGTACTCCGGCGGGACGACACTGGGCGGCGGCACGTTGCAGATCACGAATGACTATGCTTTGGGCGCAGCCACGGGAGCCGTCAATTTCACCAGCAGCAGCACGCTTAGATCCGCCAGCGACAATGTCACGCTGGGCGCCAGCCGCACCGTGACCATAAGCAGTGGTGTCACGGCCACGTTTGCTGCCTCCGACGCGAATAATTTTTATGTCGCGGCTTTTATCACCGGCGCCGGTGCGGTTAGCAAGGGCTCGTCCGCCTACAACTTCGGTTGGGTGCGTTTCAGCAACGACACGAACAATTACACCGGTGACTTCAGCGTGGGTTTTGGTAATACCGAATTCACTTCGGTCGCCGACCAGGGTACGCCCAGTTCGCTCGGGGCGGGCGCGGCGGCGAGCGGCGGCCGAATTACCCTGGGCAACAGCACTTCAACCGGCACCTTCCGCTATATCGGCACCGGCAACAGCGCCACCCATCGGCCCTTGAATTGGACCGCCACCTCGGCATCCGGGAGCTATAATCTGGACAACACCAACACGGGGACGATTGCGTTCCTGGCGACGACGCAGATGGTGAACGCTACCGGCAGCAAGACGTTGAACTTGATTGGCAGCAACACGGGCACCAACACGCTGGCGCAGGTTATCAACGACAACGGCGGGACGACCTCACTGAGCAAGAGCGGATCGGGCAAGTGGATTCTGAGCGGCACCAACACCTACAGCGGCGTTACGACCATTTCCGGCGGGAACTTGTCGGTGAGCAGTGACGCCAATCTTGGGACGGCGCCGGGTTCGGCCACGGCGGCCAGTCTGGTGATCAGCGCCGGCGCGCTCTCCACCTCCGCCAGCTTCACGCTTAATGCCAACCGCGGCATCGCCCTCGGGCCGACCACCGGCAGCGGCAGTGGCACCCTGGACGTGGCGGGCGGCACGACCCTCGCTTACGGCGGCATCATTGCCAACAACGGTTCCGGCATCGGCGCCTTGAGCAAGACCAGCGGGGGCACGTTGACGCTCTCGGGTGTCAATACTTTCAGCGGTGACACTCTGATCAACGCCGGGACGCTGGCTTTGAGCGGCAGCGGTGCGATTGCCGGCAGCCCCAACATTGGGATCGCAGCCGGCGCGGCTTTGGATGTTTCGGGTGTCAGCGGCGGCTATGCTCTGGGCAGCAGCCAAACGCTTTACGCCACCAACGGCGCGACCGCGGCCATCAATGGCAGTCTGAACCTGAGTTCGGCTGCGCTGGTGATGACCAATACTCCGAACACGCCTACCATTACCGTCACGGGCGGCGCCCTGACGCTGGCGGGCGGCACGGTGGTTACGGTCAACGTCAAAAACGGGGGCCATGGGCTGAGCGCGGGCAGTTATAAGCTGATCGCCAAGGGGAGTGGCGGATCGGTTGTCGGCCCGGCGCCCACGGCGGTGACCGTGGGCGGCGACGGGCTTGCCTCTGGTGCGACCGCCGCGCTGAGCATTTCCAGCGGTGAGCTCTACCTGGACGTCAGCGGCGGCACGCTCACTCCGCCGGTGGTGAACAGCTTCGGGTTGGGCGGCGGCGGAGTGGTGCTGAGCTTCAGCGGCCCGAACGGCCAAACCTGGAAGATTCTGACCAGCACGAATGTCGCCAAGCAGTTGATCCAGTGGGATACGGTCACGAGCGGCACGTTTGCCGGGGCAGTGGTCAACTACACCAACGCCTCGAGCACCGAGCCGAAGCGGTTTTATCGAGTTACCTCGCCCTAAGGCGCGGCCAGGGCAGCCGAGAATTGATAAGCATGAATCAAAAACCGGTGAGCGGCACGAGGCTCGGCGTCGGGCGGGCGGGCTTTACGCTGATCGAACTACTCGTTGTTATCGCCATTATCGCGATCCTGGCGGCGCTGCTGCTGCCGGCCCTGGCCAAGGCGAAGGAGAAGGCCAAGGCTACCCAGTGCATGAATAACGAGCGCCAGATCGCGCTGGCCACCAAAATGTATGGTGATGATTTTACCGACCACATCCTGCCGTACGACATAGATGGCACCACGTGGCCCGGGGCCGTATTCCACGCCAACGGGCTCAACCTGGCGGGCAACGATACCGAATGGCGGGACGTGCTCTACCTTAGTTACGTGCACAACACCAACATCTTCTTCTGCGCCGGAATACCGCCAAACGAGCATTGGAACATTGGCATCAACTACGGCTTATCTGAGTATCAACTGAAGTTCAGCGATATTCGCCGGCCGTTGACGGACACGTTTTACTTTGCCTGCATCGCCGGCATTGTCACCCCCCCCAACAAGAATCCGGACAACTGGCAGGATAACGGGTCCAGTTGGAATCATTTTGACACCCCGCAGAATCCGGACCTTTGGTTGCAACCAGGCACGCCGTGGGTTCCCTTTAACCGGCACGGCAAACGGTGCGAGATTGGCTGGCTGGACGGCCACAGCTCGGGCAAGCCCGTGAGCCAACTTGGCCTGGTGGACAAGAACGGCGTGCCTTTGGCTAAAACCGACCCTAACGCACAGTGGTCTCAGGGATACTGACACGTCCGTTGATCACGGCAGGCGAACGGGCTAAGGTCTGTTGCGAGTATCCCTGGATTCCAGCTTGCCCGTGAACTGACGTTCCCTGCGGAAGCCCGGACAAACTCGCGCGCTCACGCCACACAACGTGTATTTGCAGATAAGCCTTTATTCGATGATGAGAAACCTCCTGGCCACAATTGGGTTGGTGGTGCTGCTGAGCCGGGCAGCCCTGGCAGCCAATACGATCTATACCTGGGATGCATCGGGAACCCATTCGCTGGCACCCACCGACGGCAGCGGCACGTGGGATACCAGCTCGGCATATTGGACGACGGGCGGGGCGTCCGATGTCGCGTTCGGCAACAGCACGACCTCCCAGGCCAACGTCGGAACTAACAACGGCGCGGCGGGCACCATCAGCATCAGCGGCACGGTCACGCTCAACAAGATTGCGTTCAGCGCCCCCGGCAGCGGTAGTTACACGCTGGCTGGCAGCGGCACATTAAGTTTCGGTGGCGCTGCCTCCGCGATTTCCATCGCCGCCAGCCAAACACCGACAATTAATACGGTCCTCGGCGACAATGGCAGTGGCATTACGTTCAGCGCTGCTAGTGCGAGCAGCGGCAGCATTACGCTCGGCGGTGCCAACACCTTTAGCGGAACGCCCACTCTCTCGCAGGTCGCGGTTATTTTCACCACCCTTCAAAACGGGGGCGTTGCCAGTTCATTCGGCGAGGGGGTGAACACGGTGCCGGTGGTGGTGGGCAACAACGGCAGCTTCGCGCAGGCTACCTATACCGGCGCAGGCGGGAGCACGGACCGGCCCTGGACGGTCAACGGCACCGGGGGCGGCACCATCAATAACAGTGGCAGTGGGGCGATCAGCTTCGACAACACCGGCCCTATGACCGGTGGCGCAACCGGCAACCGCAGCCTGACGCTGGGCGGAAGCTACACCACCGCTGCCAGTACGTTCGCCGAACTCTTCAGCGACATGTCCTCCCCCACATACACCACGTCTTTGAAAGTAAGCGCCGGCAAATGGCTGGTCACCGGCCAAAACACCCACAGTGGGGGAACGACCCTTAGCGGCGGCACTTTGCAGATTACGAATGACTATGCTTTGGGGGCGGCCGCCGGCCCCGTCAGTTTCACCGGCAGCGCCGGTCTTCAATCCGCCAGCGCCAACGTCACCTTGGGAGCCAGCCGCACGGTGACCGTCAGCAGTGGTTACACGGCAAGCTTTGGCGTCTCCGACGCGAACGACCTCTATGTTGCGTCCTTCATCACCGGGGCCGGCTCGGTTAGCAAGGGCACGCCCAGTTCGCTCGGTTTGGGCGCTGCGAGCACCGGCGGCCGAATCACGCTGGGCAACAGCACCTCGGCCGGCACTTTTCGCTACGTGGGCACCGGCAACAGCGCGACGACTCGTCCCTTGTATTGGACGGCGACGACGGGCGGACTTGCGCTGGACAACGCCAGCATTGGCACGATTGCCTACTTGAGCACGGCGCAACTGGTGAACGGCAACGGCATCAAGACGCTCACGCTGACCGGCAGCAACACCGGCACCAACACTCTGGCCCAGCCCATCGGTGACAGCACCAGCGCGACCAGCGTGACCAAGAGCGGCGCGGGCACCTGGGTTTTGGCCGGCAGCAACACCTTTTTGGGCGGCGTGAACCTCAATGGCGGCGACTTACAGGTGAATGCGGCGGAGACCCCCGGTACGAGCGGGCCGCTGGGCAAGAGCGGCACGATTTCCTTCGGCGGCGGCACGCTGCAATACAGCAGCGCCAACGCATACGATTATTCCGCGCGCTTTAGCACCGCCGCCAGCCAGGCTTACAGCATTGATACCGCCGGACAGACCGTAACATTTGCCTCGGCGCTGACCAGCAGCAACGGCACGCTCACGGTTGATAGCGCCATTGCGGGAGGCAAGCTCGTTCTGTCCGGCGCCGACACCTATACGGGCGACACGACGATTCTGGGCGGCACTCTGTCGGTGAACAGCGATGGCAAACTCGGCGCCACTAGCGGCGATCTCTATCTTAATGGTGGGGCGCTCTCGGCCGCCGCCAGCTTCACGCTCAACGCAAACCGCGGCCTCTTTCTCGGCCCCGCTAGCGGGACGGGAGGCGGCACGCTTGACGTCCCGGCCGGGGTAACGCTGACGTACGCGGGAGCGATTGCAAATAACGGCGGGGGCAGCGGCAGCCTGACCAAGACCGGCAGCGGCACCCTTGCCCTCTCGACTGCAGCCCGCAGCACCTATACCGGCGGCACAACCATCGGCGGCGGAACCGTCACCCTTTCCGGTTACGCGACCCTGGGCACGTCGAGCAACCTCACGATTGCGTCGGGCGCAACCCTCGATGTGTCCAGCGCCACCGGTGGCTACACTCTAGGAAGCCATCAGACGCTCGTCGCCGGCAACGGCACGAGCTTGGTCAAGGGGAAGCTCAGCCTCGGCAGCGCCGCCCTGGCACTCTTCTGGACGAATGGCGTGCCCAGCCTGACCATTTCCGGCAACACGCTGGTGATGAACAACAACACGGCTACCATCACGGTCGCCGGCAGCACGCCCTTGGCTGTGGGTGTTTACAAGATCATTTCCAAAGGGTCCGGCGGCTCGGTGTCCGGGACGGTGTCCGGGTCGCTGGTCAACGTGGCGGGCGCCGGGGCGGCGGCGGGCGGTTCCCTTCAAATCACCAGCGGGGAATTGTACTTAAATATCCATGGCAGCGGCGCGACGACGACGTCGCTCAACTCGTCCGCCCTTACGCAGACCTATGGAAGCGATGTCACGTTTACGGCGACGGTCAGCCCGGCCACCGCCACCGGCATTGTAACGTTCTCGGATGGGACCACCACCTATGGCAGCGCCACCTTGGTCAGCGGGCAGGCGGCTCTGACGGTCGCCGGCGGGGTGCAGAACGCGGGAGTCTATCCCATGACTGCCGGTTACAACGGTAATGCGACTTACGGCCCTAGCGTTTCCGGCGTAGTAACCCAAATGATCAATCAAGCTCTGCTGGCTGTCGCCGCCAACAACGTGAGCCGGTGGACTGGCAACGCGAACCCACCGTTAACCGCCAGCTACCTTGGCCTTGTTGCCGGCGATACCACGGCCGTCCTGGCCGGCGCGCCCAATTTGGCCACAACGGCCACTACAGCCAGCCCGATCGGCAATTACGCCATTACCCTCACGCCCGGGACCCTGACGAACCTGACGGGAAACTACGCGCTGGGCTATTCCAACGGCACCTTGTCGGTCGTCTCCCGCGCCATGCCCTACCCGCAGGGCACCGCGTTTCCGCTGATGATGTATGAAGTGGGCGACTCGCTCTCTGCCGCCAATCTTGCCGCGTACGGGTGGAACATCATCCAAACCTACGGCCTGGCCACCAACAGCGACATCAACAGCTACCTCCAACTCGCTTACCCCTATAGCCTGGGCGGCGATGTCCCGATTCCGTGCGGCGGCGATGTGAGCACAAATTTCGTGGAGTGGCCGCAATCCCAGGTGCGCGCCTGGATTCAGGGGTCCGCGGCCAACAACAATATCGGCTGGTGGGATATGCCGGAGGAGATGCGGTCGTGGAAACCGACCGAAGTGCAGTTGCTCAAGGACTATCGGGCTTGGGTACGGTTGTATGATACCAACGGCCCCCGCCCGACCTACGAGTATACGCCGAACGACCGCATTCTGAGCACCCAACTGGGCGTTGTATCCAATGTGGACATCGTCGGAGCGTCCTGCTATTGCGAGGCGCAAGGCCAGCCGCACGCCTGGGTGCGTTACAAAGTGCAGGAGACGGGCGTCCACGCCATCACAGCGGCTGGCGCAACCGTCGGCAGCAATTACCTCTCCGGCCAGAAGATCGCCGTGGGTGTGCTTTATCTGGCCGATCCTGGCAACGGATCATTGCCATCCCCGCAGCAGTCTTACCACGATGTCTGGTCATCCATTGCCTCCGGCGCGCAAGGCATAGCCGTCTGGGCCTACTGGCACGGCATCAATGACAACCCTGTCCTGACCAACAACCTGAACGAATTCAACCTCGCTGCCTCTCAAATCAGCGGTTCGGAGATTGGGCAGGTTATTCTATTTGGGGCGCCAAACACCAATGTGGATTTCGCGGTGCTTTCCGGCCCTACCAATACTGTCTCCTTCCTGCCGGGCGACGGCACCAATTGGCAGTACCCCTCAATCAACGTGCTTTGCAAGTCGTGGTCGAACCACGTCTATGTCGTTGCCGTCAACTCGACCTCGAATACGGTCGTGGCTGCTGTTACCAACTTGCCGCCGACCGCCGGCTCAGCCTTGCTGCCTTTTGAGCTCCGCTCGCTGCCGGTCACCAACAACAGCCTGACGGACGCCTTCCAGCCCTGGGATGCGCATGTCTATAAGCTAGCTGCGGCGGCGGTCGCCCCGCCGACGATATCGTCCATCGTTTTGGCGGGCGGGAATGTGGTGCTCTCCTGTTCCGGCACCCCCGGGAGCGCTTATGTTCTGACGCGGGGCGGCGACCTGACCAACCCGGGGGGGTGGGGAAGCATCAGCACCAACACAGCCCCTGGCTCGGGGCTGTTCTCCTGCACCAACAGCGCCTCCGGCAGCGCCGGCTTCTACCGGCTCCGAGTGAAATAGGGGCAATCAAGCCCCAGCATCCCCCCTTTCATGGGGGTTGTCTCCTGGAAGGTTGGGGCGATATGCTGGTTTGATCATGCAGGCCCTATTACCGTTGCCAGCGGTGGCAGATGACCCCCTGCCGACGGGACTGATTTGACTTGTTCTTACCGACTGCAACGTAAACTGTCCGAACCAGCGCACTGCACCATATGAATACGAACACCACCCGGGAACTCTCGTTCACACGCCACAGCGCAGGCCCAACGGCCTGGACCTTGATCTTTGCGATCACGCTCCTAGCGCGGGGTGCTTTTGCTGCAAACTGGGCATGGGATACTGCGCCCGCCAGCGCGAATTTCAGCGGCGCCAACTGGACCAGCGGGACAACACCCGGTTCGGGCACGGGCACGCCAGCCTCCGGCGACGGCCTTTATTTTGGCACGTCGAGCCAACTGTCGCCGAACAATGACTTGTCTGGCTACACGTTTGCCGGTATCACGTTCAACGCTGGAGCCAGCGCGTTTACAATTGGCGGCAATACTTTTGTTCTCAATGGAACCGTCGCCAATAGCAGCAGCAGCGCCCAGACGATCAATAACAACATTACCTTAAACAACAATGAGTCGGTGAATGCCACTTCCGCAGCCCTGACGTTGGGAGGCGTCATCAGCGACGGAGGTAATAACTACGGTCTTACCGCTGGTGGTGGGAGCAGTCAAACGCTCACCCTCTCCGGCGTGAATACTTATGGCGGCGGAACAACCATCACTTCTGGCAAACTTAGCATTAATTCTGCCGGTGCGCTGGGTTCAGGGAACATCACGATGGCCAATGGATCCAGCAGCCCAACGCTGCAAGTAAGCGCCGGACTGACGTTATCCTCGGGCCTGACCATCACCGTCGGCAATTCCGGCCATGCCACCGTCGTTGCCAGCTTCGTGAACCCGACGGCTTCAACCACGTTTGAGATTGATTCCAAGGTTACCGGCTCCAGTGGCAATGTAAAATCGGGCAGCAACACGGGCACCGTTCGGTTTGCCAATGACACCAGTGATTATGCCACTTTTCAAATGGGCTTCGGCACTACTGAGTTTACATCCGTCGCGAACGCCGGCGCGGTCAGCGCCCTGGGCGCAGGCTCGGGAGGCGGTTTGGGGAATACTACTTACGTCATCGGCAACGGCTCATCCACCGCCACCTTTCGCTATGTTGGCTCCGGCAACAGTTCGACCACGCGTCAAATTGACTGGCAGGGCACGAGCGGCGGTCTCACGCTGGACGCCAGCGGCGGCGGGACGGTGCAGTTTCTTTCGACGGGCAATCTCAAGTCGGGCAGCGGGTCGGCGACGGTCACGCTGACGGGATCGAATACGGGCAATAATATCCTGGCGCAGGTCGTCAATAACTCGGGCGGCACCACGACCCTCACCAAGTCCGGCGCCGGCACTTGGTCTTTGACCGGCGCCAACACGCACAGCGGGGGGACCACCCTTAGTTCCGGCGGCGGTGTGCTCAATCTGGGCAACGCTGCAGCGCTGGGCACCGGCACCTTCACGATCAGTGGCAACAGCTCCTTCGATAACACCACGGGTGGGAACGTCACTGTGAACAACGCCTTCACTTTGAGCGGCGGCAGCCCCACCTATGTGGGCAGTGCCAACAACATGACGATCAACGGCGCCGTCACGCTCAGTGGCGCCAACCGCACTATTACCGTCAATGCGAACACCCTCATCCTGGGTGGCCAGATCACGGGCGCGTTCACCCTCACCGTGGCGGGTGCCGGCACATTAGTGCTGAACAATCCCGGCACGGCAGACACTCATAGCGGCACCATCGTCAGCGCCGGCACGCTCGATTTGGGCGGCACGACCCAAACGCTCGGCGCCGTGACCTTCTCGGGTGCGAGCACGACGCAGAACGGCACCATTAATGGCACCAGCTACGCGGGAACGCTGGGCTCCGGTTTGGCGACCGTCAGCGCGGTTTTGGCCGGCGGCAGTTCGACCCTGAACCATTCGGGCAGCGGCACCTTGTTCCTGGCCGGAGCCAACACCTACGGCGGCGGCTCAACCATCAGCGGCGCCGGGACCTTGCTGTTGACCAACGACACCGCCCTGGGCAGCGCCAGCGCCGGCCTCACTTTCAGTGCCAGCGGCATTCTGGCTGCCACCAACAACGCGGCTCCGGCGAACAACCCGGTCACGATCAATTCCTCCCGCATCATCACAGTTAACAGCACCTTCACCGCCAGCGTCTTCACGCCCGACACGAACAATCTGACCATCGCGGCAAAAATCACTGGCGCAGGGAGCATAACGAAAAAGAGTTCCAGTTATATGCTGGGCACGGTGCGCTTCAGCAATGATAATAGCGATTACACCGGCACTTTCACCGCCGGCTATGGCAATACCGAGTTCACTTCCGTTGCCAATGGCGGCTCTCCCAGCGCCTTGGGCGCCGGCAGCACGGCCTACGCGATCGCTAACAGCAGCTCCTCCGCCACCTTCCGCTATGTCGGCACGGCCAATACCTCGACGACCCGCGCTCTCAATTGGTCGGCAACCACCGGCGGCCTGGCCCTCGACAGCAGCGGCAGCGGGACGGTGCAGTTCCTCGCCTCGGCCAGCCTGCGCACGGGCAGCGGAAACGACACGCTCACGCTGCAAGGTTCCAACGTCGGTGCCAACACGCTGGCACAGCCTATCAACGATGGGGCCGCCAGCGGCACGACCACCGTGACTAAAGCCGGCGCGGGCACCTGGGTGTTGACCGGCGCAAATACCTACAGCGGTGCCACAACCATCTCTGGTGGCACGCTGGCCTTGAGCGGCAGCGGCGCCCTCGCCAGTCCCTCCCTCAGCCTCGCGGCAGGCGCGACGTTGGATGTCTCCGGCGTTGGCGGCGGTTATGCGTTGAGCGGCGGCCAGACGCTGTACGCCACCAATGGCGCGACCGCGACTATCAACGGCAGCCTCAACCTGGGCTCGGCCTCGCTCGTGATGACCAACACACCGAACACGCCAACCCTTGCCGTCACGGGCGGAACGCTAACCTTGGCCGGTGGCAGCGTCATCACCGTCAACCTCAATAACGGCGGCAACCGGCTCACCGCCGGCAGCTATAAACTAATCTCGAAGGGGAGCGGCGGAGCCGTTGCGGCCACTCTCCCCGGCTCGGTAACAGTAGGCGGCGACGGCATCGCAGTGGGCGCCACGGCTCAGCTCCGGATCGTGGCGGGAGAGTTGTATCTGAACGTGTGCGTTGCTCCGGCCGCGACGGTGCGCAGCGTCGACAGCACCAATGTCTGCAGCGGGAGCCCCGCCACCATTCATGCCGACCTGACCGGCGTCGGCCCCTGGAATGTGACCTGGTCGGACGGCACGGTGCAGAGCGGGGTGGCTGCCAGCCCGGCGACGCTCACCGCCAGCCCATCAGCGACAACCACTTACACCGTAACTGCGCTGAGTGACTCCTGCTACGGGGCCGGAACGGCTTCCGGCAGCGCGACGGTGACGGTCACCCCACCGCCCACCACGGCCAACGCCGGCCCGAACCAAAACCTGTGCGGCACCGCAAGCACGACTCTCGCGGCCAACACCCCGACCGTCGGGCAGGGCGCCTGGAGCGTGGTCGGCGGCACCGGGACCTTCTCGGACGTGACCGACCCGGCGGCGACGGTGAGCGGCCTGAGCTATGGCACGAACGTCCTGCAATGGAGCATTACCAACGGCGTCTGCCCGTCCTCAACGAGCGAGGTGACGATCACCCGCAACGGAGTGGTGGCCATTACCTGGAGCTTTACCAACCTGGATTTGAGCGCCGACACCAACTGCTCGGCCCTGATGCCGGACGTTACGGGCACCAACTACATTCAGGCGAGCGACGGGACTACTAACGCGCTGACCATTATCCAGACGCCGACCAACAACGCGGTATTGGCGCTCGGCACCAACGAAGTTGTGCTCGCCGTATCGAGCGGTTCCTGCCCCGCCGTTTATTCGACCAACAGCATCGTGGTGGTTGTTGGCACGTCGCTGGCGCTGGGGTCCTCGGCCAATCCCGCGCTGCCTGGAACCAGCGTCACCTTCACAGCGACGGTCACCCCAGCTTTGCCGTGCGCGCCGGCACCGGCGGGAACGGTTACCTTTAAGGACGACGGGAGCGTTTTGGGCACCGCCGGGTTGGATGGCCTGGGCACAGCCACCTTCAGCGTCAGTACGCTGACTCACGGCAGCCATGCGATCTCAGCAGAATATGCCGGCCAGGGCGCCTCCCTCGGCAGCACCAATAGCCTGAGCCCCGATCAAGTCATTAACACGCCGCCGGTGGCGCAGGACATCTTCATGGGCGCGCTAAGCTGGCAGCCGGCGACGATTACCATCATCGGCGGCAAGTATGACCCGACGGATGCGGATGGCGACCCGGTGACCGTTACCGGCGTGGAAAGCCCCCTGACCACGGGCGTCGCCTCGACGGACGGCACCAGCATCACTTACACGCCCACCAACGCGGCGCCGGTGACCAACAGCTTTACCTATACAGTCAGCGACGATTGGGGCGGCAGCGACACCAAGACCATCACCGTCTGGGTGTCGGTGCAAGGCGAGGGCTTCAACCGTATCGGCAGCCCGGTGCTCACGAACGGTCTGCTTCGCCTCACCTATACCGGCATCCCGACTTACCCGTATGCGCTGGATACGACCAGCAACCTGGATGCGACGCCAGTGCCATGGACGCCCGTCGTTACCAACACGGCGGACAGCCACGGATCGTTGGTCTTCGAGATTAGCCCTGCCGGGGCCAGCGCCTACTTCCGGACCCGGTCGCCCTGACGCTGCGCGCCGCGCAGACGGCTTGGCCACCGGCGCCCGACGCGATTGACCATCGTGAGGGCCTGCCGGCGACCAGGAATCTGCCGCCAGCGCCTGGATATTAACTTGACAAGCAGCCGGAACCAGCCTAGTACTTGAACGTATCTTTAGGGCAAGCCCCGCCGGGGAAGCTGGCTTGGGGTAGGGCGGCAGACCGGGGGTGGTGGGGCAGAGGAGGCCCAATTCCTATGGAAACCGTATGGAATCCCTATGGAAGCCGTATGGTACATCACGCCATCAACACGCAAGCAACAGGCTTGCACGACCGGAGCGTCGGGCGCCTTGAGAATCTGCTCGAAAATACCCGGGGGCAGACCTAACGTTCGTCCGATTCGCGGGACGCCGATCACTATGCTTGAACGAGTCTTTCGCCTCTCGGAGAACCAGACCAGCGCGCGGACGGAATTGCTGGCGGGGGTGACCACTTTCCTCACGATGGCGTACATCATCTTCGTCCAGCCCGCCGTGCTCTCGGGCGCAATGTTCGGCAAGCCCACGGGGATGGATTTCGGGGCGGTCACGGCCGCGACGTGCCTCTCGGCAGCGCTGGCCACGGCCATCATGGCGCTGTATGCGCGCTATCCCATTGCCCAGGCGCCGGGCATGGGGGAGAATTTCTTCTTCGTGTTCTCCGCGATCCCAGCCGCCGCGGCGGCCGGGTTTGCCGATGCGTGGGAGGTGGCGCTGGGCGTGGTCTTCATTTCCGGCGTGCTCTTCCTGCTCCTGTCGGTAGTGGGGCTGCGAGAGATGATCTTTAACGCCGTCAGCCCCAGTCTCAAGAACGGCATTGCCGCCGGCATCGGTTTGTTCATTGCCTTTATCGGCCTGCAAAACGCGGGGCTCATTGTCAAGGACCCGGGCACCGCGGTGAAGCTCAATGCGCACTTCGCCTCACCGGATTTGCTGGTGTTCTTTGCCGGGCTGCTCCTGACGGGGGTGCTGCACGTGCGCAAAGTGCGCGGCTCGATTCTGTGGGGCATTGCCGGCGCCACGGCGCTGGCGGTGGCGTTCAAAGTGGCCCTGCCGCACCTGCCGCGCTCGATGGCCGCGGCGCCGGAAGTGGCCGGGTCGGCGCTGGCGCAGCGATTTGCCTTGGCCCACGGCATCGTGGCGGCGCCGCCGTCGCTCGCGCCCACCTTCCTCCGCATTGACCTGGCCCATGCGCTTGCCCCCGCGATGCTGCCCTTCATCTTCGTGTTCCTGTTCATGCTGGTGTTTGACACCATCGGCACGCTGATCGGCGTGTGCGAGCAAGCCGGCTTCATCAAGGACAACCAGCTCCCGCGCGCCAAACAGGCGATGCTGTCCGACGCCATCGGCACGGTTGCCGGGGCGGCGTTGGGGACGAGCACGGTGACGAGCTTTATCGAGAGCGCCGCGGGCGTTGAGCAGGGCGGGCGGACCGGGTTGACGGGGCTGGTGGTCGCCGCGCTGTTTTTGCTGGCCCTGTTCTTCAGTCCGCTGATTGCGATGGTGGGCAGCTACCCGCCGATTACCGCGCCGGCGCTGGTGATTGTCGGCGCCATGATGCTGCAGAATGCGGCGAAGGTGGACTGGAAGGATTACAGCGAGTCCGTGCCCGCCTTCCTGACGATGATTGGCATCCCGCTCTCCTACTCGATTGCCGACGGCCTCGCGCTGGGGATGATCAGCTACCCCATCATCAAGCTGGGCAGCGGCAAGGGCCGGGACGTCGTCTGGCTGACCTACGCGCTGGCGCTGGTGCTGGTGGCGTATTTCGTCTTCGTCCGCAGCCGGATGTAGGCGAGTTTTTCCTCGCGGGAGCGGGCGAGGCGGGCCATCATCGGGCATGCGGGAACTTCAACGAAAGCTCAGCATCGCGCGCGGGGAGCGGCCCGCCGAGCGGCTCTTCAAGAACGCCAACCTCGTCAACGTCCTCAGCGGGGAGATCTATCGCACCCACGTGGCGGTGGACGACGGCCGGGTCGTCGGTTTGGGCGAGTACAAAGCGAAGCAGACCATTGACCTCAAGGGCGCATACCTGGCACCCAGCCTGATAGACGGGCATTTCCACGTCGAAAGCTCGATGCTCACTACGCGGGAGTTCGCGCGCGCGGTAGTGCCGCACGGCACCGGCGCGGTGGTGATTGATCCGCACGAATACGCCAACGTGCTCGGGCTGGATGGCATCCGCTACGTGCTGGAGTCGAGCCGGAACCTGCCGGTGGACTTCTTCATCATGCTGCCGTCGTGCGTGCCGGCCACGACGCTGGAGACGGCGGGCGCGCGGCTCACGGCGGAGGACTTGAGATTGATGATCGGCGACGAGCGGATTGCCGGCGTAGCGGAGCTGATGAATTACCCCGGGGTCTATCTCGGCGCCGAGAGCGAGCTGGCCAAGATCGAAGCGGGCAAGGGCAAGAACATTGACGGCCACGCCCCCGGTCTGCGCGGCCGCAACCTCAACGCCTACGTACTGGCCGGGGTCCAGTCCGACCACGAATCCACCGAGCTGGCCGAAGCGCAGGAGAAGCTGCGGCTGGGCATGCACGTGTTGCTCCGGGAGGGCAGCACCGAGCGAAACCTGGCGACGCTGGTCCCGCTGGTCAATGCGCACAACGCGGCCAATTGCTCTTTTGCCACGGATGACAAGCTCGCGGGCGATCTCGTCACCGAAGGCCACATTGACCATTGCGTGCGCAAGGCCACACGGCTGGGCCTCTCGCCGATCGCCGCGCTACAAATTGCCACGATCAGCACGGCGCGGCATTACCGCCTGCGGAACTTCGGCGCCATTGCGCCGCGCTACTGGGCGGACTTTATCGTCTTCGACAACCTCAAGAAGCTCGTCGTCCGCCAAACCTACAAGAAAGGCATCCTGGTGGCCGCGGACGGGGAGTACCTGGCGCCGCAACGCGCGCTGGTGCCGCGGCCGCGCAGCACCATGAATCTGCGCTACCGGTCACCCGAAGACTTGAAGGTCCGCTTCAATCGGGCCGCGCGGATGCGGGTGATCGAGATTGTGCCAAACCAGATCATTACCCGGCAGGTGCTGATGAGGCCGCGGTCGGAGAACGGCCAGGTCGTGGCCGACATCGAGCGCGACATTCTCAAGCTGGTCGTCGTCGAGCGGCATCACGCGACCGGCAATGTCGGCGTGGGATTTGTGCGCGGGTTCAAGCTCCGGAGCGGGGCGCTGGGTTCGACCGTGGCCCACGACGCCCACAACGTCGTGGTGGTGGGGACGAACGACGCGGACATCGCGCGCGCCATCGAGGAATTGGTGAAGATGCAGGGAGGCCAGGTGGCGGTCAGCCACGGCAAGGTACGGGCCGAACTGGCCTTGCCGATCGCGGGGCTGGTCTCCGACCGGCCGCTCGCGGAAGTGATCGCGCGCCTGGGGACCTTGAATGCGGCGGCCCGCGCGATGGGCTGCGACCTGGAAGCTCCGTTCATGACCCTCTCCTTCCTTAGCCTCTCGCCCATTCCCGAGTTGAAGCTCACGGACCAGGGGCTCATTGACGCCGTCCACATGCGGCCCACGAGGTTGTTTGCCTGAGGCGGCCCGTTCTCGGCTCACCAACTGCGGCTGATCAAATAGAGCACGCAGGCAACGATGGCGGAGACTACCACCCCCGCGGCAATTGACCATCGCAAGAACCGCATCTCCTTCTGCCATCGCGCCCGGCCGCCCATGCCGGGCAGCAGGTAGAACCGTTCTCGCTCTTTGTGTCTTTCAAACCAAAGCATCTGGGGAACCTTCGTTACCGCCCGCAGCGTCATCCAGTCTGAATCATCGCGGCTTGGGGCTTCGCCGCCCGGCTGCGCGTTCGCTTGCGCGCAGAGCAGCCGCGCGTACTAAGAGCCCATACCCTAAGCCTGGCTGCTTTCAACGTTAGCACAGGGTGCATTTTGCGCACCGGCCCCGTCGTTGGCCAGCCTTTTCTCGATCGCCGTCCCGGCGGCCCCTCGTGCTCAGGCGAGGATGCTCCTTGACACGGTTGCGGCGCCAGCAGATGATCGGCCCCGCAATCGTGGCAACCGCAAACCGAAGGATGAGGCATGAAGAAAGCGCTATGTAGCAAATGGTCTGGCCGCCAGCGGGCGAGTTTCTGGCGGAGTCTTGGGTTAATCCTCGCCGGCGTGGTCATTGCGGGCTGTTCCGAGGAGAAGCAGGCGAAGGTCGTCATCCTGGGCTCCAACACCATCGGCGAGGAACTGGCCCCGCAGCTCGTGGCCGCGTTCAAGAAGGAACACCCCGCCGTGGCCTTCGACCTCGAATTCAAAGGCACCACCTATGGGCTCGGGGCATTGATGGTTGGCCGGTGCGACATCGCGGCGGCGTCCCGCGAGGCCAGCACTAACGAGGTCCAGTTGGCCCGTGACCGCGGCGTCGAGATGAACAATTACCCCATCGGCGCGTACGGCGTGGCGGTGATTGTCAACGCCAACAGCCCGATCACCAATCTCACGCGGGACCAGGTCCGCGACCTGTTTATCGGCACAATCCAGAACTGGAAGGATGTGGGCGGGCCGGATGCCCCGGTGCACTTGTATATCCGGCATCCCAGTTCCGGCACGTACCTGGGCTTCCGGGAATTGGCGATGGAGAACAAACCGTACGCCCTTAAGCTCAGCACGTTCACCAGCTACAACGAACTGGTGCAAGCCGTGGCGCAGGACCCTGACGGACTCGGCTACTCAAGCATCGCCCTGAGCAGCGGCGCCGGCGTCAAGCCCGTCTCGATCGGCGGTGTCGCCGCCACGGTCGCGGCTGTTGATAAGGGGCAGTATCCCTACGCGCGGGTGCTCCGCTTATACACGAACAAGGCGCGGGAGACACCCGCGGCGCACAGCTTTGTCGAGTTTGTCGAGTCCACCCGCGGACAGGAAGTCCTCAGCAAAATGGGTTTTGCCCCCCGCCCCTGAGCGGCCTCCGGATCGAGCTAGCCGCCTAGCAGCCAATAAGGGGTGCCCGTCTCGCTGGTGCCCCGCCCGTAGCGCGGCGAGGCCTTGAGCGAGAACGTGAAGGCCACCGTGAGGTCCTGCGGGCTGCCGATGCTGTTGCGCACCCCAAAGGCCAGCGCCGCCGTCCAGCTCCGAAAGTCCCGATAGATCGCGTAAGTCTGCTCCTCCATCGTCCCGGTCTGGGCCTCAAACATGTGCGTGGCCCGCAGCCCCCAGTTCTCGTTGAGCCGGAGCAGGATGGTGCTGGTGAACAGGTTGTTGCCCTCGCCCAGCGCCGTGGGCGAGTCGCTGTAATCATTGCGCAGGTAGAACTGACCGACGGTCCAGCTCCAGGTATCGCTCGGATGAAAGGTCGCCGTGCTCAGCGACATCCGCCAGGTGCCGTCCTGGATGTCGTAGCGCGTCAGGGATTCAAGCGTCAGCCACGAGCGCGGTTTGACTGCCAGGTCCGAATAAACGTCGGAGAACGTGGTTTGGTTGTAATTGGGCCGCACGTTCCAGTCGCCATAAACGTTCCAATCTACCAGGTTCACGACTTGCCCCTCGCGCTTGGTCTGGAGTTTGTTGTGCAGGCCGAAGCGGAGGGTGTTGTCGCTCTGGATCGAATCAATCGAGTTGTAGTCCGGGAAGGAATTCGGCAGCAGGCGCAGGCTGGGCATTTGATAATCAAACTGGGGTATCTGATTGGTGCCGTAGGCATTCGGCGCGGGCACATAGGTGTAGCCGATTGAAGGCTCGATGATATGCCGCAGGCCGTCGGCCTCGAAAAAGTCGCTCTGGGCCCCCGGCCAGAGCCGCGAGGCCTTGGTGGACACGTCTCCGCCCGTGTCAAACACCCAGCGGTTGAGGTCGTCCGTCGTCGCCCCGGGACCGGTGGCCTGGCTGTAGTACGTGAACCGCCCCCCGATGCGGGGCGTCACGTTGAGCCAGCCAAAAAAGGTCTCCGGCAACAGCAGTTTTTGGTAGCTGTCCAGGCGGGCCGCCTCGTAATTCTGGCCCAGAGACATACCGTTGGTGGTACCATAGACGTGCCGGTAGTATCCGGCCGAGCTCTCGCTCTCGTAATACACCGGGGATTCCCATAGCTGCTGCCGCTGGCCGGTCACCCGCACCTCCGGCAGCCGCTCGATCGTGTCGAGGAAATCATTGAGGCGCGGCTCCGCGTAGGTATCCACGCTGAAGTTCTGCCAGAAGCGGCGTGCGTCGAAGTAACTGTTCGGCTGCGGGTCGTGCAGGTATTCGCCCTGGAAGAACTCGCGGACGACGTTGGTGTCGCTCTGATACCGGGCGACCGCCTTGACCTCCAGATTGGTGGCCGGATCGGCCTGGTAGGCGAAATCAATCCGCTGGCGATTGGGGTTGACCTTCGGATCGCCCCCGCCGGCGCCCGGGTCCTGGTCGTGCAGGTAGTAATACTTGAAGCTGCCGTCGCCCCAGCGACCCAGGTGATAATTCAAATCCGGGCCCAAGCCCACGCCACGCCGCTCGCGGTAATCCACGTGCGCTGTGCCGTCGAGCTGCTCGTTGAGGAAGAAATTGTAGCTGCTCAGCAGGAACGGGCCGAAGTAGGAGCGGTAGCCGGGCACGAAATTGAAGTTGTTCGCGCGCGGCCCCAGGTTGCGCGAGTAGTAGGGAAAGTAAAAGGCGGGAACGCCTCCCAGGTAAAGCGTCGCGCTCCGGGCTTCGACCCGCTGCCCCGGGATGATCTTGATATACTTCGCCCGCACCTTGATGGCGGGCTCGGCCACATCGTCGGTGGTGATGACCGCGTTGGTGGCCGTATAGACCTGGTTGGTCGTTCCGCCCTGGAGTCCCTCCCCCTCGATAAACACCGGCGACTTGCCGGTGCGGAATTGCTCCGCCTCCATCTGGCGGGTCTTGAAATTGTAGCGGATATGCTCGCCGGCCCAGATCTGGTCTTCGCTTTGGATATGCACGTTGCCGTCGGCGACGACTTCGCCGGTGTGCTGGTTCACGCTGACCTGGTCCGCGGTGAGGAAGGCCGAGCCGTAGCGGACCAGCACCCCGTTGGTGCCCCGGCCCAGGCCGGTGGGAAAATTTAAAACCGCCCAGCCCGGGTGCGTCAGTGGCGCGATTTACCATACCCGC
>Ga0335071_10001396_pt1 | contig 25958 bp, 23 predicted proteins | sample Lox_Sample_15_FD_206724 | JGI IMG/M metagenome (GOLD analysis project Ga0335071, IMG submission 206724) | Soil microbial communities from Loxahatchee National Wildlife Refuge, Florida, United States - Lox_Sample_1.5 | ecosystem: Environmental > Terrestrial > Soil > Wetlands | place: USA...
GCTGTCCCGTTTGCCAGAGCACCGAGATCTACGAGGTGATCGGTGGCTATGGCGGCCAGGTGTACCGGTGCAAGCACTGTGGTTACCGGGGGTCGCTTATCATGGAAGTAGACGAAGAAGACCTTCGTGAAGCACTTCGTGAACAGGATTCGGAGAGCGACGAAAAGCTTACATAGTTTTCATTCCCAGATGCGCGGTACATGCACGAGGCAGGCCTCTATGAAAAACTTCCGGAATCTGCCGTGAAATGCTCTCTTTGCGAGAACCGGTGCACAATCCGGGAGGGCAAAGCCGGGATTTGCGGTGTCCGGGTGAACAGGAAGGGGGTCCTGTATGCCACGACCTATGGCATGGTCACGGCCGAAGCCGTCGATCCGATCGAGAAAAAACCCCTCTTCCATTTTCTCCCGGGTACTCTCTGCTATTCACTCGGGTGCCTGGGCTGCAACTTCCATTGCGAACACTGCCAGAACTGGCATATCTCCCGGGCTACGATGGAAACCGCAAGACCCTCCAGCCTGTCCCCGGAAGAGGCTGTATCGCATGCGATAGCCCGCGGGTGCCAAAGCATCGCGTGGACGTATAACGAGCCCACGATCTGGCATGAATATGCGCGTGATACGGGGCTCCTCGCCCGGCAGAAAGGGCTTGGAACGGTCTATGTGACGAACGGGTACATCACGGAAGCCGGCCTCCGCGATTTGCAGCCGATGCTGAACGCTTTCCGGGTTGACATCAAATCGTTTTCCGACGATTTCTACCGGAAGGTCTGCGGCGGTCGGCTCGAAGCGGTGCTCCAGTCCACGGCCCTGGCCCATACCCTCGGAATGCACGTAGAGGTCGTCAACCTGGTGATACCCGGGCTCAATGACAGCCCCGGGGAGATCGACGCCCTGATCCGCTGGGTCATCGAGAACACCGGGGCAGATACGCCGGTCCATTTCACCCGGTTTCACCCGGATTACCAGATGACCGACCGCAGCCCGACCCCTGTCCCGCTCCTTGAAAAGATCTACCGGAGGGCAAGAGAGCTGGGACTTCATTACCCCTATCTCGGGAACGTGTTCAACCATCCGTACGAGAACACGTACTGCCCGCGTTGCGGGGAGCTTCTTATCGAAAGGTCGGGGTACACCGTAAATATCCGGAACCTTACCGGCCACAGCTGCAGCAGGTGCGGGGAGGAGATCGCAATTGTCACAAAAATCCCGGGATAACGCGTCAGCACAACGCTTTCTTGCGGACAGAATGCTCGGGACCCTCTGCAGGTACCTGCGGTTTATGGGGTACGATACGGCGAGCGCAAACAGTATCGCCCCGGGAAATACGAGGGAGGATACGGTATTGCTCCAAAGGGCAGTTTCAGAAGGCAGGGTCCTCCTTACCCGCGACCGGGACCTGGCAAGGAGGGGAGGAAGTGCGGCAGTTCTTGTGACCGGTGGCGACGTGCTGCGCCAGGTCAGGCAGCTGGTCGATCTGGGACTCGTCGACCCGGAATTGCGCATGAACCGTTGTTCCCTTTGCAACGAACCGTTGAGGGTGGCCCATAAGAAGGAAGTCCAGGAGTCCGGATATGCGCCCGGGCATTGTTCTGGAGAAATAGCTTTTTTCTGGTGCCGGCACTGCCGCCGCCTGTACTGGATGGGGTCGCATGGGGAGGCTCTCAGGGAACGCCTGAAGAGGGAACTTGAAGTCCCCGACGATTCCGGTTTCGGAACGTACTGATCCGGATCAGGACCTGCGGGTGTGGTGCTTCAGCCAGATCAGGTCATCGCCTTCATAACGGAACGCCCGCATCCGGCTTACGGTCACCGGTGGTGGCACGTTCCGCACATCGGAATCCTGGGGGACGATCAGTGCAAGGTGCGAAACTGACCTTGCTGCCGCCCGGGATGATAACTTGGCCGTCAGCTCCCGGATCAGTGCACCGCCGATCGTCTTTCCAAGGGAAACCCCCACGAAGACCACTTCATTCTTTCCTCCGACCCTCTTTACGAAGGAATACAGTTCATCACCGTCGACCTTCACCGGTCCGGGCTGCAACGTCCAGCCCTCGCTCGAAGGATAATGCCTTTTCAGTTCCTTTTCTACGATGGCATGCATGATGTCGCTCGAAAATCCCATCATCAATCACATTCACTCCATTACTGCTCCGCAGTTATACATGTTTCCCAGGCGTCCCTGTAACGCGGGCACTGCGGTGCTTTAATTTTCCAATTCATGTCATGACAATTGATTTTAGGGGGACTTTCTCCATTTCACCCCGGCCGGTAAGGTATTTCAAAGCCAGGAGGTTTCAGGGGCCCATGGGCCTTTGCCTGCAACTCCTTCATCCAAAACCAGGACGGAACCCGTTTCCCGGGATAGGCTTTATAGTCCCCAACTTAACCAGTATACAGTATTTACGGAACATACCGGTGCGGTGACCGGCGTAGTTCCGGAGGAGGACCGGGTTTTTCATGAAACGGGATTTTATGGACCAGTCAAGGATGTATATCAACAGGGAACTGAGCTGGGTTCGGTTTAACGAGCACGTTCTGGACGAGGCAGCAGATACGAGGCACCCCCTCCTTGAACGACTGAAATTCCTGGCGATCTTCGCCAATAACCTCGATGAATTCTTTATGATCAGGGTATCGGGGCTGCAACGGCAGGTTTCGAGCGGTGTCCTCGAGGCGCCGCCGGACGGTATGAGCCCGTCGGCACAACTGGCTGCCATCCACGATCAACTGGCGCCACTCCTCAAGACCCAGTCCGAATGCCTTAATAACGACCTTATCCCTGCTTTGCGTAACGAAGGCATCGGGATATGCACGTATGACCAGCTTTCACCCGGGGAACGGGAAACGCTCTCCGGACAGTTCGAAAAAGAAATATTCCCGGTCCTGACGCCGCTGGCATTCGACAAGTCTCACCCGTTCCCGTTTATCTCGAACCTCTCCTTAAACCTGGCAATCGTCGTCAGAGACCCTGCGCGAAAAGAGGAATTATTTGCGAGGATCAAAGTCCCGACCGGCCTGTTCCCCCGCCTTATGCTTGTACCCCCCGAGCCTTCGGTGCAAAAACCGGAGAAACCGAATTTACGCTTCATATTTCTCGAAGAACTGATCATCGCCCACCTCGGGGCACTCTTCCCGGGAATGGAAGTCGTGGCTGCATACCCGTTCAGGGTTACGCGGGATGCAGACTTCGAGATCGAAGAAGACGAGGCGTCCGACCTTTTAACAGCGGTTGAGGAGAGCGTCGGCCTCCGGCGGACCGGGTCCCCTATCAGGGTGGAGGTCTCGTGCTCGATGCCTGCCGGGATATGCGGCATGCTATCGTCGAAACTTGGGATTAGCCCGGATTTGTTTTACCAGGTAGACCCCCCCGTGGGGATGGCTGATCTCATGCAGCTCTATGGCATCGACCGGCCCGATTTGAAAGACCCGCCATTTATCCCCTCAGTACCCTCATCGTTCGAGGGGGAGGCCGATATCTTCGCCGCCATAAAAAAGAGCGATATCCTGTTGTTCCACCCCTACGATAGCTTCTCGCCAGTCGTATCGTTTCTCGCACAGGCCGCGAAAGACCCGGATGTCCTCGCAATAAAAATGACCATGTACCGGGTCGGGCCCAATTCCCCGATTGTCGACGCACTTATGGAAGCCCGTGAAAACGGCAAGGTAGTCGCAGCGATCATTGAACTGAAGGCGAGGTTTGACGAGGAGAATAATATCGGCTGGGCCAGGGCCCTCGAGCAGGCCGGTGTCCATGTGGTGTACGGGATATCCGGCCTGAAAGTCCATGCCAAGGTGTGCATGGTGGTCAGGAAGGAGAAAGATGGCATTACCCGGTACCTTCACCTCGGGACCGGTAACTATAACGCGGCCACAAGCCGTATTTACACAGATCTCGGCCTTTTCACGTGTGACCAGGTGATCGGGGCTGATGTAGCCGATGTCTTTAACACGCTAACCGGATATTCGGCCCTCCATGCATACCGGTCGCTGCTCGTGGCGCCGGTATCTATCAGGAGTGGTATCCTCCAGAGGATCGAACGCGAGATAGAGCACCAGAAACAGCATGGAGACGGGCATATCATTTTCAAGATCAATGCCCTGGCAGACAGGGAATGCATTGATGCGCTGTACCGGGCTTCCCAGGCCGGCGTCAGGGTCGACCTCCAGGTAAGGGGGATTTGTTGTTTAAGACCTGGGATCCCTAAGGTTAGCGACAGGATAACGGTAACGACCATAGTAGGCCGGTTTCTCGAACACCCCCGCATCTTCTACTTCAGGAACGGCGGGGCCGAGGAAGTGCTGCTGGGAAGCGCCGACCTGATGCCCAGAAACCTCGATCGCCGCGTTGAAGTCCTGTTCCCCATCGACAACCTGGGTATCAGGCGATCGGTCATCGATACGATCCTGAAGGTGCAGATGGCCGATACCGTGAATGCGAGGAAATTGCACGCAGACGGGAGTTACGAACGGGAAAAACCTGATGAAGGAGAGGAGCCATGCGATGCACAGGCCTGGTTCATCAGGCACCGGGGAGTCTGGCATGAGAAACAGAAGGCCGGAAAAAAAATTTCCCAAAAGACCAGGCAGCCGGTAAAATAAGGGAAACTCCTGTCCCTTACTTTCACCCCGTGGTGAAAAGATTATTTTTACAAGGGTCCATTGTTGCATAATGGCGGAAGAACCGGTTATGGTAGTGGGAATCGACCCGGGGCTGGCGCGGGTCGGCTACGGGGTTCTCAAAAAGACAGGAAACAAGACTGAATACATCTCGCACGGGTGCATTACCACCAATGGTGCAACTTCCCACGAGGTACGGTTAAAACAGATATACGAAGAAATAACAGACCTGTTCCATTGCCGGGAGCCCGGGTTTGCCGCAGTCGAAAAGCTGTTTTTTACGAAGAACATTACCTCTGCGATGGGTGTTGCGGAAGTAAGGGGCGTAATACTTCTCGCGTGCGCAGAGAAAGCCATCCCTGTGTACGAATACACCCCAAACCAGGTAAAACAAGCCGTGACCGGTTCGGGCCGGGCTGACAAGAAACAGGTCCAGGAGATGATAAAGAGGCTCCTGCACCTCGATGCGGTCCCGACACCAGACGACGCAGCCGACGGGCTGTCTATCGCCCTCTGCCACATCAACCGGATGAGGTGACTTCTTGATAGCGCACCTTTATGGAGATATAACGTCAATCGGAGACAATTACCTCGTGCTCGATGTCAATGGCATCGGGTATCGCATCAGTATGACGGAAACAACACTCCGCCGTCTATCGTCACACCGGGGCAAATTACGGATATTTACGCACCTCATCGTCAGAGACGATTCGCTCTCGCTCGCAGGTTTCCTCGAATCGTCGGAACTCGAATTATTCCTCCTCCTGATTACGGTGAACAGAGTCGGGCCGCAGATGGCACTGTCAATCCTTTCCCAGATCACGCCGACAGAACTGGTACAGGCGCTCACCGGCGAGGATGAGAAGCGGCTTACAAGGCTTTCCGGAGTCGGTCCAAGGAACGCCAGGAGATTGATCCTCGAATTGAAGGACCGGCTGAAAGAACAGGGGATTATCGCGTCCCCAGGCGGGACAGACAAAACAGGACAGGCACGTCAAGACGTGATCGAGGCGCTTATCGCGCTCGGATTTTCCAGCCGGGACTCCAACGAGGCAGTAAGCAGGGCAGTTTCGGGCATCACCGAAACGGATACCCGGGCGCTCTTAAAATCAGCCCTTGGCATCCTGAAGGAGGACCGCCGGGGATGAAGGACCGGGTGACCGAAGGAGAGGAGCTTGGTGAAGACCGGGGAGAAGAAACGATCCGGCCGGTAAACCTCAGGGAATTCATCGGCCAGGAAGCATTAAAAGAGACATTGGCCATTGCAATCGGGGCAGCGCGGAAACGGGGGAAACCCATCGACCACATTTTGTTCTCAGGACCGCCCGGCCTTGGCAAAACAACGCTCGCCCATATTATCTCCCGCGAGATGGGGACAACGATTCATTCGACGAGCGGGCCGGTCCTTGAAAAACCGGGCGACCTGGCAGCAATCCTTACCACATTACAGACAGGAGACGTCCTTTTTATCGATGAAGTGCACCGTCTTAGCGCCGTCGTCGAGGAAGTGTTGTACCCTGCAATGGAGGACTTCTCTATCGATGTTATGATCGGCGAGGGACCGGGTGCAAGGTCGATCAGGCTCGATATCGAACCGTTTACCCTGATCGGAGCAACGACCAGGATCGGGCTCCTGGGCTCGCCTTTTAGGGACAGGTTTGGCATTATTGCCCGTTTAAACCTTTATTCATACCAGGAACTCGTGGAGGTTGTAGCGAGGAGTGCAGCGATCATGAAGATCGATATCATGCACGACGCCTGCCGTGAGATTGCCGGAAGGAGCCGTGGTACGCCTCGTATTGCAAACAGGCTCCTGCGGAGAGTCTGGGATTACGCCCTCGTGAGGGGTGACGGGAGGGTGACGAAAGAGGTCGCGGCCCATGCCCTGACGCTGCTCGGTATCGATGAACTTGGACTCGATAATCTCGACCGCCGGATCCTGCGGGTCATATCGGATGATTTCAGGGGTGGTCCGGTCGGCCTGAAGACGATCGCGATCTCGGTCGGGGAAGAACCCCGGACGATCGAGGATGTGTACGAACCCTTTCTCATCCAGATCGGGTTCATCAAGCGGACCGCCCAGGGAAGGGAAACGACACCGGCAGCGGGATCTCACCTCAATAAAGACTGGTGGTAAGGGCATGCATGAATTTTTTTTTACGTTTGGCAGTCGGGGAACGGCGGCTATAATGCGACTGCATGGATGCCGGAGATAAAAACGGTCTCGCCGATGTCCTATATTCACGCTGCCTTTTCCCTTGCAAATATTCTTCATTTCTCAGGATTTTATCCAAAATTATGATAATCAGGTGCTCCCGGGGCTCTGCCCCGCCGCCGGGGGACCAGGTTGGGATATGGACTATGAAGGACCGATTAATGCCAAGTTCAGATCGGCCCTGAACACCTGTTTCCTGATTAAGGTGGGAATGGAAGGGATGGATACCCTCCTGTCATAGAGGGCGAACTTGGGAATGAATGAGGTATTGAAGACGACAATGTGCTGAGCCCTGCTCTCACAGCCACGGTCCCGGCGTCCCGGTGACCTCGCTCTCTCCAGGTAACCCATGGTCCCCCGGCATCTCCTCTGTCACGATCCGGTGACACAGTTGACGGGCAAATATCCTCTCGAAATTTTTCTCTTCGTTCTCTACCCCCCATGACTCGAACTGACAGTCGCCGCGGGCCGTGATCTCGAGTTCTGCGACCTGGGGGTCAACAATCGTGAAGGCGACCCGGTCGATAAGGGCTGCATGTCTCCGGTCGAGACTTTCGGCAAGCCGCAGGAACAGCGATAATATGCGGACAATGCCCTGGTCAGGTTCATTCAGCCCTGATATGTCCTGCTCCCTTCGTTTTGGAAGTTTTTTCCTGTGGAACCTTGCGATATTTGCCATAATCAGGACCTCCCGGGGCTCGAACCCGAGGAGGTCGCTGTTCCGTATGATGTAATACGAATGGTTATGGTGGTTATTGAACGAGATCAGGGAACCGATGTCGTGGAGGAACCCTGCATATTCGAGGAGCTCCCGTTCCCTCTCACCCATCGCGTGGAGGCCGGTGTCTCGTCCCGAGTCGAAAAGGTCGAGCGCCAGTTTAGAAACGGTCCTGGCGTGGTACTCGTTGATGCCGAAATTGCGACCGGTAAGGAGGACGCTCCGTTCCCGTACGGAAAGATCCCCGAGGAGCGGATACCCTGCCATCCTGGAGAGGTAATCGGCAAGAAGACCGTCCTGAAGGCCTCTCTGGGTGACGTCGATCGAAAAAATCCCCAGCTCTTCGGCGAACGTATCGATTACGGCGGCACCGGCAAGGATGATGTCGGCACGTTCAGGGTTGATACCCGGGACTTTCTTTCGTTCCGGGAGGGGTAGCGAACAGAGGTGTGCAATTGTTTTCTTCATGTCGTGAACAGTCAGCACCGTCCTCCCAGGTTCTTCAGGATGGTAGAGCCGGGCTGAAATATCGCAGAGGTTGATGATCGTGCCCGAACTTCCGATGACCTGGTCAATAGGGCGCTCCCGTGCCTGCCTGAGGAATCCTGAAGCCTCTTTCCTTACATGGTCCCTTATTCTTTCGTACAGGGCCTTTCCGACTGGTTTTTCGCTCCCTCCCGGGAAGAAAATGTTTGCAAGCCTGATCGATCCGAGCCTTACGCTGGCTAGGTATGAATATGCCTGCTGCCCGCCGATCGCGATCTCAGTGCTACCACCACCAATGTCCACGATCATTGCCTGGCGGCCTTCCAGGTGGAATGCAGCAGCGACACCCATGTAGATCAACCGTGCCTCCTCCCTTCCCGAGATGACCTGGACATCCAGGTGGGCTTCATGCCGGAGACGCGACAGGAGATCGTACCGATTCTGGGCTTCCCGGGCAGCAGATGTCGCTACTGCCACGAATTCCTGGGCCCCGAATGACCGGGCGAGCTCGACAAACCTTCCCGATACCATCACCGCCCGGTCAATCGCCGCCTGAGTGATGATGCCGGTCTCGAATTCCCCCTCCCCGAGCCTGACTGCCTCCTTCTGACTCGACATCACCGTATACGAGCAGTCCGGGCTGATCCTTACCACATAGAGACGGATGGAATTTGTCCCGATATCGATGAATGCCACGATTCTTTGAGTCGTGATCGGTCCGGTGCTGGTCATTGGCGCAATCACCATCCTGGGGAACGGGCCCTCTCCGTTTCCCCGATCAAATAGACGATTAATTAGCATTGACCGGCCCGGGTATTAACTGTCCTGTTTTACGCTATCTCCACAATGGTCCCGGGGCCCTGGTCCCTGCCTGGATTTTTTAAGGATATCGTTCTATTCCGGATGGAGAATGCCACCCGGTAGAATTATGATTACGTGGTATCTGCTGAGGGGACAGGGCATGACCTGCAGAAACCGATTGTCACAGCCACGAAGAGGGCGAAAACCGCCGTAACGAGGAACGCCATGAAAAACCCGGACACCTGGGCGACGATACCTGCAATGAAGGGAAGGACTGTCATGCCGAGGTAGCTCGACGCGTCGAAGAGGCCCATGTAGGTGCCCTGGTCCCTGCCGGCACTCGCAAGATACGTGAGTTGTGCGATCATCACGACGCCTGCAAGTGCGCCAAGAACGATGAATGCCAAGGGAGTGAAAAAGCAGGCAATTACGGCACCAGCCGAGAGCAGGGCCGCGAGGCGAAGGACGGGGACAGGCGCGAAGGACCACTTTGATACCACGATAACGGTAATGGCCGTTGCACCGCTCATGGCTGCGATCTCCAGGCCGACCACTTCCGGGGAGGCACCGCTGAACTGGGGATATATCGCTGTTACCGCGCCGGTTATTCCGATAAGGACAACGGATGAGAACCAGAGCCAGATATAATTACGGATGATTCCCGGGAGACTGCCGATATGAGAGCTCCATGTCCGCACATTCCCTGAAGGGACCTCAGTTAAAGGCCGGATAACAATGCTGACAACGAGTGAAAGAAGTGCGATGGCAGAGAACAGTGCGAGTCCGGCCGACTTGTAACCCGATACCCCTGCGAGCCATCCTGAAAGGATGAGACCGGCAATCAGGCCGATATTCAGTGCTGCAAGGAACCAGCCGCTCCTCTTCTGATGCCCGGGTTGCCTGTTGACGTACGTAAGGGCTGCTGCCACAAACATGCCGGCACCGATTCCTTCAAGCAGCCGTGCCGCCAGCACCACCACAAACATCGGAGAGAAGATTAGCATGATCCCCGCTATGCATGTGAAAAACAGCCCGGCATCCGAGAGTAATTTCGACCCCCAGCGATCGGCAAGTATCCCTGAGGGGAGGGTCAGGACAAAGGCACCGAGAAAGTATGCAGAATATATTTCGCCCTGCAATGCGGTTCCGGAGGCATAGCCGGGCAACACCGGGACAATAGCATTTGATAATGCCATGACGGCAAATACGCCAAGGGAGAGGTGTATGAGGTCTCTCATGGTGTTGTTCAGACCATCCGGTAGGTCTCCAGGTTCATCGGTGAATGGGTCTGGATATGGTATCGTTTGTAGAGAGAACTTGCCAGATCGATGGTATTATTTTCGTCCCCATGGATGGTGAATATTTTTTCAGGTCGCGGCTGGATCTGACCGATATAGTTCATCAACTGGCGCCGGTCCGAATGGCCTGAGAACCCGTCTACTGTCACGATCTCCAGGTTGATCACGATACTCTCCCTCCGTCCCAGGGGGACTTCTCTCCAACCTTTCTGAATCCGCCTGCCGAGGGTCCCTTCTGCCTGGTAACCGACGAAAATGAGTGCATTTTTTTCATCGGCGGCGAGGTTGCTCAGGTATTCCATCACTGGTCCGCCGTTTAGCATACCGCTCGTGGTGATTATTACGCACGGGTCTCCGTTAATCACCTTTTCCCTGAGTTCAGGGGAGTCGACGGCGACAAAACTCTCCGAAAGGAAAGGATTCATCCCTTCCTTGAATATCTGGTTCCTGAGATCGCTGTTCAGGTACTCGGGATAGGTGGTATGAATGGCCGTTGCCTCCCTGATCATGCCGTCGAGGTAAATCTTGACATTGGGGATCTTCTCTTTCCTGATCCCCTCTTCGAGCCCGAGCATCACTTCCTGCGAACGACCGACGGCGAATGCGGGTATGATGACCTTCCCCCCTCTCGAGAGGACCGTATTGATCGTTTCGTAGAGTTTCTCTTCGGCATCAGCCCTCTGCGGCTGCATCATTTCCGACCCGCCATAGGTGCTCTCCATGAAGAGAGCCTCGAGCCTCGGGAAATTTGCGGTCGCCGGGTTGAACAACCGGCTCTTGCTGTAATTGAAGTCCCCGGTAAAAGCGACATTATACAGGCCGTCGCCTACATGGAAGTGGGCGATTGCAGACCCGAGGATATGGCCCGCGTTATGGAAGGTAAGCTTGATATCGGGGGCAATATCGGTAACGTTTCCATAATTCAGCGTTATCGAATGCCTGATATAGGTCTTAACTTCGTTCGAGGTATAGGGGACCTTGCGGTCTTCTTTATGGATCACATCGAGATAATCGAGCTGGAGCATGGCCGACAGGTCGCGTGTTGGGGGGGTGCTGTAGACAGGGCCGTCGTACCCGTATTTATAGAGCAGGGGTATCAGTGCGCAATGGTCGAGGTGGGCATGAGTCAGGACAACGGCATCGAGCTGGGAAAGCGGATGGATCTCGGGCACGTAGAGATAGGGTGTACTATTGCTATTGTCGGGCTTTTCCCCGCAGTCGATCAGGATCCTGCTTTCAGGGGTCGTGAGAAGGAACGCGGCCCTGCCAACTTCCCGGCAGCAGCCGAGGGTTGTCACCCTGGCCCACTGGTCTTTACTGGTCACATCGCGGTGGATGCGACGTCCGATGGTCCGTAAGAATACCTTCCTGTCTTCATTGACCGAACGAAGGTACTGTCTCACCTGCTTTACCGTCGTGCTTTCGATCGGGGGTGTCCTGACCACCTTGGGAGTCCAGCCGATGTGTTTCGTGATCTCCCGGAGTGTCGCCCCGTTCTTACCGATGACCACTCCCGGTTTTTCAGCCTCGATGAGCACCTCGCCGGTGTCGGCATCGAAGTAGATGTCGGAGATACCGGCATTCTCGGTGACGACCGCCTTTATCTCTTCGACCGCCCGGTCGGGGTCTTCCAAAACGTTCGGTCGTACGACGATCCGCTTTCGGAGGTCGCGTGCAAGGATCCGGATCAGGTCGGCTTCATCGGCAAATTTCTTCGGGTCGTCGGTATAGATGACCAGTTCCGGCCCCTCGAACTCTACGTCCGACACCGTAATGCCGGAAGGGACCTTTTCATTGATTTTATCTTTTAATTCTTTCAATCGTTCTTCAATGAGCATTTAATCCGTCCAAAAAAGTGATTATGCGGAGAGCGCCGTGAGGGTCTTTTTGACATCCTCGTCGGCAATTTCCTGATATTTGTCCCTGGTTATGACAACCACATGGATGCCTTCACCAGAGCCTGCATCTCGTCTCATTGCTGCCCTGATCGACCTGATGGCGAGTTCCATCGCTTCTTCTTCATTCATATCCCTGTGGTAGCGGTCCTCGAGGACCCCGTACGCACCCGGGGACCCGGAACCGGTGGCGACAATGTCCTCCTCGCGGGTCGCCCCGCCCATGGCATCGACCGAGTAGACAGAAGGACCCGAATCGTCGATACCGCCGACGAGTAACTGCACGTAATAGGGATAATAGCGGTTTGCATTAAGGACATTGGATAGGAGTGTCGATGCTGCCCCGACTGCAATCGGTCTGCCACGCCTGATCTGGTACAGGCTGCACTCGACCGTCATGATGCGTGCCAGTTGCTGGGCGTCTCCAACGCCGCCTGCGGTCGTCATGCCGATCAGGTCGGCGATCTGATATACCTTTTTTGCCCGTTTACTTGCAATGAAATAGCCCATCGTTGCTCTTTTTTCCGTTGCAAGAACAACACCGTCGGAAAATACAAGACCTACCGTGGTTGTTCCCTTGAGTGGCTCCGGATAAGGTTCATTCATATGAAACACCCCAAAATACTAAACGCCGGAAAAATTCTTAAAAGCGCTTTAACTATTAGATGACATCAATAAATTTAAAGGTTTTTATTAGCTGCCCGGTTCGCAGAGCACCCTGATAAGGTCCCTGTCGAAGAGCATGGCTACAAGCCGTTTGTCTCCATTGATTACCGGCAGCTGGTCGATCCGGGCCCTTTTCATCTTCAGGGCACATTCGCTTACTTCGGCGTTCAGCGGTACCGAAACGACATTCTTTACCATTGCGGTCTTAACGGGTCTGGGAGGGAGCTGGATCTTGGAAATCCCATAGCTGATGGTATGCATATCCCTGATGCTCTCCCATGTCCATTCGTCATCGTCGGTGCCATTCGAGAAATCCGAGACCTCGACCGTGTCTTCGATCGAAGAATGCCTGATCAGGTCGCGTTCCGAGATGATGCCCTGCAGTTTGCTGTCGGCATCGAGGATAGGTATCGCTTCGAACCCTGAGATCTCCATGACCCTTCCCACTACTGGTAACGGGGTCTCTTCCCAGAGTGCAAAGGTCTGGCTGGTATAATTGTCCTTGATCTCCTGCTTGATCCTGAGGGTCGCAATGGCATGGACCAGGTCGGCGATGCTAATCAGTCCGATCAGCTGGTCGTCCTCGACGACCGGGAGTCGCCGTATGCTGTGGGTTGTCAGGAGTTTCGCGGCCTCGCTCAACGGTGCCCCTGGAGCGATAGTGACCGGGTCAGGGGTCATCAGAAGCCCGAGCTGGGTCTCCTCTGCCTTGCGAAGGAGATCCTTTCTGGTAATGATGCCGACAAGTTTCCCCTCCTTGAGTACCGGGACCCCGGAAATCCCCGTCCGTTTAAGGATCTTCAGCACGTCGTCGCGGTTCCCTGGTATCTCTACATTGACGACGTCAGAAGTCATGTAGTCTGAGACGAGCATCTCGGTTATGCTCTCACCACCAGCACCGCACTCCCGCTGTTCGCGACAACGTACGAGCTGACGCTGCCGAGCAGGATGCGGTCGATATTACTCTTCCCATGGGAACCGATAACCACGAGGTCGGTGCCGATTTCTTCAGTGACCTTGATAATCTCATTACCCGCGTGGCCTTCCTTCAGGTGCGTGGTTATTGAGACTCCTTTCTTCTCTGCCTTGTCCCTTGCACTGCCTAGAGCGGTCTGTCCTTCTTTCTCAAGCATGGAGAGCATGATCTCCCACGTATTATCCATCGGCATCGATGAAAAGAGGCCGGTTTCGACGACGTACACCACATGAAGCGGGCATTTCCAGGCTTTCGCCTCGTCAAGTGCGCACTCGAGTGCCTTTTCGCTCGTTCCCGATCCATCGATTGCGACGAGTATTTTGCCGAACATGGTTACCCCAAAAAATAGTCTCCTTTATAACTTATCGCTTCGAAATAAAAACCTTTTTCACTATATCCATGGATGTCGCCCGTTTTGCGATGGTTGAGAGGGGATCGCGGCTGAAGCGCATGTTGGAACGCCCGGGGTCGAGGAGAAAAAAAGCCGCCCGGGATCCTTCCCTGATCGAGAAATCATTGTGGGCCAGACAGGCACCTGAAACGGCTGCCCTGAGCAGTGCCCGGGGTTCGACACCATAGACGAACGAGGTGAATGCAAGCTCTGCGAGCATATCGGGTTGGACTACCATCGCGTTGTCTGTCCCGAGAAAGAACCTGCAACCGAGTTCGATCATTTCGTGGATCGGGGGCCTTTCCGACGATCCCGTCACGCCGAAGGCCCAGTTGGACCTTGGGCAGACCGCCACGGGAATGTCCCTGTCGGCGCATGCCCTGAGATGGTTTCTCGTCGCATGGGTGCAGTGAATGAGGAGGTCGGGGTCGAATGAGAGGGCTGAATCGACATCGCCGGGATCTTTTTCCCCTGCATGGAATGCAAGGAGTTTTCCCTTTTTTCGGGCGTTATCGACCAGGCTCTCAAGACCCGGGACATCACGGGCACTGCTGATCCCGAGCCCCTGCGAAAGTTCTTCGCCGCCGTCGCGGCCGAAAACGACCAGACCAGGGAGCTGGTCTCCAGCCGCCTCCTCGAGTGCCCTGACCCCCGGAACACCCCCTTCCCTGAAATCGGCACATCCTGCGGTGCCGCTCGAAAGCATTGTCCGTATGCTGGCCCTCATCCCTGAAACGAGGTCCGAGCGTGGGGCTATGGACAGGAGCTGATGTTTGAGGCCGTTAGGAGGTGTTACGACCGAAACCAGGTCTGTTCCTGCCAGATTGACGTCCATCGCGATCGTGTCGCCAAGGTGCGTGTGCGCATTGAAGAAGGCCGGGCAGATCCAGGCAGCCGGGGGATGGGGCTCATGTTCGATGTGGGTAATAACCCCGGATTTGACCACGATTGTGACGGGGGACATTTCAAATCGTTCCCCAAGAAGAGCATGACCGCTGACTGTCATCTCGTGATCTGACATAACCTTGCACCCATTTATATATTGAGAATGAGAAATAGCTTTGTATGGCTAAACAGAAGGGCGGAAGACTGATTTCATCAGCAGGTCTCGTAAACTATTACGAGAGCGAGGACCGCAGGGCGGTCCACATCAGCCCGGTCGCGGTGATTGTCATTGCCGCGGTGACCGGGGGTATAATTTTTACCTTGAATTTATTCGTAAAATAATAATCTGTTCAATCTTTTTTTGCGGGACAATCCCGGATAGCAAAACGTTATCTCTATCCGGAATCATACCGGACCCGGGTGAGATACTATCACGAATGATATCGTGATTGTCAGTACGCCTTACCTGCCCGGCCATAGGAACTGTCATACTGCCTTTTCATTTGCTGATATTCTCTATTTCCGATACGGAAAAATTTTTGAGACAAGCCCAATTAATCTGGTTTTTGCAGATAATCAGACGCTCCCGGGGCTCTGCCCCGCCGCTGCGGTAACCCCGGTTGCGATAGAAGGTGAACGGTTGACCGATAAATTCCCTCAATAGATGACCCTGCCCACGAACCAGGCTTACAGGTGTGAGCGAGGGACGGGGTGGAACCTGGCCGAAAGAAAAATGAAGAATTCAAAAGACCTACAGGATTTCAGTTTCGCTGTCGTGTTCTTTTAAGGGGGATTCACCCTCACCATTTCCGGCAGATCTCTCCTCTTCAGGGAGAAGGCATGCGGCTCCCTCGGGACGTTGTTTTGGCTTTTCGAGCCTGCCCATCAGGGAAAGAATCGCCGGCATGATGATGATCGCTCCCATCAGTGAAAACCCGACTGCGATAAGAGTTGAAACCCCGAAATTGCTTACGATCGGAAAACTTGCGAATAACAATGCGGAAAATCCGAAAAACGTGGCGAGGCCGGATACCGTGATCGCGGTACCGATCCGCTCGACACTGTGCTGGATGGCAGCAAGAGGGTTACCCAGGTTGTCGAATTCCTCTTCGTACCGTTCCATGACGAGGATGGTATATTCAGCGGCGACACCGATGGTCATCGATCCGAGAGTGGCGGTCAATGGTGAGTAATCGATACCCATGATGTACATGGCAATTGCGTTCCAGCCGACAACAATAATAATGGGGACGAGCGGGGTGATCGCATCGATCCTCCGGTATACGAGCCCGAGGAATACGAATACGAGGATGAACCCGAGGATTGTCATCTGTTCTTTCGAAGAAGAAAGGGAGCCGATGAGGCTCGTGAAGAGGTCGAAACTACCCGACGGCGCCGCCCTGATCCCCGGTGGAGGCGGGTTGAAATTGATATCATCGATCATCTGCTTTTTTAAGGTGGATTCCTGGGAAACTTCGAGGCTGATCGTGCTGAACTGGACGACTGCATCGGTGGATCCAGAGAGGTACGATTTCGTTATATCGGCAGGTATACGGGCGATAATAGTATCCAGCTCGCTCTGGCTGTCAGGCAGTATTCCCCCGTTATAGGCAAGGATATACGTGACAATGCTCGTGGCGCCGGTAAGCTCGCTATGCCTGTTCAGCTCGTCGTCCTGGAATTGCTTCATCCATTTGATGGCGGAAAGGGAATTTACCCCGTCGCCGTACAGGTAAATAGGGGCAGTACTTGAAGCCCCGTACATCCGCGTAACTTTATCGTTCAGGACTTTGGCCGGCATATCGGGCGGGACAAAGGCATTCTCATTGGTCTGGATGGGGATCAGCCCGTCGACCTGGAACCCGATCACTGCAATAATTCCTGCTACAAGCAGGACCGGGACTGGATTTTTCGATATTTTTACTGAAACGCCTGTCAGGAATTCGCCGTAAGAAAACGTTTTCTTCTTTTTAGGGCCGGCTTTTCTCTCTTTTGGCTTATATTTCAGGAGGACAGCAACGGTCGGTATTCCTACGAGTGATGCCAGGTAGCAGCACATCACCCCGATGATGGCGACGAGCCCGAAACTCTGGATCATCGGGACCGGGGAGATGAACATCGCGACAAATCCCATGCACGTCGCAAGCATTGCATACAGGACGGCCGGGCCTGTCCTGGTAACGGTCATAAAAACAGCTTGTTCGATATTCCCTTTTCGTATCTCCTCATCGAAACGGGAATGGAACTGTATCGCGTAATCTATCCCGAGCCCGATGAGGACCGGAAACGCACCCATGACCGCCATGTTCAACTGGATGCCGACGAGCCCCATCAGTCCCATCGAGACGACGAGACCGATGGTGACCATCAGCACAGGAAGGAAACGGTGACTTACATAGGAGAACAGGATCCCCATGACGATGACCATCAGGATCAGGGCTGCGAAGATCAAAGTCCCCGTCGATGCGCCCATGGAACTCCTCATCTGCTGGGAAAAGGCGGCGCTTCCGGTGACCGATACAGTTACCCCGGGAGGCGGGTTCGAGGCGTCAACAAGGCTCTGAAGATTATTGAGAAGATTGGTCTTAGCGTTGTCGGACAGCCCTTCGTTCACATCGACCCTGATGATGGTGATGAGGTTCGACTTCGAGAACGCGGCAATGGTCTCCGGGGGGACCCTCGCCTCGGCGTTCTTAATCTCACCTGTCGACGTGGGAAGGGTCCCGTTGTTGGCCTGCCGTAAAATATCAGGGGCACCGACCACGTCCTTGATGTTCTGCTGCTGCCTGATCGAATTTTCCAGCCCGTCAAGGTACTGGAGGACGTCGGGGTTCAATGAATTATCGGTCTCGATCAGAAGAATGACCGGGTCAGACTGGAAGGTGGTCGTATACCGGTTATACTGCTGTCCCTGGACCGAATCCTTGACAAGGTAGACCTCCCAGTTGGTCTGCATCGTGATCGTTGACATGCCGTAGAGGCAGACGATAAACACCGCAGCAATGATGCCGGCGACCAGCATCGGCCGGTGAGTGATTACCTGTGCTATCTTCTCGAACAGCCCTTTTATCATGGATGAGTCCCCTTGCCTAGCGAACCATGCCGTTTTCGACCGGACCGATGATATCGATCGTGATCGTACCCTTAGTATTCTTCGGACCGGGTTTTTTGGATAACCGAAGTCCTGGTATCCTGTCGGATATCCGGACGGGAAAGATGGAATAGCAGGGAGTATGTCGTCAATCATTTCCTGACCGGCTATTTCCCGATACGGGGAAGAGATCAGAACCAGGAAATAACCCCCGATCGATCGCTCCGGTCCAGGTTATCCAATTATTATGGGTAATTTTTGTTCCGATGGTTAATAAATCATTTGTTGTGATTAAGACAACATAATAATCCCGGGGATTTACCGGTATGTTGCCCGGCGCACGCGGATGAATAATCAGGACGTTTCAAGCGAAGTTTTCATGCATTTCCTTATTATGTCCTCGTCCTGCCTGAAATAAAGGTCATCGTGCCCCGACCAGGGATGACAGTTCCTGAACACCACGGCAGGGACACCGTTGTTGCTCTCTCCCATGACAAAATTTCCAAACCCTGCAATTTCATCGACGACCGCCTCTTCCGTGATCTTCAGCACATGGCCGAACAGGTCGGTATCGCCCCGGAAATCCCTGATTGCCGTCATGCCGCTCCATCCGATTGCATTCCCGGTCTGTCCTCTCCGGAACGACCTCCCGCAGGTGTCGGTAATGATTACCCCGACCGGTACTCCTGTTTTTTCCAGGATCTCCTTCCTGACGTCGGATGCCGCCTCCATGGGGTCTGGTGGGAGATAAATGATCATCCCGTCCTCGATATTGCTCTGGTCGACTCCTGCCCTGACACCGATATGGCCGAACGGCAGTTCCGACAAGACAAAGGGATATTCAAGGAGGATATCCGACGACGCATCGAGTACGGCCTGGATAAACCTCGGGTCCTCGCCCGTCCGGGTGGCGATCCCCGTTGCCCTGGCTCCCGGGGTGATACCGGAAAGACTGGCCGAATAACCCTTCGCCTTCGAGTAGACCGAGGAGGCGATGACGAGGATGTCTCCCTCCGCGAACGCGAACCGCTCGCATAGCATTCCCGTTAAATCGTCACCTTTCTGGATCAGGGGGAGTCCTCTGATGCCCATGACCTGTATTGCCGGCTCCATGATATCGCATTCAGATTATCTGCCGGCTACCGGGATTAATGTGTGGCATCGGGTCACCTGGCATTATCAGTGGGGAATATCTTTTTATAAACGGGTTCCGACCGTTAAAAATGACGATAAATACCGGGGATTGGTTATCGTCCTGAAAATAAATCCTGATAAACATGCAATCCAGGAGATTCTAACCACAATACGGGTTGGACTCAATTCACCGATACGTGTTTTACATGATTTGATCAGGTGTAAAATTGTGGGTGCAATATAGATGTTTTAATTGATCACCGATCCGAACCGATTGTATGATTATTGTAAAAAGGACCGGGGATCGGAGATATGCCCCTAAATATCTAAGGGGCGACCTCGGGGTAGCTGATTTGGGCTGTTGTTAACACGTTTGAAGATCCTCCCCTACCGACGTCGATCTCCATAAGGTCGTAGCCGATTATCATCGTGCCGCTGAAGTTCTGGTGGGCGAGGAGCAGACGGTCACGGGGTGTATTGCCGGGAACGATATGATTGAGTACCAGAGTCTTCACATGGCAGGCCGTTGCAACCCTGCCGACATCCAGGATAGATGTGTGGGACTGTTGCATGTGGATTTTGAGGGCGTACTGCTGACTCCCGTTTGAAACGTTCCCGAACTTCTGGTCGATCCATGCCGGGTCGATGACTTCGTGGACGAGGATATCGGAGCCGTTTGCAAGCCGTTCAAGGTTACCGTTCGTATTGCTTCCCGTGTCCCCCGAGAAGACCACCGACCCATCCGCAGTGTCGAAACGGTAGGCGAGTGCCGGGAAGACCTGGTGGTGGTCGACGAGAGTAGCTGTTACACGGACATTGGCATCCCTGTACACCTCGAACGGATTCATTGCAGGGCAGGTGCCGTTGTTCGGGTCGGGCACCGATAGCGGTAGCGGGATATCGCCGGGAGCGGTACCGCCGATCTCATGGATGTCGACAAGCGTGGTATAATCACGGTAACCGTCGTCAAGGGTCATGTCATTGATTGTGTTTGCGAATGCATAGAGGATATTGTTTGTCATCTGGCGGATCCCCGGCGTAGTGGTCCGGAGGGAAGGATTAGCGCTGTCGACGGTGATAACCGTTCCGCTCCTATTGGTATAATTTGTCTTGTCGGCATCAGTCTCTCCTCTTGTTGCAGGCCCGTAGACTTTCAGGGGAGAGACCACTGTCTTCCCCGAAGACGGGTCGACTGCGGTCCCGAGGCCGGCCCCGGGACCGATCAGTAGCAGTTCAGGGTAATCGGCGGTATGGTCCATGTGGAGATGGGTAAAAAAGAGGGCCCGGGCATTATCAAGGAATACAGAGGAGCCGTTCTCGATCCTGCTCCCGTTCACGGTCACGAAGTTCCCTGTATTGAAGGCCTCGGCAAGTCGGGATGCCGATCCCTGTCCCATATCGATAATATAGATCGAATTCCCGACAACGAGTGCCGATGAGGAACTTGCCCGGTCGGTATCCGGCCAGAAGGAAACACCACCCGTGGTGCCGAGTAGCACGAGTTTCGTATGGGCCGTGCCCGTTTTATTGCCGAATCCCACACCATTCGGCGCAGTGACCCTGTTCCGGATATCCGTTAAACTTGCGGTACCGGTACCCTTCGTCACCATTATGCTATTCGAATCCGCGGATACAAGGACGCTGAAGAGCATAAGGACAATGAGAATACCGATTAATCTGGGCCATCGCAGTATCATTCCATGACACATCCCTGTGATGGTACTTACTATGGCACCAAGGAGTTAAGGAGGTTCTGATTTTTTACGGTTTAACGGTAGTTCAGGAAGGCGGTCTCATATCGGCCAATTTTCCTGCACTATAGTGAGACAGAGTGTCTGATATCAGACAAGGGAAACATCTGACAATATGAGATCTCTTTCGGTCAATATCAAGTCCCGGAATGAGGTCGTGTATCCAAACTCGAACCCTGGTGGTCAGGTACTCCTCGCAATACCTGGGATTTTTAGGGAATTGACCTGGATCGTTCCTGCGGCGATCATGATGGGGGTACGCTGGTGTCTTCACGGGTAACGTTGAGATAAGGTTAATACATAAGAGGATAAAAGGAACGCTGTATAGGCATTATTTCAGTGATTAGGAGAAAACTAAAAAAGATATGTATCGAGTGAACAATTGTGTATCTTGTGATACGTTGCGGCAGCTGCAAAAGCTTCACCTATGTTGATAAATTCCAGCAGTGGAAACTGTGTCCTATCTGCGGCGCTACCATCGAAGTGATGCGTGCACCCCGGTACCTCGAAGTGGAAGATTTCCGGGTTGCAGAGTCCATTGTCAACAAGCTGGAAGAACACCTCCAGCGCACACGGAAACGGGACCTGACTGCCGAGGAACGGGAACAGCTCAGGGCCACCTATGCGGAATGGATCAGGAACCAGACCTGACCCTGTGTTGGATGGTAATCCGTGGCATTACCATCGCTTACCGCACCCGGGACAGACAATCGTCACTTCCCTTCCGCAAGTCGGGCAGATCAGACCTGTCCGTTCCTTATAGATAAGAGGTTTCTCGCATTTTTTGCAATAAATTTCAACCTCGTATCCGCAGGAATGGATTAACATGGGGATGTCCTTTATTTATGAGTTTTTATACCAATAACCCTATTAAACTTATGGGCGATGTTCCTCAATATTCCCGGATCCGGTTGTGAATGGCCTGAAACCCCCGGGTGAGACTCAGGTCCGGACAAAAAAAACAGTTTCGAACCGATCCCCGGGGCGCTTTGCCGCAGACACTAATGCCCAACTGCAAAAAAATACGAGCCGCTTCCTTGGATTTCCCTCTTCGGGCCGATTCAACCCTAAACTAGATTTAGGATGATATTCGAACATAATGACAGACAGGTCCGGGAATTTCCGGGAGAGCACGGTGAAAAACAGGATGAATTACCACTTTGCCTCAAGAATCGAACATACACCCCGGTCTTTTATCAGGGAAATCCTCAAACTCACCGAAGAGCCGGGTATGATCTCGTTCGCAGGAGGTCTGCCAAACCCGGGTTTGTTCCCTGTTGAAGGCCTGCAGAACGCCGCACGCGATGTCTTAAAAGAAGATGGTCCACAGGTTCTCCAGTACGCAACGACAGAGGGTTACCGCCCGCTCCGGGAATATATCGCCCGGTTCTACTACGAAAAGCATAATATCAGCCTCTCTCCCGATAACATCCTCATCACCAACGGTTCGCAGCAGTGTCTCGACCTTGTCGGAAAAGTACTGATCAACCCAGGGGATCCGGTCGCGATCGAGCGGCCCGGTTACCTGGGTGCCATCCAGGCGTTCTCGCTTTATGAACCATCGTTCCGGGGCGTTACCCTGGCCGGTGACGGCCCGGACCCGTTAGCCCTTGAACGGGTAATCAGGGATTTTTCGCCCGTGATGTTCTACGGTGTCCCGAATTTCCAGAACCCCTCGGGTATCACGTATTCCGAACCTGCGAGAAGGAAACTTGCCGGGATCATGGAAGGAACTGGTACGCTCTACATAGAGGACGATGCGTACGGGGAGCTCAGGTTTATAGGGGAACCGGTCCCGCCCGTATATTCGTATATGCCCGATCAGGTCATCTTAACGGGATCGTTTTCTAAAATTATCGCCCCAGGTCTCAGAATGGGATGGATGGCAGCTCCCGGACCGGTCTATACCGCCCTCGTGACGGCAAAACAGGCCACCGACCTTCATTCGAATTATCTGGCACAGAGGATTATCCACCGGTTCCTTACTGATAACGATGTTTCCCGTCACATTGACACGATTAAGGACGCTTACCGGCGGCAGCGGGATGTCATGGTGAAGACGATAGAGGAGGCCTTCCCAAAAGAAGTAACATTTACCCGGCCGGAAGGGGGTATGTTCCTCTGGGTCACCCTGCCGGAACGGATGTCTGCAATGGACCTTTTCCACCGTGCCATCCGTGAACAGGTGGCATTCGTGCCTGGCGATCCCTTTTATACCGATGGCGGGGGCTCGAATTCGATGAGGCTGAACTTTTCAAATTCCGACGAAGAGACGATTGTCGAAGGGATTACAAGGTTGTCTCAGTTGATCGTATCGATGGTGGAGGAGCGATAACCTGCCGTCTCCGGATATAGAACTTGTGAAATCGCATGGAATGTATATCCGGACGACCTGGTCCCCTATTTTTAATCAGCCATCCTGTGTGATGCTATCTTTTTTCTGTCTCTCGTTGATCAGGAGAGCATTTTGGGCAAGGCAAACGGGACATCTCAACATATTAGGCTCCCGGACTCCATCCCTTCGTTGTGGCAATCCCAACCGGGATAAAGACGATACGAGGGACCGAATTATTCTCAATTCAGACCGAATTCATTCGTCGAAGCGTTCGGATAACGATGACTCCCGGACCGGTCCTGAAATCAGCTTGCGGTATCTGCGGTATCACGTATCACTGTCCCGGATTGTGATCCCTGCAAGGTAACCTGTTGAAAATGCTGCCTGAAGGTTATATCCCCCTGTATCTCCATCGATATCGAGCACTTCCCCGATAAAGAACATTCCCGGGACCAGGCGCGACTCCATTGTTTTTGGATTGATCTCCGGCAGATGGACCCCGCCCCTCGTGACCATTGCTTCGCGAGGACCGCCCAGCGATTGTACCGTGAATGGGAAAGCCATAAGGGCCCCGATGATATCCTTTCTCTGTTGTCTGCTTATATGGGAACAGGTAACAGCGGCAGGTATACCGGTAACTGCGAGGAGCGAGGAGACGAACCGTTCGGGAAGACCGAGCGATGTGATAATCCCGGCAATCCGGGAAACGGGATTCTCGTTCATCATCTTCATCAGATCGGTCTCCAGACGGGCCCTGTCAGAAACCGGGACAAAGGAGACGTTCAACACGTCTCCGGCCCTGATGTACCGGGAGCAGTCGAGGACTCCCGGGCCCGATAGCCCGCGGTGGGTGAAGAGCAGGTCGCCCGTGCCCGACCCTGCTACTGCTCCGCCCCGGCGCACGGTAATACTTGCCTGCCGGAATGAAATGCCAGGAAGGTCCGCGAACGGAAACTCTTCGATAATCACCGGGGTGAGTGCAGGGGCAGTCTCCGTAACGGTATGGCCGCAGGACCGTGCAAACCGGTAGCCGTCCCCTGTCGACCCGGTTTCAGGGTAGGTTATTCCTCCCGTGGCAATGACGACGTTCCTCCCATAGTATCTGCCCGACCCGGTCTCCACCCTGAACACGTCATCTTCCCGGCAAATGCATGTGACCGGTTCGTTGAAAATAAGCCAGGTGCCCTTGGATTGGCATTCCTTCACAAGGACCGAGAGGACATCCTGGGATTTCCAGGAGACCGGGAAAATTTTCCCTCCTTCTGTTTCGAGCGTTTCAAGACCTCGTTCCTTAAAAAACAGGGTTAACGAAGAATTAGGGAAATTCAGGAGAGCCGGGGTGATGAATCTTCCATGTTCGCCATAGTGGGATAGAAAATCGCGGATCGCTCCCCCGTGAGTGATATTGCACTGGCCCGACCCGGTGATCAGCAGTTTTCTCCCAGGACCGGGATTCTTTTCGATGAGGAGTATATCCCCGTAACCGGAAGATGCGTGGATGGCACAGAATAGTCCTGCAGGTCCCCCCCCGACAATGATCGCACGGAACACCGTTTTCGGCGTCATCAGATCCCGAACCTGAGGATCGCTGCAATCCCGCCAAGGGATTCCAGCTTCTTTCCCGGCTCGAAATTGGTGGAAAACACGACTACGTCCGCATTGCACCGTTCGGCTTCTTCGAGAAGGGTTGTAATGCCAGGGTCGTGGATGAGCGTATCTGCCACGAGTACCTGCCCGACCGCCCCGCAATCAATAGATTTCGCGACTTCAGCCCTTCCATAAGCCACTGGTTCCCCCTTTGAAATTCTTTTTAAGAATTCGTCCATCAGGGTCACTTCACGGGCGAGCTGCAGGTCTCCCACCAGTTTTTCGAGGGCCCCGAGGCCGATCACTTCCTGGACTGCCCCGGCCCCCCCTCTCCTTGTCTCGACGACAACGGTTTTCACCGCCTTTTCGCTGTCCCGGGCCCTGAAAAACTTCATAAAATCGTCCTTGATAAACCCGGGCCCGGCTACGATAAGCGGACCGGTAATAAGTTCCACCTGCTCGAAGACCGTATCGAAAAATGCGGCCCGGTTATTGGTCTCCGCCCCCTTGCCGCTTCCCATCGTAATTGTCATGACCGGTTCCGGACCGTACTGGCGCACCCTGAAGAGTTCGGCCTCGCCTTCTTCCACGCTGAGTATATGGAGTACGTCGTAAACCGAGGCCCTCACTGCCCGGTCGATGCGTTCGAGGTCCCTGCGGCTCCAGTTCCTGATTACCGAGATCTCGTAGCCGGGCTCGATATTGAACGTGTGGTGCGAGCCGGTATCAGGGCCCTGTTCTATGACCCCGGTAACCCTGAGGCGGTTGGCATAATGGTGGAACTCCACCTTCCCGACACGGATACCGAGCCTGACCGGTTTTTTCTCCGCTTTTTCGGGTCGGATTTTATCTGAAGATAAATCGACGGTCCTGAATGTCGTGGCAAATACCAGGTCTCCCGGGCAGATCAAGTGGTCCAGGTGCCAGATATCGTCGATCGTTTCAGGGAACAACCTGATCTCCCCATAGGATTTTATGAGGTCCCCGTATTCGGCTTTCATCGGATCATTGCACCCCTGATGTTTCCACGGTATCCGTTATGTCGGACCCGCCCGGTGGCACGAACCCTGCAATTTTTTCCGTGTTAAGGACGGATTTCAGGGACTTCCA
>Ga0335071_10001397_pt1 | contig 25955 bp, 21 predicted proteins | sample Lox_Sample_15_FD_206724 | JGI IMG/M metagenome (GOLD analysis project Ga0335071, IMG submission 206724) | Soil microbial communities from Loxahatchee National Wildlife Refuge, Florida, United States - Lox_Sample_1.5 | ecosystem: Environmental > Terrestrial > Soil > Wetlands | place: USA...
CTCGAGCGGGTCCACGTGATGTTGCTCTGTAGGAGAGAACGCGTGCGCGTGGTGGACACGACATTGACGGACCCGCGGATCCGCCGGTTGGCAGTCGGCGGCCGGATCCTCGTGGGTCCTCGCTGATGCGCGCTGCCGTCGTGCTGTGCCTGGTCGTCGTTCTCCCCGTCCTCGCGTTCGAGGAGGGCATCCACTCGGCCCATCACCTGCCTGACTACGGCTGGAAGAAGGTGTTCGCCTTCTGCGAGCGAACGTTGCGATAGGCGCCGAGCCAGCGCCGACGCTCGCTTCTCGTAGCGCTCGCTTGTCTCTCCGGGGTCGAGGCGGCTCATCGGGCCGCCTCGGCCCCGCGCCGTCCCCGGCCCCCGCCGAAACCGCCGAAACTGACGGAAACCGCCCGATCACCCGCCATGTGGCAGTTCCACACAACTCCGCGACATCACGTCGTTCCTGCTCCGGCACGGCCGTTGCGTTGGAGAGGGCCCAGCGGGCCGAGCCCGCGGAAAGGAGCCAACGGCGATGGCGATGACGGAGATGGCAGCGCGGGAGGTGAACGGGCTGGACGTGGACGCGCTCACCCGGGTGATCGGTGAGATCGAGCGGGATCCGGCCAAGGGCCAGGTGGAGTTCCGCGTCCGCTCGCAATGGAAGGGACAGACCAAGAGCCGCTCGGTGGTCGAGTCGTACACCATCGGCGGGCAGGAAGTGCACCGGAGCTTCGCGATCGACGCCGACGAGCCCTTCGAGCTCCTGGGGCGCAACACGGCGCCGAATCCGCAGGAGCTCCTGATGACGGCCCTGAACGCCTGCATCACCGTGGGCTACGTGGCGGGCGCGTCGATGCGGGGCATCGCCCTCGAGAAGGTCGAGATCGAGACGTCCGGCGCGCTCGACCTGCGCGGATTCCTCGGTATCGACTCCGCGGTGCGCGCCGGCTACGACGCCATCCACTACGTGGTGCGCATCAAGGGGACGGGCACGCCGGCGCAGTTCCAGGAGATCCACGAGGCGGTGGCCAAGACCTCGCCCAACTACTTCAATCTCGCCCGGCCCGTCGCCATCGACGCGCGCCTGGTGGTCGAGTGACGCTCCCACAGGAGGGGACGACCATGAACACCTACGCCTACGCGGACTGCCTCGAGAAGTCCTACCGGGTCAACTGGAAGATCGGCGACGTCATCGGCGGCCGCTGGTTCGACGCGGAGCGCCGCTGGCTCCCCGCGCGCCTCTCCGCCGCCGGCCGCGCCCCCGGCCTCTCGCCGGAGGAGCGGGTCAAGCTGAGCCACGTGGAGATGGGCGCCTACGCGCACCTGTTCGGCTACGTCGAGGAGTTCATCGCCCCCATGATGGGGACGCGGGCGCGCGACTTCGCCCTCGACGATCGCCCCGCCTTCGACGCCCTCACCAACTTCGCCGCCGAGGAAGTCAAGCACATGCACCTCTTCCGCGAGATGCGTGCGGCCGTGGACGGCGCCATCGGCTTCCCCCTCGCGCTCCTGCCGGGGGCGAGCGACGTCGCCCGCGTCGTGCTCGGCAAGGACATCCGCGCCGTCCTCCTGCTCACCGACGCCATCGAGTGGATGACGCAGCTCCACTACCTGGCCGGCTTCAAGGACGACGAGGCCCTCGACCCCTTCACCAAGCACGTGTTCAAGTGCCACTGGCTCGAGGAGTCGCAGCACGCCCGCATGGATCACCTCGAGACGCTGCGCGCCTACGAGGGACCGGGGCGGGAGAACACCGACGCGGCCGTCGACGACCTCATCGCGCTGGTGGGCGCCGTCGACGGCCTCCTGCAGACGCAGGCGGGGCTCGACGTCGACAACTTCGAGCGCTACCTCGGCCGCCCACTCGGCGTCACGAAGCGCACCGAGGTCCACGCGGCCGTACTCGCCGCCAAGCGCTACACGTTCATCGAGAGCGGCGTGACGCACCCCACGTTCCAGGAGCTGTTCCAGCAGGTCACGACGCCGGCCCAGCAGGCGCGGGTGCAGGCCGCGCTCGGCGCCGTCCTCGCGCCCGCCGCCTGACGCGCGCGGATCACGTCGGAGCGGTGGCCGCCCGGCCCGAGCGCCGGGCGGCCGCCTCCGCCGCATGTCGATGAGCGAGTTGCCGCGCGCCGCCGCTCAGGCGCGGAGGCGGGCCATCGCGTCGCGGCACCGCGCGGCGAGCGGTGCCATGCCAAGCGCGGTGGCGAGGGCGAGCGCGTCGCCGTAGCGCGCCGCCGCGTCCCCCAGCTCCGCGCCCGCGTGCGCGGCGATCTCGGCCTCCACGAACACCGCCCACGCCTCGTAGCCCCGCTCGCCGCGCCGGCGGCTCAGGTCGAGGGCCTCGGCGGCGCGCCCCCGCGCCTCGTCGGGGCGGCCGGCGAGCAGGTGCGCGTGGGCGAGCCAAGCGAGCCACTGGGAGTGACCGAACAGGAAGCCGAGCGCGAGGGCGCGGTCGATGGCGCCCTCGAGCCGCCGCTGTCCCTCCGCGGCCTGTCCCGCCAGCGCCGCCGTGTATCCGCGAAGCGCCGTCGCCCACGGATGCCAGGTCGGGATGCCGCGCGCCTCGAGGAGCGCGATCGCCTCGTCGAGCGTCTTCGCCGCCTCGTCGAGCCGTCCCTCGGCGAGCGCGGTGTGGCCCAGCGCCATGCGCGCCATGGCGAGCCCGAACGGCAGGTCGAGGGCCTCCGTCTGGCGCGCCGACTCCGTCGCGAGCCGCACGGCCTCGGCAAACTCGCCCAGCTCGGCCAGGCAGAACGCCGCCATGCTGCGCGCGTAGAACGAGGGCGGCATCGCCTGCCCGAGCCGCTCCTGGAGGAGATCGCCCGAGAGCAGAGCGATCGCCTCGCGGAAGAGGCCGACGGCGCGCGGGTAGTCGCCCCGCTCGCGGCAGGCGTGGGCGAGCGGCGTGCGCGCGGAGGCCCGCAGCCCCACGTCGCCGACCTCCTCGGCGAGGGCGAGCGCCCGCTCGCCCACCGCGAGGGCCTCGCCGAGCTCACCCGCGAACAGGTGCGTGATCGTCATGTACGTCCACACCCACGCGAGGCGGCGGCGGTCGCCGAGCACGGTGGCGAGCGTCTCCGCCTCGCGCAGGCGCACGCCGATCGCCGCGAGCTCGGCGAGCTGCAGGAGCGCGCTCCGCAGCAGGAGACGAATGTCGATGGCCTCCGCGAGGGCCTCGGGTCCCGGCGGCAGGTGCGCGAGGGCGGCGAGCGCCTGCTCGAACCAGGCGACGGCCTCGCGGTTCGCCGAGCGATCGAAGGCCTTCGCCCCCGCCTGCCGGGCGTAGCGGGCGGCGGCCGGCCACAGCTCGCCGCGCGTCGCATGATCGGCGAGGCGCTCCACGTGCTCGGCGAGCCGGTCCGGCGAGAGCGCCTCGATGGCCCCGACGATCTGCGCGTGCAGCGCGCGCCGGGCCGCGGGCGCGACGCGGCCATAGGCCACGTCCTGCGTGAGCGCGTGCTTGAAGCGGTACTCCACCTCGGGGAAGGCGCGCGTCTCGCGGAGGAACTCCGCCGCCTCGAGCCGCCGCAGGGCGCTCGCGACGGCGGACTCGTCGCCGCCTGTGACGGCGCAGAGCAGCGGCAGCGGCACCGTCCGGCCGATGACGGCGGCCACGTCGAGGATGCGCCGGAGGCCCTCGTCGAGGCGGTGGGCGCGGGCGAGGATCACGTCCTGAACGGTGTCGGGCACGGCCACGCCGTCGAGCTCGGCGGCGAGGACGAGCCCGGCGTCCGTGCGGCGGACGGCGCCGAGCTCCACGAGCGAGCGCACCAGCTCCTCGATGAAGAACGGGTTGCCCTCGGCCTTGTTCACGACGAGCTCGCCGAGCGCGGGCGGCAGGTCTTCGGTGTCGAGCAGGCTGCGGGCGACGCGCAGGCTCTCCTCGCCGGACAGCGTGGACAGGGCCAGCGCCGTGTGCCCGCCGCCGCTGGCAAACGCCGGCCGGTAGCCGGGCCGATACGTCAGCAGCACGAGCACGCGCTGGTCGGCGATGCGGTCCACGAGCCGCGTGATCCAGTCCTCCGTGGCGGGGTCGCACCAGTGCAGGTCCTCGAGCACGACCACATGGGGGCGCCGCGCGGCCCCCCGCTCGAGCAGGAGGTGCGTGGCGGCGGTGATCGCGTCCTGGCGCCGGCGCGGGTCCATCGCGAGCACGCTCCGATCGCCGGGGTCGATGGACAGGAGGTAGCGCAGGAGCGGGAGCGCGGCATCGAGGTCGTCGCCGAGCTGGCGCACGGCGCGCTCGAGCTTGGCGACGACCACCCCTTCCGCATCCGCGTCCTCGACCCGGAACACGCGCCGCAGCATGTCGATCACCGGATGCAGCGGCATCGCGCGGCCGAAGGACACCGCCTGGCCCTCGACCCACGTGGCCTCCCGGCCGAGGCGCCGGCGCAGCTCCCGCAGCAGCCGTGACTTGCCGATGCCGGCCTCGCCAGCGATCAGCACGACCTGGCCCTGGCCGCGCCCCGCGAGGGCGAAGCACTCCCCGAGCAGGCGCAGCTCGCGCTCGCGGCCGACGAAGCGCGTCCACCGCGGCTCCGTGCGGCGGGTGATCTCGACGGCGCCGGCCTCGCCGTCGCCGGGCGGGAGCGGCACCGTCTCGACGCGGTGGGCGAGGAGCCGGGCGGCGGCGGCGTTCGCGACCACGGTACCGGGCGCGGCCCGCGCGACGAGCGAGGCGAGCGCCGCGCGCGCGGGGCCCGCCCGCTCCGCGTCGACGCGGCCCTCCGCGGTGACGGCGACGGCGCCGGTGTGGAGCGCGACCTTCACGCGGGGCACGTCGGCGGCGCGCTCGCGCGCCCGCTCGCCGAGGGCCCGCACGGCGAGGGCGGCGTAGGCCGCGCGGCGCGGGGCGTCCTCGTCGGGCTCGAGGCCGAAGGCGGCGAGCAGCGCGCCCGCGTCGAGGTCCTCGACCTGCCCCCCGAAGGCGCGCACCTTGGCCGCGCTCGCCTCGAGGGGCCGCGTCGCCTCCCAGCCTGCTGGGGGCTCCGGCACGAGCCGGATCTCGAGCAGCGTGACGCGCCGGACCTCCGCCGTGCCCTCGGTCGCCGGCGATGGCGAAGCCGGCGGCGCCGGACGCCCGGGAGGTCGCCCGCCCCGCCGGCGCTGGCCCGCGACGTCCGGCGCGAGGCCCAGGCGCTCCGCCCGGTAGCGGAGCGTGTTGCGCGGGACCCCGATCCGGGCCGCCGCGTGGGTGAAGTTCCACCCCGTGGCCGTGAGCACCTCGAGCAGCGCGCGCTTCTCTGCGTCGTCCGCCTCGGTAGCGGGGCCCGGGGGGACGGGCGGCTCCGGGCGATCCCGCTCCCGCGAGGGGGCGGGGAGCGCGAGCGCCCCCGCCGTCAGCACGCGCTCGTCGGCGAAGAGCGCCGCGCGCTCGATCGCGTTGGCGAGCTCGCGCACGTTGCCGGGCCACGCGTGGGCGAGGAGCGCGGCGCGCGCGTCGTCGCCGAGGACGCGGGGCGGGAGCCCGTAGTCCTCGCACGCGCGCGCGAGGAAGTGCTCGGCGAGCAGCACCACGTCGTGCCCGCGGGCGCGCAGCGGCGGCAGGACGAGCGTGACCACGGCGAGCCGATGGTAGAGGTCGGCGCGGAAGCGGCCGCGCTCCACGGCGGCGGCGAGGTCCTCGCTGGTCGCCGCGATGACGGCGGCGTCGATGGCCTCGCTGCGCACGCTGCCGAGGCGGCGCACCGCCCGCTCCTCGATCGCCTTGAGGAGCTTCGACTGGAGCGCGAGCGGGAGCAGCCCGATCTCGTCGAGGAAGACGCTGCCCCCGCGCGCGGCCTGGAAGAGCCCGGGCTTGGCCTGGCGCGCGTCGGTGAACGCGCCGCGCTCGAAGCCGAACAGCTCCGCCTCGAGCAGCGCCTCGGGGATCGCCGCGCAGTTCACGTCGACGAATGGGCCCGCGGCGCGGGCGCCCGCGCGGTGCAGGGCGTCGGCGAGCAGGCCTTTGCCCGTCCCCGTCTCGCCGAGGATCAGCACGGGCGGCGGCCGGCGCGCGGGCGTCGAGGCGGAGCGCAGGAGCCGCTCCGCCTGCTCGCGCACGGCGGCGATCGCCGGACTTTCTCCCAGGATGCGAGCGGCGACGGGCATTGTCCGCATGGTACCCGAGAAGATCGCCGCCCGGCGCGCGGGCGTCGTGTAGGCACACCGATATCCCCCGGGTTTCCCCGGAGTATTCCCTGAGTTCTCCCCTGACTCCCGCCGTCGCTCCCTGCGAGTCTCGACTCGACAGCTCGGGCCCGAGCCGGTCGCGCAGGAGCGGAGCAACGGGAGAGCGGCAGTGAACTCGACGACAGCATCGGGGAGAGAGGCAACTCTAGCACCCTGGGACGGCGGGCACCCCGCCCGCGGTTCTCCTCCCCGTGACGTAATCTCCCAGACTCGGACACCGGCCGCCCGAGGAGCCGCTGCCACAGCTCATCGAGACTCGCTCCGTCTACGACGCGCGAATGATCGACGAAGAGGTGCGGGAGCGCCAACGCCAGCGCGATCCCGCGCTCAGAGGAAAGGAGCGGCGACGACGCCGGCGTGCTAGTGTTACCGACGCCAGCGCCTTCAGGCCGCTCGGCGGAGAGTGGTTGGAACCGCAAATACAAGGTCTCGGAGGGGACAAGTGATGACGAAGCGATTCACGTTCGTCGCGGCGGCGCTGGTCATGGCGGAGCTCTGGTGCGGGTCCGCCCTCGCCCAGGCGGTGTATCCCGCGAAGGGACAGAGCCCGGAGCAACAGCAGAAGGACATGGCAGAGTGCAACAGCTGGGCAATGCAGCAGACGGGCGGCCCCGGGGCGCCGCCGCCGCAGCCCGCGGCGACAGGTCAGGGGGTGCGAGGCGCGGCCCGCGGAGCGGCCGTGGGCGCCGCCGCCGGGGCCATCGGCGGCGATGCGGGCAAGGGCGCGGCCGCCGGCGCCGCTGCGGGAGCGATGGTCGGGGGCGTGCAGCGCCGCCAGGATCGACGCGCCGCCGCGTCTGCCAGCGCCCAGTCGAGCGCAGCGTTCAGCAACGCCACGGCGGCCTGTCTCGAGGGCCGCGGCTACACCGTGAAGTAGACCCCACAGGAGGAATCCGATGCGCGCACTTCTCGCTGCCAGCGTCCTCGTCGGTATGGCGCTCTCTCTCGTGCCCGTGATGGCCGGCGCGGCACCGCTTGACGGGTCGACGCCGATCCTTTGCGCTGTGAATACCGTGACCGAATGCGACGCCGGCTCCTGCGAGCGCATCACCGCGGAAGAGAGCAAGATTCCGCACTTCGTGCGAATCGACGTCCCGAAAAAGATGCTGAGCTCGGTGGATGGGGCCCGCACGTCGCCCATCACCCAGGTCCAGCGGACCGGCGGCCGGATCATGGTGCAGGGCATGCAGAACCTTCGGATCTGGGGAGCCGTGATCAACGAGCAGACCGGCGAGATGTCGGCCGTGATAGGTGAGGACGACGGCGCCTTCGTCATCGCGGGGGCGTGCATCGCCCAGTGATCCCCTGCCCGTCGCCTTCTTCCATCCCGGCTGCCTGATCGCTCACGATGCCGGTCTACGATCACCCTGCCGGGGAATAGTCAACATCAACGCCCTCCGGCAGCGGTGGCCCCCCTCGTGGCCCCCCTCGCCGTGACATAACCAGGGTGCGAGGACGGCGGCGCGAGCGGGCGTCATCTCGATCTTGGCTGCGACCGCGCGAGGGCCCGCGCCTCCAGGGCCGGCCGCTTGCTCCGCGCAATGGGCTCGTCGCGGATGAAGAGCACCATGCCGGTGGCGAGCAGGGCCCAGGCGCCGGCGGTGTAGAACGCCATCGTGTAGTCGCCGGTGCGGTCGAAGAACCAGCCCGACGCGACCGAGCCGATGGCGCCCCCGAGCTGATGGGAGGCGAAGATCCAGCCCGACAGCTCGCCGACCGAGTAGCGGCCGTAGATGCGCGCGGTGAGGGTGGTGGTCGCCGGTACCGTCGAGATGAAATTGAGCCCGAACAGCGCCGCGAAGAGGAACAGGCCAGGCACCGTCGTCACGTAGGGCAGGAAGAAGAGCGAGACCCCGCGGAAGAGATAGTAGAGGGCCAGCGGCACCTTCGGGCCCAGCCGATCGCAGAGCCAGCCCGACGCGATGGTGCCCACGATGTTCATGGCGCCCATGATGCCGAGGGCCTCCGCCGCCTCGTGCGGCTGGAACCCGTGATCGGTGGCGTGCGGGATGAAGTGGGCGAGGATCACGCCGAACGTCGAGTAGCCGCAGACCCAGAAGCTGCCGCAGAGCAGCAGGAAAGGCCACGTGCGCACCGCCTCGCTGACCGGCGTGCGCTCCACCGCCTCCTGGGCCGCCGACATGGCGCGGGGCGGCGCGGTGGCGCCGTAGGCCAGGAGCCCGCGCTCGCTCGGGTCGTTGCGCATTAGGAGGGCCGTCAGCGGCACGACCAGCACGAGCAGCCCGGCGCCGAGGGCGAGGTACGCGCCACGCCAGCCGAGCGCCGCCACCAGCCCCATGGCCAGCGGCAGCACCACGAGCTGGCCCGCGGCCATGCCCGCGCCGTTGATCCCAAGCACGAGCCCGCGGTGCTTCTCGAACCAGCGCGTGGCCACCGTCGCCGCCACCGGGGCCGCGGTGGCGCTCGATCCGATGGCCGCGATCAGGCCCACCGCGACGAAGAACTGCCAGAACCGGGTCACGCCGGCACCGGCCAGGGTGCCGACGCCCACCAGGGCCACGCCGGCGGTGAGGACCCAGCGGGGGCCCCAGCGGTCGGCGAGCCGGCCGACGAGCGGGCCGGTCAGCCCATAGAGGGCGATCGACACCGCCACGGCGACACTCAGCGCCGTCCGCGACCACCCGAACTCGGCCTCGAGGGGCTTTACGAACACGCCGATCGCCGCGCGGACGCCGCCGCTGGCCAGGAGGACGAGCGTGGTGGTGGCGAGGACGACCCAGGCATAGTGCAGACGGCTGGTGGAGGGAGGACCGGTCATCGTGTCGATGGTCATGGTGTACGACTCTAGGCCATGACCCCGCCGTCGATGGGGACGACGGCGCCGGTGGTCCACCGCGCCTCGTCGGAAGCGAGGTAGAGGACGGCGCGGGCCACGTCGTCCGGCTGCCCGAGCCCGAGCGGGTGTCCCGCCTCGATCGCGCGCCGGGCGGCGGGGTCGCGCAGGCGCGGGGCTGTGAGCGGCGTCTCGGTGATGGCGGGGGCAACGCAGTTGCAGCGGATGCCGTCCTTGGCGTACTGGGACGCCATGGTGCGCGTGAGCATCGCCACCCCCGCCTTGGCCGCCGCGTAGGCGTGGACCTGGAAGCCCGCGGCGCTCTTGAGGCCGAGGACCGATCCGATGTTCACGATCGATCCACCGCCCTGGCGCAGCATCTGGGGAATCACCGCGCGCGAGACGCGGAACACGCTGGTGAGGAAGACGTCGAGGACCTCGCTCCAGGCCGCGTCGGAGATCTCGTGGAGCGGCCCCGCGTGGAGCGCGCTGCCCGCGTTGTTGACCAGCACGTCCACCCGCCCGAAGGCGGCCAGGGTGGACTGCACGGCCCGCTGCACGTCGGCCTCGTCGGTCACGCTGCCCGGTGCCGCGAGGGCGTGGCCGCCCGCTGCCGCAATCCGATCGACGACCTCGGCGAGGACCTCCTTACGGCGGCCGGTGACCACGACGCGCGCACCTTCGCGGGCAAAGATCTCCGCGATGGCCGCGCCGATGCCGCTCCCGCCGCCGGTCACGATGGCTACCTTGTTCTCGAGTCTCATGGAGTCTCCTCCTGACGGGCGGGACGGTTCACGGCGAAATTGGAGGCGGGCGCCGGACGGCCGAGCGACAGGCACGCGGCGATGGTCTGGTGCACCGGGGTGGGCACGCCGGCGCGGCGGCCGCGCGCCACCACCGCGCCGCTCAGCGCCTCCACCTCGAGGAGGCGGCCCTCCTCGAGGTCGCGCGCCAGGGAGGAGCGCCATGGGCCGGGCAGCGTGGACGATTGCGCGAGCGCCGCGGCGGCGGCCTCGGGGCGAAGGGGCGCGCCCTCCGCCTGCGCCACCGCGACGATCTCGCCGCAGGAGGCGGCGAGGAGGGCGCGGCCCTCCGCGCTCTCCCGCAGCGCGCCGATCCCCGCGCGAGCGAGCGCGGTGACCGCGCCGATCCCGGTGATGAACAGAAACTTCTCCCACAGTACCCGGTCGATGTCGGACGAGACCTCGTGGGGGAGGCCGGCCTCGCGGAGCGCCGCGGCGAGCCGTTCGGTTCGCCCGCTCGGGGCGCCGCCGCGCTCGCCGAAGGTGATCCGGGCCTCGGCGCCGGTGCGGGCCACGATCCCGGGCCCGGCGAGCTGGAGGGCGGCGTAGACCGCGGCCCCGAGCACTGCGCCCGCTCCGCCGCCGAGAGCGGCGGCGAGCGCACCGGCGCGGTCGAGGCCGTTCTGGACCGTGAGCACGGTAGTGTCGCTCCCGACCAGCGGGGCGATCGTGCGCGCGCCCGCCTCGGTGTCGAAGGCCTTGACGCAGAAGAGGACGAGATCGACCGGCGCAAGGCCCCGGCCGTCGGCGGTTGCTGCGATGGGCAGGGTCAGCTCCCCCTCCGGCGTGCGCAGGGTCAGCCCGCGCCGCTGCAGCGTCTCCAGGTGCGCACCCCGCGCGAGCAGCACGACGTCGTGCCCCGCCTTGGCGAGCCGCCCGCCGTAGTAGCCGCCGATGCCGCCCGCCCCGAGCACCGCGATCCGCATGGGTGAGCCTCCTGGCGCTTGAGACGCCGGGGCCGCCCGAGCGGATTCAGGTGATTCATGTATCTACATGTAAACCCCTTGCCCGGGCCCGGAGGGCTTGCTAGCATGGGGGCCATGGCGCCCCGGGCCGCCCCGCTCTCTCCGTGTGTCTGCAACACCCTCCGCATGGCGACGCGGGTGGTGACGCAGCTCTACGACGACGTCCTGCGGCCGAGCGGCCTGCGGGTGACCCAGTTCAGCATGCTCGCGGCGATCGCGCGCCTGGAGGAGGCCAGCCTGCGGCAGCTCGAGGACGCGCTCGCCATCGACCAGACGACGCTGACGCGGAGCCTCGCCCTGCTGGAGCGCGACGGGCTGACCGCGCGCGTGGCCAACCCGGACCGGCGGATCAAGGCGATGCGCCTGACCGCGCGGGGCCGCGCCGCGTTCGAGGCGGCGCGCCCGCTGTGGCGGCGGGCCCAGGATCAGATGCTGCGCGAGCTGGGCCCGAAGGGGTGGGCGGACGCGCGGCGGCGTCTCGCCGATCTGCGGGACGTGGCGGTCAGGACGCGGCGAGCGCGGGGACGGCGGGCGCGGAGCGCGTCGCGACCCGCGTGATGTAGTCGGCGACGCGCGCGGTCGGGTCCGGCGTGAGGACGCCGATGCCGACGGCTATCCCTTCCTCCAGCCGCTCCACACCGGCACGCCGGACTCATCCCGCAGCCTGAGAGTCTCCTCGCCCTTCTTGACCTCGGCGGCGACAAGAGCGGGTTTCCCCTGAATCGTCACACGGGATCCCTTGATCTCCACCTTATCCTTCGGCTCGATCTTCACGTCCTGGTTCTCCAGGTACCACTGGGGGCCGAGAATCACCGAGACCTCTTCCTTCTCCGTCTTGAGAACCACATGCATGCCGGCTGACATGCCGCGGACCGGGGTGATCCGGTCCACCCTGACGACCTCGCCGCTGATGATCTCCACCGTCTTCGGATCGTTCATTCGCGCGCAACCTGTCGCGATTCTCGGGCTTGGACGCCAGCGCCGCGACGAGGGACAGCTCCCGCTCATCGTGTCCGCTCAGCGCCACGGGCTCGGCGACCCGCATCTCGTTCGTGGTCAGCGTGCCCGTCTTGTCGGAGCAGAACACGTCCACGCCGGCCAGCTCCTCGATGGCGGTGAGGCGGCTCACGATGGCCCGACGGCGCGCCAGATTGACCGCGCCCACCGCCATGGTCACGGAGAGCACCGCCGGGAGGGCCACCGGAATCGCGGCCACTGTGAGCACCAGGGCAAAGCGGGCGATCTCCAGGAAATGCTCCTGGCGGAACAGGGAGACCATCACGATGGTGACCACCAGCACGACGGTGATCAGGATCAGGAAATTGCCGATCCGGACCACCATCTCCTGGAAGTGACTCCGCCGCTCGAGCTCGGCGGTCGCCACGAGCGCCACGACGGTGTGAAAGTTCGTGCGCGCCGCGGTATTCACGACCACCGCCAGCATCTCGCCCTGCTTGACTCTGCCGGGGCCGGTGAGACGCTCAGCCCGGCCACCGGATGTAGACGGCTTCCATCGGAACATGCGCCTCGCCGTGATGCGGGACGATCCGCGGTGTGTAGTCGGAGGCGGGTCGGGAGCCCGGGACGCACGCGCGGTATCGATGGCGAGTGGCTCCGCTCGAAGCCCCTTCCATCCGGTCCATCGCCACCCGGATCGGTGTCCCGCCCTCCCGCGGCTCGGCGTAGAGCTCGACCTGCACGGAACCCTCGGGCACCTCCCCCAGCGAGGCCACGACCGAGACCGCCCACTGGTCGCCGACCCGCCTCGCTTCGACCGCTTCGATCCGCACCCCAGACCACTGCTGCGCGAGTCGGGCCTCCCACTCGGCGAGCTCACGCGCGAGCCGACCGCCGTCGGCGCTCCGTCGCCGCAGGGCGGTCGCCGCCGGCAGGTAGGAGCCCTCGACGTATTGCTGCAGCATCCGGTTGCTGCTGAAGCGCGGAGCCAGCTGCGCCATGCTCGCCCGGATGCGCGCCAGCCACGCTCGGGGGATCCCCTCGACGTCCCGGGCGTAGAATTCCGGTACGATCTCCGCCTCGAGCTGTCGGTAGAGCGCATCCGCCTCCCGCGGGTCCCAGTCGGGCTCGCTGTGCTCCCGGCCGTCGCCCAGCGCCCAGCCGGCCTCGGGCACATAGGCCTCCGCCCACCAGCCGTCCAGCTCCGAGAGGTTCAGACCTCCGTTGACGAGCACCTTCATGCCGCTGGTCCCACAGGCCTCCCACGGGCGCCGCGGCGTATTGATCCAGACGTCGACGCCCTGCACGAGCTCCTGTGCGAGGGCCATGTCGTAGTCCTCGAGGAAGACGGCCCGACGGCGCACGTCCGGGCGCCGGACGAAATGCATCCACGCCTCGACGAAGCGCTTGCCCTCCTCGTCGTCCGGATGCGCCTTGCCCGCGACCACGAGCTGGACCGGCCGGTGGGGCAACGTGAGAAGCCGCGCGAGGCGTTCCGGATCCTCCAAGAGGAGGTACGGCCGCTTGTAGCGAGCGAAGCGCCGAGCAAAGCCCAGGGTGAGCGCGTCGGGATCGAGCACCTGCGCCGCCTCGGCCACGGCGTCCTGAGGCATGCCGCGCTGGCCGAGCTGCAGGGCCAGACGATTGCGGGCGTAGCGGACGAGATCGTGCCGCTCTGCCGTCCGCATACCCCAGAGCGTCGCGTCCGAGACGCCGCGGATCTGGTCGGGAAGGCCCTCCAGCACTCCGACCCACCGGCCCTTGCCGCACGCCTCGGTCCAGAGCCGGTCCGCGCCCCGCGAATCCCAGCTCGGGACGTGAATCCCATTCGTGACGTGGCCGACTGGAATCTCGCGCTCGGGCCAGCGGGGATAAAGGCTGCTAAAGAGCCGGCGGCTCACCTCCCCGTGCAGCTGGCTCACGCCATTCGCGGCGGCGCAGCCGCGCAGGGCGAGGTAAGCCATCGTGAAGGGCTCGGCGGAGTCCCAGGGGTTCACGCGACCCAAGCCGAGCAGCTCGGTCGTGGAGATCCCGAGGTCGCGGCACACGTTCCGGCAGTACTGCTCGATCAGCTCGGGCGGGAAGCGATCGAAGCCGGCGGCCACTGGCGTATGGGAGGTGAACAGGTTACCGGCCCGTGTCGCCCAGAGCGCCTCCTTGAACGAGGCGCGATGCCGGACCATGAAGCGGCGGGCCCGCTCCAGCACGACGAAGGCCGCATGGCCCTCGTTGAGGTGACAGACGTCAATCTCGAGGCCCAGAGCCTCGATCAGGCGCCAGCCCCCGATGCCGAGCGCGAGCTCCTGCACGAGCCGTAGCTCCGGGCCGCCCCCGTACAGCTCGCTCGTGATGCCGCGGTCGGCCGGGCTGTTCAGGGGATCATTGCTGTCGAGCAGGTAGAGCGTCGTGCGGCCGACGCACGCCTGCCATACCCGCAGCAGCACCTGGCGCCCGGGCAGGTCGAGGGAGATGTGGAGCCAGCCGCCGGACGGCGCGCGGGCCGGCTGGATCGGGAGACTCGTCGGATCGTTGTAGGGGTAGAGCGCCTGCTGGCGCCCCGCGGCATCGAGGCGTTGCCGGAAGTAGCCGACCTGATAGAGCAGCCCAATCCCGACGGCCGGCACGCAGAGGTCGCTGACGGTCTTCAGGTAATCTCCGGCCAGAATGCCCAGGCCGCCCGCGTAGAGGGGAAGCGCTTCGCCCAGCCCGAACTCCATGCTGAAGTACGCGACGCCTCGCAGACCGGTGCCTGCATGCGCCCGTCGGTACCAGCCGGCCTCGTCCAGATACTGCTCGCGCGCGGCGATCACGGCCCCGAGCTCCCGGCAGAACCCCGCGTCCCCGGCCAGCTCGGCGAGCCGTTCGGATGGCAAATTCTGGAGGATGATCCACGGGTTCTGCGTCTGCTCCCAGGCCTCCGGATCGACCTGCCGCCACACGTGGTCGCCCGCGTGGCTCCACGTCCACCGGAGATCCAGGGCCAGGTCGACGAGCCCCGCGAGCTCTTCCGGGAGAGTCCGAGGCAGGAGCCCGCGCGTCACCATCGTCGATCAACTCCCCGTCAATGGTCCAGCCATCGCCAAGCCAGATCGCCAAGAGCCGGGCTGCTGTGTCAGGATCCCCTCTTCAAGTCGGCCACGATGCCCTCGAGAGCTTGCCGCCTCTCCCGCTCCGATTTCAGCTCCACGTTCAGCTCCTTGATCTTCGCTTGCGCCTCGTGGAATCGGTCGGCGGCCTGCACTCTCACCTCGGCAAGATCACTGGGCGCGCGCTGCCGCTCCCACCAATCGGCGGCGATGCCGCCCCGACGAGACGGAGGACCAGCCACACCAACCCCCTCTTCACGACCGTCTTCGTGATGTTCACGGCTCGTCACCCCGTCCGCTTCTCGTTTCGCTGAGCACTCGCGGCCGGACGTGCCATCCGCGGCACCGCCCGCGTATCATGTCTCTCCACGATACTCCGAACGCGGATGGTTCGGCGTCCGATGGCGAGCGTGACGCGGGTTGCGTCGATGACGGAGACGAGGGATACGACAGGCGGTGAAGGGCTCGTGCCCCGGCGCGCGCCGGAGGCGGGTCCGCGTCGAGGGCTTGATCGGGACACGCTGCAGGCCATCTACGACTGCGCGGCGCGGACGGTCGGTCCGCGCGGCCTGATCGCGCTGCTCGACCTGAGCGCCGGGATGCTCGCCGTCGCCCGGTGGAAGATCGCGGCCGCTCGCATGGCGGCACGGATCCGGCTCGTGCGCGGCGACATGTCCGTCCCGCCCCTCGCCGACGCCTCCTTCGACCTCGTGCTCTCGACCTGCAGCCTGCGCCCGCTCTCCGATCCCGCCCAGGGCGCCCTCGAGCTTTACGCGTGCTGAAGCCGGGATGATGGGCTGAACTGTGTGCCGATCCGGACTCGCCGCGCCGCGATTCTCGGGCGAAGGCAAGACAGCCGTCCGTCAGCGAGAAACGGCGTGTAGAACAACTGACCCGAGAGACGACGGAAGTTAGCGAGTTCCACAACGCAACGGGAAACGATTAGAAGGCGATGCTCCATCCAACTGAGCTACGGGCGCATCTGTGGACTATCGCTATTCGACGGGAGCCCGGCAACTTTCGAGTCAGACGGCGTTCACGCCGTCTCTTCCGAGCCGCTCCCTGGGCCCGATGCGCCTGCTTCCGGATTCGCCGTGACCCAGCCCATGAAGAGCTGGTAGCCGAGCGCCAGGAGCGTGGCGCCCACGAACATGCCCAGGATCCCGCGGGTCGCCATGCCGCCCAGCGCCCCCAGCAGGATGACCGGCATCGGCGCATCGACGCCCCGCCCCAGCATCAGCGGCTTCAAGACGTTGTCGGCCATTCCCGCCAGCAGCAGCATGACCGTATAGCCTATGGCCGCGCCGCCGCTGTAGCTCCCGCTCGACCAGACGTACGCGAGCGCCGGAAGGATCACGAGGAAGGCCGGCACCTGGGCGACGCCCAGCACGAGCGTGATGGCTGCCAGCACGCCCGCCCAGGGCACGCCGGCGATCAGGAGAGCGAGGCCGACCAGGATGGCCTGGATGAAGGCGATGCCGATGACTCCCTGGGCGACGGCGCGGATGGTGGCCGTGGACAGCCTGGCAAAGGGCTCGCCGCGCTCGCGCCCCATGATCCGCGCGAAGATCGCTCGACTCCCGCGCGCGCCCGACTCGCCGTACGCCATCAGGATGCCCGCGACGATGAACGACGCGAGGAACTGGAGCATCCCGACCCCTATGCCGGCGACGATCGACAGTCCCTTTCTGGCCAGCTCGCCGATCTTCGGTTGCAGGCTCTGGATGAGACCGGGCAAATCGCTGTGCGCCCTCGACCACAGATCGTGCATCCTCTTGCCGACGAGCGGCCAGTCCTTGATGCCCTCTCGGGGCGCGGGGATTTCCAGCGTGTTGTGCTGCACGGCGTTGACGAGATCGTGGACGGAGCTTCCGAACGAGTCAACCAGCAGCGCCGTCGGGGCGACGATCAGCAGGCCGCCGGCCAGCACCACGATGGTCGCGGCGAGGCCCTGCTTGCCGCCTATCCTGCGCGCGAGGGACTGGTGCAGCGGATAGAGCGCCACGGCCAGCACGACGGCCCAGACCATCAGCGTCAGGAAGGGCGCGAAGACCACGTAGCACAGCGACGCCAGGACGGCGATGAACGCGGCCCGGATCAATACGTCCAGCAGGCGGGACGACAGCCGCCGCTCGAATTCGTAGTTCGGCTGCTCAGGTATGTTCAAGGGCCTCGATCTTACTACGTGCGCGTCGTCCGCCGGTGACGGCTCGAGGAGCGGGGTGCGCGGGCGCGCCGCTGATCTCGTGCGGCCGATGAGCCGAGGCTGGCCTCGAACTTCGGCTCGGCGGCCTCGTACGCCTCGCGCAGCGCCGTGGCGACCTGCGTGAGGGCCGCCGCCAATGGCGAGCGGCGGCGCCAGACCAGGCCGATGGTCCGCTGCGGCGAGGTCCCGGCGAAGCGCCGCACCGCGAGCTGCGCGCGCCGATTCTCCGTCCTCACGGCCAGCCGGGGCAGCAGCGTGATGCCCGCGCCACCCGCCACCATCTGCGACAGCGTGGCCAGGCTCGTGGCGCGGAAATCGAGCTCCTGGGCCTCCGTGGCCGAGCAGACGGCCAGCGCCTGGTCGCGGAGGCAGTGGCCGTCGTCCAGCAGCAGCACCGGGCTGCCGCGAAGCTCCCCGACCGTGACCGGTGCCGCACGGCCCAGCGCATGCCCACGAGGAGTGGCGAGCACGAAGGGATCCCGCCCCACCACGTGCCGCTCGAGGTCTCCCACATCGGCTTCCAGGGCGAGCACGGCGGCGTCGAGGCTGCCCGCCTGCACGAGGCCGACGAGCGTCGACGTCTTTTCCTCCACCCACTGCAGGGTGAGCTTCGGGAATCGCCGGCGCAGCGTTGGCACCACCTCGGGCAGGAGGTACGGCGAGATCGTGGGGATGACCCCGAACCGCAGGCTGCCCTGCAGCGGGTCGCCGAAGCGCGCGGCGGCGGCGGCGAGATCCGCCACCTCCACGAGGAGGCGGCGCGCGCGGTCCACCACCTCGCGGCCCGCGGCCGTCAGCATGACCTGCTTCCGGTTGCGCTCGAACAGGCGCACGCCGAGCGCGCGCTCCAGCTCGGCCACCTGGGCGCTCAGCGACGGCTGCGAGACGTGGCACTGGCCGGCGGCCCGGCGAAAGTTCACGTGCTCGGCGACGGCCACGGCGTACTGGAGCTGCCGAAGCGTGAAGGCGTGGGGGGCGAGCTGCATGACAGCTTCAGGCTATCACGTCGATACAGACAATGTCTTGGCCTCTATCAGAGGTTGGTGGGTATCGTTCCTTCGAGAGTCCGACGCGGGAGTACGATGGGTGCGAAGGAGGAGCCCGCCCGCGTCGGCGCGCAGGTGATCTCGGCGATCGCAACCGAAAGGAGAGACCAGATGTCGAGCGAAGCGAAGTGCCCGTTCACACACACGGCTGGCGGCGGCACGTCGAACCGGGACTGGTGGCCCAATCAGCTGAACCTCAAGATCCTGCACCAGCACTCGCCCCTGTCCGATCCGATGGGTCAGGGTTTCGACTACGCCAAGGAGTTCAAGAGCCTCGATCTGGCGGCCGTGAAGAAGGACCTCACGGCGCTGATGACGGACTCGCAGTCCTGGTGGCCGGCGGATTTCGGCCACTACGGTCCGCTGTTCGTTCGCATGGCGTGGCACAGCGCCGGCACGTACCGCATCGGCGACGGCCGCGGCGGTGCCGGGGCCGGCCAGCAGCGCTTCGCGCCCCTCAACAGCTGGCCCGACAACGTCAGCCTCGACAAGGCGCGCCGGCTCCTGTGGCCCATCAAGCAGAAGTATGGCCGGAAGCTCTCGTGGGCCGACCTCATGATCCTCGCGGGCAACGTCGCGCTGGAATCGATGGGGTTCAAGACCTTCGGCTTCGGCGGGGGCCGCGCGGACGTCTGGGAGCCGGAAGAGGATGTCTACTGGGGCGCCGAGACCAAGTGGCTGGCCGACCACCGCTATTCCGGCGACCGGAATCTCGAGAATCCGCTCGCGGCCGTGCAGATGGGGCTCATCTACGTCAACCCGCAGGGCCCGAACGGCAACCCGGACCCGATCGCGGCGGCCAAGGACATCCGCGAGACGTTCGCGCGCATGGCCATGAACGACGAGGAGACCGTCGCACTGATCGCCGGCGGCCACACCTTCGGCAAGACGCACGGCGCCGGCCCGGAGTCCCACGTGGGGCCCGAGCCCGAAGCCGCGGGCATCGAGGAGCAGGGCCTCGGCTGGCGGAGCACCTTCGGCACGGGCAAGGGCGGCGACACGATCACCAGCGGTCTCGAGGTGACCTGGACCACGACACCCACGAAGTGGAGCAACAACTTCTTCTGGAACCTCTTCGGCTACGAGTGGGAGCTGACCAAGAGCCCGGCCGGCGCGCATCAGTGGCGGCCGAAGGGCGGCGCCGGGGCCGGCACGATTCCCGATGCCCACACCCCGGGCAAGCGGCACGCGCCTGCCATGCTGACCACGGACCTCTCCCTGCGGTTCGACCCCGCGTACGAGAGGATCTCGCGGCGCTTCTTCGAGAATCCGGACCAGTTCGCGGACGCGTTCGCGCGGGCGTGGTTCAAGCTGACGCATCGGGACATGGGCCCGCGCGCCCGCTACCTCGGTCCGGAGGTTCCCGCCGAGGAGCTCATCTGGCAGGACCCCATCCCGGCCGTCAATCACAAGCTGATCGACGAGCAGGACATGGCCGCGCTCAAGCGCACGATCCTCGCATCGGGGCTCTCCGTGTCGCAGCTGGTCTCGACGGCCTGGGCGTCGGCATCAACGTTCCGCGGCTCCGACAAGCGCGGCGGCGCCAATGGCGCGCGCATCCGTCTCGCGCCGCAGAAGGACTGGGAGGTCAACGAGCCCGCTCAGCTCGCGAAGGTGCTCAAGACGCTGGAGGGCATCCAGAGCGAGTTCAACGGCGCGCAGTCCGGGGGCAAGAAGGTCTCGCTCGCCGACCTGATCGTGCTGGCCGGCGGCGCGGCCGTGGAGCAGGCGGCGAGGAATGCCGGCCACACCGTGACGGTTCCCTTCGCGCCGGGGCGCATGGATGCGTCGCCGGAGCAGACCGACGCGGACTCCTTCGCGGTCCTCGAGCCAGTCGCGGATGGGTTCAGGAACTATCTCAAGGGCAAGTACGCCGTGTCGGCCGAGGAGCTCCTGGTCGATCGGGCGCAATTGCTGACGCTGACCGCGCCCGAGATGACCGTGCTCATCGGGGGCATGCGCGTGCTGAACGCGAACTTCGGCCAGACGAAGCACGGCGTCTTCACCAAGCGGCCCGAGGCGTTGACCAACGACTTCTTCGTGAACCTGCTCGACATGGGCACGGAGTGGAAGGCGGCCTCGGACTCCAAGGAGGTGTTCGAAGGGCATGATCGCGCCACGGGCGCGCCCAGGTGGACGGGCACGCGCGTCGATCTCGTTTTCGGCTCGAACTCCCAGCTCCGGGCCCTGGCAGAGGTCTACGGAAGCTCGGATGCGCAGGCGAAGTTCGTTCAGGACTTCGTGGCGGCCTGGGCCAAGGTGATGAACCTCGATCGCTACGACCTTGCGTAACCGCCGGAGATAGGCGCAGGGATCGCATGCACCATCGCCTCGGCGTGGCTCCGGACCGTGCCGGACCACGTCGAGGCGCGTGGGAAGACTGCCCCCGGAGGTGCTATCGTCGAGCGACAGCCTGATCTCCGATCGAGGCCCCGCGAGGCCGGAAGGTGGCATGAAGACCAAACGTATCCTGCTTGCCGGCGGTGTTCTCGTGGTCATCCTCGCGCTGGCGCTGGTGGTGTGGGCGCAGTTGCTGAGCTCGTCGATCCCATCGTCCCAAGCGCTGCCCGCGGGCCTCGCCGTCTTCCCTCCCGACAACATCTGGAACACGCCGGTCGACACCGCACCGCTGCATCCCCGCTCCGCGGAGTGGATGGACACCATCAACGGCCACAGCCGGCATCCCGTGCACCCGGACTTCGGCTACATGTATCGGGGCCATACCAACGGGATCCCCTACAACGTGGTCGGCGCCGCCACGCCGAAGGTGACGGTCGTGTTCAACCCTGCCGGGAACTACTCGAAGGAATCGGATCCCCTGCCACCCGGGGGCCTGCCCATTCCCAAGGACGCACTGATCGAGGGCGATCCACCGCCCCAGGACAAGAACGGCGACCGCCACCTCATCCTGGTCGACGTGGACGCCAAGGTTCTCCACGAGCTCTTCTCCGTCTGGCGGCCGCCAGACGGCCCCTGGCTCTGCAGCCAGTACTCGCGCTGGGATCTCACGAGCAATGCCCTGCGGCGGGATGAGTTCACATCGGCCGATGCCGCGGGCCTGCCGATCTTCCCCGGGCTGGTCCGCTGGGACGAGATCGAGCGCGGCGAGATCACCCACGCGCTCCGGTTCACGCTGGATCTGACGTGGAAGCCTCATCTCTGGCCCGCCCGCCACAGTGCGCCATCGGGCGGACCCAAGAACCCGCCCATGGGCATGCGGGTGCGTCTCAAGGGGGACTTCGACATCGCGGGCTACTCGAAGACGAACCAGATCATCCTGAGGGCGCTCAAGAAGTACGGGATGATGCTCGCGGACAACGGCGGGGACTGGTTCATCTCCGGAGCGCCCAACGCCAATTTCAGCGACCGCGACCTGCGTCAGCTCAAGCGCATCGTCCCCGCGGAAGCTTTCGAGGTCGTCGACGTCTCCCTGTGGCAGGTGGCGCCCGACTCCGCGCGCGCGGATCGCAGCAAGACGCGCTAGCGCTCCCGGTCCCGAAGCGTCTTCCGGTCGATCTTCCCGGCCGGCGTCTTCGGCAGCTCGGCCACGATCTCGATGGCCCGCGGGTACTCGTGCTTGCTCAGCCGATCCTTCACGAACTCCTGGAGCTCGCGCGCGAAAGCCGTCCCCTTCCCGGGCGCCACGATGCACGCCTTGGGAATCTGCCCTCTGAGCTCGTCCGGGACGCCGATCACGGCGGCCTCACGCACGTCCGGATGAGCGAGCAGGGCCTGCTCGATCTCGAGCGCGCTCATCGTCCAGCCCCCGGAGATGATGACGTCGTCGGACCGGCCCGCGTGGAAGAAGTATCCGTCCGCGTCCACATAGCCGCGGTCCTTGACGCGGAACCACTCGCCGCGGCGCCGGACGGCAATCTCGCCGAGCTCCCCGGGCGGAAGCGGGCCGTCGTCGCCCACCACCGCCACCTCCCAGCCGGGCGCGGCCTGCCCGAGCGCGCCGCGACGCACCTCGTACCCCTCGAAGCCGGGATAGTTCACGATGATCACGCCGACCTCGGTGCTGCCGTACATGCTGCACGGCTTGCGGCCGAAGGTATGCTCGACGAAGTCCCACGTCTTGCCGTCCATCGGCTCGCCCGTGAAGGACAGCTTCTCGGGCGCGAAGCGCTGGCGGCCGGTGACGCCGGCCTCGCGAATCATGCGATACACGGTCGGCGCGGCTGCGAGATTGGTCACGCGGAACGCATCGAGCGCCTCCACGATGCGGTCCGGCCGGAACTTCCCCGAGTAGCTGCCCACGGCGATGCCCAGGGCCAGGGGAGCCACCGTGCCGTGCCAGAGCCCGTGGCCCCATGCCGGTGATGAGGGGCAGAAGTACCGGTCTCCCGCGCGAAGCCCGACCCCGTAGAGCGCCGCCACCATGAGCGTCACCACCGAGCGGTGCGTGTGCCGGACGGCCTCGGGGAGCGCGCGCGTCGTGCCCGAGGTGTACTGGTAGAGGGCGAGATCGTCGGGAGCCGTCGCCGGCGCGTAGCACGGGGACGCGGCGCGCAGTCGCTCGCTCAGCTGGGTTACGGCAACCACCGTGACGTCGGGAAAGCGTGCCTGCCAGCGCGCGGCGTCCTGCTCCACCAGGAGCATCCGGGGCTGGCAGTCGTCGAGGCGCAGCGCGAGACCCTCGGGCCCGAAGAGCGTGAAGAGCGGCACCGCAATGGCGCCGCGCTTGACGGTGCCGAACACCGCGCCGTAGAACTCGAGCGACGGCTCCAGCATGATGGCGACCCGATCGCCGCGTCCCACCCCTTCCGCCTCGAGGACGTTGGCGAACCGCGACGACCAGTCCGCGAGCGCGGCGAAGTCATGCTCCTCGCGCCGGCCGTCCGCGAACTGGATGCGCAGTGCGATGCCCTTGCCGACGTGCCGATCCACGCACTCGTGGGCGAGATTGAGCCGCTCGCGATTGCCGTCCACGAGCTGCCACAGGGCGTCCCAGCGGAACTGCTCCCGCGCCTCCGGATAGCGGCGAACGTCGAGGATCGACGTCATCGCACGGGCAGCATGACCTCCGCCGAGCCGGAGGCGGTGATCTCGCCGCGCTGGTTGGTCCCTTCCATCTCCACGGTCACGACGCCTCCCGGCGCCTTGCCGGTCACGCGGCCGCGGCACCAGGTCGTATCGCCGATCAGGTTGTGGCGCAGCACCTTGGCGTTCAGGCGGCGCAGGAATCCCGCATTGCCCATCCAGTTCGTCACGAGATGCCCGAGCCACGCCACGCGCTCCGGGCCGTAGTCGTACGCGCCGGGCACGCCCACCGCTCTTGCCAGGGCCTCGTCCCAGTGGACGCGCTCCGGCGGCTCGGGCACGCCGAAGTCGTTGGGAATGCCGAGCGCGGGATGGCGGTCGAAGAGATCGAAGGCCAGCCCGTGGGCGCGGACGTAGAGGCTGCCCCAGCCCTGCACGAAGGCCACCACCGAGGTGACGGTGAGCGGCCCCTTCACCACCTCGGGCATCGCCTCGCCGACCTTCACGTCGTCCCAGTAGCGCACGGTCGCGCCCCTGATCTGTTCCGTCTCATAGGCGCGCCTGATGGCCGCCATGTCCTCGCTGGAATACCGGTGCGGGCCCTCCGACTTGTACTTGCCGCGCTCCCTCGCCGTCTCGCGCTCGGTGCGGAAGCACCACGAGTCCGCCTCGCAGACGCGCTCGCCGCGCTGGTTCGTGAACGTCGTCCGGTAGATCTGCTGGATGGCCCGGCGCGCGAACTTCGACGGCTTCTCGATCAGCGCGTGGAGCACGCTCTCGCCCACGATGCGGTCGTCCATCCGGATGGGGCGCTCCCACCGGAAGTCGGTGCCCGCATACATCGCGTGGATGCCGGGCAGCCCACCCACGTATCCGGAGACGATACGGTCCATCGCAAAAAGGATGGTGGGCGGCGCCACGCCCTCCGCCGTCCAGTACGGGTTCCGGTCGCCGATGCCGTGCGCCCAGTGTCGGATGGCGTCGCGCCCTGCCACCTCTATATAGGGCTCCGGCCGCCGCACGGGCTGGCCGATGCGAGCCCGCAGAGCCTCCAGCGCCTCCGGCGTGATGGTGGGGAAGCGCGTCGTGGCCAGGGTGTCCATGCGGTGTCCTCTCTCCTCGAGTACTGCGATCGGGATCGGCGTGTTCCGGCCCGCGCCGCGCCGGCTAGGTCGTCAGGGCCACTCCTCCGCTGCGGAGATCATAGACGGCGCCGACCACCCGGGCCCGGCCGCCCGCTACCGCCGGCGCCACGACCGGGCGCAGCGTCCGCAACACCGAGACACTCAAGCTCACATTGGCGCGGATCGTGTTGTCGAGTCGGTCGCCGGACATTCCTTTGGCCTTCGCGACGGCAGGCCGCAGGCGATTCACGAGCTCCGCAATGGCCCCAGGCAGCGCATCGTGATCGTCCATGTGCTTGATCGCCGCCTTGATGGCGCCGCAGTCGCTGTGGCCCAGCACCATCACCAGCGGCGTCCCCAGCTCCGCCACGCCGTACTCGATGCTACCCTTCACGAGCGCCGCCCCGCTGGGGCTGACGACATTCCCCGCCACGCGAACGATGAACAGATCGCCGACTCCCTGGTCGAAGATCAGCTCGGGCGGCACCCGCGAGTCGGCGCAGCCGAGGATGATGGCGCCCGGCCGCTGCCCGGCCGCCAGCGGCCGGAAGTCCTCCGGCGTGCGGCGAGGGCCGGTCGCCTCGCCTTTCACGAAGCGCTGGTTGCCCTCGAGGAGACGGCGCAGGACCTCGTCGGCGGACGGGCCCTCGGAGCTCGGCGCCGCCGCCTGGGCCACCGAGCTCCGCAGCAGGCCCGGGATCGCGGCCATCGCGATCCCGCGCAGAAGGTCTCGTCGATGCATGGACGAACGGCCCGTGCCTACCGGGCCCCCAGCGCACGGGACGCGCGGGCGTATTGTGCAGGCGACACCCACAGGAGCGCGCCGTAGCGCCCCTTGCCCGAGCAGACGGCGTCGATGGCGATCACGTTGATCCGCTGCTCGGCGAGCTTGGTGAGGAGCTTGGCGCCCGCCCCGACCCTGTCCTCGCCGCTGATCAGGAAGGCGCGCTTGGACTTGCCGATCTTCCAGTTCGCCTTCCTGGCCACCTTGCGGAACTTGGCCGGCTTGGCGGGGATGAAGTCCATCTGTGCGCCGCTGCCCTGCGGGAAGCCCGAGAAGGCGATCAGGTTGACCCCGGCCTTGTGGAGCACGTCGAGGGCGCGCGCGCCCTGTCCCGCACGATTCGGCACCATCATCTTGAAGTACTCCACACGCTTCACGCTGGGCATCGGTATCTCCTCCTCGGGACCGCTAGGTCATCCTGAGCCGTGCGCTGCAAGGATGGCTCGCCGGCGCGCGCATGGGCGCTGCCGGCGAGTCGGTTTCATGGTCGGGGTGAGAGGATTTGAACCTCCGACTCCCTGCTCCCAAAGCAGGTGCGCTACCGGGCTGCGCCACACCCCGGTGTGTGCGCCGAGTATACCGCCCGCGCGGAAGGGCGTTCAAGACAGAGAGGCAAGCCACGTGCGCGCTTGCTGGCACGCCCGGGCACGATGACTCACGCGATTCTTCTCTTCGGGACCGAGCTCGGCGAAGCTCTTGCCGAGCGGTGGATAGAAGAAGAGGGGATCGTATCCGAAGCCCCCGGCGCCACTCGGAGCGTCGAGCAGCACGCCTTCGACCACGCCTTCAATGGTCGTCTCGAGGCCGCGCCGGAGGTCGACGATGGCGAGGAGACATCGGAAGCGCGCGCCACGTCGCTCAGCCGGCACGCCCGACATCTCGCGCAGCATGACCTGACACCGCTCGGGGTCGCTCAACCCCTCGCCGCCGTAGCGCGCCGAGAGCACGCCGGGCCGGCCGCCCAGCGCCTCCACCTCGATCCCGGAATCGTCGGCCAGCGCAGGATGGCCCGTGGCGGCCGCGACGGCCCGCGCCTTGGCGAG
>Ga0335071_10001398_pt1 | contig 25947 bp, 28 predicted proteins | sample Lox_Sample_15_FD_206724 | JGI IMG/M metagenome (GOLD analysis project Ga0335071, IMG submission 206724) | Soil microbial communities from Loxahatchee National Wildlife Refuge, Florida, United States - Lox_Sample_1.5 | ecosystem: Environmental > Terrestrial > Soil > Wetlands | place: USA...
CCCCGGCCGTCACCCTCGAACTGACGGCCGGCTCGATCGGGGGACACGCGCATGTCGACGATGACGTCAGGATGCCGTCGCGCGGCGCTGGCCCTTTCGCTCGTGACGGCTGTCGCGCCCCTGGCGCGCGCCGGCGAGCCGGTTCCATTTCTCGGTCCCGACGGACAGAAGGACTACGAGCGCTTCCAGGTCGAGGGATTCCATCGTGCCTTCGCGATCAGCGAAGGCGGCGGGTTCGGCCAGGGCAACGCACGCCCAAGCATCGAGAACGCGACCAAAGGCGCCATCGAGAACTGCCAAAAGCGCGACCCGCACGGCAAATGCGCCATCTATGCAATCGACGGCTATGTCGTGTGGGGCGAGGATCTGGCCACGCTGCCCCGCTATGCGTCGGCCCCGAAGCTCGGGCGCTTCATCCCGAGCGACTACACGCCAGTCCTCGGCCCGGAGAAGGCGGCCGGGATCATTATCTGGAGCCATGGCTATCTGCCAGGCGTCGATGCGACACAAGGGCCTCCGCAAGGCTACGTCGCGCGTTTCGAGGCGCTGGGCTGGGACGTCTATCGCTTCAACCGCGAATACATCCCGCAGATCCACACCGAGATCCAGATCATGATGGACTCCATCAATGCGGTGCGGGCCGCGGGCTATCGCAAGGTCGTGCTCGCCGGCCAGTCGCACGGGGCGTGGATCTCGCTCGAAGCGCTGGCACACGACGCGCCGATCGACGGCGTCATCTCGATTTCGCCCGCGCATCATGGAACGCCACCCACGTCGGCGGCGCGATCCGATTTCCGCCAGCTCCTGCACGAGATCCGCAGCCGCAACGCCGCCGACATCCCGCTGGTGATCGCGCTCTTCCAGAACGACAGCTACGATCCGGGCGGCCGCTTCGCGGACGTTCCCGATATTCTCGGCGGCTCGGCCGTTCCCTTTTATCTGATCGACCGCCCGGCTGAATTGACCGGCCATGGTGCCGGAAACGGCTTCGTCTTCAACCGCCGGTTCGGGCCCTGTATCCTCCGGTTCGTGCTCGAAAGCCCTCATTCCCCCGGACCATGTGAGTGACACGATGAACCAGAGCAAAGCCGCCCCTCGCGAAGCCAAAGCGACCGACGTGATCCGCAACATGCTGCCGCTCGCCGGCAAGCGCGTGCTCGACGTCGGCTGCGGCGATGGCGGCCTGACGCGCGCCATGGCCCGCGCCGGTGCGCTCGCCACCGGCGTGGACATCAGCGAGACCAGGCTGGCCGAGGCGCGCGCGAAGGAGGCCGTGCCCGGCGCCGACTATCGCGAGGGCCGCGGCGAGAAGCTGCCGTTCCCCGATGCCTCCGTTGATGCGGTGCTCTATCACAACGCGTTGCACCACGTTCCCGTGGACCTGCAATCCGCGGCCCTCGTCGAGGCGGCGCGCGTCCTCAAGCCCGGCGGACATGTCCTGATCATCGAGCCGCTCGCCGAAGGTCCGTATTTCGAGCTGGTGCGGCAGATCGAGGACGAGACCGAAGTGCGCCGCGCCGCGTACGAAGCGTTGCGTGGCGCGTCAGCGCTCAAGCACGAACGCGAGGAGGTCTACGACGCCCCGGTGCGCCACGAGAGTTTTGCCGCTTATGAGGCGCGCTCGGTCGGCATCCATCCCGCGCGCAAGGAGAAGTTCGCAAAGCTGCGCCCGCAGATGACGCAGGACTTCGAGCGGCTCGGGCGCAAGGGCCCGGACGGGTACCATTTCTCGCAGCCGACGCGGGTCAATCTGCTCGTGAAGCCGGGCTGAACCGCCGGCGCGATGCAAGACCGGCCCGCAGGTCTGCTCGGCTAAATTGCTAGAGATTCGGTGAAGTTCAACGACCGCTCGGACCCTGTATCCGCCGCTTTGTCACCGAATCGCCGCATCTCCCGCGACCATGCTCATAAAAAGATGCGGCCGGGGAATTCCGCAGGCTCCCGAATTGCGTTATCCTGCGCAGGGAATAAGTTGAATTTTATTCAACTCCAGGGGGCACCATGGAACGGAGAGTGGCGCATCTTGCGCGACGCTGGCTGCTGGCTGCCACGCTCGTAGGGGCGCTGACGGCCGGCGGCTGCGAGCAGCCCGGCCAAAATCGATACGGCGCCGACGAAGTCGGACACTCCACGGTCGTAAAGTTCGGCACTGTTGTTGCCGCTCGCACGATCGACATTACGGGAAAGAACACTGGCGCGGGGGCCCTCGTAGGCGCAGCGGGCGGCGGAATCGCCGGCTCGACCGTCGGCCACGGCGGCGGAAACGCAGCGGCGATTCTGGGCGGTGTCGTGGTTGGCGCAGTCGCCGGAGCTGTCGCCGAACAGGCGATGGCTGATCGGACGGGGCTCGAATACACGATCGTGCTCGAGAACGGGAAGACGATCACGATCGCGCAAGAGCAGAATAAGACCGATCGAGTGTTTGCTGCGGGTGACCGTGTCATGGTCCAGGCAAGCGGCACGTATCAGCGTGTCCTGCCGACCGACAGCCTTCCGGCCGAAGTCGCCCGGCCTCAGGGCATCAAGATCAAAGACTGATAAGCCGTACGAGGGCCAGTAACGGAGGAATTGGCAAATGCGGCTGGTTGGTGTGGTCCTGGCGACCGGACTTCTGGGGGGATGCGCGTTCACCGAGGGCCAGATCCCGGTTCACTATGTCGCCCCGCCGAATCTCGAGGTGACCGACGGCGCCAACACGGTCAGCGTCACGGTGAAAGCGCATGACGGGCGGGTTTCCAATCGCGACCGCATCGGCACAAAGAAGAACGGTTACGGCATGGAGGCGGCGCGCATCACCGCCAAGAACGACATCGTGGAGCTGGTTCGCGGCGCGGTCGAGCAGGAACTCGAATCGCTCGGCTTCAAGGTCGGACCCGGCGGACTGACGGTCAACGTCGAGCTTGAGGTCTTCTACAACGACTTCAAAGCGTCCCTCTTCCACCTGGACGCCGTCGCCGAAGTCGCATTCTCGGTGACCGCGCTCAATCCAGACGGAAGCATCGCTTATTCGAAGAGCTACCGCGCGGTCGGCACCAACCAGGACATCTTCATGGCGACCCCCGAGAGCGCGGAGCCGGCGCTGGAGCAGGCGCTGACGCATGCGATGGCGGGCCTTGTCCAGGACGACAATCTGCAGAAGTCGCTGGTCACGGCCGGCCACAAGCTGGCCGGCGCTCCTGAGCTGCCCCATCCTGCGACAACCGTGTCGCCGGCCATTGCTGCCGCCGTGCCGCCGCCCTCAGCGTCCCGCAAGCACGGGGCAAGAGGCCCGCTGCCGAGCAGCGTCGAATTCGAAGCGCCGTCGGTCGGCACCCGGATCTATACGGACAGAGGTGGCCAATACGAGATCACGTCGGTTGAGGGCACGGTCGTCAAAACGATGAATGCAGCGTCGCATTCCGCGACCTGGGTCGGCGGCTTCTTTTCGCCCGGGTCCGAGTCGGAGATGTTCAATTGGCGGGACGTCGAAGGCATCTGGCCACTCGAAGTAGGAAAAACCGTTCCCTTTGAGTTGTCAGGGTCGTTGGGTGCCTGGCATGTCACCATGAAGGTGTTGCGGCAGGAAGAAATCACGACCGAGGCCGGCCGCTTCCAGACCGTAGTGGTCGAGACGCGCGAGAGATCGGTGACTGGCGCTTCCGAAATCGTGCACACGCAATGGTACGCGCCGGAGGTCGGGTTCATCGTCAAATACAGCCGCGAGACTGTGCGCGGAGCATCTCGCCCGGAGGCCTGGACGGTCAGACGTGTCACCCGTCCCGATTCTCATGCCGTGGCCGACGCGGCGCGGCGTCCAGCAGCGGTCGACTTCAAAGCACCGCCGATCGGCACACGCGTCTATCTCGACACGGGCGGCTATCTCCAAGTCGCCGCAGTTGACGGCAAGACAATCCACACTGTGAACGCCGACTCGCGTGAGGCGGATTACGTCGGCTCGCTTTACAGCCCCGGCAATGCGGCAAACCGCTTCGACCGGTCGCTGGTGGAGAGTATCTGGCCTCTCGAAATCGGAAAATCCGTGCGCTTTGAGATTTCAAGGACCGACCCGGACGGAAGGAAACGGGCGTGGGAGGAAACGATCACGGTGCTTCGCGAAGAGCACATTACGACCGAAGCGGGACCGTTCCGGACTGTGGTTGTCGAATTGCGGCAGCGGTCGCTGACCGGGGTTTTCGAATCCATCACAACGCGCTGGTACGCTCCGGACATTGGCTTCATCGTCAAGTATCGCCACACCATCGAGAAGGGGTCGGGAACCGCAGGAGCCTGGAGCGCGGCAAAGATCGAGAAACCCGGCTCATGACCTCACTGCCGGCTCACCCGTAATTCAAAAACAGCAGCCAGTAGTTCGACCGCACCACGTTGATCGCGGCGGCGATCGCGAGCCCCGAGGCGTGCTGGCCGAGGCCCTTCTGCAGGGCCTGGATGCTGTCGAGATTCTGCTGGATCAGCGCCTTGAGCTTGCCGTCGCCGGCCCAGGGCTGAGGGATCGCACCCTCGAGCGCTACGGCCGCGGCCGCGCACACAGCCGTCGTCTGCTCGACTTCGGCGCGGCGCGCATCGTCGAATGCAGCCCCCTGGCGTTGTTCGGCGAACGTCACGAGACTTGACAGGTGATCGACGGCGGCCTGATAGCGGCGCACGGCGTCGGAGAATCCCGACATGCCGGCGCGTCGGCGCGCGGCGGCCAACCGGTCGCCGATCTGCGCCAGGTCGGCCTCCGTGGCTTGGCCGTCGTTGCGGTCCGCGGCGTCGGATGCGGCGTCGATCAGCTTCGACACGTTGGCCAGAGTCTGCGGCCAATCCGGGTCTTTCTGATAGAGCGACGGGCGCTCATTCGCCGGCAGGTCCGCGACCGCCTGCCAGGTCGTGCGCAACGTATCGATCTCGATCGCGGTGATGTTGGGGTCGCGCAGATGGCTGTACCAGCTGGCGGCCCGCCAATGCGTCATGGCTTGTTCATAGACTTGGTCGGGCGACCGCTTGGTCTGTGCCGCAAGCGGTCCCGCTAGGCTCGCCACCGCGAAGGCCGCGACCAGGATACGCGCGATCCGCATCAGCCGCCTGCCGAGCGGCGCACAAGATCGGCGTGCAGGTCGTCCGAGATGGAGATTCCCTGCTCCCGCGCCTTGGCCCGCGCGGCCAGCCGCCGGTCGCCCGGTAGTCGTGCCCCCGGCTGCGCCAGGATGGCCGCGACGAGATCGCCGACGCGGCTCGCGAACATCTCACCCGCGAACCGCGCCGGATCGAGCACCAGGAAGAACTGCCCGACCCGTGGCGGCCCGCCCTTCGCGTCGAAGAACGAGCTCGCCTCGTAGCCGAAATGTGCTGCCGACAGCGCCGCCGAGAGCAGCTCGACCATCAGCACGAGGGCTGTCCCCTTGGCATCGCCCATTGCCACCATCGCACCGCCAAGCGCCGCCTTGGCATCGGTGGTCGGCTTGCCGTCGGCATCGAGCGCCCAGCCTTCCGGGATCGGCTCGCCCTTCTGCGCCGCGACCATGATCTTGCCGCGCGCCACCTTGCTGAGGCTCAAATCGATCACGAGCGGCTCGCGGCCGGGACACGGGCAGGCGAACGCGATCGGGTTGGTGCCGAAGATCGGCTTGGTGCCGCCCCAGGGTGCGATCGCCGACGGCGAGTTGCCGAAGGCGAGCGCCACGAGCCCTTTGTCGGCGAGCGGCTCGATATGATAAGCGGCGACGCCGAAATGATGCGAGTTCCCGACCGACACCGCGACCGTGCCGCTGCGCCCGGCCATCTCCGCCGCGCGCGCGAGGCCGGCTGCGATCGCCGGAAACGCGAAGCCGCATTTCGCGTCCACCCTGAGAGCGCCGGGTGCGGTTTCGGTCAAGGCGGCAACGGCGTTTCCGATGACTTTCCCGGCCTTCACCTGGTCCGCATAGGCCGGCAGGCGCGAGAGGCCGTGACTCGCCAGCCCATCGGCCTCGGCCGCGACCAGGGCGCGTGCCACGGATTCGGCGTTCTCGGTCGCAGTCCCCGCGGCCTGCAGCACGCGGCGGGCGATCTCGCGCGCCGCCATCAATGACAACGTCGTCATGTCGGTGACAGTGCCTTCAGCGCTTTCTTCACGTTCGCCACCACCATCGACGACACGCGCACGTTGGATTCGACCGTGTTGCCGGCCACGTGCGGGGTGAGGATTAGGTTGGGGACGCCGCGGAAGATGGAGTTCGCGGCGGGCGGTTCCTTCTCGAGCACGTCGAGGATCGCTCCGCCCAGGCGCTTGGCCTTGAGGGCGGCCACCAGCGCCTCTTCGTTCACGATGCCGCCCCGCGCGGTGTTGATCAGGACCGCGTCCGGCTTCATCAGCGCCAGCGCCGTCCCGTCGATGAGATTGCGGGTCGACGGGATCAGGGGCGTATGAATGCTCACCACGTCGCTGCCGCCGAGCAAGGTCGGAAGGTCGACATGCGCGGCGCCCAGACTGGTCCACACCGGGTCGCCGGGCAGCACGTTGGGATCGTACGCCGCGATCCGCATGCCGAGTGCCTTCGCGCGCTGCGCCACCTCGCGCGCGATGCTGCCGAAGCCGATCAGCCCCAGGCGCTTTCCATGCACCTCGCGGAAGATCAGGGTGGTGCGGTCGAACCAGCCGCCGGCCATCTTGTCGGTAACGCCCCAGATGTTGCGCAAGCCGATCAAGATCGCGGCGGTCACGTACTCGGCGACGGCCAGAGCGTTGGCGCCGGTCGCCGGGAAGACCTGGATGTGCCGCGCCCGGCATGCGTCCATGTCGATGTTGTCGAGGCCGACGCCGAGGCGGCCCAGGATGCGCAGGTTCCGGCAGGCGGCCAGCAGGTCGCCGCGGACCTGCGTCATGTTGCGCACGATCATCGCCGGGGCCTCGGCCGCGAGCAGCTTGACGTCCTCGGGCCTGTTCACGAGATCCGGGTCGTAGACCACGGAGTATTCGCGCGAGAGGTCTGCAAGCGCGGTTTCGTCGATGAATTCCGTGACGACGACGTCAGGCATGGGTTTCCTTGACCGGTCAGAACCGCACGGGATGTAACACACCTACTCGGCGGCGTCGCGGATCAGGCTTTCCCCGGGCCGCACGCGGGTGAACGCGACCGGCTGCGAGCAGACGTCGATCGCAGAACCGCGGAGACGGACTTGAGTGTAGCGCGAGGTGTCGAGCGCCGACGGTTGGGGGAAATCGGCCCGCCAATGGGCGCCGCGCGAATCTTCGCGGGCCGTCGCTGCGGCCGCGATGGCACGGCTGACCAGGACGAGGTTCTTCAGGTTCAACCAGTCATGCCAGGTCAGATTGAACGCGAGATCGTCCGCCGCCACCCCGACCGCGTCCAGCCTCCTGTCGAGATCGGCGAGCACATCGGCGCCGCGCGCGAGCGAAGCGGCATCGCGCACGATCCCCACGTCTTCCCACATCGCGTCATAAAGCGCGGACCGGATGGGCTCGAGGCTGCCGGCGGGCCGCTGCAGCGGCTGGCTCGCGAACGCGACCGCCGCGTCGATGTCGCCGACGTCCGGCTCGCGCCAGGCCCCGTTCTCCTTCACCCAGGCCGCCACCGCATCGCCCGCCAGCCCGCCAAACACCGTCGAGTTGGCGACGCCATTGCCGCCGAGGCGGTTGGCGCCGTGCACGCCGCCCGTATCCTCGCCCGCGGCGAACAGGCCGGGCAGGGCTGTCGCTCCGTCGGGCGCGAACTCGACGCCGCCCATCATGTAGTGCGCGGTCGGCACCACCTCGACCAGGCCCGAGACCAGATCGAAGCCGACGTCGCGGCAGCGTTCGACCATGCCCTTGAACTCGCGCCGGACCAGGGCGGGATCGAGGTGGCGCATGGTGAAGAACACCCCGCCGTTCGGGCCGGTCTTGCCGTTGCGCATCTGGTCGAACATGGCGCGGCTCACGATGTCTCGCGTGGCCCGCTCCGCGCGCTTGTCGTAACGCGGCATGAAGCGCTCGCCGGCCCCGTCGAGCAGGTGCCCGCCCGCCCCGCGCAATCCCTCTTCGATGATCGTGCCGGTGAGCCGCGTGTCGATGCCGGCCAGGAGCCCGGTGGGATGGAACTGGACCATCTCCATGTCGCGCAAAGAAAGGCCGGCGCGGAGGACCATCGCCATGCCGTCGCACGACTTGTCGCCCGAGGGCGTGTGATAGCGGTACATGGTCGGCCCGCCGCCGGTCGCGAGCACCACGGCCTTCGCCTGCACGAACACGAAGTCTCCGGTGCGCATGTCGATCAGCACGACGCCCGCGATCGCCTCGCCGCGTCCGCTCTTCACCAGGGCGATCGCCCGATGCTCCTCGAGGCGGCCGATGTTGCGGGCCCACACCTGTTCGGCCAGGCGGTTGACGATCTCGATCCCGGTCAAATCGCCCTTGTGCACCGTGCGGTCGAAGGTCTGCCCCGCGAACGCCTTCTGATGGATGGTGCCGTCCGGGTTGCGGTCGAAGAAGCAGCCGAGCTCGTTCTCGAGCTCGCGGATGCGCCGCGGCGCCTCGGTCACCAGGGTCCACACCAGATCCTGGTTATTGAGCCATCCGCCGCCCTCGACCGTGTCCATGAAATGGCGCTCCGGCGAATCGCCCGGGGCCAGCGCCACGTTGTAGCCGCCCTGCACCATGCGCGTGCAGCCGCATTTGCCGAGCAGTCCCTTGACCGCGACGGTGATGCGCAAGGTCGGATCGATGGTGTGGGCGTGCAGTGCTGCGAAGAGTCCGGCCCCGCCCGAGCCTAGGATCAGGATGTCGGTCTGGAGACGCCTCAAGCTTTGACGCCCATCGCGGCCAGGGCGGCGGCGCGCCGCGATTCGGCGGTCTTGGCCACCTGCGCATAGGCGCTGCCGCCGTGTGAATCCATGGTCACCAGGAGCGGCCCGAATCCCTTGACGGCAAAGCGCCACAGGCATTCGGGGATGAGATCCTCGAGATCGACCTCCTCGATGGCCTCGATCCAGGTCGTCTCGAGGGCCGCGGCCCCGCCGATCACCGCGAGATAGACCCCGCCCAGATCCTGAAACGCCTGGAGCGAGTCCTCGCCGAGCCCGCCTTTGCCGATGACGATGCGCACGCCGTACTCCTGCATCAGCGGACGCGTGAAGCGCTCCATGCGGGCGCTCGTCGTGGTGCCGACGCAGACCGACGCATAGCCGGTGGGGTGCTCGTTCGACTTGGGCACCTGACGCACGTTGGGGGCGGTATGCAGCACGGCATGGCCACGCAGGTCGAAGCGCGTCTTGCGCCCGCGGTCGAACATGTGGATCTGCGTCGCATCGCGGATGCCGAACAGGGCGCCGTTCAAGGTCACCGTGTCGCCGACCTTGAGGCTCCGCACCTGCGTTTCGCTCACCGGCATATGGAAGTCGTGGTGCGCCATCAGAACCCGATCTCCACACCGGTCGGCGTGAACGTGGCCGTGGCCCGCCGCGCCGAGTGGCATTGGATGTTCACCGCCACCGGATTCATGGTGATGTGCGTGGCCGCGGTCTCGACATGGACCGCGAACGACGTCGAGTCTCCGCCGAGGCCCTGCGGGCCGATGCCGAGCGAGTTCACCGCCTTGGACAGCATCGCCTCGAGCTCGGCTCCTTCCGGATCGGCGCAGGTCGAGCCCAGCGGACGCGTCGCCGCGATCTTGGCGAGGTGCATGCAGAGGTCGGAGGTGCCGCCGACACCCACGCCGACGATGGTCGGCGGGCACACCTTGCCGCCCGCCTCCATGACGCGGTCGATGACGAAGCGCTTGATCGCGTCCACCCCGTCGGCCGGGATGAACATGCGCAGGAACGAGCCGTTCTCCGAGCCCGACCCTTTCGGGATCATCTCGAGGCGCAGGGTGCGGGGCGTGGCGTCAAAATCGATGTTGATGACGGGCACGAACCGCCCGCACGAGGTCTGCTCGTTGACCCGCGTGATCGGGTGCACGATCGAGGAGCGCAAGGGGTGCTCGCGGGTCGCGCGCTCGACACCGCGGCGGATCGCCTCCTTGAGCGCCACCCCGTCGACCTCGACGTCGCGGCCGATGGTGACGTTGTAGATCGGGATGCCGGTGTCCTGGCACAGGAGGTTGTCCGTGCGCTCGGCGACCGCGATGTTCTCGATCATGGTGGCGAGGATGGTCTTGGCGGTGCCGTCGCCTTCGCCGGCATCCAGCCGCCTGAATCCCTGCTTGATGTCGTCGGGCAGCACTTTGAGGGCGCGGATATAGAGGAGCTTCGCCGCCTCCTCGACCGCCGGGATGTCGACGTGAAGCTTGCTCATCGCTGCATGCCCCATTTGCGGACGGTGTGGGTCTCGACCGTGCGGAAGATCACGCTTTCGACGAGAAGCCCGATGATGATGACGGTGGTGAGCCCGGCGAACACGTAGTCGGTTTCCAGCTCGTTGCGGTTCTCGAAGATGAACCAGCCAAGACCGCCCGAGCGCGAGGACACGCCGAACACCAGCTCGGCCGCGATCAGGGTGCGCCAGGCGAAGGCCCAGCCGATCTTGAGGCCGGCGAGGATCGAGGGGAAGGCGGCCGGGATCAGGATGTTCATGACGTAGCGAACGCCGCGCAGGCCGTAATTCTGGCCCGCCATGCGCTGGGTCTCCGAAACCGCGAGAAACCCGCTATGCGTGTTGAGCGCCACCGCCCATAGGACCGAGTGCACGATCACGAACACGAGGCTGGGAATGCCGAGGCCGAACCACAAGAGAGCGAGCGGCAAGAGGGCGATCGCCGGCAGCGGATTGAACATCGCGGTCAAGGTAGACAGGAGGTCCGTCCCGATCCGGGTGGAAACCGCGACGGTGGTGAACACCGCGGCAAGCGCAATTCCCGCCGCATAGCCCAGGAGCAGCACCTCGATCGAGGTGAGCGTGCGGTCGATCAGGGGTCCGCGGACCGTCGAATCCCACAGGGCCGCGGTCATCTGGCTGAATGACGGGAACATCAGCGGATTGTTCAGCCAGCGCGCATACACCTCCCAGATCGCCGCCAGCACGACCAGGATCACGATCCGCCGCACGAAGGTGTTGTTGCTGATCCGCTCCCACGCCGAGAGCGGGCGCGCCGCATCGCCGGTCTGCGCGGCGGCGCGCGGCCCTGCTTCGAATTCCGGGCGGACCGGCGGCATCGCGGCCGGGCGCGCGGTCACGCGGGCGGCGCGCACGAGGTCAGCCATGGCTCACCGCCCTCTCCTCCTCGATGCGCTCGGCGAACAGCATCGTGTGGATGCGCTGCTGCAGCGCCATGAACTCGGTTCCGCCCTGGTGGGCGTGATCGAACTCGTGCGCGTTCAGCTCCGCCTTCACCTGCCCGGGATGGGGAGACATCACGAGGATGCGCGAGCCCACGATGATCGCCTCCTCGATCGAGTGGGTGACGAACAGGACCGTGAAACGTGTGTCGTCCCACAGCTGCAGCAGCTCTTCCTGCATCTTGCGCCGGGTCAGCGCATCGAGGGCCGCGAACGGCTCGTCCATCAGCAGGATGTCGGGCTCCATCGCCATGGCGCGCGCGATGGCCACGCGCTGCTTCATGCCGCCGGAGAGCGTGTGCGGATAGGCGTCCTTGAATTTCGAGAGATTGACCTTGTCGATATAGGCAAGCGCCCGCTCTGCCGCCTCGGCGCGCGCGAAACGGCCCGACGCCAGGATCGGAAACATCACGTTCTGCTTGACCGTCTTCCACGGCAGGAGCTGGTCAAACTCCTGGAACACCATCATGCGGTCGGGCCCCGGCCGGTCGATCGCGCGGCCGGCGAGCCGGATCGTGCCCTCGACGGGCTTCATGAACCCGCCCACGCCCTTGAGCAAGGTCGACTTGCCGCAGCCGGAAGGCCCGAGCAGCACGAAGCGGTCCGACGGCCAGACATTGAAGCTCACGCGATACGTGGCCGTGACGAGATGATCGCGCGTCTTGTATTGCAGGGTGACCCCGTCGACCTCGAGGAGAGGTCCGGCCGCGCCGCTGCCGTTCCGAGGGGTCATCGCGCGCACCGTCAGCTTCCGGCCTTGCCCTTGATCTCGGGGAAGAACACGTCCGTCCAGGCGGCCGGCATCTCGCGGATGGCGCCGGTCTTGTGCATGAACGTCGCGTACTTCATCACGTTCTGCGGCACGGTCGTGTAGACGTTCTCCGGATCGTCGAGGATCCGCTGGACGAACGGCAGCGCCAGCTTCGAATGCTCGGCCGCGATCCACAGTTCCGCAGCCGCTTTCTTGTCGCCGTTGATGAACCCCATGGCGTCATCGAGGGCCGCGAAGAACGCGCCGTAGAGCTTGGGGTTCTGGTCGTGGAACTTGGAGGTCGTCCACACCAGGTTGAAGGTGCTGTGTCCGCCGAGCACGTCGTAGGAGTTGAGGACGCGGCGGACCCGCTTGTCCTCGAGCTCCTGATACATGAAGGGCGCGCTGGTGAAATGCGCCGTGATCTCGGACTTGCCCGACATCATCGCGGCCATGCCGTCCGGGTGCGCCATCGAGACCTCGAGCGAATCGAGCGCGTCGGCCTTGCCCAATTGCTGCTCGGCCGCCATCGCGAGCGTGACGGCCTGAATCGAGACCTTGACGGCGGGCAGGGCGATCCGGTCCGCCGCGGTGAAGTCCTTGAGCGTCGTCACCTTCGGATTGACCGTGTTGAGATAGAGCGGCATCGAGTTGATCGAGGCGACCGCCTTGACGTTGTAGTTGCCCTTGGTCTTGGCCCAGATCGTGAGCATCGGGCCCACGCCGCCCGAAACCACGTCGAGATTGCCCGACAGCAACGCGTCGTTCATCGGAGCGCCCGAAGACAGCTGCGACCATTCGACCTTCACATCGCCGAGACCGGCCGCCTTCGCGCGCGTCTCGATCAGGTGGCGAGCCTCCATCACCTCGAGCGGCAGGTAGCTGATGCCGTACTGCTTGGCGATGCGGATCTGGTGCTGCTCGTCCGCCGACGCGGCACCACCGCTCAGGAGGGCACCGGCCAGCATCGTGGCGGCGCACAACGTGCGAAAAACTCCGTGTTCGATTGTGATCATTTCCTCCTCGTTCCCTTGTTTTGGCCTGTCTTTTTTCGATGATACGCGCCATTCCCTCAGGGGCAAAACCCGATTCCGTTGAGGGCGGCCTTAAGTTTGTTTCGGGTTGACGCTCAGCCCTCCAGCGTGACGGTGCCGGCCACCGGGTCGACGGTCACGGTTTCGCCGGTCCTGATCGCGGCCGTGACGTCGCCCTTGAACCGGTCCAGGAACGCGAGGTTCGCGAACGCGGCCCCCTGCGCCATGATCGGATTCGCGGTATTGAGCAGGAGCGCCAGGGGTGCCAGCCCGCGCTCGGACATTTCCCTGAGCATCCACGAGGTTGCGACCCCGCCCTTGGCTCCCAACAGCACCAGCACGCGGCCGACATAGGGCTGTCCGTAGAGCTTGTGCGCGGGCCGGGAGAAGACACCCTTGATGCGGTCGAGGTCGTAGCGCGCGCTGAAATAGTCGGCAGCCACCAGGGCGACACCGGTCACCTTGGGGCCGATGCCCGGATGGGCATGCAGGATGCGCGGCTTCACAGGACCTTCCCCGCCACGGCCGAGTCCACGCAGCGCTCCATGGTGGCGAGCACGGGCTCGTAGCCGTACCCGCCGATGATGTTCACGAGCTTGGCCGAGTTGCTCATCAGCCGGCGCCAGCCGTTCGCCTCGCCGATCTCGCGCGCGTGCATCTGATAGAAGCACACGCCCGAGGCGACGATGCCGCCCGCCCCCTCGATCGCCGCCGTGAAGCCCATGCGGTCGCACGCCGCCTTGATCTCGGGCGAGGTCGCCGCGAGCAACGTGGTCCCGGAATGGATGCGCCGGCCCGACACGAGCCCGGCTAGGCTTTGCATCTCGACCAGCGACAGCTGCGGGGCCGAAAACACCACCACGTCCAGCTTGTCGCCTTTGGCGCCGTAGCTGCCGTAGAACGCGCGGATGTCCGCGGCGGTGATCGGCTTGGCGCGGGGTGGCGCCCTGCGTCCGAACGCCCTCCTGCGGTCCGGCGCCTCCGGCGTGACGCCGACCATGTGGAACAGCGCCACGGTGCCGAAGCTCGCAAGGGCCGCACCGAAATGCTTGAGCTCGTCGGAGGTGGGCGCTTCTTCGATCCCTTCGATGACCGGCACCTGCCAGTAGGATTGCAGTTTGCGCCCGATGATGCCGCCGACGGCACCCCAGTCGCTCAGGCTCTGCGGCCGCGTCTTGAGCGCGAAGGCGGCGGTGCCGCGGCGCTTTTCCGGCAGATGATAGCCGTAGCGCGGCGCGCGGCCGGTCAACGCGGCCGCGAGCGCCGCCGGCCCGCCCTCGAAATTGCTGCGCGCCCCCAGCACCGAATTCACGTAGATGGTCGAACCGGTGTCGCCGAACGCAAGGTGCTCGCCCCGCACCGGCGGCATGATGGTCTGATAGTTGATGCAGGTGTCGGTCATCATGACGCCCATGGCTCGGAAGGCGGCGATGGCGCGCCGTTCGAGATCGGCCATGCGCTCGGTCTGCTTGAGGCGCTTGTAGGCGGCGAAGTCGATGCCGCGCGGATCGGTCACCGTCGGGACCCGGACCCGCCGCTCCGCCTCGGACTCGGCCGCGAGTTCCTCCAGGAACCGGACGCCGCTGTCGCCCAGCGATTCGGTGTCGGCCATCAGATGGACCTGCGTCACCTCGACGAAATCCTTGGCATCGAAGAAGCGGCCGACCCGCATCTGCTGCTCGATGGCCCAACGGCGCGGCTCGCCGAGCTTGCCGGCCAGCATGGCACGTTCGATGTCGGTGAGACGCATGGCGTCGACCGGATCAGAAGAAGAGGCTGATGCCCGAGGCCAGAAGCAGCCACAGGATCAGCTTGCGAAATTTCTGTTCGTCGAGACGCATGTAGATGCGGAGCCCGAACCACACGCCGACCAGCATCGCCGGCACTGAGATCAAGGCGTAATAGCCGAGCTCGCGGGTCAGCAGCCCCGTGCTCAGCAGCACCGGCAGGGCCGCGACCTGGACCGCGATGTTGAACGGCTGATAGACGGCGCGGCTCACATCCTTGTTCCACCCACGGAGCGCGCACCAGGCGGTCGGGATCGCGCCGGAAAGACCGGCCAGGCCGCCCATCACGCCACCGATGAAGCCGACGCCGCCATCGGCGACGCGGCCGCCGTGATGGACGGGTTTGACCGGCGGACGGAGAAGAAAGAAGGCCGCATAGGCGACCAGGAACATGCCCATGGCCCGGCGGACGATCAGCGGATCTGCGTACGCAAGCAGCCATACGCCGATCGGCGTACCGATCACGCCACCGACGAGGAACGGCCACAGCAGGTCGAACCGGAAGGCGCGGCGCACGTGGAGGATCGACAGGCACTGTGCGAAGAGGCTCGCCACGATGACGAGCGGCCCCGCCACCTGCGGGCTCAGCACGTGCAGCCATAACCCGAAGGCGATGAGCCCGAAGGCGAAGCCGGCCAGGCCGGACGCAAACGCGCCGAGCAGGGCTGTGCCCGCGACGAACAGGCTGTGGTCGAACGGCAGTGCTGCGCCCATCGTTTCTAGAACCCGAGGTTGAGCAGGAAGAGAAGCCCTGCGGCCAGGCTGAACCCCGCCGAGGCCGCGACGGCTGTCTTCTGCCAGGCCCGCCAGCCGAGGAGCTCGAGGGCCAGCAGCCGCACGCCTCCGGCAAAATGGGCCGCCAGCAACACGACGAGACCGATCTCCGCCAGTTTCACGAGCGGCTGATCCGTCCACTTCAAAAAGCCGTCCAACGTCGCGGCACCCTCGATCGCCGTACCCAACGCCCAGAAATGCAGCGGCAGGAAGACCGCCAGCGCCAGTCCCGACAGCCGATGCACGACGAACGCGCCGTAGCTCGCGTGCGCCCTCGGGCCGCCCAACGTCATGCGAACAGCCCCCAGACCGCTCGCACTCCGAGGAGTGCGAGTGCCGCGGCAAAGACCGCTGCGGCCGCATCGAGCGAGCGCCCGCGCCAGCCGGTCATCTCGCGGACGATCTGGCGCACGCCGATCGGCGCATGCAGCGCCACGGCCGCCACGAACACCAGGTAGAATCCGAGCCAGATCAGCGAACCCTGCGTGCGGCCGAGGATCGCTGCCGCAGTCAGGCCGCTGCGCACCGCATAGATGATCAGCGCTAGATGAACGATGACGCAGGCCGCCAGAACGGCCGCCGATGCGCGCTGCGCCAGCCACAGCCGGAGCTCGCCGCGCGCCGCATCCGTCAGCGGCCTGCTGCTCACAGCCGCCCCTTGAGCAGGGCCAGTGTCGTGGCCCGCTTGAGCCCGGCGATCGCCGCCGTGGGGTTGATGTGCTTGGGGCAGTGCTCGCGGCAGGATTCGGTGCTGTGGCAGGCATGGCAGCCCGCATCGCCCGCCACCGCCGCGAGCCGCGCCTCGCCGCCGGCATCGCGCACGTCGTTGACCAGGGTCCAGGCGCGGTTGAGCGCCGCCGGCCCCAGATAATCGGGATTCCAGCGCACGATGTCGCACGCGGCATGGCACACGCCGCAGCCGATGCACTCGATGCCGGCGTCGGCCGCGCGGCGCCCGGGCGTCGCCGGCGGCACGGTCGCGAACTCGTCCGCGCGCGTCCCGGTCGGACGGAACCTGCCGCCGGCCCGCTGCCACTTGTCGAAGAACGCCGTCATGTCGGTCGCGAGATCCTTGATGACCGGCAGATTGGCAAGCGGCGCCAGGCTCAGCCCGCCGTCGCCGGCCACGGCCGCGACCTGGGTGCGGCACGTCCACCGCGGCCTGCCGTTCACCGTCATGGCGCATGAGCCGCACATACCCACACGGCAGGCGAACCGATACGCCAGCGTGGGGTCCAGATGCCGCTGGATCCACGTGACGACGTCGAGCACCGTCTGGTTCTGCGCTTGCGGAACCGCGAAATCCTGGAACGCGCCGTCCTCGCGGCCGCGCCACACCTTCACGGACAGAGTTGAGGCGGCGCCGCTCACGTCGCCGGTGCTAGGCGCTCGGATAGAGGCGCGTCAGCACGAACTCGCGATGGCCCAGCGCCTCGGCGCAGGTGAGCCGGCCGTTGCAGGTCCTGAGCGTGATGTCGATCAGCCGGTCGCCGGCCTCGTCGAGCGTCATCTCCCGCCTGAGAATCCCGGAGACGTCGAGATCGATGTGCTCCTTCATCTCGCGCGCCGTCTTCGGGTTGGCCGTGAGCTTGATCACCGGCTCGATCGGGTTGCCGATGACGTTGCCTTGTCCGGTGGGGAACAGGTGCACGACGAACCCGGCCGCCGCCTGCAAGGTCACGCATTCCGCGGCCGCGGACGAGGTGTCCATGAAATAGAGCCCCGCCCCCTTCTTCGGCGCCTCGGCCGGCTTCAGTACGTCGATGTACTTGGTCTTGTGGCCGATCTTCTGCAGGTTGCCGAAGGCCTTCTCTTCGATCGTGGTCAGGCCGCCCGCGATGTTGCCCTTGGTCGGCTGCGAATCGCGCAGATCGTTCGTCTTGTGACGCTCGATCATGTCGTTATAGGCGCGCCACGTGGCCATGAACTTGTCGCCGATCGCCTTGCTCACGGCACGGCTGGCGCACACCGCCTCGGCCCCCGTGATCTCGGACGTCTCGCCGAAACAGGTGGTGGCGCCGAGCGGATCGAGCTTGTCGATGAGGTTGCCGACGGTCGGGCACGAGGCGAGCCCCGAGGTCGTGTCGCTCTCGCCGCACTTGGCCGAGATCCACAATTCGTCGATATGACATGGCTCGCGCTGCAGCTCCGAGGCCCACTGCGCGTATTCCTGGGCCACGCGAGACGCAGCCGCGATCGTCGCGATGTCGCCGTGACCCTCGATCGCGAAGCCCGCGACCGGCTTGCCGGTCTTCTTGATGCCGTCGACGACCCGCTGCGTCCATTGCGGCTCGATGCCGATGACGATGCACGCGGCAACGTTGGGACTGCAGCCGGTGCCGATCAGTGTGCGGAAATGCAGCTCGAGATCCTCGCCGAACTGCAGGCGGCCGTACGGGTGCGGCAGCGCCAACGTGCCCTTGATGTTGTTGCCGACCGCCTCGCAGGCGGCGTTCGAGAGATCGTCCAGGGGAAGAATGATGACGTGGTTGCGCACGCCGACGCGGCCGTTCTCGCGCCGATAGCCGAAGAACTCGAGGGAGCGGCCGTTGCTCTTGCGCGCCGGCCTGGCGCCAGCCGCGGCGGCGGGCGATTTGGCTTTCGACTTCGCCATGGCTACCACCTCTTCGTCTTCATGTTGTGGATATGGGCGTGCTTGCCCTGCCCGATCGCCGCGGTCGCAAGCCCGATATCGTGCCCGTACTTGAGCACGGTCTCGCCCTTCTTGATGTCCTTGAGCGCGATCTTGTGGCCGAGCGGGACGGCGTCCAGCGCTTTGACCTTGATGGTCGAATCATCCTCGAGCACCCAGCCGGTGAGCGTGTCGCCCGCCTTCACGTTCTCCACCACGACCACGCCGACCGTGTCGGTCTTGTCGTGGACAATGAAATGCGTCGCCGCCGCCATCGCTCCTCCCGTCCTTGGCCTTCGCGCATGAGGCTAGGCGCGGCAGCGGGCCTGAGTCAACGCGATTCTTATATCTCTTATATAAGACTGTGCTACGGTGTCCTCGATGGACGCGGCCCCCGGATTCCGCCCGCTCTACCTGCAGGTCAAGGATCTCCTGATCCAGCGCCTTGCCACCGGCGCGTGGCGCCCCGGCGAGGCCCTGCCGTCGGAGTTCGGCCTTGCCGCCGAGTTCAACGTCAGCCAGGGCACGGTGCGCAAGGCGCTCGACGATCTCGCAGCGCAGAACCTCGTCGTCCGCCACCAGGGCAAAGGGACATTCGTCGCCCGGCACACGCCGCAGCGCGCCCTCTTCCACTTCTTCCATCTGGTCGCGGATGACGGCGCGCGCGCTCTGCCCGGCTCGCGCGTGCTCGGCCTGAAGACGGCCAAGGCCGACCGTATAGAGGCAGAGCACCTCGGCCTCAAGCCCGGCACGCCGGTCGTGCGCCTCAAGCGCGTGCGCCTTTTGGGCGGCGAGGTGGCGATCTTCGAGCGCATCGTGCTTCCCGCCGCGCGCTTTCCGAATTTCGTCCAGCGCCTGCCCGCCGACGTGCCCAACGAGGTTTATCGCTATTACGAGGACGTCTACGGGATCACGGTCGCGCGCGCGGTCGAGAAGCTCAAGGCGGTGGCCGCCACCGCGGAGGAAGCCAAGGCGCTGAACCTGACGCGTGCGGCCCCGCTGCTCGAGATCGACCGCATCGCATACGCGCTCGACGGCAGCGCCGTCGAGTGGCGGCTCAGCCGCTGCTCAACCGCCCATCATCACTATCTGAGCGAGATCGAGTAGCTAGCGCATCAACGCTTTCAGCTGCGCCTCGGGATAGCGCGTGCCCGCTGTCACACCCGGCGGGAACGCCTTCGACAGGGCGGCAATGTCATCGCGGCTCAGCTGCACGTCCGCCGCACCCGCGTTCATCTCGAGATATTTGCGGCGCTTGGTGCCGGGGATCGGGACGATGTCCTCGCCCTGCGCCAACAGCCACGCGAGCGCCACCTGCGCCGGCTCCACCTTCAGGCGCTGAGCGATCTGCTCCAACGGCCCCAGCAGGCTGAGGTTGCGCGCGAGGTTGTCGGCGAAGAATCGCGGATGCTCGCGCCGGCGGTCGTTCTCCGCCAGGACGCCCAGGTCCTTGATGGCGCCGCTGAGGAAGCCGCGCCCGAGCGGGCTGTACGCCACGAACGCCATCCCGAGCTCGCGGCAGGTCGAGAGGACCTCTCCCTCCATGTCGCGCGTCCACAGCGAGTATTCCGATTGCAGGGCTACGAACGGGGCCACCTTGGCCGCGCGACGGATGGTGGCCGGCGCCGCCTCGGACAAGCCGAGGTAGCGGACCTTCCCTTGCTCGACCAGCCGCTTCATCGCGCCCGCGGTGTCCTCGATCGGCACCTGCGGATCGACCCGGTGCTGGTAGTAAAGGTCGATCACGTCGACGCCGAGCCGCTTCAGGCTCGCCTCGCAGGCCTGCGCCACGTATTCGGGCCGGCTGTCGATCTTCCGGTCGTTGTCCCACGGCTTCTGGCCGAACTTGGTCGCCAGCACCACCTTGTCGCGCTTGCCCTTGAGGGCGCGCCCGACCACCTCTTCGTTCTTGCCGTTCGCGTACGCATCGGAGGTGTCGAGAAAATTCATTCCGAGCTCGATGGCGCGGTGGATGGTCGCGGTCACCTCGGAATCGTCCGGCATGCCGTAAATCGGCGTCATGCCCATGCACCCCAACCCGATCGCCGACACCATCGGACCGTTGCGGCCCAGCCGTCGCATTTTCATCGCGTCATCTCCCTCAGCGCCTCACGCCGTCGACCGCATGAAATAGGCCCGCGGGTCCCCTGTCAAACCGCGTCCTGCGTTGCTGTGTTCACCGTGGAGCGCCTATAGTCGCCCCTAATCCCATCACGTTCAGGATCTGCCATGGCCCCGCCGCTGCCGCCCAGCTTCACCACCCGGCCCGTGATCTCCGGCACGTTCGGGGTCGTGTCCTCGACGCACTGGCTCGCCTCGCAGGTCGGCATGGCGATTCTCGAGAAGGGCGGCAACGCCTTCGATGCCGCGGTCGCCGCCGGCTTCATGCTGCAGGTCGTCGAGCCGCACATGAACGGCCTCGGCGGCGATGCGGTGATCCTGATCCAGGCCAAGGGCGAGGCGCCGCAGGTCGTCTGCGGCCAGGGCACAGCGCCCGCCGCAGCCACCATCGCGCATTACCGGCGCGAGGGGCTCGATCTGGTGCCCGGCACCGGCTTCCTTGCCGCCGTCGTTCCGGGCGCCTTCGACGCCTGGATGCTGATGCTGCGCGATCACGGCACGATCACCTTGGCCGAAGCGCTGACACCTGCGATCTCCTACGCGCAGAACGGCTATCCGGTGATCCACGGGCTGTCGGCGACGATCGCGAGCGTGGCTCCACTCTTCCGCGACGAGTGGAAGAGCTCGGCCGCCGTCTACCTGCCGAACGGGCAGCCGCCCAAGCCCGGCGAGCTATTCGCGAACCGGCCGCTCGCCGCGACGTATTCCCGCATCCTGCGCGAGGCCAGTGCCGCCGGACCTGACCGCGAGCGCCAGATCGAGGCGGCGCGCGCGGCCGTGTACAAAGGCTTCGTCGCCGAGGCCATCGAGCGCTTCTGCACCACGACCGAGGCGATGGATGCGACCGGGCAGCGCCGCAAAGGAGTGCTGACCGCGGCCGACATGGCCGCCTGGCAGGCGACCACCGAGGCACCCGCGACCTTTGACTACCGTGGGCTCACGGTCTGCAAGTCAGGGCCATGGGGCCAGGGACCGGTGATGCTGCAGGTCCTGGCGCTGCTCAAGGGCTTCGATATCGCGGCGATGGACACCACCGGCCCTGCGTTCGTGCACACGCTCGTCGAGGCCAAGAAGCTCGCATATGCCGACCGCGACGCCTGGTACGGCGATCCCAACTTCGTCGACGTGCCGCTCCAGACATTGCTGAGCGATTCCTACAACGATGCGCGGCGCACGCTGATCAAGGAGCGCGCCTCGCTCGATCTGCGCCCCGGATCGCCCGACGGACGCACGCCGCGGCTGCCGACGTTGCGCGCGATCGCCGGGGCCGCCGCCGGCGTCGGCGAGCCGACGCGCGTCGAGCGCGAGCTCAACGAATCCTACGACCGCTCCGGCGGGGCCGCGGCCATGGCGGCGCGCAGCCGGGCGGCGCGCGGCCCGGCGGAAGGCGATACGTGCCACCTCGACGTCATGGACCGCCACGGCAACACGGTCGCAGCCACGCCCTCCGGCGGCTGGCTGCAGAGCTCGCCGGTCGTTCCCGAGCTCGGCTTCTGCCTCGGCACGCGCGCGCAAATGTTCTGGCTGGAGGACGACTTGCCCTCTTCGCTGGCGCCGGGCCGCCGGCCGCGCACGACCTTGACACCGAGCCTCGCGCTCAAGGATGGGCAGGCCGTGCTCGCGTTCGGCTCACCGGGCGGGGACAACCAGGACCAGTGGATCGTCCAGTTCTTCCTGCGTCACGTCGAGCACCGGCTCAACCTGCAGGCGGCGATCGACGCGCCGATGCTGCAGACCGACCATTGGCCGAACTCGTTCTATCCGCGCCAGGCGAGCCCGGGTGACGTCACCCTGGAGCGGCGCTTCCCCGAGGCGACCGTGGCCGAGCTCGAGGCGCGCGGGCACAAGGTGAAGCTCGCCGATCCCTGGTCGCTGGGCCGCAACTGCGCCGCCGCGCGCGACGGGCAGGTGTTGCGCGCCGCCGCCACGCCGCGCCTGCAGCAGGCCTACGCGGTGGGGCGCTAGCTGATCTTATCGATCGGCAGCTCGATGATGCGCGCGGCGGGAAAGCGCGCCGTCGCGACGGTGCCTTCGCCGACCTTGCTGTGGATCTCGAGATCGCCCCCGTGGAGCCGCATCAGGTTCCGGCTGATCGCAAGGCCGAGACCGGTCCCTTCCTGCCGCTGCGTCACGCGCGCGGCGACCTGCTGAAACGGCTCGAACAAGCGCTTCAGCGAATCGGGCGGGATGCCCGGCCCGGTGTCGGAGACGATCAGCAGCACGTCGCCGTTGCGACCGACCCCGCCGCTCACGTCGACGCGCCCGCCCTGCGGCGTGAACTTGATGGCGTTGCTCAGAAGATTGAGAACCACCTGACGGATCGCGCGTTCGTCACCCACGATGTTGGGCAGCGACCAGCCGCCGCCATTGCCGAGCGCCACCTCACCCTGGATGGCGCGCCACTCGATCATCGCCAGGCACGATTTGACCACCGATCCCAGGTTGACCACGCTCTGGTCGAGCTCCATGCGGCCGGCCTCGATCTTCGACATGTCGAGCACGTCGTTGATCAGCTCCAGCAGGTGCGAACCGCTCGAGTGGATGTCGCGCGCATATTCGATGTATTTCGGATGGCCGAGCTTCCCGAACAGCTCGCCCTTCATCATGTCGGAAAACCCGATGATCGCATTCAACGGCGTACGCAGCTCGTGGCTCATGTTGGCGAGGAATTCCGACTTGGCGCGGTTCGCCGCCTCCGCGGCGTCCTTGGCCTGCCGCAGCTCGTCCTCGGCGCGCTTCGTGTTGGTGATGTTGGTCGTGACACCCCGGTAGCCCGCGAACGTGCCGTCAGGCGCGAACACCGGCTCGCCGCTGACCGACAACATGACGATCTCACCGGATTGCGTCCGCGCCGAATACACGAGGTCGCGGAACGGCCGATGCGCAGCGAGATCGGCGAAGTGCTGCCGCCACTCGGGGCTGTCGGGGTCGGCGATGATCGATCCCTCCGCGATCATGTCGCGCCGGGTCTTCCCGACGATCTCGGCGTTGGCGCGCAGACCGATCGCCTCCGGGCGCGAGCCGCTCATTTTCGTGAAACGCCCTGCGGCATCGGTCTCCCAGAACCAATCGGAGCCGAGCGACGCATAGGTGCGCAGCCGTTCCTGCTCGCGCAGCAGGTCATCCGAAATCGTGCGCAGGCGTCCGAATTGGCGCAGGAGCACGACCGCGAGCGCCACGACAATGGCGAGCGCACCCGCGGCCGCCGCGACGTCCATCCAGGCGAGCGCGCCTTCGCTCTGCGGCATCTCGCCGGCATCGAGCTCGGCGATATCGAGTCCGAGGAGCACCAGCAGCGCCGCGATCAGCGCCGCGACGGCGACCGCAACGGCGATGCCCAGACCGCCCCGACGGCGCCCGGCTGGCACTCGCAGATAAGGAAAAGGCTGGCGGGCGGGCATCGCGACGAGTCCAGGGCCGGGAAAAGCCGGGCGCGGGAGCCGCTCGGCCGCAGGCTCGACGGTTCCAGAAATTGGTTAATCGTACGTTAAAAATATCGCTTCGCGCGTCAGCCGCCGGCCTTTGCCTTATAGAGCGGCTGGATCGAATGCACCTGGAGCCGCTGGCGGTCCGCCTCGGGCGCCGGCAGAGGGTCCACCGGCTTGAGCGAGGCCAGGCTCCGCCGCGCCAGCTCCTGGTAGACGCGGGTGCCCTCGTGCATCCAGTCGATCTCCGGCTGGGTCAGCGGCCGCAGCACGCGCCCGGGCACGCCCTGGACCAGGTGCCGCGCCGGCACCTCGAACCCCGCCTTGACGAAGGTCATCGCACCGACGAACGCGGATTCGCCGACCACGGCGCCGTCCATGACCACCGCATTCATGCCGATGAGCGCGTGGCGGCCCACGGTGCAGCCATGCAGCACGGCCCCGTGGCCGACATGGGCGTTTTCCTCCATCACGGCATCCATGCCGGGAAAGCTGTGCGCGACGCAGCCGTCCTGGAAGTTGCTGCCGGCCTTCATGACGATCCGGCCGAAGTCGCCGCGCAGGCTGGCCCCCGGGCCGATATAGCAGCCCGGACCGACGATGACGTCGCCGATCAGGCTCGCGGTCGGATGCACGAACGTCGTGGGATCGACGACCGGCACGACCCCGTCAATCGAGTAAAACGGCATGGCACCTCAGCTCCGCTTCTATTTAGCCCCCGGATGGCGGTGCGCGCCAGGGCGGCTCCGACAGCCCCGCCCATTGCCCGGCCGCAGCCGCACCTGCATAGTTCCATCATGACCTACGCCACGATCCGGTTCGAGGTCGCCGACCAAGTCGCGACCTTGACGCTCAACCGGCCCGACAAGCTCAACTCATTCACGGCCGAGATGCACGCGGAGCTCAAGGACGCGCTCGGCCGCGTCGCGGCCGCGGATGCGGGCGTGCGCGCCCTTCTGATCACCGGTGCTGGACGCGGGTTCTGCGCGGGGCAGGATCTGTCGCAGCGTTCGGGTCCCGTCGTGCCCGATTTGGGCGAGACGATCGAGAAGCAGTTCAACCCGCTGATCCGCACGTTGCGAACCTTGGAGCTTCCGGTCATAGGCGCCGTCAACGGTATCGCCGCCGGGGCCGGAATGAGCCTGGCCCTCGCGTGCGACATCACGCTTGCCGCGCGCTCGGCCAGTTTCCTGCAGGCCTTCGCCAAGATCGGGCTGATCCCGGACGCGGGCTCGACGTTCTTCCTGCCGCGTCTGGCGGGCGAGGCGCGGGCCCGCGGCCTTGCCATGCTGGCCGACAAGATCGGCGCCGAGCAGGCGGCTGCGTGGGGGCTGATCTGGAAGGTCGTCGATGACGCCCAGCTGATGGCCGAGGCCACGGCACTGGCGCGGCACCTGGCCGCTCAGCCGACGCGCGGGCTGACGCTCATCAAGCAGGCGTTCAACCGGTCGGCGGCCAACGATCTCGACCGCCAGCTCGACGTCGAGCGCGATCTGCAGCGTCTCGCCGGGCGGACCGAGGACTATCGCGAAGGCGTCGCCGCCTTTCTCGAAAAGCGCACGCCGCGCTTCACGGGCCGATGAGCGGCAATCCGCAGCGGACGCCGCAGGCGGTCGCCGAAGCGGCGGCGCAGGCGATGTGGGCCAAGGATCGCGCGAGCCGCGCGCTCGGCATGGAACTGCTGTCGGTCGGGCCCGGACGTGCCTGCCTGCGCATGACCGTCCGGGCAGACATGTGCAACGGCTATCATTTGTGCCACGGCGGCATGATCTTCTCGCTCGCCGATTCCGCCTTCGCCTTTGCGTGCAATTCTCACAACAAGGTGACCGTCGCGAACAACTGCAGCATCGCCTTTCTGACTTCGGCCCGCGCCGGCGACGTGCTCACCGCCGAGGCGGCCGAACGGCACCGCGGCGGCCGCTCGGGCGTCTGCGATGTGACCGTGACCGATCAGGCGGGCCGCACCATCGCCGTCTTCCGCGGCCACTCCACGCAAATAAAGGGCGAACTCGTCCCGGGCCTCACCGCCGAAAGTTAATTTGCTGGCCGAAATACGGTTAATTTCGATTAACCATAGCGTAAGAATTGGCGTGGCAGCATGGCCCTGCCCCTACTCTCGGGGGGAGTGAGACGGGGCGTGACACCACCTAACGAGCCACCGGCCAGTTTTCGCGACCAGATCCGCCATCCC
>Ga0335071_10001400_pt1 | contig 25933 bp, 12 predicted proteins | sample Lox_Sample_15_FD_206724 | JGI IMG/M metagenome (GOLD analysis project Ga0335071, IMG submission 206724) | Soil microbial communities from Loxahatchee National Wildlife Refuge, Florida, United States - Lox_Sample_1.5 | ecosystem: Environmental > Terrestrial > Soil > Wetlands | place: USA...
CTCCTACTTCACTGAACGCGGCATGCGCGACAAAGTTGATCTGCACCTGGTGACGCCGCTTTCAGGCGCCTTCACCAAGCCCACTTGCAACAGGGTACTCTCCGACTTCCTGGTCCGCAAGAAGATCACCGTGACGCCGGAGTTCGGCCTGGCGCGGGTGGACAGCAAAGACAAGAAACTGGTTGCCTGGGACGAGACCGAGGTGGAGTACGACCTGCTTGTCTCCGTACCTGTCAACGCGGGTGACGCCTGTATTGAGCGCAGCGGCTTGGGGAATGAGTTGAACTTTGTGCCCACGAACAAGGAGACGCTGCTGGCCGATGGGTTGAAGAACGTGTTCGTACTCGGCGACGCCACGAACCTGCCCAGCTCAAAGGCCGGGTCGGTCGCCCACTTCCAGGCGGAGATACTCGTCGAGAACTTCCTCGCGGCCGCGGAGGACCGCGCCATGCCGGCACGATTCGATGGCCACGCCAACTGCTTCATCGAATCCGGCTTTGGCAAGGGACTTCTGATCGACTTCAACTATGAGACGGAACCGCTTCCCGGCGAGTTTCCGCTTCCCGGAATAGGCCCGTTCGCGCTGCTCAAGGAAAGCAGCATCAACCACTACGGGAAGCTGATGTTCCGCTGGGCATACTGGAACCTGCTGCTCCGCGGAGTCGAATTGCCGATAGGCTCCGCGATGTCCATGGCAGGAAAGAGAGCACTGCCATGAGCCACACGATCGCAGAAGACCGGATCGCCGGAATCGAGAGCCGCCTAGACTTCATCGTGGATGAACTAGGCCACCTTAGGCGTTTCAGGACCGGAACCGAAGACCTGATGGCTGATCTCACGCTGGTGGGCAAGGATGCTCTTGGGGAAGCCGTGTCAGCCTGCGACACCGTGAATCTTCGTTCGCGGGAGATCGTTCAACTTCTCAAGACAGCCCTGCTCGATGCGAAACTTCTTACAGCCGCTTTGCAGCAGATCGAAAGCGCGACGGATCTCGTCAAGGACATCCAGATCGTAGCTCACGATCTTTACGGGCAGGCGACTAAGGAATGTCAAACGCTCCAGGAGAAGGGTTACTTTGATGCCGCTGCCGCGGGGTTGAGGATCGGAGACGCGCTCGTCCAGTCCCACTCGTTCAACGATTGGAGGCAAGCCGAGGCGAGTGTTCCGCAACTGGTCGGGTTCCTGCGCGAGTTGACGCGTCCAGAGGTGCTTCAGGCCCTGGAGGCTATCATTCATGGCTTCGGAAGAGTGCAGGCCACGATGAACGTCAACAAGTCAGTTTTCGAACTCCTGCGGGATATGAACTCTCCCGACGCTCGCCGCGGCATTGCAATCCTCGTAGAGTTCCTTAAGGTCGTGGGATCGCGCGCCCCCTCCGCGGACCGGGGTAGCGCGCAAGCAGCCGTAGAGTCAGAAAGGTGACACATGGAAACGGTGAACATAGCTGGGAAGACAGTAGAGCTGGATGCCGACGGGCATCTTGCCAACCGGAGCGACTGGAATGAAGACATGGCCAGGGAGATTGCAGCCCACGAGGGCATTGCAGAACTGACTCCGCAGCATTGGGCGGTCATCAACTTCATGCGGACGGTGTTTCAGAAGGAAGGGGACGCTCCCTCGATTCGCAGGCTGACCAAGGAGAGCGGCGTCGATACCAAGGCCTTGTATCAACTGTTCCCCAAAGGGCCGGCAAAGCGGGCGGCCAAAATCGCAGGGCTCCCAAAACCGAAGGGTTGCATTTAAGGAGAGCACCACCATGACACAGACAGAAACTCCTGAACCGATACAGAAGGTATCCATCATCGTCTCCCATGGGTCACTGGAAGGCGTCTATCCCGGACTCATCATGGCCAATGGCGCAAGGATGGAAGGTATTGAGGCTTCGCTCTTCTTCACCTTCTTCGGTCTCGAAGCGATCATCAAAAAGCGGATGAACAGCCTGAAGGTGGCGACGGTTGGAAATCCCGGAATGCATATGCCCACACTGCTGGGTGCGCTGCCGGGCATGTCAACATTCGCAACCTCGATGATGAAGAAGGAGATCGAGAAGCTGGACATTCCCCCGGTGGGCGAGTTTGTCACCATGATCCACGATGCCGGCTGCGAGATTTACGCCTGCCGTGCCACGGTCGACATGTTCCACCTGAAGCGTGAAGACTTCTGCAGCGAGGTGGACGGAATCATCTCAGTCGGCCAATTCTACGAGAAGGCGGCTGGCGCACAGATCATCTTTACTTGAGTGTCTGATTGACCGGTTGGAGGGGCACTACTTGGACCAGTTGGAGGGGCTCTACTTACGGGCGGATCCTATCCAGCGCCTGTTCTCAATCGATGATCACGCCTCCCTGGAGGAGACTTCGTCGATCTTCGTGTTCTGTCGCGGCAGCAACCTCGCCAACCGCCGCGCGGAATGATTGGTCGCGATCAGAAGTCCAGCCGCAGCGCAAACTGCATCTCGCGCGGGGTTCCCGATCCCACCGGGGTTACAGGCGATACGGCTGTGTTTACCGTAGTGGTGATGTTGGCGAACACCGATCCGCAGCCAGTGGTTCCTGGAGATGTCAGGCTGTTGCACGTGGCATTCGGCGCACCCAACTGCGGGTGGTTGAAGACGTTGTAGAACTCTGAGCGGAACTGCAGCCGCCCCCGCTCCCACAGTTGAAATGTCTTGTCGGCGCTCAGATCGATCTGCCACGTGCCGGGACCGCGGACCAGATCGCGCGGCGCGTCGCCGAATCCTGTTGCGCTGTATGTGCCTGGATAAGCGAATGCAGCGGGATTGATCCACTCCGCGACTTGCCTGCCGTTCGGCGGTGTGAGCGAAACCCCGGGGACGAGATCGGGACGCTGGGTGCCGGTGGCGCCATCCGGTGCGGTGTAGCTGGAGGGCATCAGGACATTCACCGGAAAACCGGTCCGTGCCAGCGCCGACGTAGTCAGCTCCCAGTTGCCCGCCAGGGTACTTGCGATCCCGGGCTGGTTGAGCATGGGCTTACCCAGGCCGAAAGGCAGCTGATAGACCGCGTTCCCATTGACTACGCTGCGGGCGTCCCAGGCGCCGCTAGCGCGATCGCATGACTGGCACAACGGATCTTCCGGATCCACCTCGTCGCCATCACCGCTTCCGTTCGAGCCATTGTCGATCTCGTGCGACCACATGTAATTCGCCGTCACCAGCAACCCGTGAGAGAACGCGCGCCGCATTGCTACCGAAAGGCCGTTGTATGCGCTCATGCCGACGGAGCCGCGCCAGCCGACAGCGGGCGCAAAGGCCGGATATTGGAGAGCCGTATAGCTGGGAGCCTGGTACAGGTTCACCACGTTGGTTTCCAGCAAATGCACACCGTGGCTTCCCAGATACGAGAACGTGCCCACAAAGTCTGCAGGAAATTCCTGCTGTATCGATAGACTCCACTGCTCAATGTAAGTGTCTTTGCGGTTGCGCTGCTCCGCATTTGGCGAGAGCGTTCCGGCGCCATAGGTGATCTGATCGGTGGCCGGGAAATTGCCCGGAAGCGACGTGTTGGACAGCGAATAAGAGGGGACTTCGTTCTTGGCAGGCAGGTTCTGATCATCTAGCTGCCCGTCCTCGTGATAGATGCCGAATCCGCCGCGAACCACGGCTGGGCCGTTTTTCCACGGCGTCCAAGCGAAGGCAACCCGGGGATCGACGTCGCCGTAATTCTGATTGCCGAAGCTCGCGCCCAACCCGCAAAATCCTTGTGCCCCGCAGGTCGAGAAATCGAAGGGGTTGGCCAGGCCGTTCTTCTCGGTGAAGAGATCGAAGATCGTGTAGCGGAGTCCAAGGTTGATGGTGAGATTCTGCCGCCATTTGTACTCGTCCTGCGCATAGACAAAGTAATCGTTCTTGCGAAGATGGTTGACGGGCAGAGCGCCCGTCAGCGCGGATTTCTTCACGATATTGGCGGCGAGATTCTCGATCGAAGAGAAAGTGAGCTTTCCGTGCTCCCCGTACTCCTGATTCATTTGAATGTAACGAAACTCCGCCCCACCTTTGAAAGTGTGCCGGCCATGGGACCAGGTCAGGCTGTCCAGCGCCGAGTACGAGTTCCCCACGTAAACACTCGAATATTCATAATTCTCAGTGGCAAACCCCGGTCCCGGTCCACCGGAAACCGCAACCTGATAGATAATCCCGGAGTCACTGTGGTTGTACTGGTTGTCGGTGGAGCGATTGAAGGCGGCCTTCGCATCGTTGACCAGGTGAGCATTGAAAACATGAAGCATGCCCAGCGCACCATTGACCGGGGCAGAAACCTTCTGCTGCGGGTCAGTTGCCGAAGCTGAAAGCGGCTGCGTATCAACCGACCGGTCGTAGTTAAAGCGCACAAAGCCCGTGGTCTTTTCAGTGAAGTGCTGGTCGAGCCTCAACATGGCCGAGCCCTCATTGACCACCTGAGTGCACGCGCATGTCAGCAAGTCAATGTTTGGATCGGAGTACAGACCGCTGGTCAGAAAGCTTTTTTCGCCGGACGCAGGAAATCCGTTCATGATCGCATATACGGGTGAAGCGCTCGAAACAGTTTGACGAAACGCGGGACTCGGCACGTCGGCGCTCACCGGATATCCCCAATTTTGCCGGTAGGCTTCAGAAGCGATGAAGAAGAAGGTCTTGTCGCGTACGATGGGACCACCGAGGGATCCGCCAAACTGATTCAGTCGAAGCGGCTGCTGCCTTTCGCGATTCGAGGCCCATTGCGGCAGTGGTGCGTCAAAATAGTTGTTGCGCAGGTATTCGAAAAGGCGTCCGTGGAACTTGTTCGTTCCGGAGGGCGAACTCACATCAAGTTGTGCTCCTCCCGTTGCGCCATCCTCAGCGGTCGACATCAGCGAATTGACGCGGAATTCCTGGATTCCGTCGAGCGGAATGGCTAACCGCACCCATTGGCGCTGTGTCTGATTGACGATGTTGCCGGCGTCGACGCCGTCATAAGTGAAATTGCTGTCATCGAGACCGCGTCCGGCAAAGCGAACTGTCCGCTGGTTGCTTCCGCCAGTGTCAATGGCGCCGGGAATGTACGCCGTCAACTCGGACCAGTCACGGCCGTTCAGTGGCAATTCGTTTGCTTGCGCCCTTTCGATCAGTCCTGTGACTGCGCTGGTGTTGCGGTCGATCAAAGCCGAGGCGGAAGAAACTTCGACCCTCTCCTCGCCGCCCGCCACTTGCAGGGCCGCATCCAGTGTGCGTATACGGCCGATCACTTGCTCGACATCGACGAATTCAAGCTTCTTAAAGCCCTCGTGCTCAAAAGTTATGGTGTAAATTCCCACCGGCAGTTCGGAAATACTGTAGTTCCCGTTGCTGTCAGAGGCAGTCTCGCGGTGCAACTGGGTGGAGCCGTCAACTGCCACAACGCGCGTATTTGCCAATGCCCGGCCCGACGAATCGGAGACCGTGCCGCTCAATCCGGCACGCTCGACCTGGGCGAGGCAAGCTCCCGCGAACAACAAGGCCGTGCTGAATCCGAGCAGCACTCGGACAAACGCCAGACTGTTCAGCTTCACGGCCGATTCGAAATTCCAGATCAGTTTGCGCTGCATACCCTTCTCCAGGCGTTGACTGAATTCTTATTGTGCTTCTTGGCGGGATTTGCAAGGCCCGTGAAGCATTTGGCGCATGCGAAGCCATCGCTTGCCGTGCTTAGTGAGGCAACAACACAGAAATCGAATTTAAGATATTGAACCACAGGCGCCGACTGTCTGACTGGAAGCAGAATGCTTTAGGATTGACTTCCGGCTCTCCATGACCGGCTACGACTGAGTCCAACAACGTGGATTCGTCACGACTCATTGAGTCACCGCGACTCGCATATGATGTGTTTGTAATGCGCTCCTTGTTGCCGTTGCTTCACATCAGCATTAAGCTCAAACAAACTTTGAGTGCGCCACAGATGCGACTCTACCGGGGTTGCGCAACACGAACTGCGCAGAATATGCGCCCGTCATCAGCCGAGCGGCGAGCTCGACGAGAACCGGTTTCCGGGGCGCGCCCGCGTCGGGATGACTGAGTGATACCTCGGCGGCAAGTGGTGTCTCCAGAATGCGGCAAGCGATGCTTTCGGACTCGGCTCGCGCGGCTCATGATCCAGAGACGATCACCGGCATTCGGCCTGATCGCAAAGTCGCGCGCTTAGAGATGCGGGACAGCGTGATCGTTGACGACCATGTCGTTGCTGCTTACGCTCGCGGCTTCGCCGTTTTTCCTGGAACCGTGATCAAAGCTTCTGGATACGGGAAGAAAAACGCGAAAACTGGTGACGCATCGATTCGTGCTGCGGAGGCTTCGGCAGGCGATGTTGCCGTTGTACTTTTGCACAATGCCGTTGCTAATCCACAGGCCCAGTCCGGTGCCTTTGGTCGACTTGGTGGTGAAGAACGGCTGAAAGAGCTGGTGGGCGACCTCAGGATGAATGCCCTTGCCGGTGTCGACTATGGAGGCGGCGGTGCCGCGGAGATTTGTCTTGAAGTCGGTGATTTCACGAACGTAAACGCCGAGTTCACCGCCGTCAGGCATGGCCTGGATCGCGTTGCCGATGAGGTTAAGAAATACCTGCCTGAGTTCCACCGGAAATCCGGTGACCGGCGCGGCGGCCCGGTACTTCTTGTGCACAGTGATGCGGGAGGTGCCGAGCGAGCGCAACTGCAGCTCAAGGACGTCGTCGAGCAGATCGGGCAAGAAGATCTGCATCGGCTGTTTCGACTCGCGATAGAAGCTTAAAGTCTGGCGCGTGATGTGGGCGACGCGCTGCAGTTCCTGCTCTGCCATGTCGGCGTAGGTCTGGGCATCCTTGCTGAGCGAAGGATGGTTGCGCAGCAGATAGAAGATATTGGTGATGGCCTCGAGCGGATTGTTGATTTCGTGCGCGATGATTCCTGCCACGCGGCCCATGGCGGCAAATTTTTCCGTTTCCCGAAGAGCTTCCTCGGCCTGGATCTCGGCTGTGATGTCGCGCCCGACCTCCAGAACCGCGCCGTCCTCGCGATTAAGGGTTTTGCGGCATGCGACGATGACTTCGGCTCCGCTTTTTGTTTTCTGGACCAGCTTGCCTTGCCAGGAACCCTGTTCGCGAAGGGTTTCTCTGATCCGCTCTCGCGGAATGGGGAAAGCGGTCCCGAGGAGGCGGTGGAGATCGCGGCCGGCCACTTCTTCGCGGGTCCAGCCGTAAAGGTTTTCCGCGCCCCTGTTCCAGAACTGAACCAGGTCGCTGTCGTCGCGAACGATGATGGCTTCAGACGCGATGTCGAGGAGTTCCGCCCGCATCCGGAACTGGGCCTCACTCTTCCTGAGTGCTTCCGTTCGCTCCTCAACACGCTGCTCCAGGTCCCTGTTCAGTGCTTCGAGCATTCTGGTTTTGCGATGCAGATCGGCGAAAACGCCGATCTTTGCGCGCAACACCTCGGGGACGACGGGGACAGAGATGTAGTCGACGGCTCCGCGGCTATATCCACGGATCATGTCGGAATCGGTGAGGTGGACCCCCGAAATGAAAATGATCGCGGTTCTCTGGAAGCGGGGATGCTGGCGGATAGTTTCGGCCAGCTCGAAGCCGTCGATGTCGGGCATGCTCACGTCCATCAAGACCACGGCGACATCGGTTCTTAACAGGATGTTGAGGGCATCGCTCGCCGAGCTGGCCTTGATCAGGTTTTCGCCCAGATCATTGAGGATGGCTTCGTAACTGAGGAGTTTAGCCGGCTGGTCGTCGACCATCAGGATATTGATTTTTTGATCCTCAGTCATGATTTCACTTCCTCGGCGATGAACGATGTCAGGCTCGAGCGGGACTTAGCGATGCAACCACATGCGCAAAACCGAGAGCAATTGCTCGGTGTTGACAGGTTTGGCCAGGTACTCGGAGGCACCGGCTTCCAAACATCTTTCGCGGTCGCCTTTCATCGCCTTGGCGGTGAGGGCGATGATCGGCAGGCGGCGCAAAGAGGGGTTCTGGCGGATCCTTTGCATGGTTTCGTAGCCGTCCATTTCCGGCATCATGATGTCCATCAGGACAATGGCCATGTCGGGGGTGGATTCGATGGTCTCAATCGCCTCGCGCCCGGTGCCTGCCGACACCACTTTCATGCCGCGCCGTTCGAGAACGCTGCTGACCGCGAAGATATTACGCACGTCGTCGTCAACGACCAGCACCTTACGGCCCTGCAGGGCTTCATCAGACTTGTGCAGCCTGTCAAGCATGCTCTGCTTCTCTTTGGGCAGGTCGGTGATCACGCGGTGCAGGAAGAGAGCTGTCTCGTCGAGGAGCCTTTCCGGTGATTCGACATTCTTGACCACGACACTTCGGGCCAACGTGTGCAAGTGCGCGTCTTCCTCAGGCGATAGCTCGCGTCCCGTGAAGACCACGACGGGAAGGTCTCTGAGCGAGGTGTTGTCGCGGAGGCGCTCGAGAACCTCGAAGCCGCTGATATCGGGCAGCCGGAGGTCGAGAACGACGCAATCGTAGTTTCGTTTACTGAGCGCGCCGAGAGCCGCCTCGCCGGACTCCTCGACATCGATATCGATGTCCTCGTGGCCCAGCAGAGCCTGGGTACTGAGTTGCTCGGCGGGATTGTCTTCGACCAGGAGCAGGCGCTTGCGGCGGTGATTTGAGTATTCGCGAATGCGCGTGAGAGCGGCATTCAGATCCTCGGTGCTCGAGGGCTTGGTGACATATGCGAAAGCGCCGCGGGACAGGCCGAGATGGCGATCTTCGTCGGCGGTGAGCATCTGGACCGGAATGTGGCGTGTGGCGGGATCCTGTTTGAGGTGGTTGAGCACCGTCCAGCCGAGCATGTCGGGGAGGAAGACATCGAGCGAGATAGCTGTGGGCCTGTATTCACGAGCCAGAGCCAGGGCCTCGGCACCCGTGGACGCGATAAGGACCTTGAAGCCCTTGTCGCGCGACAGGTCGTAGAGAACGCGCGCATAATGCGGGTCGTCTTCGACGATGAGCAGCACCGTGTCGCCGGATGCGACGCCGGCGCGATCATCTTCGATGCGCGCCTCCTGCTCGGTGGCAGCTACGGTGGCCAGCAGGGCCTTGGCGCTGGCTGACGAGCCGCTCTCGGCCGTCTTCGCCACCGGAGGCACGGCAGCGCCGACATACGTTTGCGGCAAGTAGAGAGTGAATGTGCTGCCCTGGCCGGGCGCGCTCTTGAGTTGAATCTCACCGCCCAGAAGATTAGCCAACTCGCGGCTGATCGCCAGGCCGAGGCCGGTGCCTCCGAACTTGCGGCTGGTGCCGGCATCGGCCTGCTGGAAGGCCTCAAAGATGATGCGCTGTTTCTCAGCAGCGATACCGATGCCGGTGTCAGTGACCTGGAAGGCGATGACAGAGCCGGCTCCGTCGAGGATGGGATGGCCGGGGTTCCAGCCGCCTTGCGCAAGGGAAACGGAGAGCTGCACGCTACCCTGCTCAGTGAACTTGAAGGCGTTGGAGAGCAGATTCTTCAGCACCTGCTGCAGGCGCTTGGAGTCGGTGACCAGGCTGCGGCCCATGGCGGCATCGGCGGCAACGTTGAAAAGCAGCTTGCGGTTCTCAGCTTCGTGGCGGAAGGGCCGCGCCACGGCATCGAGCAAGGCGCTGAAGAACACTTCTTCAGCCTCGACCGAGACCGTACCCGATTCGATCTTCGACAAATCGAGGATGTCGCTGATGAGGTTGAGCAGGTCGGTTCCCGCGCCGTGAATGGTGCGGGCGAATTCCACCTGCTTGGGAGTGAGGCTGCCGTCGGGATTCTCGGCCAGTTGCTGCCCCAGCACCAGAATGCTGTTGAGCGGGGTGCGCAATTCGTGAGACATGTTGGCGAGGAATTCCGACTTGTATTTCGACGTGAGAGCCAGCTCTCTGGCCTTTTCTTCGAGAGCGCGCCGCGCCCGCTCGATCTCCTGATTCTTGCGTTCGACTTCGTAGTTCTGTTCGGCAAGCTGCTGCGCCTTCTGCGCCAGCTGCTCATTGGTCTGCTGCAATTCTTTCTGCTGGGCCTGCAGTTCGGCTGCGAGTTGCTGGGACTGTTTGAGCAGGCCTTCGGTCTGCATGGTGGCTTCAATGGAATTGAGCACGATGCCGATGCTGGCCGTGAGCTGTTCGAGGAACGACAGGTGCGATGCGGTGAAGGTGCTCAAGCTGGCCAATTCGATGACTGCTTTGACGCGGTCCTCGAAGAGCACGGGGAGGACGATGACATTTTTCGGCTTGGCCTTGAAGAGTCCGGAGCGGATGGGAGAGGTTCCCCTGGGCAGGTCGGTGATCAGCATCCGACGCCCTTCGGCCGCGCATTGCCCGACGAGGCCCTCGCCAATTCTGACTTCGCTTACGTAGCCTTCGGGGGTGTCGGCAAATGTGGAGAGCAGAACGAGGGTGCCTGGTTCGCTGCCGGCCATCTGGTAGATCACGCCCTGCTGTGCTTCGACAAGGGGCACCAGTTCGGAAAGCAGCATGCGGCCTACAGCTGCCAGATCGCGCTGGCCCTGCAGCATTCCCGTAAACCGCGCGAGGTTGGTCTTGAGCCAGTCCTGCTCCTTGTTGCGATCGGTGGTAAGGCGCAGGTTGTCGATCATGGTATTGATGTTGTCTTTGAGTTCGGCGACCTCGCCGCTGGCTTCTACCTGAATGGAGCGCGTGAGGTCGCCCTTGGTGACAGCGGTAGCGACTTCAGCGATGGCGCGCACCTGGTTGGTGAGGTTAGCGGCCAACAGGTTCACGTTGCCGGTAAGATCCTTCCACGTTCCGGCTGCGCCGGGCACGTTAGCCTGGCCCCCGAGGCGTCCCTCAACACCGACTTCGCGCGCTACGGTGGTGACCTGGTCGGCAAACGTGGCCAGAGTGTCGGTCATGTTGTTGATGGTTTCGGCCAGCGCCCCGACTTCGCCCTTGGCATTCACGGTCAGCTTTTGTGTGAGCGCACCGTTAGCCACCGCGGTGACCACTTTCACGATGCCGCGAACCTGTTCGGTGAGGTTGGCAGCCATGACGTTGACGTTGTCGGTGAGGTCTTTCCAGATACCGGCGACGCCGGGCACGCTGGCCTGGCCGCCGAGCTTGCCTTCAGTTCCCACCTCGCGGCCGACGCGGGTGACTTCTGCGGCGAAGCCATTCAGCTGATCGACCATGGTGTTGATGGTGTTTTTCAGCTCAAGAATTTCGCCTTTTACATCGACGGTGATCTTGCGAGACAGGTCGCCGCGGGCGACGGCAGTGGTGACTCCGGCGATGTTTCTTACCTGGCCAGTCAGGTTCGAGGCCATGGCATTGACGGAGTCGGTGAGATCTTTCCATGTGCCGGCGACGCCGGGCACATTGGCCTGTCCGCCGAGACGGCCCTCAGAACCCACTTCACGGGCGACGCGCGTGACTTCCGCAGCGAAGGAGCGAAGCTGTTCGACCATGGTGTTGAGGGTTTCTTTGAGCTGGAGAATCTCGCCGCGCACGTCGACGGTGATCTTGCGGGAAAGGTCGCCGTTGGCGATGGCTGTGGCGACCTCGGCGATGTTGCGCACCTGAGCGGTGAGGTTGCCGGCCATGAAATTGACTGAGTCGGTAAGGTCCTTCCAGGTTCCGGCGACGCCGGGCACCGCAGCCTGGCCGCCAAGCTTGCCTTCGGTTCCCACCTCGCGGGCAACGCGCGTGACTTCGCCGGCGAAGGCATTGAGCTGATCGACCATGGTGTTAATGGTGTTCTTGAGCTCCAGAATCTCGCCTTTCACGTCGACGGTGATCTTGCGGGAAAGGTCCCCGCGGGCAACAGCCGTTGTGACTTCGGCGATGTTTCTAACCTGGCCGGTGAGGTTCGAGGCCATCGAGTTGACTGAGTCGGTAAGATCCTTCCAGGTACCGGCGACGCCTGGGACATTGGCCTGGCCGCCGAGACGGCCCTCCGATCCGACCTCGCGCGCCACGCGCGTGACCTCGCCGGCGAAACGATTGAGCTGATCGACCATGGTGTTGATGGTCTCTTTGAGGAGCAGAATCTCGCCCGATACGTTCACGGTGATCTTCTTTGACAAGTCACCATTCGCGATGGCGGTGGAGACCTCGGCGATGTTGCGGACCTGGCCGGTAAGGTTACCGGCCATGAAGTTGACGTTGTCGGTAAGGTCTTTCCACGTGCCGGCCACGCCGGGTACCTGGGCCTGGCCGCCGAGCTTGCCGTCGGTGCCCACCTCGCGCGCCACGCGCGTGACTTCACCGGCGAATGCGTTGAGCTGATCGACCATGGTGTTAAGGGTGTCTTTCAGCTCGAGGATTTCGCCCTTCACGTCGACGGTGATCTTGCGTGACAGGTCGCCGCGCGCCACGGCGGTCGCGACCTCGGCGATGTTTCTGACCTGACCGGTAAGGTTCGATGCCATGAAGTTGACGTTGTCGGTGAGGTCCTTCCAGGTTCCGGCCACACCCGGCACCTGCGCCTGGCCACCAAGCTTGCCATCGGTGCCCACTTCGCGGGCCACGCGCGTGACTTCGCCGGCGAAGGCGTTGAGCTGGTCGACCATGGTATTGATGGTGTTCTTGAGCTCGAGGATCTCGCCCTTGACATCGACAGTGATCTTGCGGGAGAGGTCGCCGCGGGCAACAGCGGTGGTGACTTCGGCGATGTTTCTTACCTGAGCCGTCAGGTTGCCGGCCATGGAGTTGACCGAATCCGTGAGGTCCTTCCAGGTTCCGGCGACGCCGGGGACGTTGGCCTGGCCGCCGAGACGGCCCTCAGTACCGACTTCGCGAGCCACGCGAGTGACTTCGCCGGCGAAGCGGTTGAGCTGATCGACCATGGTGTTCAGGGTTTCCTTGAGCTGGAGGATCTCGCCGCGCACGTCGACGGTGATCTTGCGCGATAGATCGCCGTTGGCGATGGCGGTTGCGACCTCGGCGATATTGCGGACCTGGCCGGTAAGGTTGCCGGCCATGAAGTTGACGTTGTCGGTGAGGTCTTTCCAGGTGCCTGCGACGCCGGGGACACTGGCCTGACCGCCGAGCTTGCCTTCGGTTCCCACCTCACGGGCGACGCGAGTGACTTCCCCGGCGAACGCGTTGAGCTGGTCGACCATGGTGTTGATGGTGTCTTTCAGCTGTAGAATTTCGCCGCGCACGTCAACGGTGATTTTTCGTGACAAGTCGCCGCGAGCTACGGCCGTTGTGACTTCGGCGATGTTTCTTACCTGAGCCGTGAGATTGCCGGCCATCGCGTTTACCGAGTCGGTGAGATCTTTCCAGGTTCCTGCCACGCCCGGCACGACGGCCTGCCCGCCGAGTTTGCCGTCGGTGCCCACTTCACGCGCCACGCGAGTGACCTCGGACGCGAAGGAGCGCAACTGGTCGACCATGGTATTGATGGCTTCTTTGAGCTGCAGAATTTCGCCGCGGACGTCGACCGTGATCTTCCGCGAGAGGTCGCCGCTGGCCACGGCGGTGGCCACTTCGGCGATGTTGCGCACCTGGCCGGTGAGGTTGGAGGCCATGGAGTTGACGGAGTCGGTGAGGTCTTTCCACGTACCGGCCACGCCTGGAACCAGGGCCTGACCGCCAAGCTTGCCGTCGGTGCCCACTTCGCGCGCCACGCGCGTGACCTCGGCCGTGAAAACCTCCAGTTGGTGGATCATCGTGTTGACGATGCTCGCGGAGCGGAGGAATTCGCCTTCGAGGGGGCGGCCGTCCACGTCGAGGCGCACGGTGCGGGTGAGGTTGCCCTGCGCGACAGCAGCGATGGCCTGCGTGACTTCAGCGGTGGGGCGGAGGAGATCCTCGACCAGCGTGTTCACTGAGACTTCCATGTCGTTCCATGCGCCGCGCCGCTCCTCGGCGCGGATGCGCTCGCGTGTGCGGCCCTCCTTACCGACAGCCTGACCGACGCGCTTCAGCTCCAGCGCCATCTGCTGGTTGGCGGTGACGATTTCATTGAAACTGTCGGCGATCTTACCCGGCAATCCGGTCCAGGTAACGGGAAGGCGAACGCTGAAGTCGCCGTCCTTCATGGTCTGCAGGCTTTGCAGAATCGCCGCCAGATACTCGGTGGACGCAGGCTCAAGAGCTCTGCTGCCCTCATGGGCGCCATTGCCCGAGGCGGGATGCTCCAACACGCCTTGCCCAGCAATGGGCTGCGCAACGGCCGTCTTCATTTTTTCTTGCCTCCTGATGGAAGGCTGGGGAAGTCGGATGCGATTGCATGCGGAGCACGGCCACAAGGCACACTCCCGAAACCGATCCGGAGAATAAGGCTGAAGTGTGGATGCAGACGGCGGCCGAAAAGGTTGTCTAGTGAAGAGACTCCCGTTCGATGCGGTGTGGACTCATGAGTGAGCCCCTGGCGGGAATGTGCTCGCTCAACGGAGGTCAGGATTTATGAGGCTTTCTCGCGCATCATCAACCGGGACTGTACCGGCTGCGCAATGGTCGTTCAGCGGTGTTGGCTGATTCGGAGTCCTCTTGCGGTGTACGCATGATTTCGAACTCGGCAATCGACTGAACAATGTGCCGTTTCAGTTCAATTACGGCAGGGTCCTCCTGGCGGAAATCTTCCGATTGTTCCAGCCGATGCAGAGTGTTGCGCAGAATGTCGATAATGCTTACCGGCGGGGGACGCTCCATTCGCCACCAACTCAAGGTCTTTGATGCATGAATGCCACATCTCGTTTGTCCGAGTTCATGCCTCGAAACCGAAGGTCGCAGAAGCAGCCATCACGAGCAGTCAAATAAACAAGATGGCGCTCCAGACCTCGCATTGATGCCTGAGGAGACGTTGTCAGTTTGAAATGCTTCGCACTGCGACGAGCGACGAGGTTCCGGGCACCGAGTTCTCGACTGTCGTAGTGATGAGAGCTTGAAAGTAGGGTGGAGTCGTTTTGTGGTCTGGAGTGACGGCGAGAAGAGCCTTGCGCAACTCCGCCATCCGATTCGGATCGAGCAGGTATTCGATGGCCGCCTGGGAGCCTTGAGTGTAAATACCGTAAATCAGGAGGACCCGATTTTCGCTCTTTTCGTTGGGAAGCATGAGAACCAGGGCGTAGTCGCGAGTGAGCTCGTTGGTCACCGGATCGAACTCAGGCTTGTAGAGAGATTTCTCGCCGGGAAGCGGCTGGCTGTTGAGAATCACTCCGCTCTGCATATGGAAGCCCTGGACATCGAGAAAGACGCGGCCGCTCCATGCCTGGCTACCGCCCAACAGGATGGCGTTCCCATTTTTGATCTGGTCGAAATCTACCAGGCGGGACGGCTGCACGCGACAGGTGTCGCCACTCTTGAAGAACAGCTCGCACAAGCGAACGACGCCAAGGGTTTCGCCGACTGAGGTGAAATCAGTAAGCGAGGGGACAAAGACGAAGCGCTTCAATTCGCGAAAATGGATGGTGTCGCGGAACTCAGGAAGGCTCGACTTGGGAATTTCGTGACCGTGAGCGATGGTCTGCGGGCTGTCGCCGTCATGTGCGGCGCGCAAGAGCGGGTGATTTGGAATCACAATCAATGGCGGGTTTGCAGGCGACAGAAAAGGACGCCAGAACCACTCAAGGTTGTCGGGTAACGCGGCTGCCTGGGTTTGAGGCGGAGTTTTTCGGGCATTCTGGCGAAGAGCGATGGTCAGCATGGTTGCCAGAACGATGCAGGCAGCGGCGAGAATCAGCGTAAGCGGCAGGTGAGGGAAACGCCTGAACCTTGAGCGATCGGGTTCCGATGTATTCGGAAGCGGGGCCGTCGCTCCCGGTTCGGCGCTGGGAGCTGTCCTTGTAAAAACAGGGACGTAGTGACCTGACGGCAGGTCGATGCGAAGAGAGTCCTGCTTTCCACTCTCTTCGTAATATTTCTTCAGTGACCGGCGAATCTCGTAGGCCTGGACTCGAACGATAGGATCGCGCTGCGGATCAAACTCCGTCCCCCGCTCGTAGACTTCCACGCCTATCAAATACTCGTTTAACTTCTCGGCATCGCCCTGGAACGTCAGCTCCGACACGAACTCGAGGAAGCGGGTCTTCTTGGGAGATCCTGCAAACTGCCGGCTCTGAAGTACCCTGCGGAGTTCTTCCCGTTTTTCGTAAAGGCTTAGCGAGGTGGGCTGTGCGGAAGAATCCTGAAGGGACGGCGTCATGGGTCTGCAGCCGGTTAACCGGGAAGGCTGTACTGCGACGGATGCTAGCACCCAAAACGGAGGACCGTCAATGTTGGATCAGGTCGGCTTTTCGGGCAGGATTAACGGTTATTGGCACCGTTATTTGCGGTTAGCTGTGGAGTCGAGAGTGAAATGTCCCAATTGTGATCGGCAATTTTGTGAGGTTCACGAAGTCAGGAAATAATTGAAATCAAGGGAGTTCTATTCGGCCCGAGGTTTTCTCTTCATACACCTTCCGGCTGGTCCGCGAGATGCCCGCGGCAAGGGGCCGTGAAGCACGGGATTCCAGGCAGCTATCCCCATGGATCTCAGGGCTTTAACCCGGGGGATAACCGCCATTACCTTGGCGGTCGCGCGCTGCCGCGACTACAAGGGAATGCGATCTTGATTTCGTGATCGTGTTCATAACTCTCGCATTTCCCGGGATTTTCCGATGATGTCGGCAGCCAAGGCTCCGGTGCTCGCAGGGTTGGCGGTGTTCTCATTGATCTTTGGGACGCCTGGCAATGCAGCTGTCGATGACATGCTGATGGTCGTTTCGCAGACGGGCAGTCCTGTTTTGACCGTACGCGACCACGGCGCCGAGGGAAATAAATATGGTTTTGAGGGCGGAAGGGTGGTCAAGCTAGACCATACCTACCACCTATTCACCTCGGAGATGCTCGGAGATCCGCATTGGGTGAAGATGCGGCTGGCGCACTGGAGCAGCCAGGATCGCATTCACTGGCAGCGAGAGGCGACGCTTTTTGAATCGAGCGGAGACTACACCGGGCGCGATCCCCGGGCGGCATTGTGGTCGCCTATTCCTATTTACGACCCAGACGAGAAGAGCTGGAATCTTTTCTATGTCGCCTACCAGGCTGCGCCGGATACGGCCCAGGAATGGCTAACGAATCATGAAGGGCGAATCTGGCGAGCTGTTTCGCAGACGCAGGGGCGCGGGGGCATTGGTGGGCCATATAAGGACGCCGGGGTTGTGCTGGAGCGTGGGAAGGACTCAGATTCCTGGGAAGGTTTGCAAGGAACCGACTCCTTCTTCCCGTACCAGGCCGGGGGCAAGTGGTACGCGCTCTATGGCAGTGCGCATACGGAGAGCCTGCCGATTTCGTCGTGGCAGGTTGGTCTGGCGTGGGCGCCTTCACTGGCCGGCCCCTGGCATCGATGCACCGAAATGAACCCGATTCGGGTTGAACCGAGGTTTGTAGAAAATCCGATTGTCACGGCGATGACCGATGGAAGCTACATCGCTGTTTACGACAATCACGTACCGAATGAAGTGGGGTACACGTGGTCGGCAGACGGCGTTCACTGGTCGCGGGGCCAGCGACTCGCGGTGCAGTCGGGCAGCGGAGTCTGGGCGAGCGAAGTGCGAACGCCGCTGGGGCTAGTTGAAGAAGAAGGCGGCAGATACACACTGTTTTACACGGCAAATGAGAAGGCCGATGGAGCGCAGCCGGACCGATACGGGGTTACGCTGACGCCCGGCGCGGTGGGGTTTGTTGAAGTCCGGACGGCAAGGCCGGGCGAGGTCGCAGCAACGGGAGAGGTTCAGGGTTCGACGATTCGATAGAACGAGGCAGAAGAGTCGCGGGGCGAGACGACCGCGAAGACAAATCAAGAGCAGAGAAGCTGCTCGAATGCGGAGGGCCGGAAGGAAGTTCTTCAGAGGCTCTCATTGGGAGGACGGCTCATCATGATGCAAGCATCGAAAATGCAATGCACTCTCGGCCTGCTGCTGGCGCTTTTGACGGCGCTGTTCGGTCAGAGCCTGTGGGCGCAGGCCAACCGTGCCACGATCACAGGGATCGTGACCGACGCGACAGGCGCCGTAGTGCCCGGGGTTGACGTGACGGTCGTCAACACAGACACAAGAGTGCCGGCCAAGACTGTGTCGAACAACGAGGGAATTTACGTAGTGCCCAATCTTTTCCCAGGGCCTTATTCCGTGACGTTTGAGAAGACCGGTTTTGAGACACTCGAGCGCCCTGGAGTGACTCTGCTCTCCACCCAGGAGGCGCGCATCGACGTCGCACTCAAGGTCGGCTCCACCTCCACCAGCGTGACGGTCTCAGGCGGCGCGCCCGTTCTGGACGCTGACACGGCGACTGTGGGTACGAACATGAAGTCCGATGAGGTCAACGACCTGTCTCTGAATATCAATAACGGGGGCCGTTTCATCGAGCTTTTCGCGGTAGCGGTGACGCCGGGATATTCGGTGCTGAGTTCGCCCTACGGCGCGGTAGTTAACGGCGGGCAATGGTTCTCAAAGGATTACACGGTCGACGGCACATCGGGTACGTCGAACATCCGCGGGGACACGATGGACGGCGGTCCCAGCATGGAGGCGGTTGAGGAGGTGCAGGCCGAGACCAGCGGCCTCGATGCGCAAAGCTCCATCACCGGCGGCGGCGTGATGGCGTTCAACCTGAAGTCGGGGAGCAACGCGCTGCACGGATCGGCGTTCCTCTACGGGCATAACGAGCTGTTCGACGCCAACACCTGGACGAATGACTATAACGGCGAAAGAAAGCCCAAGGACCGGACGTGGGATTACGGATTCAGCCTGGGTGGCCCGATCCACAAGAACAGGACATTCTTTTTTGGAACATTCGAGAGATACCAACAGCAGGACTGGCGATTGAACAGCGGCGGCGCAACCGTGCCAGTTCCGGGGATGCTGACGGGCGACTTCAGCTCGATTCTGGGAGCTCCGCTTTGCGGGTCTCCGGGAAACGCCAGTCCATGCGGCGCAGGAAACGAGACGCCGATCATGGTACAGGACGACGCCGGGGATATGCTGCAGGCGCAGGTGGACATGATCTACGATCCGGCGACCGGAAATCAGTTCACGAACAACATGCTTCCTTCCGTCAGCCCCGTTGCGCAGAAGGTGAACGCTTTTTACGCCAAGTATGCACCGAATCTGGGCGGAGTTTCGAACAACGAACGAACTCTTCTGACCAACTCACCGAGCCAGACTCCTAACTGGTACGTCGTGAAGCTGGATCACGTTCTCGGCGATCGAGACCATCTTTCCGGATCCTGGATCTACGATCACAAGCTTCGTACGCTCGATGACGGCGGCGGCTTGTGGGAGTCGGGTACGACGACAGGCGGCCCGCTCACCAACGCGCGCATCCAGTTCTATCACCAACAGGAGTACCGCATCAGCGAGTCGCACACCTTCGGCCCGACCTTGCTGAATGTTCTGAACTTCACCAACGCTTTCGACAACAACGGAAGCACTCCGACGGTGCCGGGCGACTACAATACGCAGGTCGGATTTGCGAGCACCGGGGCCAACAACTTCCCTGAGATCTCGTTTTCGGACAACCAGGCGGGGATCAGCGAAACCTATATTGGCAGCACCTGGCAGGGTCACATAGCAGGTTCAGTCACGACAACCAACGACACGCTGACATGGAGCAAAGGCCGCCACAATCTAAGCTTCGGCGGCGACTTCATCGCCCATGACGTGAATTTCACCTCGGGCAACGGCGCGTACAACTTCAACTTCAGCTATCTGAACACAAAAGGTCCGGGCTATCCGTACGACGGGTTCGGCTTTGCGACCTATGAGCTGGGTCTCGTCAACACAGCGGGACAATCCGTCGCGAATAACTTGTACGGCCGCCAGAAGAACTTCGATCTTTTTGCCCAGGACAGTTACAAAGTCACCAGCAAGCTGACCATCAATCCGGGTCTACGCTGGACCTACAACACCCGCTTCCATGAGAAATACGGCAACTGGGCAAATTTCGATCCCACGGTTGTCGATGACCAGCTGACTGCTGTGTACGGGGCCCCGCTGCCCGGGTCGCTTGTATTCGCCAAGAGCGGAAGTGACAGCTTCGATAAGAACGAGTATGCGCTGAACTTCGGTCCCAGCCTGGGTATCGCTTACCAGCTTCTGCCGAACGTGGTGGTGCGCGCCTCCTATAGCCTGATCTTCAATCCCGTTGGCGTGACGTTTTTTGGCGGCGTTCCGGACGGTTTCGCGCCGCAGGAGGGCTCGAACTCGGCAAAAAGCTTCGATTGGGACAGCGCCGCAGGCGGCGGAAATTATCCTGGCGTGCTGACCAAGGCATCGCTGGCCACCGACCCTTCGACCATGTTGCCCTTCCCGGTGGAGGTCGATCCGCGCTCGCTTCGTCTGGGTTACAGCGAGGCATTCAACTTTGGAGTGCAGCAGCAACTGACCTCAAACATGCGCTTTGAGCTAGCCTATGTGGGCAATCGCGGGCACCGTTTGACCGATACGGCGCTGGCGTGGAACGAGACAACAACGCAGAACTTCCTAAGCCTCGTCGACAATAACCCCGGCTTCAGCATCTGGAACTGGATGTACTGCCCGTCGGGGTATGGATCGGTCGACAACATTGCTTGCCCCTATCCGAATTTCTATGGATCTCCCCTTGCGGCGCTGGCTCCACTGCCGCAAATGGCCGCCTCCGAGGGGAATTACTGGTACGGCTGTTGCGCCGACATCAACTACGCGGGTTTGCCGCTAGGGCAAAGCTTTTATGACTCGCTGGTTGCCGACGTCGTGAAGCGCGCCGGGTCCCTGACTATGGACATGAGCTACGTGTGGTCGCGTCAAGAAGGCAACTCATTTTCAACCGAACAGGACTACAACAACGGCTACACCGGCGTCGAGGACTTCCAGAACATGCACGGGGCGTCGCACGCGCTGACCGGATACGATCTGCCGCAGGTGGTGAAGGGCTATGTCAACTACAGACTGCCGTTTGGGGCAGGGCAGCGGTGGGGCGGCGCACTGAACCAGCCACTGCGAACGGTTGTCGGCGGCTGGCAGGCGACGGCGTTGGTCGATTACTACACTGGCCAGCCTTTCCGCGTGGGAGCTGCCGATCCGTACTGGCCACTGTGGGGCAATATCTATCCGCAGTTCAATCTTGCCGGCTATAAAGGACCAACCAACCCCGGGCATTACGTGCCGATTCCCGCGAGCTTTACCGGGAATGTGTGTGAGACCTACCCGCAGGACTGCTACATGCCAACGAGCGTGGCCAGCAACCCGGCGGAGGGAGTTCTGCCGCTCTCGCCGTACAACTCGCGGCTGCGCTGCCCGGGGGAAGCGAACGAGAATACGACTTTCCTGAAGAACGACAAAGTCGGCCCTGACGGGAAGTACAATGTCTCTCTCCGTATGGACCTTTACAACGTGTTCAACCGGCACTACTACAACATCGAAGGTTGCGGCGGAAACACTGCTGCAATCGGCGCGTCTAACTTCGGGGAAATCCTCGGCGTGCAGGACAATCCGAGGGGCGCACAATTCGCTATCCGGCTGGACTTCTAAAACGTCCTTTCGCAGATCAACGTGCCATCATTCGCAGGATAGGACGCAAGGTCCTATCCTGCGGGTGGCGCTCCAGAGCACGCTGTTTCGGGTTCCTGGGCGGAGGCGGTGATCGGGCAGAGGCAATCTGCGCTAGGATGGTAGCGCTCCGGAGTAGTCCAGTGATTCGCCTGTGGGTCTGCATTCGACGCTGCGCATGTAGTGCTCTTGTTTGCCTGCTCGGTCTGAGCACATTGGGTGTGGTGCGAGCGCAAAGCTCATCCGCGGCATCACAGCATGAGTTCTATGTCGATTGCTCGGCGGACGGCGATGGGGATGGATCGCAGAGCCGTCCCTGGAACAGCCTTGCGCAGGCGGAGGCGCACACATTCGCCGCGGGCGACCGAATCGCGCTGGCGCGCGGCACCGTATGCCGTGGCAGCTTTGCACCGAAAGGTTCCGGCAGGGAAGGCCAAGTCATTCGACTGACGGCTTATCGCCATGGAAAGCGGCCGCGGATCGTGGCCCCGCCGGGGTCGCGGCAGGCACTGCTGCTTTTCAACCAGGAGTATTGGCAGATCGACTCTCTGGACATCTCAGGCGGCACGACCTACGGGGTTTTCGTGACCGGCGACAAGGGATGGCTGCATCACATTTATCTGAAGAACCTCTATGTTCACGATGTATACGGAGGCACATTCAAGAGCAAGGACAATGGCCTGGTGATTGTGGGCCCAAGCAGCATGGATGTCTTCTTCGACGACATTTTGATCGACGGCGTCGACGCGGCGCGCACCAACCAGTGGGCCGGCATTCTTGTCGGCGGCGGAAAGTTTCCATATAAGGAGGACGCGCCGCTTAACACGAATGTCCATATCCGCAATTCCACCGTGCATGACGTTTACGGCGACGGCATCGTGCTTTTCCGCGATGCGCACAGTTCCATCCGAACCAGCGCGGCATGGGAGACGGGCATGCAGCCCACCCAGGACGTCGGCACGCCCAACGCCATCTGGACCTGGACTTGCAGCGACTGCGTCGTGGCAGGCAACGAAGCGTACGTAACGGACAGCCCGGGCGTGGATGGCGGTGCTTACGACATCGACTGGGACAACGCAGACAACACCGTTGAGCGGAACTACGCGCACGACACGCAGGGATATTGCATTGCAGTCTTCGCTGCCGGTTACGTGACCAGCAACAGCAAAGTAAGCGGCAATCTTTGCATTGACAACGGCCTGAGCCCGCGGCTGGGAGCAACCGCAGGGGCCATCTATATTTACACGTGGAACGGAGGCGTGCTTCGGAACGTGAGGTTCGAGGACAACACTGTCCGCTGGAATCCGCAGGTACCCGGTGCTGCCCCAGTGGTGTCAAACGCCAGTGTTGACGGCCCCCCGGTCGCGTTTGAGAACAACGTCGTCGAGTCCACATCGCCCCTGATTTACCGTATCGATAAACCCTTTGCGTCAGCGGACAATAAATTTTCGATCAACGGCGAGCCGCTCTTTACGGTTGGCGATCTACGTGCGGTGACCCTTGAGAGGCTGCAATCGGCGGGCATGGAAGCGCGAAGCTCAGTGAAGCCGCTCAAGGCGATTGCGCGCGCGCCGTCGGCACAGGCCGATGCGGGGATTGACCCTGTGCTGGATGGTGACGGTCTGCTGGCCGATGAGCCGCGACAGCAGTTGTTGTTGCTGCGCAGCTTTGGCGGTCAATACGGTCGTGACCGGCTCGGCGTCACTGTTCACCTGCCGAGGTCGGCTGAGAGTGAGGCGGAAGACGACGCGCTGGGTGACCTTGAAGATGTGTATCCCGGCGTATTGCAAACCCGGCACGATATTGAGGGAGACGGCCCACTCGCCGGTGGCTCGCTGAGCATTGTGTTGAGTGACGGCAAGCGGATTCTAAATGTGCAGGGATCGTTTGACGTGACCACCGTGGGCCGTGCAGTTCGCGCGTACCTTGGCGCGCCTGATTACTCGCACATGCAATCGCTGGAGCAGCCGGAGGGGCATCGATGAAGGAGGGCAGCGAGCGATTCGTTCGTAATGTCTCCACCGGTTTGGGATATGTCGCCATTGGGTGTCTCTTGCTTTCAACCTCGGGCGTCTGCGCTCAGAGCGAACCGCCTCCGCCAGCACTGTCTGCTCCCATTTCGGTGTATAACAACTGGTCCTCGTATGACGAGCTGTCGGACAATATCCCGCTGACGGAAACGCTGGCGATGCGGGAGTTGGATGAGCTATTGCGATTGAAGCGTGCGGGTGTGCGCTTCGACTACTACATGATGGACGCATTCTGGTTTGCGCCCGATGGGGCGTATCGCACATGGCGCAAGCCGAACTGGCCGAATGGGCCCGACGATTGGATCAGGAAATGCCGGGAGAATGGAGTTCTGCCCGGGTTGTGGTTCAGCACCAACACGCTCGTGAAGATCCAGGCGGCGCCGGCGTGGAAGGACTCGCTCAATGCAGATGGCGGAGCGATGTCATTTTTTGAGGGAGGGTTCCTGCCGGATTTCATGAGTGCTTTGCAATTCTGGTACGACCATGGGATCCGCATGTTCAAGTTCGACTTTGTCGACATGACGGCGGCGACCGCCGCAGATGCAGCCAGGATGAGCAAGGCCGAGATCAGAGAGCGCAATGCGACGGCATTCCGCGAAGCTCTCCGTGCGTTTCGTAAGCGGAATCCCGATGCGATCCTTCTGGCGTTTAATGGGTTCGGCGGCACACTCGACAATACCTATTCAGCGTTGCCCTTCAGCGACCCAACCGACCTGCGCTGGCTTGAGGTCTTCCAGATGGAATATACCGGCGATCCGCGGCCCGGCGATGTGCCGGAAGCCAATTTCTGGCGGTCGATGGATATCTACAGCGACCACATGGTGCGGCGATTTGAACAGCTGGGTTTTCCTCTGGAACGCATCGACTCGACCGGCTTCATGGTCGGCAAGACAGGCACAATTTACTACCGTGCCATGCATGCCTGGAAAGGCGCGTTCCTGCTGATGATGGCTCGCGGCGGGTGGGTGAATACCATTCATGGCAACCTGGAGTTGATCGGCCCTGAGGATGCACGATGGATGGCCCGCGCTCAGTCGATGTTTTTCGAGCTGCAGGGGCGCGGACGTATCCACACATTCGGCGGGATTCCGGGAGATGGAGAGCCCTACGGGTTTGGCGGCGTGACCACGCGGGGAGCCGTGTACGTGGTCGTGAACCCGAGCCAGACAGTCGCGACCATCAAGCTGCCGAAGCTGTCGCCGGATCAACCTGCGCTCGGGCTGGGAAGAATCCAATTCCGCGACGCTGGATTTCAGCCTAAACTAACCGGTGCTCAAATCTCGCTCGGGCCCGGCCAGATGGCCATGGTGGGCTTTGGCGCGTATGCATCACCCATCTATGATTTCGGAGTCCAGAGCGACGTGGTGATTCCGCGCTCCATCTCGCCATTCCCAATCGCCTTTCGCAACGCCGGCACGGGAACGATAGAAGCGTCAGTCGATCCGCCTGCGCATGGAGTGCTGCGCGTTGTGGTGCAGGAGATGACCCCCGATGGGCACCTTCGCCGCACGTGGGCGGGTGGGCCGCCGTCAGGGGAAAACATGGGGAAGGTCTTCGCGCTGACGGCAACGCAGAATGGCCGTCCGATTCCTGTTCGCATCGACTATGACAAGGTGATCTGGAGCGGCTTGAGCTGGGCGGTGGGCGAAATTGACGTGAACGACCTGACACCAGGGACGCCACTGGAGTTGCGTTTTCACTCAACAGAAAAAGATCCAATCACCCTGCAGGGCAGGGGTTATCTGGTCGAATACGCAACCCAAACGCCGGCGATGCCGGCCCATAACTAGCGGGATACTACGCCATGTCAAGACGATTGCTGCTCTTTCTTTTCCTGATTGCGATAAGCCAATGGGCCAGGCCCCAGCAAATGGCATTGCACGACGGCGACCGCGTTGTCTTCTACGGAGACAGCATTACGGCGCAGCGGTATTACACGCGATTCGTGGAAGACTTCGTTCTTACGCGTTATCCGCAATTGCATGTGGCATTCTTCAACGCAGGAGTCCCCGGCGACACCGTGAACGGTGGTTACACCGGCGATACCGCGACGCGGCTCAAGCGGGATTTATTTCCGCATCAGCCGACGGTGGTCACCGTGATGCTGGGGATGAATGACGGGGGTTATACCCAGTTCGATCAGCAGTACTTCGACAGCTATTCGAGCGGATACCGCAAGCTGCTTGCGGCGATCCAGGTGGGCGCTCCGGGCGCCAGGATTACGCTGATTTCTCCGACGCCGTACGACGAGATTACGAATGGCACCGAATTTCCGGGTTACGGCGAGACCATCGGGCGTTATGCCGCATTCGTCAAGGAGCTGGCCGCGTCGTCGAGGCTGGGCTTCAGCGATTTCCACGCGGCGATTGTGAGCCTGGCGAACTCGGGCATGAAAGAGAATCCTTCATTGGCTGCGCTGCTGGTTCCGGACCGAATTCATCCATCCGAGGCG
>Ga0335071_10001401_pt1 | contig 25930 bp, 8 predicted proteins | sample Lox_Sample_15_FD_206724 | JGI IMG/M metagenome (GOLD analysis project Ga0335071, IMG submission 206724) | Soil microbial communities from Loxahatchee National Wildlife Refuge, Florida, United States - Lox_Sample_1.5 | ecosystem: Environmental > Terrestrial > Soil > Wetlands | place: USA: Florida...
CCTACGAACTTTACGGCACGTGCAACCACCAGGACCACGCCGGCGTCGGCGCCGCCATCCCCGATGCGTTGCAGGACTTCCGCGTGAAACAATTGAAGAAGTTCGGCTGCAACGCCCTCCGCACCTCGCACAATCCGCCCACGCCGGAATTGCTCGAAGCCTGCGACCGGCTTGGCCTGTTGGTCCTGGATGAGAGCCGGTTGATGGGCAGCGATTCGGCGAACATGAGCAAGTGGGACGACCAGATCCGCCGCGACCGCAATCATCCCAGTGTCGCGATCTGGTGTATCGCCAACGAGCAGTTCATGGTGCAGGACACGCCGCCGGCGGGCAACGTCGCGCGCACGATGCAGGGCTACGCAAAGCAACTCGATCCCACGCGCCCCGTCACTTACGCCTCGCCGGAGGACGATGTGTTTCGCGGCATCAACTCGGTCATCGAGGTGCGCGGCTGGAATTACCATTACGGTCCGCAAATGGATCGCTATCACGCCGCGCATCCGACGCAACCGAACGTCGGCACCGAACAGGCCAGCGTCGTCGGCACGCGCGGCATCTACACCAACGACCCGGGGCACGGCTATGTGGCGGCCTACGATGTCGTCTGGCCGGGCTGGACCACGACCGCCGAAAGCTGGTGGGGTTTCTTCGCCGACCGTCCGTGGCTTTCCGGCGCTTTCGTCTGGACCGGCTTTGATTATCGGGGTGAGCCGACGCCGTATTGGTGGCCGTGCATCAATTCGCATTTCGGCATCCTCGACACGTGCGGTTTTCCGAAGGATGCGTTTTACTATTATCAATCGTGGTGGACGACCAACACCGTATTGCACTTGCTGCCTCACTGGAACTGGCCGGGCAAGGAAGGGCAGGAAATCCTCGTCCAGGTTTTCAGCAATTGCAAACAGGTGGAGCTCTTTTTGAACGGCGCGTCGCTCGGCAGACAGGCGATGAAGCCGAATTCCAAATTAAGCTGGCAGGTGAAATACGCGCCGGGAACCTTGAGCGCGAGAGGTTTTGACGCCGCTGGCAAGGTCATCGCCGAGACAAAAGTGGAGACCACCGGCGACGCCACCCAAATTCAACTCACGCCGGACCGCAAGACCCTCAACGCGGATGGCGAGGACGTGGCCGTGCTCACCATTTCCGCGCTCGACGCCCAGGGCCGCGTCGTGCCCGTGGCGCAGAACAAGATTGATTTCCGGGTCGAAGGCGCCGGCAAAATCATCGGCGTGGGCAATGGCGATCCCAGTTGCCACGAGCCGGATGTGTTCGTTCCGAGCGTGCCTGCGCGTAATGTTGCCGTGGAGGACTGGCGCTGGCAGCTGGCAAAAGTCCCGAAGAACAGCGGCGAATTGCCCGAATACGGGAATGGTTTTGACGACTCGGCATGGACCGTTCTCAATGCCAAAGCCAGCGGCGGCGAATTGACCATCAAAACACCCGACACCACGGCGATTTACCGCGCCCACTTCACGCTGACGGATGAAGACTTGAACAGCTCCGGCGCGCAGATTTGCTTCAGCGGCTGCGATGACGAAGGCTGGTATTTTGTGAACGGCCAGTTTATAGGCGAATCGCACGACTGGCAGGCGCAGCCAATTTTCGACATCAAGAAATTCATCCATGCCGGCGATAACGTCGTCGCCGTCAGTGTCAGCAACGGCGTCGGTCAGGGCGGCTTGAATCCGAACGTGACCGTCAAAATCATCGGCCACGCGAATGCCGCGCCGTGGGCGCGCAGCCTGTTCAACGGCCTGGCGCAGGTCATCGTGCAGTCCACGCGGGAAGCGGGCGAATTCAAACTGACCGCCAGTGCCGATGGTCTTCCACCGGCGACGGCTGTCGTGCAGACGCAATCGTCCGCACCGCGTCCATCCGGGCCGTGAACTGCCGCATTTGGATTGAAGCAACCAGTCTTGGACGGCCATTCCGGCGGCCTGGGCGTCAGCCGGCCGGCCGTTGACATTAACGCCCGACTGAATGCTGGAATGGCTCGCCAAGTCACAGTTCGCTTTATAAACTCGAAATGGTTTTCAACCTGCCGATACAAAATGCAAACGGCGCACGCCCATTTGAAATCACTCGCTCCCGCCGCCTTGGTGCTCTCGGGGCTGTTAATTTTCGCCAATGCCGCATTGGCCACCGATGAAATCTGCGCCTCCTGCGGCGCGCAGGTGACTGTCAGCGGTGACTTTGCGCACCATAAAGATGACGCGTCGGTCGCGGTTGCGGGCGCCGACAATAATGCGGAAGCGTTCCATGAGGAAATCTATGGAAAAAATTTTGCCGTAAGCATCGCCCACCTGGCCGCGGGGACATACAACATCGTCATTGGCGAGGCCGAAACCTGGGCGGCTGCTCCGGGTGAACGCGTGTTTGATGTGACGGCCGGGGAGGTTTCGCTGGCCAAAAATTTCGACATTGTGGCCACCGCCGGCGGCGCGAAAAAGGTCTGTTACATTACCGGCAGCATCCAACACGAAAATGACTCGATCAAAGGGCCGCTGACGGTTTCCTTTTCGGCGGTCAAGGGCAACGCCAAGTTCAACACGTTCGAGGTGAAAAGCGCTTCGGGCGCGCCGGTCGTTTCGTTCAGCGCATCGGAAATCGCCGATCCGTTTTCTGCCGTGGCCTCGCGTCTTCCGGAAATCAGCGAGCCGCCCATCTGGCGCGACCCCTCGCATGCGTTGAAGGAACGCGCGGATGATTTAATCCGGCGCCTGTCTCTCGCCGAAAAGGTCGCACAGCTGCAAAATGGCGCGCCAGCCATTTCCCGGCTTGGGCTTCCAGCCTATCATTATTGGAGCGAAGCATTGCACGGCGTGGCCAACTCCGGCGACGCGACCGTTTTCCCGCAGGCCATCGGCATGGCGTCCACCTGGGATCCGAACCTGATTCAACAGGAGGCGAACATTATCGGCGTCGAAGGCCGCGCCAAGTTCAACGATTACGTAAAACGGCACAACGGGAATGCGCAATGGTTTGGCGGGCTGACGTTCTGGTCGCCGAACATCAATATTTTCCGCGACCCGCGCTGGGGTCGCGGCCAGGAGACTTACGGTGAAGATCCATTTCTGTCGGGAGCCATCGGCGTGGCATATATCAAGGGATTGCAGGGCGACGACCCCAATTACCTGCTGGCGATGGGCTGCGCGAAGCATTTTGCGGTTCACAGCGGCCCGGAACAGGAACGTCATCGCTTCGATGCCGTGCCGCCGGAACGTGATTTCTACGAAACCTATCTGCCGCAGTTCGAGATGGCGGTGCGCGAGGGACACGTGGGCGGCGTCATGGGCGCTTACAATTCGCTGTTCGGCGTGCCTTGCTGCGCGAGTCCATTGCTGCTCACGGACATTTTGCGCCAGCAATGGGGATTTGACGGCTATGTTGTTTCCGATTGCGAGGCCATCGGCGATATTTGGCGGCAGCATCACTTTGTGAGCACTCCCGAAGCGGCGGCGGCAGCGGCGGTGAAAGCCGGCTGCAACCTGTGCTGTGGGGGCGATTACAATTCGCTGGTGCGCGCGGTGCAGAAAGGTTTGATCACCGAAAAAGAGATTGATGCCGCGCTGTATCACGCGCTGTGGACACGATTTAAACTTGGCTTGTTTGATCCGCCGGACAAAGTTCCCTATTCCCGGATTGGCATCGACCAGAACGACACGCCTCAGCACCGCGCGCTGGCGCTTAAAGTGGCCGAAGAGTCCATGGTGCTGTTGAAAAACAACGGCATTCTCCCGCTCAACCGCTCGAAAATCAGACGCATGGCCGTCATCGGTCCCAACGGAGACTCGAAATCGATGTTGCACGGCAATTACCACGGCTCCGCTTCGCATCCGATTTCCATTCTGAACGGCATCAAGCAATTGGCCGGCACGAACATCGCGGTCAGTTTCGCCCCAGGATGTCCGGTCACCACCTTGACCAACCGGGGAATTGCGGCGTGGAGCCGCCAGGACAATGACACGAGCCGTCCACTGGCGGAGCTTTACGCGGAGGCTCTCGCCAATGCGACTGATGCGGACGTGATCATTTATGTCGGCGGCATCACCCCCGCGCAGGAAGGCGAAGGCTTTGACCGCGATGCGATTGAACTGCCCGAGGTGCAGCAAAAACTCATCCAAGCGCTCCATGCCACCGGCAAACCGGTCATCATGGTCAATTGCAGCGGCTCGGCGATGGCGCTGCCGTGGGAAGCCAAAAACCTGCCGGCAATTCTGCAGGCCTGGTATCCGGGCGAGGAAGGCGGTCGCGCGGTAGGCGAGGTCCTTTTCGGCGATGTCAACCCCTCGGGCCATCTGCCGGTGACGTTTTACCGGGCCACTGCGGACTTGCCTGGCTTCACCGATTACTCGATGAGCAACCGCACCTACCGCTACTTCAGCGGCCAACCACTCTATGCTTTCGGTCATGGCCTTAGCTACACGAAGTTTGCCTTCCGGCGTGGCAGGCTGGACGCAGAGCGAATATCTCGGCAGGGCGCAGTAAGGGTTTCGTTCACCGTGAAAAACATCGGCGGGCGTGACGGCGATGAAGTCGCGCAGGTCTATTTTCGCCACGTCCATTCCAACATTCCGCAGCCGGCGCTGGCGCTGTGCGGTTTTGCCCGGGTGCATCTGAAGCGCGGCGCATCAAGCGAAGTCAGCATCGAGATTCCCGCCGAACGTTTGCGTTACTGGGACACGGAGAAGAAGCAATACGCGGTGGAATCCGGAGATTATGAATTTCTCGTGGGCGCGGCCTCGGACGATATTCGGCTGAGATTGCCAATGACCATTACCGACTAGCCAGCCAAGGCGGATTAAATCCCGGCATGGCCGTGGACATCATTGGGAAGGCCGGGATTCTGCCTGCGTGCAAACGCGTGCCAGTTGAGGCGGCTTGATGTCAGTGTCGGGGAAATTAACGACTTGTTGGATTTGTTGATCCACACCACAATAACGTGTGTCATCGTTTAATATTAAAAACTGCCTGGGAAAATCTCCTTTGGGTTCCCGGATTCTGCGTTTATTCCTGTTGATCTTGGGGTTGCTGGGGGGCGGTGGAATGGCTTGGGCGCAGCCCTACAACTGGAAACCCGTCGTCATCAATGGCGGCGGTTATGCGGACGGCATCGTGTTCCATGCCAATGCGCCGGGGCTGATGTATTGCCGCACGGACATCGGCGGCGCGTATCGCTGGAACCCGACAAACAATACGTGGACTCAACTGCTGAACTTCGTTGGCTACCCCAATAATCAAGGGAGTCTGATGGGCGTCGAAAGCATCGGTCTCGATGCGCAGGACACGAACCGGCTTTATCTCTCCTGTGGATGGATGGGCGGGTCCAATCCCAGCGGAATCATGATTTCGACCAATCAAGGCGCGAACTTTACCGTCATCAACTCTCCGTGGGTGATCGAATCCAACAACGACGGCCGCGGCAGCGGCGAACGTTTTGGCGTGGACCCCAACCTTGGCAGCATTCTCTTCTACGGCACGCATCTCGCCGGGTTGTGGAAGAGCGTGAACTACGCCGCGAACTGGTCGAAAGTCACCGGCTTTCCCGTCACCACCACCGCCAACGGCGTCGGGCTGGTCTTTGTGGAATTCATCCGGAGCAGCGGCTCGCCCGGCAGCGCCACGCCGGTGATCTGGGTCGGCGTATCCCAGGGCGGCACGAATCTGTTCCGCAGCGTTGACGGCGGAACGACGTGGACCGGCCTTAACACCAACGGCGTTCCTCCGGGCTATATGCCTCATCGCGCGGAGCAGGACGGGTTGGGCAATATGTACATCACCTTCGGCGATGCCCCAGGGCCAAACGGCGTCGGTTCCGGCGTCGTGCGCAAATTCAATCTCAGCACGTTGGCTTCCATTGATGTGACGCCGCCGACGGGCCAGGGCGGATTCGGCGGCGTGACGGTGGACGCCCAACACCCGAACACGGTCGCGGTGAGCACAATTGATTGTTGGTGGCCGCAAAATTATGTTTATCGCAGCACCAACGGCGGGACCAATTGGACCCAGACCTACAGCGGGACCACGGATTGCTCGAGCGGGCCGTGGATGGGGAACGGTGGACTGGTCGTCCAGGGTTGGAGCGACGATCTCAAAATCGATCCGTTCAACTCCGACCACCTCTTTTTCACCAGCGGCGGCGGCATTTTTTCCAGCTTCAATTTCACGGCAGCCCAGCCTTCGTGGGAGTTCCAATCCGTTGGCATCGAGGAAATGGTTTACTGCATGACCGGAACGGGGCTTGCCAGTCCGCCCAGCGGGCCGCAGCTTTTTAGTGCGTTTGGCGACATAGCGGGTTTTGCCCATTACAATCTGGATGTTTCCCCCCCGACTACGAATTATTTCACGGGCGGCGGCAATAACTACATCATCGATTTCGCGGAGCTGAACCCGAACCTGGTCGTCCGCACCTATTATAACAACTCGGGCCGCAGCGGCTATTTTTCGACGGACGCCGGAAGAACCTGGACGACCTTCGCGACGGAGCCGGCGGCGGCGGCAACGAACGGCCCCGGGCTCGTGGTCGTTTCCGCCGATGGCCGCCGGCTGGTCTGGGCCATTCCGGGTTCCCCTTCGTTCTATTCCACAAATAATGGTCTGACTTGGACTCAATGCGCCGGCAGCAATCCGACACCGCCAAATTTGTGGGAACAGCCCTATCCGTTCTCCGACCGCGTGAACTCCAACAAGTTTTACATCTACATGCCCGACTCGGGTGTTGTCTATGTCAGTACCAATGGCGGCGCCAGCTTTTACGCCGGAGCGACGCTAACCGCGTGGGCCGACAGTATGCGTACCACCTTCAACCGGGAAGGAAACGTGTGGGTGGCGCTTTACAATGGCCTGTGGTGTTCGACCAATTCAGCCGCGAGCTTCTTCCAGGTGTCTGGCGTGGAGGCCGCGCACACGCTTGGTTTTGGCCAGTCGAAAACCAACGGCGGCTATCCGGCCATCTACTTGCACGCACAAATCAACAATACTTGGGGCGTTTATCGCTCCGATGACCGGGCCGCAACCTGGACGCGGATCAACGACAACCAGCATCAATACGGTGGTATCCAGCAGGTCATCGGCGACCCGAAAATCTACGGCCGATGTTACATTGGGGCCCTTGGCATCGTTTACGGCGACCTGCCCAATCAACCGCCGTACACACCGGACGGCCTGACCGCCACCCCGTCCAACGCGGCGGTGGTCCTAAACTGGAACGCGGCGGTCGCCGCGGACAGCTATATTATCAGGCGCAGCACCACCAGCGGCGGGCCTTACGCCGATATCGCGACCGGCGTGACCGCGACAAGTTACCTCGATACCGGTCTCGCCGGCGGCGTTACCTACTATTACGTTGTCGCTGCGACCAACAGCTACGGCCTCAGTTCGAACTCTGTCGAAGCCGGTGCCACACCGTTGGGACCCGTGCCTTCGCCGTGGCAGACGCAAGACATCGGTGCCGTGGGGATTGCCGGCAGCGCATTATATGGCAACGGAGCATTTTCTTTAGCGGGTGCTGGGGCGGATATCCAGGGGACGGCGGATGCGTTCCGTTTCGTCTATTTACCCTTGGCTGGGAATGGCACCATCATTGCCCGGGTTGTTTCCGTGCAGAACATTGATCCGTGGTCGAAAGCCGGCGTGATGGTCCGGTCGAATCTGGACGCCAGCGCCGCCAACGCATTCGTCGCGGTGACGCCGGGCAACGGCGTGACTTGGCAGTACCGTTCGAGTCCCGGCGGCGGCACCAGTTGGAACCAGGCCGCCGGACTGAACGCGCCTTACTGGGTTAAACTGGTGCGCAGCGGCAACACGTTCTCGGGATATCGTTCTTCTGATGGCACGAGTTGGACCCTGCAAGGGACAACAACCATCAGCATGTTATCCAACGTGTATATCGGTTTAGCGCTGACCAGCCACAACAATTCGAGCCTCTGCGCCGCCACCTTTGACAACGTGACGGTGCAGCCCGGCTGGCCGGTTGCGCCGGACGCTCCCGCCAATTTGACGGCAGCGGCCGGTGACGGAAGGGTCGCGCTCAGCTGGTCGGCATCCGTCACGGCCACGAATTATTACGTGAAACGATCCACCATAAGCGGGAGCGGGTATCTGGCCATCCTCACCAACTCAAGCCCGAGCTGTGCCGACACGGGCGTCAACAACGGCACGCTCTATTACTATGTCGTGAGCGGAGTGAATGCGGCGGGGGAGGGAGCCAATTCGTCGGAGGTTAGTGCCCGGCCAACCTCGTCGGCGCCGCCGCAACTCGGTTTCGGGACGGCCGGCAATCAATGCCAACTCAACTGGCCGGCGGACCACACCGGCTGGCAACTGCAATCGCAGACGAACAGCCTGAGCGTCGGCCTCGGCACCAACTGGGTTAACACGACGGGTTCGACGCAGACGAATCTGGTGCTGCTGCCGCTGAATACGACAAACGGCACGGTGTTCTTCCGGCTGGTACTGCCTTAATGTGTCGCTCACGGAAGAGACGCAGGGCGGTATCGCGAACCGAATTGGATGAAAAACAGATCTCTGGAAACGAGCTGGCGGCGGGTTTTCCGCTTTAAGCGACGGCTGGCGCCCGTTTGTTCCCTGCTGGCCGTCGGTCTGGGGCTGCTGCCGACCTTGCCGACAAAGGCTGCCTCGCTTCAGTTGGTCACCGATGACTGGGGCGCCAGCGGGGTGCCGACCAATGTCAGCCTGTATGTCTATGTGCCGGACAAGGTGGCCGCAAACCCGCCGATTCTGGTTCTCCTGCATTATTGGGGCGGCGGCGCGACTGGCGTTTTCGCCGAGGCGCAGGCCGGCGGCATTGTTTCAGCGGCGGATCAATACGGCTTTATCATGGTGGTGCCGCAAAATCCCGACTGCTGGGACTATTCGTCGGCGCAATCGCTCACGCACGACGGCGGCGGCCAGACCCAAGCCATCGCCCACATGGTGAATTACACGATCAGCAAATATCACGCAAATGCGAATCGGGTTTATGTGACCGGCACCTCCTGCGGCGGCATGATGACCGAGGCGCTACTGGCCGTGTATCCTGAGATTTTCAAAGCCGGTGCCGAGTTCGCCGGTGTGCCGGTTGGCGGCGCCTGGACTCCCGTGACACAAACTGCGCAGCAATGGGGCGATCTGGTCCGCGCGTGTTATCCCGGCTATGCCGGGCCTCGCCCGCGCGTGCAGCTCTGGCATGGCACGGCGGATACTCTCGTAAATTACAGCAACCAACTGGAAGCGGTCGTGCAGTGGGGCAATGTTCTCGGCTTGAGTGCGAATCCAGCGTATTCGAACTCGGTAACCATCGGCAGCATTACAAACCAATTTTCACACCAAGCTTGGGTGGATGGCTGTGGCAACATCGCTCTTGATGCGTGGTCGGAAATTGGTGGCGGTCACGGCACGGATGCGAATCTCAACGCGCAATATGTCATTCCCTTTCTCGGCCTCGACAAAGTAGGTCCGGTTGATCCCGAAGACCCCGAAGTGTATTGCAACCACGGCCAGCGCGGGCGGCCGCACTTGAATGCGGCACGAACCACTTTCGTCGGCGACAACGGCCAGCGCCTGCGCGGCCCCTTCACCTCCACCGAATGGACGCCAGCATCCACCGATGTCGCCATGATCAAGGGAATGGGGTTCAATGCGCTGCATCTCTACGCGGAATCCTTTGATCCAAATTATCCTGCGAATGGAAGCACCACGCCGGGCTATGCCGTCGCAAATGTTGATGCCATCGTCGCGCAGGCTCGGACCAACGGCCTTTATCTCATCATGACCATCGGCAACGGCGCGTGGAATGGCAATTACAACGCGGCTTACATCACTAATTTCTGGAAATTCTATGCCCAGCGTTACGCCAACGAGACGCATGTGCTGTTTGAAATCCAGAACGAGCCGGTTGCGTGGGGGCCGCCCTACTCGTCGCCAGGCGCCACGCCGCCCGGAGCGCTCGACATGGAAGTGGCCGCTTACAGGACCATCCGCAGTTACGCGCCCGAAACGCCGGTGCTGCTTTTCTCTTACGCCGTGCTGGGGGATTCTGGCGGCGCGTCGGCGGCGTTGACGGACATTCGCGCGTTCAACACGAATGTTTTCGGCAACGCCAGCGCGGTGTGGACGAATGAGGCGGTCGCTTTTCACGGCTACGCCGGCGCGACGGCAATGTCCAACGCTGTGTCGCAAATCATCGCCGCCGGTTATCCCTGTTTCATGACGGAATTCGGCGGCGGCATTTGGGGAACCGGCGTGGGCGGACTGGATGCCTGCGCGGTTGCCGATTTGGAACATCTCGGTGTTTCGTGGCTGACCTTTCAATACCTTCCGCCCACGGGCGTTTCCGACGACGTGACCGATCCGAAGCGTTACGAAGATATTGTCAACTGGAGCGGCCTTTCCTGGACGCCCGATTTCGGCAACTGGCCGCCGGTGCGCGCCCCGTATGGCAATGGCGGTTATCCGTGGACCACGCCGGATTACGCCAACAATCTCCTGGCCGGCTCGTTGCGAATTCAGGCGGAGAATTTTGACGCGGGCGGCGAGGGGGTTGCCTATCACGACCTGACCGCGACGAATCTCGGCGGCCAATATCGCACCAATGAAGCGGTGGACATCGAAACCACGACCGACACCGGCGGTGGTTACGACGTCACCGGCACGGTGGCCGGCGAATGGTTGGAATACACCATCTACGTTTCCGAGCCGGGATATTACAATCTGGCGTTGCGCGTGGCGGGCACGACCGCCGCCAGCGCACAGGTTTTGGCCGGCGGGATCAACGGCACGAATCTGACTGGTCCTTGGATCGTGCCCGCGACCGGCGGCGCGCAAACGTGGACGACGATTTCCAACACTGTTTTTCTCACGCCGGGACAACAAGTGCTGCACCTCGATATTTTGTCCGGCGGATTCAATCTGAATTGGCTGCAACTCTCGCCCGTCACGACGGGCATCATCGCCAACGGCACTTACAAAGTTCTGAATGGGGCGAGCGCCCTGGCCGTCACGGGCGTTGCCGGCAGCAATCAGGTGATTGCCGCCAGCTACGCCGGCTCAAGCTCGCAACAGTGGAATCTCCAGCACATCGGCGGCGGCGAATACACCATTACTTGCGCCGAAAACGGATGGAGCCTCGCCAGCGGCGGTTTTTATTTTTGGAACAACAATCACTATCTCATCCAGCCGGCCGGCAACGGTTACTACCGTCTCGTGCCGACGGGCAACGGTTATTGTTTTGAAACGGTCGCCAGCAACCCGTCAGCCATTGATGAGAAAGTCTCGAACGGGAGCGCCTACCAACGGTGGGCCATTCTCGCTCCCTCCGCCCTGCAATTTCCGGTGGGCTTGAACGCGCTCGCGACTTCAGGGAGCCAAATCAGCCTGACTTGGAACGCGGTCGGCGGCGCGACCAGTTACAATGTCAAACGCTCGACCACCAGCGGCGGGCCTTACCCGACCCTCGCGAGCGGCGTCACTGCCACGAACTTCGCTGACACGGTGTCGGCGGGGGTGAATTCTTATTACGTCGTCAGCGCCGTTTCCAGCGGCGTCGAGAGTCTCAACAGCGCCGAAGCCTCCGTCAGTCTGCCGTATCCGTGGCAGTCGCAAGACGTGGGATCCGTGGGCCTGTCCGGTGACGCGAACGGCAGCAACGGCGTGTTCACGGTGACGGGATCCGGCGACGACATTTGGAACGCGGCCGATGCGTTCCGCTTCGTTTACACAAGCGTCACGGGCGATTGCACCATCATCGCCCGCGTCGTCTCGGTGCAAGCCATTGATGGCTGGTCGAAGGCCGGCGTGATGATTCGCGAAAGCACCAACGCGAACGCGGTCAACGCCTTTGTCGCCGTGACGCCGGGCAATGGCGTGACGTGGCAATACCGTTCGAGCCCCGGCGGCGGTTCGGCCTACGCCGCCACCGGCGGCCTGGGTGCGCCCTACTGGGTGAAGCTGATGCGCAGCGGAAACACGTTCACCGGCTACCGCTCGGCGGACGGCACGAGCTGGACGCAGCAGGGAACGGCGACGTTCCCGATGGCGTCCACGGCGGATGTGGGGCTGGCCGTCACCGCGCACAATAATTCGAGCCTCTGCACGGCGGTGTTTGACAACCTGTCAGCGCCCAACTGGCCGCCGCCGACCACACCCACGGGGTTGAGCGCCGTGGCACCAAGCTGGAATCAAATCAGCCTGACATGGAACGGTCTTGCTGGCGCAACCGGTTACAATGTCAAACGCTCGACGGTGAGCGGCGGTCCTTACACGATCATCGCCACCGGCCTCACCGGCACTAATTTCACCGACTTCGTTGCGTCGGTCCGCGCCGGGTATTTTTATGTGGTCAGCGCCACGGTTGGCGGCAGCGAAACCGGCAACAGCCCCGAAGCAACGGTGTGTTTTCCAAAGCTACCCGGCGCCATCATCGGCACAGCGGGTTCGTGGAACAATTCCGGCAACACCATCGCCAATGTTTTCGACGGTAACCTGAACACCTTCTTCGACGCGCCCAGTGGCAATGGCGCCTGGGTGGGGCTGGATTTTGGCGTGGGCGTGAGCAACATAATCACGCAAATCAACTACTGTCCGCGCGCGGGTTTCGAGTCGCGCATGGTGGGCGGCATTTTCCAGGGGGCAGACCAGTCGAGCTTCAGCGACGCGGTCATGCTGTTGACGGTCACGAATTCGCCGGGGTCAGGCTTGTTCACGTCGGGGGGCATCACCAACCTGGCGGGCTTCCGGTATGTCCGCTACCTTTCGCCCAACGGCGGCTATGGCAACGTGGCCGAACTCGAGTTTTACGGCTGCCGTTTGACGGTGACCCCGACTGCGCTGATGGGCATGGCGCTGACGGCGACAAACCTGACCTTGTCCTGGCCCGCGGAATGCGCTGGCTACGCGCTGCAATCGCGGACCAATCTCGTTTTGGGCAACTGGGCAAACGTCACGTCGCCCGCTCCGGAAATCGCCGGCAATCAGTGGCGGGTGGTCCTGCCGCCGCCGCCGGCCGCCACAATGTATTACCGGCTCGTGAAATGAGACCGGTAGCGTTAAGCTGCAAAACAAAAACCGACCTGAACAAGCATTTCGCCCATGAATAGACCAGCTCTACGAAACACTGTGTTCAACGGATCAGTGACAACCGGTTTGCTCCTGCTGCTTGCCGCGTCACAGGGTGCGGCCTTCGCGCAGGAAAAACCCGAGCAGGTGTCTTCAAACCGCGCGCGGGCCAACTTCGCCCGGCCCGTGGTGCTCGCGGCGGATGACGTGCGCGCGTTTCCCGATGCGCCGGCTGGCTTTGACAAGCCGGCCACAAACGGATGGGCCGGGCGCACCGAGGTCTTTGAATACGATTCCACCGTCACTGGCGTGAAGCGCAAGGCGGTTGTTTATCTCCCGCCCCATTGTTCGACCGACCAGAAGTATCCCGTGCTCTACCTGCTGCACGGCATCGGCGGCAACGAATGGGAATGGATCGGTTACGTTCACGCGGACGCCATCGTGGATAATCTCATCGTCGCCGGGAAAGCGACGCCGATGATTGTGGTGATGCCGAATGGTCGCGCGCTCGCGGACGACCGCGTGCCGCCGCCGGATCGGACCTTCTCGCCGCAAAACGCCGCCGGTTTTGGGAAGTTCGAGCGCGATCTGCTCGACTGCTTGATTCCGGCGATCCAGGCGAAGTATCCGGCCGGCACGAATCGCGAGCAGCGTGCGATTGCCGGGCTTTCGATGGGCGGCGGCCAGTCGCTGAACTTCGGCCTTGGCCATCTCGACACCTTCGCGTGGGTCGGCGGGTTTTCGTCCGCGCCCAACACCAAACCGCCCGCGGAACTCGTGCCGGATCCCGCCGCGGCGCGCCAGCAATTGAGGCTCATTTATCTTTCCTGCGGCAACCAGGACGGCCTCATCAATATCTCGCAAGGCGTCCACGTCTATTTGAAAGAACACGGTGTTCCACATGTCTGGAACGTGGATGATCAGCCCCACGACCGTGGGACCTGGGCCAACAACTTGTATCACTTCGCGCAGCGGATTTTCCAATAAACACCGAATCTGTTCGTGCGTCGAAAGGCTCCCCATTTATGATGCTGAATCAAACCAAATTAAGCGTGTTAGCGCTGGGCTGTTCGCTCGCGACCGCCTTGGCGCAAACCAACTCCCTGCACCTCCCGCCGATTGCGGAAGGGCCGTTCAAGCCGGACTGGAATTCGCTGACGAATTACCAGGTGCCGGAGTGGTTTCGCGACGCGAAGTTCGGCATCTGGGCGCATTGGGGGCCGCAATGCCAGCCCGAGCACGGCGACTGGTATGCGCGGGGCATGTATCAGGAGGGAGGCTGGCAATACAATTTGCATCTCACGGAATACGGCCATCCCTCGACCAACGGTTTCAAGGACGTAATCCGCGTCTGGAAGGCGGAACGATTTGATCCCGACACGCTGGTGAAATTCTACAAGAATAACGGCGCGAGAATTTTCATGGCGCTGGCCAATCACCACGACAATTTCGACAACTTCAATTCCAGGTATCAGCCGTGGAATTCCGTCGCGCTCGGCCCGCAAAAGGATTTGATCGGCGGCTGGGCGAAGGCGGCGCGCAAAAACGGACTGCGTTTTGGTGTGAGCGTTCACGCGTCGCACGCTTGGACCTGGTATGAAGTTGCGCAAGGCGCGGACACGAACGGCCCCTTGGCCGGCGTGCCCTACGACGGCAAGCTGACGCAGGCCGACGGCAAGGGCCAGTGGTGGGACGGCCTCGATCCGCAGGACCTCTACGCGCAAAACCATGCGCCGGGCGATCAATCGGGCTGGGGCTGGTGGGATTGGGATCCCGCCAAAGGCGCGACCGTTCCGGACGCGGCTTACATGGAGAAATTTTTCAAGCGCACCCAACAGCTTTGGGACGATTATCATCCCGACCAAATTTATTTTGATGACACCGTGCTGCCGTTTCATGGCGTCACCGATGAAATCGGCCTGAACCTCGCCGCGCATTTTTACAACACCCGCCTCGACAAAAACGGCCGCACGGAAGCCGTGGTGAACGGCAAATGGCTGAACGACATGCAGCGCCTCGCGCTGGTCTATGACATCGAGCGCGGCAAGGCGCAGGGCATCTTGCCGCAACCGTGGCAGACCGACACGTGCCTCGGCTCGTGGCATTACGACCGCGGGATCTACGAGCGCAGAGACTACAAATCCGCCGCGTCGGTCGTGCGAATGCTGGCCGACATTGTCAGCAAGAACGGCAATCTTATGTTGAGCGTGCCGCTGCGACGCGACGGCCAGCCCGACGAGTTGGAGATCGAAATCGTCAAGCAGATCGGCGCGTGGCTGAGGGTGAACGGCGAGGCGATTTACGCGACGCGCCCGTGGAAAATCTACGGCGAAGGCCCGTCAACACAGGTGGCCGAGAAAGGCCAATTCGACGGCCAGAAAGACGTGTCCGACAGACCGTTCACCGCCGAAGACATCCGGTTCACGCAGTCGAAGGACGGGAAGACCCTTTATGCGATCGTGCTGGAACTTCCGAAGGACGGCAAAGTGACAGTTAAATCGCTGGCTGCTGGTTCAGACCAATGGCCTGGCAAGATCGGCAGCGTTCGCCTAGTCGGCGGCGGCAAATTGAACTTCACCCGCGATGCAAACGGCCTGCACGTCACGCTGCCGGAGAAGTTCGACGGCAAAATCGCCTTCGCGCTGAAGGTTCGTCCGTGACGCTTCGATTACCATGAAAAGCAAGTCCCTTTGTTTCGCGATCATCATTTTGTCGACCGTCGCGGCCGGCTGGCGGTTCGGTTTTCAGGCCGCGCCCGCCGCCGGCAACCGCGAGCGTTCCTTCGATTCCGACTGGCGTTTCCTGCGCGCCGATGCGCCCGGCGCGGAAGCTCCAAGTTTCGATGACAGCGCGTGGCGGCAGATTGATTTGCCGCATGACTGGAGCATTGAAGATTTGCCGCCGAGCGGGACGCCGCGCGTGCCGGAATTGTCGGTCGTGCCCGGCAAATGGCGTTTTCAGAAAGGCGATGACGCCGCATGGAAGGCGCGCGATTTCGACGACAGCAACTGGCAGATCGTCACGCTGCCGGACAACTGGGAGCATCATTCCGATTACACCAACGACAATGTCTATGGCTGGTTTCGCCGCCGCATCGAAATTCCCGCCGAGGGCAAAGGCAAGGACTTTGACCTTTTGCTCGGCTGCATTGACGACGTGGACGAGGCATTCCTGAACGGCGAACGCATCGGCGGCACGGGATCGTTTCCGCCGGATTACCAGACGGCGTGGGACACGCCGCGGCGTTACCGTGTGGCGGCGTCGCTGGTGCGCGGCGACGGTTCGGATGTGCTCGCCGTGCGGCTCTTCGATGGCGGCGGCAAAGGCGGCATTTTTCAGGAAGGAACAAAATCCGTCCGCGTCGGACCATTCGATCCCGGTCAAAGCCAGGGCGGCGCCTCCACCGGACACGTTCTGGGCGGCACGAGCTGGTATCGCAAACATTTCACGCTGACGCCGGCGGAGAACGGCAAACGCGTGTCGGTTCGATTCGATGGCGTTTACATGAACGCCGATTTCTGGGTCAACGGCCACCACCTTGGAAATCACCCTTACGGCTACACCAGTTTTGAATTGGACCTGACGCCATACCTGAAACCGGCAGGCCAGGAAAACATCATCGCCGTCCGCGTTCGCAACGAAGGCAAGAACAGCCGCTGGTATTCCGGCTCGGGAATTTATCGCCACACCTGGCTCACCGTCACCGATCCGGTTCACGTGCCGACGGGGGGCGTGTTCGTCACGACGCCCGAGGTTTCGAAAGACAAAGCCGTCGTGAAGATCGCGACCGAGGTTCGCAACGACGGCGCTGCTGCAGCCGAGGTGGTTGTCCGCGCCCGCGTGCGCAATTCCAGCGGCAAAGCGGGCCAGACCGTCGAAGGCAAGTTGCATCTGTCCGGCAGCGAAACGCGCACGGTGGAGCAGACAGTGGAAGTGCGTTCGCCGAGACGGTGGTCGCCGGATTCCCCGGAGCTGTATTCGGCGGAAGTTGAAATCGCCGCCGCCGGTCAAACTCTGGACCAGGCATCAACTTGTTTTGGAATTCGGAAAATCGAAGTGGAAGCCGAGAACGGCTTCCGGCTCAACGGCCAGCCGCTCAAACTCAAGGGCGGCTGCATGCACCACGACAACGGCCCGCTGGGATCGGCGACCATCGATCGCGCCGAGGAACGCCGCGCGGAGCTGATGAAAGCGAACGGTTTCAACGCCATTCGCACCAGCCACAACCCGCCGTCACCGGCGTTTCTCGACGCGTGCGACCGGTTGGGAATGCTCGTGATTGACGAGGCGTTCGATTGTTGGAACGAAGGCAAGAATCCGCAGGACTACCACCTTTATTTCAATGACTGGGCCGGACGCGATCTCACTTCGATGGTCCGCCGCGACCGCAATCATCCGGCCGTCGTGATCTGGTCCATCGGCAACGAAATCCCCGAGCAGTTCCGCGCCGAGGCGACGGCGAGGATGCTGCGCGAGACAGTGCTGGCGAACGACGCGACGCGTCCGATCACGCAGGCAATTTGTACCGATTGGGGCGAAGTCATGCGGAATTGGGATCGGCTTTCCGATGTGGCGTTCACGCCGCTGGATATCGGCGGCTACAATTACGAGCCGGGCAAATACGAATCCGATCACGCGCGGAATCCTCAACGCGTGATGATGGCGACCGAATCGTTTCCGAAAGATTGCTTCGATTACTGGTCACAGGTGGAGAAGCACTCTTACGTCATCGGCGACTTCGTCTGGACGGCGATGGACTACTTCGGCGAATCCGGCATCGGCCACACCACCTTGAGCAGCGAGCAGGACACATTCCTCAAGCCGTGGCCGTGGTTTGACTCCTGGTGCGGGGACATTGACGTGTGTGGATTCAAGAAGCCGCAGTCCTATTATCGCGACGTGGTCTGGCGGCGCAGCCCGATTGAAATGATGGTTCACACGCCGTTGCCGGTCGACGTTTGGGAGAATGTCAGCCGCTGGGGCTGGCCGGATGAAATGCAGAGTTGGAACTGGCCGGGCCGGGAAGGCCAGCCGTTGCAGGTCGCCGTCTATTCGCGTTGCGATAGTGTGCGGCTGGAATTGAACGGAAAAGTGATCGGCGAGAAGCCGGTTTCCGATGCGACCAAACTCACCGCCAAGTTTGATGTGCCTTACCAAGCCGGCGAACTGCGCGCCATCGGTTTGATTGGCGGCAAGCCGGTGGCCAGCACCGTTCTTCGCACCGCGGGTGAACCGAAAAAGATCCGGCTCGCCGCCGACCGCTCAACGATTCGCGCGGATCGCAACGATCTTTCCTACATCACGGTGGAGGTGTTGGATCAAGAAGGCAACCGCGTTCCCAACGCCGAGATTCCGATCCATTTCACCGTTGCCGGCGCGGGCGAACTGGCCGCCACCGGCAGTTCCGCGCCGAATGACGCCGCCAGTTTCCACGCGCCGTGGCGCAGGACTTGCCAAGGCCGTTGCCTCGTCATCCTCCGGCCCAAAGGTGGTGCGGGCAAAATCACGCTCAAGGCAGAAGCCGACGGTCTGAAGCCGGCAATGATTGAGATCCAAACCGAATGAAATACACCAGGTCGAAGCCCACCCTCCTGAGCCTGAAAACAATTTCGGGAGCAACCTTGCTCCGGTTGCCCGCGGCCTTGGTCGTCTTGGGTTTCGCCTCCGCGTTGACCGCCGCCGAATACCAGGTGACCGCGCCGGGTGGCGGGCTGAAGGTGATCGTCTCCGATGATGGCGGGCTTAATTACCAGGTTGAGGTGGATGGCAAAACCGAGCTGGCGAAATCGCGGCTCGGTCTTGAATTCAAGGACGGCGCCAGGCTCGGCCCGGCTGCGGTCGTCACGAAGATCTCAAAGCAGGAGCATAATGGGAAATGGGAGAATCCTTTTGGCAATCGCCGCTTGGTGCGGGACAACTGGCGGGAATTGCGGTTGACGCTGGAGGAGCGCGGCACGCCGGTCCGCACGTGGGGTTTGATCTTCCGCGTTTACGACAACGGTGTCGCCGTTCGCTATGATCTGCCGGACGCTTCGAGGCTTGGCCATTTCGTGCTGACAAACGAACTCACGGAATTTCACTTCGCGGACGATTACCGCTGTTGGGCGGGCGGGGAATCGGCTTGTGCGGAGAACCAATATCCCGAAACGAAGTTGAGCGCGATTCCGAGCGGCCAACCGGGCCGTCCGTATCGCAGTGTTCTGCCGTTGCTGGTGGAAACCCCGGCGGGATATTTTGCCGTCGCCGAATCCGACCTGCTCGATTGGTCGGGCCTGTCGCTGTCCGGCACGGGAACGCCCGCCGTGAAAGCCGTCCTGGATGGTCGTTCGGATGGCAACGGATTGGTGGTGTCCTCCACTCCGAGGGTGAGTCCGTGGCGCGTGTTGATCTTTGGTCGGACAGCGGCGGACCTGGTGAGTTCGGACCTGATTGCCACGCTCGCGACGCCGAGCCGGTTGAAGGACACTTCATGGATCAAACCCGGCGCGTGTGCGTGGGATGCCTGGTGGACGGGAATCAATCCCTATGATCCCAATCCGCAGCATCAGAGGGTGGACGCACGGGGCACGACACCGTCGGACAAGGAATACATTGATTTGGCCGCCAAGATGGGCTGGCCGTATCAGTTGATGGATTGGTATTGGTATGACGGGATGACGAGCTACATGAAATCGCTTCACTCGCCGCCCAACCCGAAGCGTGCGGATTTCCGAAAGGTCGTTCCCGAAGTGAACATTCCCGAACTGATGGCGTATGCGAAGTCGAAGAAAGTCCGCCTGCTGATCTGGGCGCACTCGCTGGACATCGAGACATTCGGCGTGGATGAGGCGCTGAAGTATCTGGCGGAGCAAGGATTCGCCGCAGTGAAGATTGATTTCCTTAACAGCCAGTCGCAGGAGACGGTGCAGTGGTGCGAGAATGTCCTGGCGACCGCCGCGAAATATCATCTGTTGGTAGATTTCCACGGCACATACAAACCCACGGGGCTGGCGCGCACGTATCCGAATTTCATTACGCAGGAAGGCGTGCTCGGCAACGAATACAACAAGTTTGGCGAGGGCGTCATTACGCCGCAGCACACCATCAATCTGGCGTTCACCCGCGCGCTGCTCGGGCCGATGGATTTCACTCCAGGCGGTTTTCTCAATCGCGCGCCCAAGGATTTCAAGATCACCGCGCCCACCGAAGTCATGGGGACGCGGGCGCATCAACTCGCGATGCCGGTGATTTATCCCAGTCCGCTGACGGTGTTCTGCGACAGTCCAACTAATTACCTCGGTCAACCGGGGATTGAATTCCTGCGGGCCATGCCGACGGTTTGGGACGAAACCGTGGTGTTAAACGCCGAAGTGGGCAGATCCATTGTCCTGGCGCGGCGCGCGGGTGATCGCTGGTATGTCGCCGCGATGAACGGCGATGCGGCGGCCTCAGTGAACGTGTCGCTGAAATTTTTAGGCCGGAAGCAGTGGACGCTGCACGCCTTCGCGGACGATCCGAAGGCTTCCGACTATCAAGCGGTGATGGAATCCACCTCGAGCGTGAATGCCAGAACAAGGCTCACGCTTTCGCTCGTTCCCGGCGGCGGCTTCGTCGGCATCATCAGCAGGGCAGATTGAAATGAGAATTACCCCCTGAGTCCGTGTCGTAACAATTCATGACTGTCTTTTGTCAATGTTTTGGCTTAGATTAAAATTGATGAACATCATCATTCGGAACATCGCGCTCCAACTTCTCGCCGCCGGCCTGGGGGCCAGTTTAAGCGCGCAAACGCTTGCGAATCTAGGGGCGGTCGCGCCGACTCCCGAGGCGAACGACATTTACCAACTCTCCACCCAGGGCAACCAGACCTGGCCGGACGGCATCAATTTCTTCACCGACAACAATCCGCCCGTCGGGCAGACGTTCACGACCGGAACCAACGCGCTGAATCTCGCGTCGCTCGCCATCAAGACGGCGGGATTGAACTCCGGCGGCGGCTACGGCACGCCCGCGACCACGCCAACTTATTACTTGCGCATCTATTCGATCAGCAATACCGCGGCGACATTGCTGATTTCGTTCAGCGCGGCGAATCCCGGGTTCACCGATGGCGACTGGCTGAAATGGACCGGTCTGAACGTGCCGCTGGGCACAAATAAAACCTATGCCTTCACGTTTGGCCGGCAGACATCCAGCGGCGGCTATGCGGCGCTGGCCGTGGCGACGAACCAATACGCCGGCGGCGAAATTGCGACCATTCCCATCAGCGGCGGCACGGTCACCACCGGCAGCAGCCACAAGTTTGACGCGGTTTTCGACATCGGTTTTCAGGCAGGCCCGACAAATATTCCAGCCTCGATACCATTTCCGATGCCCACCTTCGGGTGGAATCTGGGAAACACATTGGAAGCCACTTGGGGCGTGCCGAATTGGACGGCGGCGCCGTTCTACACCGCCGCCAACGCCGGGTTCAATGCCGTTCGCATTCCGTGCGCTTGGGACTTTAATTCCACCACCAACATCAGCGGCGGCGTCACCAACTATGTGATTAACCCGGCTTTCATGGCGCAGGTCAAACAGGCCGTTGATTACGGGATCGCCGCCGGAATGTATGTCGTCATCAACGATCATTGGGACGACGGCTGGCTGGAGAACAACATTGGTTCAACGGTTGATCCCACCATCAATGCGAAGATGAAGTCGTATTGGACGCAGATTGCCACCAATTTTGCCGGTTACGACAACCATTTGCTGTTCGCCGGAGCAAACGAGCCAAACGTGAACAATCCCGCGCAAGAAGTCACGTTGATGTATTACTACCAGACGTTCGTCAACGCGGTTCGCAGTGCTGGCGGCAACAACACCAACCGCTGGCTGGTGATTCAAAGCGTCTCGGATCCGACGTGGCTGAACGCCTTGCCGACAGACACGGTAACCAACCGGATCATGGTTGAATATCATCAATACACGCCTTCGCTGTTTTGCTTCATTCATGACGATCAAGTATGGGGCAACGCGATTTACTTCTGGGGGCCGGCTTACCATTATTCGGGAAACCCGGCCCGCAATGCCACCTGGGGTGAGGAATATGCGATAGACTCGTTCTTTCAACAGTTGAGCGACTTGTATGTCAGCAAGGGCATTCCGGTTATGATCGGCGAATACGGGGCGTGGGCAGCGCCCCTGACCAACGCCACGGAGGCAGCTTGGAATAGCGCCTCCGCACAGTATTGGAATAAATATGTCAGCGAATCCGCCCGTGGCCACGGACTCAGTCCATTTTACTGGAGCACGGCAAGTAGTCTGTTTGATTGGACCACTGGCACAGTCCTTGACGCGCAACGTATTTCCGTTTTGACGGGCGGAGCCGCGCCGCCGCCGCCGAATGGCGCTCCTTACGCCGCGTCGGGCCTCACCGCGACCGGAGGCGTTGGCCAGGTGACTTTGTCCTGGACCGCCGGCAGCGGAGCGACCAGCTACAACCTTTATCGCGCAACGGCCAGCGGTTTGGAGAACTCCAACGCAGCGCCAGTCGTCACCGGCATCACCGGCACGTCCTATACCAACACCGGCCTCAACAGCGGCATCACCTATTACTATCAGGTCACCGCGGTCAACGGCTCCAGCGCATCGGGTTTTTCGCCTGAAGCCCACGCGACAACCTCCGGCTCCACCGATGTGGCGCAATTCAACTTTGAATCCAGTTCGCAGGGGTGGACGGGCGGCGGCGGCATCGTTTCCAACGTGGTGACTTCCACCGCGCAAAAGTATGCTGGGAATCAGTCGCTGGCTGTGAACTTCAATGGCTCGACATCAGGCACCGCGTCTCCGTCCGTGAGCAGCGTGGCGGTAGTTCCCGGGACACCGATTACCTTTCATGTTTGGATTCCCAGCGGCAGCACGATCACCGCGCTCCAGCCCTACATTCAAGATCACAATTATAATTGGAGCAGCAGTTGGTATGGGAGTTTCACCGCCAACGCATGGAACACGCTTACCCTGACTGTGCCGGCCAACGCCGTTTCGCCATTGCAGAGTCTCGGCGTTCAATTTTTCACCAGCGCCGCGTGGACGGGCACTTGTTATATTGATGCCGTTTCATTGCCCACGGCTTCGCCGGATTTCAATCTGTCGGCTAATCCCTCCAGCCTGACGGTGAATGGCGGAACGAACGGCTCGAGCACGGTCACGGTGACGGCGCTGAATGGCCTGAATGCCTGCTACACGTTGAACGCAACCAATCTTCCCGCTGGAGTGTCCGCTTCGTTCACCAACAATCCTAGCACCGGCGGCGCGAGCACATTGACGCTCACGGCATCAAACAACGTGATCTCCGGCATGACAAATGTAACCGTCATCGCCACCGCCGGCTTGATCAGCCACACCACGACCATCGCCCTCACGTTGACTGCGCCAACCAACACGCCGCCGACGCTCGCTCCGATTGCCAACCAGACCGTGAACGTCGGCCAAACCGTCACCTTCACCGCTAGCGCGACCGACACCGACCAGCCGCCGCAGACGCTCACATTCGCGCTGCTGGCCGGCGCAACGAACGCGACTCTCAACACCAACAGCGGCGCGTTCTCGTTCCGCCCGCTGGTAACGCAAGCCGACTCGACCAACAAGTTCATTCTGAAAGTCTCCGACAACGGCACGCCAAACTTGAGCGCCACGCAGAGTTTCTCCGTCGTTGTGAATCCGCTTTCTGCGCCGGGCATCAGCAATGTTTCCTTCGCCGGCGGACATTTCGGTTTCAACATCAGCGGCCAGAGCGGGCCGGATTACGCCGTGGAAACTTCGACGAATCTCACGCAATGGGGCACCGCCTTCGTCACCAATTCGCCCGCGCTGCCGTTCATTTGGACGGACACGAATTCCGCCTTGCCGCAAAGATTCTACCGCATCAAACTCGGCCCGCCGCTGCCGTGAGTTTTCTTGTCAGGACATTTCTGGGAACAACTGCGCTGGGCCTTGCTTGTATTTGTAAGGCGCAGCCGTATTACGTTTCGCCATCGGGTAACGACGCCAATCCGGGCACATTGAAGAAACCTTTCGCCACGCTGCAGCGCGCGCAAGACGCCGTTCGCCAGAAACGCGGCGAGGTCATCCTGCGCGGTGGCACTTACTATTTGTCCGCGCCGCTCGTGTTCACGGCGCAGGATTCCGGCACGAAAAAAGCGCCAGTGGTTTTTCAAAATTACAAAAATGAAAAACCGGTGATCAGCGGCGGCATCCGGCTCGATCGCCTGAACTGGCAGCTGTTCACGAATGGCATTTTTCAGGCGCAGGTTCCGGCGGATTTGCAGACGGAGGATATCTTCATCAACGGCGAGCGGCAGGTTCTTGCGCGCTATCCGAACTTTGATCCGGCCGCGAAATACTTCGACGGCTTCACCTCCGGCGCGGACATTCAGCGGCGCGCGTCGCGCTGGGCGGAGCCGGCCGGCGGCTATTTGCACGCGATGCATCCGGCGCTCTGGGGCGATTTCACCTGGCAAATCACCGGCAAAGACGCCAACGGTAACTTGACCAAGGAAGGCGGCTGGCAAAACAATCGCGGCGGCGGCATCAACGAGAACATTCAATATGTCGAAAATATTTTCGAGGAACTCGACGCGCCCGGCGAATGGTTCCTGAATGCCAAGACGCACACGCTGTATTTTTATCCGCCCGCCGGACTGGATTTGAACACCGCCGTCATCGAAGCGACGCGCCTGCGCACGCTCGTGGAATTTCGCGGCGATGAGACGCACCCGGTGAAGTGGGTCACCTTGCGCGGCCTGACATTCCGTCAGGCGGCGCGCACGGTCATGGAGACCCGCGAACCCCTCCTGCGTTCGGACTGGGCGATTTATCGCGGGGGGGCGGTTTTCTTCACCGGCGCGGAAGATTGCGCGCTGGAGGACAGCTTCATTGATCAAGTGGGCGGCAACGCCATCTTCGTCAACAATTACAACCGCCGCCTCGCCATTCGCGGTACGCAAATCGCCAAAGCGGGCGCGAGCGGGATCTGCCTTGTCGGCGATCCGCAGGCGGCACGCAGTCCGCTGTTCAATTACGGCCAAGTCCACCGGCTTGAGGAAATTGACCCCACGCCCGGGCCGAAGACCGACAATTACCCGGCGGATTGCCTGGTGGAGGATTGCCTGATTCACCTGACCGGGCGTGTGGAAAAACAGACCGCCGGCGTGGAAATTGATCTCGCCCAAAACATCACGGTCTGTCGCTGCTCGATTTACGACATGCCGCGCGCGGGCATCAACATCGGCGACGGTTGCTGGGGCGGACACGTCATCGAGTTCTGCGATGTCTTTGACACCGTGAAGGAGACGGGTGATCACGGCTCATTCAATTCCTGGGGGCGGGACCGTTTTTGGCGGCCCAACATCGCCGAAGTCAACGCGTGGGTGAGGCAAGCGCCCAAGTTGCCGCTGCTCGACGTGGTGAAACCCATCGTGCTCGCGAACAACCGCTGGCGTTGCGATCACGGCTGGGACATTGACCTCGACGACGGCTCGTCCTGTTACATCATCACGAACAATCTTTGCCTGCGCGGCGGCATCAAGAACCGCGAGGGTTTCGGGCGCGTGGTCCAAAACAACATCCTGGTCGAGAACGGCTATCATCCGCACGTCTGGTATGACGACAGTGGCGATGTTTTCCGGCGCAACATCGTTGGGACCGCCTATCGTCCGGCCAACATGCCTCCCCCGCCGTGGGGCGCAGAGATGGATTTCAATCTCCTGCATGAAGACGGCATGACAAACCCTGCGCCGGCAACGCAGTTGCAGCAGCAGAGCGGGCGCGATGAACATTCCGTCGTGGCCGACGCGCAGTTCGTTGATCCGGCGCGTGGAGATTATCGCGTGAAACCCGACTCGCCGGCGCTGGAGCT
>Ga0335071_10001402_pt1 | contig 25929 bp, 22 predicted proteins | sample Lox_Sample_15_FD_206724 | JGI IMG/M metagenome (GOLD analysis project Ga0335071, IMG submission 206724) | Soil microbial communities from Loxahatchee National Wildlife Refuge, Florida, United States - Lox_Sample_1.5 | ecosystem: Environmental > Terrestrial > Soil > Wetlands | place: USA...
ACGGCGGCGCCCGGTGACGATCACGTACACGAGGATCGCCCAGACGGTGATGAGGACTCCCATGAGGATGCCGAACACCCAGAGCGCCAGGGTGCGGATGTCCTCCGCCGCCGACCCGGCCGGCCGCAGGATGCTCGGTGAGGCGCAGCCCACCAGCACGACGGTCGCGGCCGCCACCACCACCGCGACGTAGGCAACGACGATGGCGCGCCGCCGCGCCGTGTGCCCGTGCTGATGGCTCTCGCTCCCCCTCATCCGCCCTCCTCCGTGCCGGCGCCTCCGCGCCGGCGCCCCAGTATCTTCGCACGAATCGTCGGCGATGCGACAAGGGCCGCCGTCGCCGGCCCAACGGTCGGAGCGCCGCAGTTGCACCGATCAGCCGCCGCAGGCGAACTGACGTGAGGGGAGGCGAAGGCGCGCCCCGCACTAGAATGGCGTCCATGGACTACGTGAGGGCGGCTCAGCCGCGTGTCGTCGCGCTGTTCCTCGTCACCGTGCTGGCCGCCATGCTGCTCAGCGGCGGGCTCGCGGTCTGGCGGGCGGTCGCGGTCCTGGCCGCGACCGCGCTCACCGTCGGCGGTGCGGCCATGCTGAACAACGTCATCGAGCGCGACGTGGACCGGCGCATGGAGCGGACGCGCCGGCGCCCCACGGCCTCCGGCCGCATCCCGCCGGCGCGCGCCGCGGCCGCCGGGCTGGCCGGCGTGGCCGCCGGGGCCGCGGCCCTCTGGGCCGTCGCCGGCGGCCTCGCCGCGGTCTTCGCGCTGCTCGGCGCGTTCTACTACGTCGTGCTGTACACGCTGCTGCTCAAGCCGCGCACCGCGCTCAGCGCCGTGCCGGGCGGGGTGGCCGGCGTGTTCCCCGCCCTCATCGGCTGGGCGGCGACCGGCGCGGGATGGTCGGGCGCCATCCTGTGGCTCTGCGTGCTCATCCCGGTGTGGTCGCCGCCCCACTCCTGGGCGCTCACGCTGGCCCTCGAGGACGACTACCGAGTGTCGGGCATCCCCACCCCGCCGGCGACGTACGGCGACGAGGCCACCCGCCGCCTCATCGCCGGCTTCATGGTGCTGCTGACCGGCGTGCTCGCCGTACCGCTCGGCGTGGGTCTCTTCGACGCACTCTACGCTGCCGGCATGGTCGTCGCGGTCGTACTGCTGTGGACGTTCACGCTGCGGCTGCTCGGCCGCGCCACCACGGGCGCCGCCTGGGCGCTGTTCAAGGTCACCGGCCCGTGCCTCGCGCTCGTCCTGGTGACGGCGGTGGCCGCCCGGCTGCTGTAGCGCGCCGGCTCCCTCGGCCGCCGCGCTCAGCGCACGGTCGTCGCCCACCGCCGGGCCCTCCCACGCAGGAGCACGTACGTGAGGAGCGCCACCACCGGCGGCAGCAGGACCGTCAGGTACTGCAGCACCACCAGCAGGTGCGGTTGCGAGAGCCCGTAGACGAAGGCGAACACGTCGTTGCCGCCCGCGACGAGCAACACCGTCAGGAAGGTGATGAACCCGGCGGCGATGGCCACCCGCACCGGGTGCTGCCCCGGCAACATGAGCACGTTGTGGAAGGCGCCCTCACGGGTCGTGGCCCAGTCGATCCACGGCACGAGGAACAGCGGCGTGAAGATGAGCCCAGGCAGGATCACCGCCGGCCAGAAGATGGCCGGGATGAGCAGCCCGCCGATCTGGATGTCCCAGCCGGGCATCATGCGCACCGCACCCTCCAGCCAGCCCATGTACCAGTCGGGCTGGGCGGCGGTGGTCGCGTCCCACGGGCGATACGGCCCGTAGAGCCACACCGGGTTGATCTGGATGAAGGCGGCGAACGCCGTGCACACGCCGCCGACGATGAGCAGGTAGCCGGTGGTACGGAGCGCGTACGCCGGCACCATCGGCGTGCCAACGATGACCCGGTCGCTGCGCCGAGGGCCCGGGAACTGCGTGTGCCGCTGCAGCCACAGCAGGCCGAGGTGCGCGCCGAGCAGCCCGCCGATGACCGCCGGCAGCAGGAAGATGTGCACGGGGTAGACGCGCGCGATCAAGCCCTGCGAGGGGAAGTCCCCGCCGAACAGCAGTGTGGCCAGCGCAGGCCCGACGAACGGGATCGACTCCGTGATCGAGAAGGCGATGCGCAGGCCGGTGCCCGAGAGCAGGTCGTCGGGCAGCGAGTAGCCGAACAGGCCGTTCATGCCGACGAGGAGCAGCAGGCTGACGCCGAGGAGCCAGTTGATGCGCCGCGGACGGCGGTAGGCGGCCGTCACGAACATGCGGATCATGTGGATGACGAGGGCGGCGACGAAGACGAGCGCCGCCCAGTGGTGGATCTGGCGCACCAGCAGGCCGGCGCGCACGTCGATGCTCAGGCTGACGACCGAGTCGTAGGCGACCGACATCTCGGTGCCGTGCAGCGGCGCGTAGGAACCCGTGTAGATCACCTGCGCGTCGGACGCCTGGAAGAACAGCGCCAGGAAGATGCCGGTGGCCACCAGGATGATGAAGCAGTACAGGGCGATCTCGCCGAGGAAGAACGCCCAGCTGTCCGGGAAGATGTGACGCAGTTCGTCGCGCAGAAGGCCGCTGCCGCCGAGGTTGGTGTCCAGCCAGCGCGCGGCCGGCCGCAGCGGCGACTTGCGCGCGCCGAACGACTTGCCGAGGCTGTGCTCGAGGTCGTGGTCCCTGTTCTTCGTCATGACGCGTACCAGAACCCGGGGCCGACGTCTTCGGTGAAGTCACTCTGGGCGACGAGGTAGCCCTGGGCGTCCACGGCCAGCGGCAGCTGCGGCAGCGGCCGCGAGGCGGGGCCGCCGATCACCTTGGCGCCGTGCAGCAGGTCGAACTCCGACTGGTGGCACGGGCACACCAGCTTCTGCGCCTCGTCCAGGTACTCGGCCACCGGGCAGCCGGCGTGCGTGCACACGCGCGAGTAGGCGACGAAGTCGTCCGGGCTCCAGCTCTCTCGGCCCTGCTGGGGCACGAAGTCGCCGTTCACGAAGTGCAGCAGCACCACCTGGGAGTTGGCCTTGTCCTCGCCGCCCTCCGGGAAGGCGACGATGAAGCCGCCGGTGGCGAGCGCGGTCTTGCTGTCGATCGGCTGCCCGTCCTCGGTGACCAGGCGGCGGCCCTTGCGCCAGCCCGTGGTCGTGAGGCTGTCGCCCGGCCACGGGCCGAGCGCGCCGAGCAGTACCACCTGGCTGAGCGCGAAGACGGCGACGCCGAAGATGAGCGCCTTGCTCAGGAAGCTCCGCCGCGTGATGACCGAGGCGTGCTCGTCCAGCTGTGTCGCCAGCTTGGCCTGTCCCTCCAGGTCGTCCGGAGGGACGGGGTAACGACCGGTGATGACCTCGTCGTCGGCGAGGTCGCGCCCCCAGAACGCGAGCGCGAGGCCCAACCCGAGGAAGGCGAGCGCGAGCGAACCGCCGAGCCAGGCGTTGCTCGCGTCGACGAAGAAGCTGACGGCGAAGGCGACCGCGCCGCCGACGCAGGCGAGGATGCCCAGGCCGACGGGCCAGGTGGTCACATGGGCCGGGCGGCCCTGATCCTGCGGCTCAGGGCTCACGCGGCACGGCCTTTCTCGACCGCCAGGCGAGCCAGACTGCGACGAGGATGAGCAGGAAGAGGGCGACGGCGCCCACGGCGCCTTCGGGCACCGGCCCGAGGTAGCCGAGCCCGCGCCCGCCGGGCGACGGCGGGTCCGGCGCCAGCACCTGCACGTAGAGCGCGATGGAGGTCTGCTGGCGCACGTCGAAGGCGTTGCCGGCCAGCGCCGGCATGTTACCGGGGCCGAGGATCATGGCGGCGAGCGCCTCGGCCGGCGGGTACTTGCGGATGTTGGGCGCGTTCCTGCCCACCGGCATGGCGCCGCCGCTGCCGGTGGAGCTGTGGCACCCGGAGCAGTACAGGCGGAAGAGCTCGCCGCCCTGCGGCGTCCGGGCCTGGTGCGACGCCGGGTCGGCGAGCTCCTGCGAGACGTACTCGGCGACGGCGTCGATGTCCTGCGAGCTGAGGACGCCGCCGAACGGCGGCATGTTGACGCCGCCCTGCTTGACCATGCCCGAGACCAGGCTGGCGAAGCCGGCCGGCGCCAGCGGCGGGCCGACGTAGCCCTCACCCTTGGCGCCGTGGCAGCCGGAGCAGTTCTCGGCGAACACGCGACCGCCGGTGCCCGGCGCGTAGGTGGTGGATGCGAGCGGCTTGGGGGTGGCGGCCGGCGTGAACGAGCCGGAGCCCGCCGGCGTGGCCGAGGCGGCCTGCGGCGTCGCGCTCGGCGCCGGCGACGCCGCGGCGACCGAGGCGGCGGCGAGCGCGCACGCCACGAGCAGGACGACGAGGACGACGAGCGCGCCGGCCGGCCGCGGCGCGCCGCGGCGGCGGTCACACAGCATCCCCGGCTCCCCGAGCGCTCGACTCACTCCCCTGGGCTCCCCTTCGTCCGCCCCGCGTGCCCTGTCCGCGCACAGGGTACAGCATGGTCGACGGTCAACGGCGTCGACGGCGGTGGTCGTGGACACAGACCATTGTGCTTGATACTCATAGTTCTCTACCATGAGCGCGATTCGGCGTAAAGGATGCTGACGGGGCTCTAAATCTGGGGGGATAGACCAGGCGTGATCGGCACTCTCACAGCGGTGGCGGTGTGGCCTGCCGCGCTGTACGCGGCGCTCGTGCTCATCGTGGCCGGCCTGATCCTGACCCTGTCGTGGCTGCTCGGCGAGCGCCAGTCGCACGGGTCGGAGGCGGAGCAGTACGAGAGCGGCATCAAGCCGGCGGGGCCGCTGCCGCTCCGGCTCAGCGTCGAGTTCTACCAGATCGCCCTCTTCTTCGTGATCTTCGATCTCGAAGCCGTGTTCATCTTCGCGTGGGCGGTTTCGGCGCGCAGCCTCGGGTGGGCCGGCTATCTGGAGCTGCTCGTCTTCGTGCTGCTGCTGTTCGCCGGCCTGGTGTATCTGTGGCGCGTCGGGGCGCTGGACTGGGGCCCGGCCGGACGGCGCCGCAAGCAGGCCCGCGACGCGGAGCGGGCCGCGCGGGCAAGGGTCGCCGGAGGCGGCCCATGAGGCCGCGCCGCAACCCCGAGCCGTCGCGCACCGCGCGCGCCCTCGGCAACCTCCTCGACACGCAAGGGCTGCCGCCCGACGCCGGCGATCTCCCGGTCGTCACCTCCAGCCTCGAACGACTCATCGCGTGGGGGCGCAAGAACTCCCTGTGGCCGTTCGGGTTCGGCCTCAGCTGCTGCTTCGTCGAGATGGCCACGAGCCTCACGGCCCGCTACGACATCGCCCGCTACGGCGCCGAGGTGCTGCGCATCTCGCCGCGGGAGGCGGACGTCATGATCGTCGCCGGCACGGTGTTCAAGAAGATGGCGCCGGTGGTGGTGCAGCTCCATCAGCAGATGATGGAGCCGCGCTGGGTGATCTCCATGGGCTCCTGCGCCAACTCCGGCGGCATGTTCGACGTGTACAGCGTGGTCCAGGGCGTGGACTCGTTCCTGCCTGTGGACGTGTACGTCGAGGGCTGCCCGCCGCCGCCCACCGCGCTCCTGGAGGGCCTGCTGCTCCTGCAGGCGCAGGTCTCGATCGAGCGGCGGCCGCTCAGCTGGGTGGTCGGCGACCAGGGGGTCGTCAAGCCGCGCGGCATCAGCCTGCGCGACCTGCGTCACGACGACGTGGTCGCCACCGACAAGCTCCGGCCCATGGACGAGATGTGATGGCAGACGAGCTCGACACACCGAACGGCGGCGCGCCGGTCGAGGACGTGGCGGAGCGGCGCGCCGACGCCGCCCAGGACGCGCCGCAGCCCAGCCAGTGGCCCGTAGACGCGGCTGCGGCGCCGCGGGCCGGGCGCGCCGAGGCGGCGGTGCTGCGCGAGCTGCACGAGCGGTTCCCGGACCTGCAGCTGGCGGAGCAGGAGACCCAGGACGGCATCCCGACCGCCTGGGTCCCGGTCGATCGCGCGCCCGAGGTGCTCGAGTACCTGGGCCGTGAGGCCGCCGAGCCGTTCGCGATGCTCTACGACCTCGGCGGTGTGGACGAGCGCCAGCGGCTGCACCGCGAGGGGCTGCCGGACGCCGCCTTCAGCGTCTTCTACCACCTCGTCAGCTACGGCCGGAACGCCGACGTGCGCGTCAAGGTCGCCCTGCCCGAGGAGGCGCCGGAGGTGCAGAGCGTGGCCGGCGTCTGGCCCGCCGCCGACTGGTACGAGCGCGAGCTGTGGGACATGTTCGGCGTCGGCGTCGCCGGCCACGACCACCTGCACCGGCTGCTGAGCCCGCCGTGGTGGGACGGGCACCCGCTGCGCAAGGAGCACCCGTCCCGCGGTACCGAGTACGGCCCGTTCGAGCTGTCCGACCAGCTCGCCGGCGAGATGCAGGAGCAGCTGCGGTTCAAACCCGGGATGTGGGGTCTGCCCGAGACCGACGACGACCCCACACTCATGTACCTCAACGTCGGCCCGCAGCACGGCGCCACCCACGGGCCGTTCCGCGTCGTCCTCGGCCTGCGCGACGAGGAGATCGTCTCGCTGGTCCCCGACATCGGCTACCACCACCGCGGGTCGGAGAAGATGGCCGAGCGCCAGAGCTGGCACACCTACATCCCGTACACCGACCGCGTCGACTACCTCGGCGGCGTGACCAACAACCTGCCCTACGTGCTCAGCGTAGAGAAGCTGTGCGGCATCGAGGTGCCCGAGCGCGCCCAGCTCATCCGCATCCTGCTCTGCGAGGCCTACCGAATCGCCAGCCACCTCGTGTTCTACGGCACGTACGCGCAGGACATCGGCGCGCTCTCCCCCGTCTTCTACATGTTCGAGGACAGGGAGATCCTCTTCGACGACGTCATCGAGCCCATCACCGGCGGGCGCATGCACCCCAACTGGTTCCGCATCGGCGGCGTGGCCGAGGACCTGCCCCGGGGCTGGAAGCAGCGCGTGCTGGACTACTGCGACTACCTGCCGCCGCGCCTGGACGAGTACGACAAGCTGGTGATGGACAACCGCATCGTCAAGGCGCGGATGGTCGGCGTCGCGCCCATCTCGGTGGACGACGCCGTGGCCTGGGGGCTGACCGGCCCGATGCTGCGCGCGGCCGGCCTGCCCTGGGACTGGCGCAAGCAGCGCCCTTACAGCCACTACGACTGGTTCGACTTCGACGTGCCCGTGGGCACCACCGGCGACTGCTACGACCGCGCCGCGGTACACATCGAGGAGATGCGCCAGAGCCTGCGCATCCTTCGCCAGGTGGCCGAGGCCTTGCCCGACGAAGGGCCCTACAAGGCCTACCACCCCTTGGCGACGCCGCCGATGAAAGAGCCGCACACGATGCACGACATCGAGTCGCTCATCACGCACTTCCTCGGCGTCACCTGGGGGCCCGTCGTGCCGCCGGGAGAGGCGTGCGTGTACACGGAGGGCACCAAGGGCCAGTACAGCTACTACGCCATCAGCGACGGGGGCAACTCGGCCTACCGGGTCAAGATCCGCACGGCGTGCTTCCCGCACCTGCAGGTGCTGCCCAAGCTGTGCGTCGGCTACGAGATCGCCGACCTCGTCACCGTGCTCGGCAGCATCGACTTCGTCATGGCGGACGTGGACCGATGAGCGCAGACGGCGAGCGATGACGACGGACACGGGCAGATGAGCCTCACCGACGACGAAGTCCGTCAGCTGGACGGCATCCTGGGGCACTACCCGGACCGGCGGGCGGCCGCCGCGACCGCCATGCGCATCGTGCAGGCGCGGCGGCGCTGGCTCTCGGACGAGTCCCTCGCCGACCTCGGCGAGTACCTCGGCGTCACCGTCGCGGAGCTGGACGGCATCGCGACGTTCGGCAACATGATCTTCCGCAAGCCGGTCGGGCAGCACGTCGTGCTGATCTGCGACAGCTTCGCCTGCTGGAGCCTGGGGTACGCCGAGCTGCGTGCCGCCGTCGAGGCGGAGCTCGGCGTCGGCATGGGGCAGACGACCGACGACGGCAGGTTCACGCTGCTGCCGATCGTCTGCCTCGGCGCCTGCGACCGCGGGCCGGCGATGATGGTCGACGACGAGCTCTTCGGCCCGGTCGCGCCGGCCGACGTGCGCGGCATCTTCGGAGAGCTCGCGTGAGCCCCGCCTTCGTGCCGCCGGGCGCGCAGGCCGAGGACCGGCCGTTCACGCGCGCCATGCGCGCCGACGGCCGGCCCGCAACGCTCGACGACTACGTCGCCGCCGGCGGGTACGAGGCGCTTCGTCGCGCCGTGTCCGGCCTGAAGCCCGAAGAGGTCACCACCCTGGTGGAGCAGACGGACGTGCCCGCCGACGTCACCACGATGGTCACGGAGTCGGGCCTCCGCGGCCGCGGCGGCGCCGGCTACGCGACCGGGCGCAAGTGGAGCACCATGCCGCTGGGGCCGGGCGCGCCGCACCCCAAGTACATCGTCTGCAACGGCGACGAGATGGAGCCGGGCAGCTTCAAGGACCGGTTCCTCATCGAGCGGAACCCGCACCTGTTGCTCGAGGGCATGCTGCTGGCCGGCTTCGCCACCGAATCCGACGAGGGCTACATCTTCCTGCGCGACCAGTACCAGAGCGCGCAGCGCGCGCTCGAGGACGCCATCGCCGAGGCGCGCGCAGCGGGCTACCTCGGCGAGGACGTGCTCGGCTCCGGCTTCTCCTTCGACATCGAGCTACACACGAGCATCGGCCGGTACATCTGCGGAGAGGCGAGCGCGATGCTCAACGCGCTGGAGAGCCAGCGCCCCAACCCGCGCGCCCGCCCGCCGCACATGACCGGCGCCGGCCTGTTCTCGCGGCCCACGGTCGTCAACAACGTCGAGAGCTACATGGCCGTGCCCGCCATCGTGCGGCACGGCCCGGACTGGTGGAAGGGCCTCTCGGTGACCGACGAGGGCGGCACCAAGATCTTCGGCGTCGCCGGCCGCACCCGCTTCACCGGCTGCTGGGAGCTCCCGATGGGCACCCCGATGCGGGAGCTCATCGAGGTCCACGCCGGCGGCATGCTGCCCGGGTACGAGCTCCGCGCCGTCAGCCCGGGCGGCGCGTCCACCTTCTTCGTGCCCGCCGACCAGATCGACGTGCCGCTCGGCTTCGCCACCATGGGCCAGGTCAAGAGCCGCCTCGGCACTGGCACGCTGGTGCTGCTCGACGACCAGACCTGCCCCGTCGGCATGGTGACCAACATGCTGCAGTTCTTCGCCCAGGAGAGCTGCGGCTGGTGCACGCCCTGCCGCGAGGGACTGCAGTGGGTGGCCGCGCTGCTCGAGGACATCGAGTACGGGCGCGGTCAGCCTGGAGACGTCGACGTGTTGTCCGAGAGCGTCTGGTTCATGCAGTCCGAGATGTGTTTCTGCGACCTGGCGCCGGGCGCGACCCAGCCGCTCGAGAGCGCCCTGCGGCTGTTCGCCGACGACTTCGCGCGGCACATCGACGAGGGCGGCTGCCACTACCGGCTCCGCGGCACGGACGCGCCGGCCAACGAGGGGACCACCTGGTGAGCGCCGGCGGCCACGACGGGGCCGGCGCCCCCAAGATCGTCACCGTCATCATCGACGGCGCCGAGTACCAGGCCGAAGAGGGCCGCAACATGCTCGACGTCGCCCTCTCGCTCGGCTTCGACCTGCCGTTCTTCTGCTGGCACCCCGTGCTCGGGTCGATCGGAGCCTGCCGCCAGTGCGCCGTGCGCCTCTACTGGACCGACCGTCAGGGCAACGAGGTGAGCGAGATCGCCATGGCCTGCATGACCGAGGCGCAGGAGGGCACGCGCATCGACGTCTTCGACCCGGAGGCCGTCCGCTTCCGCGCCGAGATGATCGAGCTGATGATGACCAGCCACCCGCACGACTGCCCCGTGTGCGACGAGGGCGGCGAGTGCCACCTGCAAGACATGACGGTGATGACCGGCCACAGCTACCGCCGCTACCGCGGCCGCAAGCGGACCTTCGAGAACCAGGACCTCGGACCGTTCGTCACGCACGAGCTCAATCGCTGCATCACCTGCTACCGCTGCGCGCGCTTCTACAACGACTACGCCGGCGGGCGGGACTTCGGTGTGTTCGGCCTGCGCAACCAGGTGTACTTCGGCCGCGCCGAGAGCGGCACGCTGGAGAGCGAGTTCAGCGGCAACCTCATCGAGGTGTGCCCCACCGGCGTGTTCGACGACAAGCCGTTCTCACGCCGGTACGCGCGCAAGTGGGACCTGCAGAGCGCCCCCTCGGTGTGCCCGGACTGCGGACTCGGCTGCACGACGTACCCGTCGGCGCGGTACGGCGAGCTGCGGCGCGTGCTCAGCCGCTTCAACCGCGACGTCAACAAGATGTTCCTGTGCGACCGCGGGCGGTTCGGGTTCGAGTTCGTCAATGCACCGGAGCGGGTGCGGGCGGCGCGCGTGGCTCCGGCGCTGCTGCCGCCGCAGCCCGCGGCCGGGCGGCCCGAGCCGGCGGCGGCCGGCCTCGCCGGTGGAGCGGCCGAGACCGGCGTTGCGGCGGCCGCGGTGACCGTGTCCGCCGCCGAGGCGCCGACCGAGGTCGAGGCGCAGGAGCGCGGCGCAGAGCGCGAGGGGCTGGCGCCGCAGGTGACCGGCGGCCAGGCCGGAGGCACGGCCGCCGTGCTCAGCGGCGAGCTGGCGCTCGATGCGGCGGCGGGCCTCCTGCGCGGCCGCCGCGCCATCGGCCTCGGGTCGCCGCGCGCGTCACTCGAGGCCAACTACGCGCTGCGCACGCTGGTCGGGCCGCAGCACTTCCACCTCGGCCTGTCCGACGCGGACGACCGCCTCGTCGGCGCCGTGCTGGACGTCGCCGCCGACCCGCGCCTGCGGCTGGGGTCGGCGGCCGACATCGCCGGGGCGTCCGCCGTGCTGGTCCTCGGCGAGGACCTCACCAACACGGCGCCGATGCTGGACCTCACCATCCGCACGTGGTTGCACCTGCGGCCCAGTGAAGTGGAAGAGCGCAACCACATCCGCCGCTGGAACGACGCCGGCATCACGCGCATCAAGCGCCGCGAGCCGAGCGACCTCTGGATCGCGACCACGCACGCGACGAAGCTCGACGACGTGGCCGCCGAGGCGCCCCACGCGGCGCCGGACGACCTCGTGCGCCTGGCGCTGGCCGTCGCGCACGAGGTGGACGCCGCGTCGCCGGAGGTCCCCGACCTCGGCGACGACGAGCGCGAGCTGGCCCGCCGCTGGGCGGCGGCGCTCACGTCCGGCGCCGCGCCGCTCGTCGTCTGCGGCTGCTCGAGCGGCTCGGTCGAGCTGGTGCACGCGGCGGCGGCGCTCGCGCTGGCGCTGGGGCGGGCGGCTCAGGCCGCGGCGCGGAGCGACGACGACGCGGCCCGCGCCGGAGGCGAGGCTGCGGAGGCGAGCGCCGAGGCTCCGGCGTCCTCCCCGCCCGGCCCCAGGCCCGCCGGCGCCGGTCCGGCCACGATCGTCCTCACCGTCCCCGAGCCCGACAGCGTCGGGCTGGGCATGCTCGGCGGCGGCAGCCTCGTCCAGGGCCTGGCCGCCGTAGCACGCGGCGAGGCCGAGGTCGTCATCGTGCTCGACAACGACCTGCGACGCCGCGCGCCGGCCATGCTCGTCGACGACCTGCTCCGCAGGCACGCGCCGCTCATCAGCCTCGCGACCCTCGAGGACGACGTGACCGCGCACGCCGACGTGGTGCTGCCGACGGCGACCTTCGCCGAGGAGACCGGTACCTACGTGAGCCACGAGGGCCGCGCGCAGCGGTACTTCGCGGCACTGGCGCCGCGCGGCGACGTGCGTCCCGCGTGGCGCTGGCTCCGCGACCTCGCGGTGCGCTTGGGCGCGCGCGAGGCGCGCGGCTGGAGGGCGCCGGACGACGTGCTCGCGGCCCTGGAGATGGAACTGCCGCGCTTCCGCGGCGTGGCGGAGGCGGCGCCGGCCGCGAGCTGGCGACTCGACGGGCGCAAGGTCGCCCGCCAGCCGCTGCGCTGGAGCGGGCGCACCGCCCTGGACGCCGACCGCACCGTCTTCGAGCCGGCGCCGACGCCCGACCCCGACTCGGCGCTCGCCTACTCGGTCGAGGGCCTGCAGCCACAGGGGGCGCCCGAGGCGCTGCGCACTCGCACCTGGTGGCCGGGCTGGAACTCGGGCAACGGCCTGCACAAGTTCGACGAGGAGCTCGAGGCGCTCGGGCCGGAGCGTCACTCCGGCGTACGCGTCCTGGATGACGCGCAGGGGCGCGAGCTGCCGGCCGTCTCCGCGCCGGCGCGTTTCGCGCCCCGCGCGCCCGGCGACGTCGTGCTCGTCCCCATCCACCACATCTACGGCTCCGAGCAGCTGAGCATGCACACGCCGGGCATCCGCCGGCTGGCCCCGGCGCCCTACGTCGCCCTGAACGCGGCCGACGCCGAGCGGCTGGACGCGCGCGAGGGCGACCTGGTCGAGCTCTGGCTGCCGTGGATGGACGCGCGCGCTCCGCTGCGCATCGTGCCGTCGCTGGTCGGCGGCACGGCCGGGCTGCCCTGCGGCCTGCCCGGCCTCCCCTACGTCTCCCTGCCGGCGCGCGTGCGTCTGAGCAAGGTCGAGGGGGCTCCGCAATGACCGCCGCGCCGGCCGTCGCCCGCCTCAGCTCCGCAGCCGTCGCCCGCCTCAGCTCCGCAGCCGCCACCCGTCTTACGTCCGCCGCCGGCCTGGTCGCCGTGACGCAGTGGTACTGGCAGCTGCTGGTCACCCTCGGCGTGCTGATCGTGGTGCTCACCATCGCCGCCGGCCTGATCTGGTACGAGCGCCGGCTGCTGAGCCTCGTGCAGGACCGCTACGGCCCCAACCGGGTCGGCCCCGCCGGCCTGCTCCAGGTGCTCGCCGACACGTTCAAGATCCTCTTCAAAGAGGACTGGGTGCCGCCGTTCTCCGACCGTCGGGTGTTCGTGGTCGCGCCGTCCGTGGTGCTGGTGACGGCGCTCCTCAGCTTCATGGTCATCCCCGTGGCCGAGGGTTGGGTCGTCCTCGACGTCAACATCGGCCTGCTGTTCGTCCTCGCGATGTCGTCGCTCGCGGTGTACAGCGTCGTGCTCGCCGGCTGGTCGTCGCGCAGCAAGTACTCGCTGGTCGGCGGGCTGCGCGCCGCCGCCCAGATGGTGAGCTACGAGGTGTTCATGGGTCTCTCGCTGATCGGCGTCGTCACGCTGGCCGGTTCGTTCAACCTCTCGGCCATCGTCGAGGCCCAGCACCGCAGCGTGTACTACGTCTTCCCGCAGTTCATCGGCTTCGTCGTGTTCCTCGTCGCCGGCTTCGCCGAGACGCGCCGCATCCCGTTCGACCTCGTCGAGGCGGAGAGCGAGCTCGTCGCCGGTTACCACACCGAGTACTCGGGCATGAAGTTCGGCCTGTTCCTGGTGGGCGAGTACGTGGCCATCACGCTCATCTCGGCGCTGATCGTGACGCTGTTCTTCGGCGGCTGGCTGGGGCCGTGGCTGCCCGGCGTGCTCTGGTTCCTCATCAAGACGTTCGTCTTCATCACGCTCTTCATCGTGGTGCGCGGCACGTTCCCGCGGCCGCGGTACGACCAGCTCATGGCGCTGGGGTGGAAGGGGATGCTGCCGCTCAGCCTGCTCAACCTGCTGATCACCGGGGCGATCGTCGTGGCGAGGGCGGGGTGACGTGATGCCGGTCGACCGCCCGCACGCCTTCCGGCCGGCGCAGCCGGAGCAGACCCACCCGCCGCTGACCACGGACGTGGTCCGGGTCGGCGGCCTCGCGCGACGCGGCCAGCCGCTGGTGCCGCGCGTCGCGCGCACCGTGTGGTCCACGCTCGTCGGCATCGGCGTGGTCATCAGCCACTCGTGGCGCAGCCGCGACACGGTGCAGTACCCGGAGGAGATGACGTACCTGCCGCCGCGCTACCGCGGGCGCATCATCCTGTCGCGCGACCCCGACGGCAACGAGCGCTGCGTGGCGTGCTACCTGTGCTCCGCCGCCTGCCCGGTGGACTGCATCGCCCTCCAGGCGACCCAGGACGAGACGGGGCGGCGCTACCCCGAGTGGTTCCGCATCAACTTCTCGCGCTGCATCTTCTGCGGCTTCTGCGAGGACGCGTGCCCCACCTACGCCATCCAGCTCACGCCCGACGTGGAGATGAGCGAGTACGAGCGCCACAACATGGTGTACGAGAAGGAGGACCTGCTGATCGCCGGTCCCGGCAAGTACCACACGCACGACTTCTACCGGGTGGCCGGACTCGCCGTCGGCGGCAAGGGCAAGGGCGAGGCCGAGAACGAGGCTCCGCCGACGGATGTCCGGGGGCTGCTGCCGTGACGGCGCTCTTCTGGATCGCCGCGGTGGTCGCCGTGCTCAGTACGCTGGTGGTCGTCACGCGTACCAACCTGGTGCACGCGCTGCTCTGGCTGGTCGTCTCGCTGTTCGCGGTCGCCGTGGTGTTCTACACGCTCGGCGCGCCCTTCGTGGCGGCGCTGGAGGTGATCGTCTACGCCGGCGCCATCATGATGCTGTTCCTCTTCGCCGTGATGCTGCTCAACGTGCGCGCCGACTCGCCGGTCAAGGTGCCCGGCTGGGCCTGGGTCGGACCGGGCATCCTGGTGGCCCTCCTGCTGGCCGAGCTGGTCTACGGCCTGACGCGCACGTCGCCGTCCCTGGCCGGCGCCGAGGTCGGTCCGGGGGCCGTGAGCGCAGCGCTGTACGGCCCCTACGTGCTCGGCGTCGAGCTCGCCTCGATGCTGCTGCTCGCGGCGCTCATCGGCGCGCGCCACGTGGCGGCGCGCGCCCGCGATGAGCTGGAGGCGCACGAGGCCTTCGCCCGAGGCGCGGCCGCGTTCACGCCGGACGACGCGACCCTTGAGCATGAGCCGGCCGAGCCGGCCCCCGCGCCAGATGAAGAGTGGCCGCCGGCGCAGACCCCGCCGGCGTCCCCGGACGGCGCCTGGGAGGGAGACGCCTGATGGCCTCGGTCTCCCTCGATCACGCGCTGATCCTGGCGGCGATCCTCTTCGCCATCGGCTTCGCCGGCCTGCTGGCGCGCCGCAACCTCATCGTCGTGCTCGCCTGCATCGAGATCATGCTGAACGCCGCCGGGCTGGCCTTCGTCGCCGCCGGCGCCCGCTGGGGCCGGGCCGACGGCCAGGTCATGTTCCTGTTCGTGCTGGCGATGGCCGCGGCGGAGGTCGCCGTGGGCCTCGCCATCGCCATCCGGTTCCGCCAGTCGCTGCACAGCCTGGACGTGGACGACGCCGACGAGATGAAGGGCTGAGATGCTGTCGCTCCTGTGGCTCATCCCCACGCTCCCTGCCGCCGGCTTCGTGCTGCTCGTGCTGTTCAACCGGCGGCTGGGTCGTACCGGCGCGACGTGGATCGGCGCCGGGTCCGTGGGCCTTTCGGCGCTGGTCGCGCTGCTGGTGTGCGGCAGCTTCGTCGTCTCGCCGCCGGCCGGCGACGCGTACCACCAGGTCCTCTGGACCTGGCTGGACGTCGCCGGCTTCGCGCCGTCGATCGGCTTCTACCTCGACGCCGTCGCCGTCATCTGGGCACTGGTCATCACCTTCGTCGGGTTCCTCATCCACCTGTACTCCACCGAACACATGGAGCACGACGAGGGCTACACGCGCTTCTTCATGTACCTGAACCTCTTCGTCGCCTCGATGCTCGTCCTGGTGCTGGCCGACAACCTGTTGCTCCTGTACCTCGGCTGGGAGGGCGTGGGCCTCTGCAGCTATCTGCTCATCTCCTTCTGGCAGAAGGACCCCCAGAACGTCTACTGCGGCCGGAAGGCGTTCATCGTCACGCGCGTGGGCGACACGGCGATGATCGTCGGGCTGTTCCTGCTGCTCACGCAGCTGGGCACGCTGCAGATCCAGCCGCTGATGCACGCGGCGCAGGCACACTGGGCGCCGGACTCCGGTGTGGCGATCGCCGCCGCCCTGCTGCTGCTCGGCGGCGCCGTGGGCAAGTCGGCGCAGGTGCCGCTGCAGACCTGGCTCCCGGACGCCATGGCCGGCCCGAGCCCGGTCAGCGCGCTCATCCACGCCGCGACCATGGTCACGGCCGGCGTGTACCTCATCGCGCGCACCCACGTGCTCTTCCAGATCGCCGGCGACGCCCGGCTGGTGGTCGCCGTCGTCGGTATCGTCACCCTGCTGATCGCCGGCTTCAGCGCGCTCGTCCAGCACGACCTCAAGCGCTCGCTGGCGTACTCGACGATCAGCCAGATCGGCTACATGTTCCTGGCGCTCGGCGTGGCCGGCTGGGAGGCGGGCGTGTTCCACTTCATGACGCACGCCTTCTTCAAGGCCCTGCTGTTCCTCGGCGCCGGCGTGATCATCGAGGCGCTCGACGACGAGCACGACATCTTCAGGATGGGCGGGCTGCGCCGCGAGCTTCCCGCCGTGTTCTGGACCTTCACGATCGGGGCGGCCGCCCTCGCGGCCCTGCCCTTCATCACCGACGGCTTCTACAGCAAGGACCTCATCATCGCCACGAGCCTCGGCTCGGTGGACGGCAACGCGTGGTTCTACGTGGGCTCCATCGTCGGCGCCTTCCTGACGGCGCTGTACTCGTTCCGCCTGGTGTGGATCGTCTTCTTCGGCGAGCGCCACACCGAGGTCGCGCGCCGGCCGCGCTGGCGCCAGCTGGTGCCGCTCTACGTGCTGGCGGCGCTCTCCATCATCGGCGGCTTCGTCTGGATGCCGGTCTGGCTGGGCGGGTTCAACCCGCTGCAGACGTTCCTCGACACGGCGCTGCCGGCGACCGAGTTCACAGGCACGCACGCGGCGTTCGCCGACAGCGCCCTGGCCGCCTGGATCACCATCGCCATCGTCGCCGGCGGCATCGCCTTCTCCTATCTGTTCTGGATGCCGTGGCGAGAGAGCACGCACGCGTTCGCGGAGTCGCCGGCCGTGCGACCCCTGACGGTCTTCTGGATGAACGACTGGGGCTTCGACTGGGCCTACGACCGGGTGTTCGTGCGCCCCATCAGGTGGCTGGCGCACGTCGGGCGCCACGACGCCGTCGACTACATCTTCCGCGGCATCGCCTGGGTCAACGTTGCCGCCTGGCGCACGCTCAGCGCCGGCCAGACCGGCCGCCTGCGCGGCTACGTCGCGGTCGCCGGCTTCGGGATCGTCCTCGTCCTCGCCCTCGTGGTGCTGAGGTGACGCCGTGATGCTCGTCCTCTACGTCCTCATCCCGGCGACGGCCGCGCCCGTCGCCTGGCTGCTGGGCCGCTCGAACCCGCTGCTCGCACGGTGGACGGCCGTGCTGGGCACGGCCGTCCCGCTGCTGCTGCTGGTCGCCCAGTGGGCCGCCGATGCACATCGGCTCTCGACGACGCTGGTCTGGCACGGCCACGGCGTCGCCGGCGTCCCTCCGTCGGTGCTCGTCCAGAGCTCCTGGATCGCTCACGTCAAGGGCACCTGGATCGGCTCGCTGGGCATCAGCTTCTTCCTCGCCGCCGACGGGCTGACGCTCATCATGCTGCTGCTCACCTTCGCGCTCGGGCTGCTGGCCGTGCTTTGTTCGTGGCGCGGCATCACCGACAAGGTGGGCGTGTTCCACCTCATGGTCCTCTGGACGGTGGCGGCGCTGGCCGGCGTGTTCCTCGCCATGGACCTGTTCCTCTTCTACTTCTTCTTCGAGATGATGCTGATCCCGATGTACTTCCTCATCGCCGTGTGGGGCCACGAGCGCAGGGTGTACTCGGCCATCAAGTTCTTCATCTTCACCCAGGTGAGCGGCCTGCTCATGCTGATCGCCATCATCGCGCTGGTGTTCATCCACGGGCGCGCGACCGGCGTGTACACCTTCGACTTCACGCAGCTGCTGGGCACGCCGATGGCGGCGAGCACGGCGATGCTGCTCATGCTCGGCTTCTTCGCCGCTTTCGCCGTCAAGCTGCCGGCGTGGCCCCTGCACACCTGGTTGCCGGACGCGCACACCGACGCGCCGACCGCCGGCTCCGTGCTGCTGGCCGGCGTGCTCATCAAGATCGGCGCCTACGGGATGATCCGCTTCATGGTGCCCCTGTTCCCGGGCGCCGCCTACGACTTCCGCGTGTGGGCGCTGGTCCTCGGCGTGATCGGCATCATCTACGGCGCCATGATGGCCTACGCGCAGACCGACATGAAGCGGCTGGTCGCGTACACGAGCGTCAGCCACATGGGCTTCGCGCTCATCGGCATCTTCGCCTGGAACACGTGGGCGCTGCAGGGCGTGATCCTGGAGCTCGTCTGTCACGCCCTCTCCACGGGCGCCCTCTTCATCCTGGTCGGCGGACTGCAGGACCGCATCCACACCCGCGACATGGGCAAGATGGGCGGGCTCTGGCAGGTGGCGCCCCGGATGGGCGGCACGGCCATGTTCTTCGCCATGGCCTCGCTCGGCCTGCCGGGGCTGGGCAACTTCGTCGCCGAGTTCCTCATCCTGGTCGGCGTGTGGCAGGTGAGCCACTGGGCGGCCGTGCTCGGCGCCGTCGGCCTGGTGTTCGCGACCGTCTACGCGCTGTGGATGATGCAGCGCGCGTTCCAGGGTGAGGAGACACATCATCTCAAGTTCGCCGACCTGACGAAGGTCGAGATCGGCATGTTCGCCAGCATGATCGCTGCGCTCGTGCTGCTCGGCTTCTGGCCGCAGCCGCTGATCACCACGGCCAGGCAGCCGGTGACCGGCGTGCAGCAGCTGACCGCGCAGAGCGCGCTGGCGCAGCAGCAGCCGCAGGTGTCGGCCGGCCATGCCGGCGCGGTCGCCGACGACGGAGGCGACCGGTGAAGGCCGGCGACCTTCTCACCATCTCGCCGCTGATCGCGCTCACGCTGGCGCCGGTCGTCGTCATGCTGGCGGCGGCGTTCAAGCGCTCGCACGCGCTGGCGCTGGGGCTCACCCTCGCCGGCCTCGCCGCGACTTTCGGCCTGCTCTTCGTCTCGGCCTCGCGCACCACGCACGCAGTCACGCCGCTCGTCTCCATGGACGCGTACACCCTCTTCTTCATCGGCCTGCTGGTGGCGGGCACGGCCTGCGTCGCGATCCTCTCGTGGGGCTACCTCAAACGACTTCCGCTGCATCCGGAGGAGTACTACGTGCTGCTGCTGACGGCCACGCTGGGCGGCGCCGCCCTCGTGGCCAGCACGCACTTCGCCTCGTTGTTCCTCGGGCTGGAGATCCTCAGCGTCTCGCTGTACGCGCTCATCGCGTACCCGGTGCATCGCGCGGACGCCGTCGAGGCGGCGGTGAAGTACCTCGTGCTCGCCGGCGCCACCTCGGCGTTCCTCATCTTCGGCATGGCCCTGGTCTACGCCGAGTCGGGGACGATGAGCGCAGCCGGCGTCTCGAAGCTGGTCGCCGGCCTCGGCTCCGGGACCGTCGTCGTCACCATCGGCGTCGTCATGATCCTCGTCGGCGTGGGCTTCAAGCTGGCGGTCGTTCCGTTCCACATGTGGACGCCCGACGTGTACGAGGGCGCCCCTGCGCCGGTGACCGCCTTCATCGCCACCGTCTCCAAGGGAGCCGTGTTCGCGCTGCTGCTGCGCTACCTGCTGCCGGTGAGCTCCGACACGTCGTCCACGCTCTTCCTGGCGCTCGCCGCCGTGGCCATCGCGTCCATGCTGGCCGGCAACTTGCTGGCGCTCCGCCAGGACAACGTCAAGCGGATCCTGGCGTACTCCTCCATCGCCCACCTCGGCTACCTGCTGGTCGCGTTCCTGGCGACCGGGCAGCGCGCCGGGGTGGCCGTCGGCTTCTACCTCATCGCCTACTTCGCCACCACGCTGGTGGCCTTCGGCGTCGTCACCGTGCTCTCGACCGGCGAGCGAGACGCCGACCTGCTGCTCGACTACCGCGGGCTCGGCGCGCGGCGGCCGTGGCTCGGCGCCATCTTCTCGGTGGCGCTGCTCTCGCTGGCCGGCATGCCGCTCACCATCGGCTTCATCGGCAAGTTCGTGATCGTCACCGCAGGCACCGGAGCGGCGCTGTGGGCGCTGGTCGTCATCCTCGTCGTGAGCAGCACCATCGGCCTGTACTACTACACGCGCCTGATCGTGGTGATGTACGTGCGCCGGCCCGAGGAGCTCGAGCCGGCCAGCGCTCACGCCGCCCATGGGGCCGGGACCGCCTGGAGCGCACCGGCGTTCAGCCTGCTCTGCGCGCTCACGGTCTTCCTGGTGGTGTTCGGCGTGTACCCGGCGCCGCTGCTGCGGCTCGTCGAGCACGCCGTCTCGGTGCTGCCCTGGCCGTAGGCCGGACCCGGCGCGGGCGCCCCCCGCGCCGCGGGGCCTGCCGTCGTCGCGGGTGGCGACGCATACCCCAGTGGGTAGGATGACGGTGACGGAGCGACCAGCCGGGGAGGACCGATGGCCAAGGCCGAGATCGAGAGCGGCATCTGCGGGTTCTGCACCACCGTGACGACGACGAATGAGGGGCGGAGGGTGCGGGTCGAGTTCGAGACGAGCTGCGGCTACGTCGAACGGCTCGCGGAGGCGCTCACCGAGGTCGACCCCTACAAGGAGATCAGCTATCGCGGCGAGGGACCTGTGACGCTGAAGCTCGCCGCCGAGCACCTGGTCCACCCCGCCTGCCCGGTGCCCAGCGGCATCATCAAGGCGATCGAGGTGGAGGCCGGACTGGCGCTGCCGAAGGACGCGAGCATCAAGCCGTCCAGAGACTGACGCCGGAGCACCTACGGGGAGAGGGCGGGGCCGCCGTCGCAGGCAGCCCCGCCCTCTCGTCTCTTACGCTCCGTCAGCGCCGGCCCCGGCTCACTTGGCCGGGCCGTGGATGAGCGTCACGGCCGCGGACTTCGAGGACCCCGCTGAGGTGATCCAGTGAATGGTGACCGAGTCGCCGGGGTGATGCACGGCGATCAGGTCGCTCAGGCCCGAGGCCGAGGTCACGGCGTCGCCGTCCACCCCGGTGATGACGTCGCCCGCTTCGAGGCCGGCCTCGGCGGCGGGCGACCCCGAGACCACGCCGGCCACGGTGACGCCGGACGATCCCGACTGCCCGCTCGACCCGCTGGCGCTCCCTTTGCCGGAGGGGTCGCTGTACCCGTAGGGGTCGCCGTATCCATAGCCGCCGGACCCTCCGGCGCTCTGGGCGCTGGTGGACGTGGTCTGCACGCCGAGGAACCCGGTCTCGCCGATGTGGACCGCACTGGAGCCGGCGCCGCTCTTGATCTGGTCGACGATCTGCAGGGCGGTCGCGATCGGGATGGCGAATCCCTGCGTGTCGGACGAGCCGGCGCCGTAGTACGTGTTCGTCGCCGAGGCGGCCGTCATCACGCCGACGACTTCACCGTCGGTGTTCACAAGCGGGCCGCCGGAGTCGCCCGACTGGACGTCCGCGTCGGTCTGGATGAGGCCGCTCAACTGCTCCGCAGTGCCGCCGGCCTGGTCGCTGGCGACGATCTGCTGATCGAGGGCGAGCACGGCGCCGGCGGCCACCGAAGGCTCGCCGCCGTCGCCGCCGGCGTTGCCGACGCCCACGACGGTGTCGCCGACGGCCAGCGCCGAAGATTCTCCGATGCCGGCCGTGGTGAGGCCCGACGCGTCCTGGAGCTTGATGAGGGCGATGTCGTGAGTCGCGTCGTACCCGACCACCGTCGCCGAGTAGGTCTGGCCGTTGCCGACGTCCGTCGCCTGGATGTCCGTCGCCCCGTCGATGACGTGGTTGTTGGTCAACACGTAGCCGTCGGAGGTGAGGACGATGCCGGTCGCGGCGCCGCCCGAGGACGTGTAGTCGTTGCTCTGCGTGATGTTGACGATCGCCGGGCTGACCTTGGCGGCGATCGCGCTCAGGTCGGCGGTCGTCGCCGAGCCGCTCGAGCCTGACCCGGTCGACGGGGCTGTGCCGCTGCCGTCGCCGAGCGAGGGCGGCTGCTGCTGGGTCACGCCGGGGGCGGCCGGCTGTGTCAGCGACGTCGTCGAGACGCCGGACGCGGAGAAGTGCCGGGCGACCAGCACGCCGGAGACGAGCACGGCCGCCGCTAGCGCGACGACCGCGACGAGGCGGCCGAGACGGCGCCGCCCGCGTCCGCCGCCGTCCGCCGGTGATCTGACACCGGTATCGGGAGCCGTCGTGTACCAGTTGACGCCGCCCCCGCCCGGGGTGGTCACCGAAGTGCGCTCGTGGATGGAGGTGTGTTCCGTGCCTGACCCGAGCTCCTCGTATGACCCGCCAGGCGTCGGGTGGTCGGACATGCCGCCTCCCTTGGGTTGTGCATCGACTGTCGTAGTCAACGAATACCCAGAGAACTGGGAGCGAGCTGAGAGGCGACGCCGACACGGCTGGGAATTGACGACCACAGGAGGCTTCGCCCACGCCACCCGCCGGCACTCCCCGAGCCGGCTACTCGCTCAGACGGAAGCGCCAGACGGCGAGCGCGAACAGCCCGCCGGCCCACGCCAGCGCGTACCAGAACGCGGGCGCCACGGCGGCCACGTCGAACCCCCTGACGATGATGCCGCGGAGGCCGTCGAGGATCCATGCGGTGGGCAGCAGGTGACCGACGGTCTGGAACCCCTGACCGGCGATCTCGAGCGGGAACCAAGCGCCGGAGAGGGCGGCGACGACCATCGAGGTCAGCACCGTCGTCGCGACGAGCGCCTGCTCGGTCTTGAGCACGGAGGCGAGCAGCAGCCCCAGCGTGCTCGCCACCAGCGACAGCGAGATCATCATGAGCAGCAACGCCGCCGGGTCGCGCAGGTAGTCCACGCCGAAAAAGACCTGCGCGACGCCGATGAGGATCGCCTGCTGCAGGAACGTGATGAGGAACATGCCCGCCACCTTGCCGCCGATCAGCTCCGAGCGCCGCAGGCGCGTCGTCATGAGGCGCTGCAGCGTGCCGTCCTGCCGCTCCGAGATGAGCGCGATACCCGCGGTCATCAGGCTGAACAGGATGAAGTTGACCATCATGCCGGGAGAGCTCAGGACGAACCCGGTCGGCGTCTGGTTGGCGGCGCTGCCGGCCTCGACCACCTTCGTGCTCACGGCCGGGTGGTCGAGCGCCTGGGCAACGACCGGCTTCGCCCGCGCCGCCAGCTCGGCGACTGCTGCTTCGCGCGTCCCGTTCCGGACGGCCCGAGTCGCCCAGACCGCCTGCGCGGCGGCGCGCGACGCCAGCTCGACGGCCACCTGCCGCCCCGCCAGCGAGCGGACCTCGGTGGCCGCCGTGGACGCCCCGCTCGAGCCCTGCGTGGCGACGACCGTGAGCGACGCCGGCTTTCCGGCGGCGACGGCGGCGCTGTAGCCCTCTGGGATTATCAGGCCGGCGGCGGCGCGCTGGTCGGCCATCCACTGCTCGAGCGCCCGGCCCTCTTTGGGAACCACGGTGACCACCTTGCTGTGGTCGAGCGCGTTCATGAGCTGCGTCGCCGCGGCGCCGCCGTCCGCGTCCCACACCGCCAGCGGCAGCTTGTCCGTGTTGCTGTTGGCGCCGAACAACAGGCCGAAGAACAGGGTGAACACGAGCGGCATGACCAAGTCGAAGATGAACGACATCCTGTCGCGAGCCGTCAGCTGCAGGTCCTTGCGCGCGAGGAGGGCGGCGAGCCTCATGCGAACCTCCTCCGCATCCTGAGTACGGCGAAGAAGAAGAACGCCACGGCGAAGCCGAGCGGCACCAGCACCTGCCAGCGGATGTCGCCGGCCCCGCCGCCGCGCAGCGTGGTGTCCCAGCCCTGGATGAGCCAGCCGTTGGGGGTGAGCCTCTGCACGGTCGCGAAGATGCCGCTGCTCTGGGCGGTACCCGTGAAGTTGCCGCCCAGCAGCGCCAGCACGAGGTAGATGCCGGAGCCGATCGCGCCGGCCTGCGCCGGCGTCTTCGCGAACGCGATGATGAGCAGGGCGAGGCTGCCGGCCACACCCGCGGCGACCAGCGTGAGCAGAACGACGGAGTCGAGGCGACCCCACTGGATGCCGAAGATCAGGCGGCCGGCGATGAGCAGCACGACCGCCTGCGCCGTGATGGTGGCGAACACGGCCACGAACTTGCCGCCGATGATCGTCCCGCGCCGCGTCGGTGTGGTGAACAGCCGCGGCATCGTGCCTTGGCGATCTTCCGTGAGTATGGTCCGAGCGACGTTCGCGGCGCCGAAGAACATGAAGAACACCATCATGCCGGCCAGGATCTGGCCGGTGACGCTGACGTCCTTCTCCGACTTGCCGGCGCGCGGCGCGCGCTCGCTCACCTCGAGACCGGACCACATGCCGCCCGAGCGGCTGTAGGCCTGGGCGGCGCTCGCGGCCAGCTGCGCTGGCGACGCGCCGTCCTGCGGGCCGACGGCGACGGCCCCGGCGGCCGCGGCACGGGCCCCGTCGAAGTTGGCGAGCACCTGCCCGACGATGCCCTCGACGATGGATCCGCCGATCTGACTGGTCGGGTTCCTGTACAGCTCGACCTGGCTGGTCGCGGCTGGGTCGGCGCCGTAGACCGTGGCGCTGAAGCCCTGCGGGATGATGACGGCCACCGCGGCGTCGCCGTCGTCGACGGCCTTGCGGGCGGCGGCCGCGGAGCTCTTGACGCTCGTCGCCAGCACGTCCTTGAGGTCCTTGCTCGTGAGGATGTCCCGGACGTCGGCGCCGGCGTTCCGGCCGGCCCCGGCGCCCGTGTCGAGGTCGGCGACCGCGACCTTGATGGCGGCGATGTCGAACCCGCTCCCGCCGCCGAACGCGAAGCCCAGCAGGGAGGCCAGTGCCAGGGGCGCTACCAGCATCATCACCAACGCCGGCATGTTGCGCGCCGTGCTGCGCAGGTCCTTCCACGCGATCGTCAGGACCTTGGTCACTGGAGGTGTGAGGTCGGGCTGGCCGGGAGCGTCACGCGGACCCCTCTCTAGTCGCGCAGCGCACGACCCGTGAGATGCAGGAACACCATCTCGAGATTGGGCTCGGTGACGTTGATCTCGGTGATGCGCGAGCCGGCCGCGGCCGCTGCCTCGAACAGCCGCGGCAGTACCTCGTTGGGGTCGTCGGTGAGCAGGATAGCCTCGTCCTCCTCGATATCGACCTTCTGGACGCCCTGGACCTCGCGCCAGCGCTCGGCCATGGCCTCGAGGTAATGGTCCACGCGGGCGGTGACCCGCGCACCCTCACCGACGATCTTCACCAGCTCCTCGTGCGTGCCGAGGGCGATCATCTTGCCGTGGTCGACGATGGCGATCCGGTCGCTGAGCTCCTGCGCCTCGGCCATGTAGTGCGTCGTGTACAGGATCGTCATCCCCTGCTCGCGCAGCGCCAGGATGCCGTCGAGGATCGACCGCCGGCTCTGCGGGTCGATCCCCACCGTGGGCTCGTCCAGGTAGAGCACCTTGGGCTTGTGCAGCAGCGCGACACCGATATTGACGCGCCGCTTCATGCCGCCGCTGAACTTCTCGATGCGGTCCTTCTGGCGGTCGACGAGGGTGATGAGCTCGAGCACCTCGTCGACCCGCTTCTTGAGCGCGTCGCCGGAGAGTCCGTACATCCGCCCCCAGAACACCAGGTTCTCACGGGCGCTCATGTCCGGATACAGCGCGATGTCCTGCGGGACGACGCCGATGGTCTCCTTGACCGCCTGCGAGTCGCTCACGACGGAGTGGCCGCCGATGACGGCGTCGCCGCCGCTCGGCTTGAGCAGGCAGCTCAGCATGGAGATGGTGGTGCTCTTGCCGGCGCCGTTGGGGCCGAGCAAGCTGAAGATCTCGCCCTGCTCGATGTCGAAGCTCACGCCGTCCACGGCGAGCACACCCTTCGGCGGGTCGTACTGCTTGCGCAGCTCCTTGACCTCCACGATGCTCACCGGCCGCTCCTCCCTTCGCCCCGACGCCGTGCCACGTTATACACCCGGGCGACACGAGGGTCACGCACTGGAAAGGTCAGTCTCGCACGCCGGACAGGTCTCCGTGCGCGCTGGGACGTCGGGCGGGGGGGGGCCCCCGGGGGGGGGCCCCCCCCCCCCCCCCCCCCCCCCCCCCCAAAAAAATAGAAACCCCAACCCCCCCCGGAACCCCCGCCCCG